>Ga0207873_1000794_pt1 | contig 33041 bp, 25 predicted proteins | sample BGWIniCompost_FD_187373 | JGI IMG/M metagenome (GOLD analysis project Ga0207873, IMG submission 187373) | Cellulose adapted compost microbial communities from Newby Island Compost Facility, Milpitas, CA, USA - BGW Initial Compost (SPAdes)... ... | reverse complement strand
GATCCGTCGGACGAGCGGCTGCCGCGCACGGATGTGCCCCCCTACCCTGCTTCGGCGTTCCTGGCGGACATGGAGCGCCTCACCCTCGGGCGCACTGACCCGGTGCTGGCGAAGATCCTCGTCGAGGACTCGCTCGATACCGCCCGCTGGCTGCGCGACCACGGGATTCGATTCCACCTCCAGTACCACCGGCAGGCGTACGAGGTGAACGGCCGATTCCGGTTCTGGGGCGACCTCCCGCTGGGGACGGTCGGTGGCGGCGAGGGTCTCATCGAGCAGCACCGTGCGACCGCAGAGGCACGGGGCGTCCGGATCCGCTTCGAGTCGCCGGTCGTCGGGCTCCTACGCGATGCCTCCGGGGCCGTTACCGGTGTGGTGGTCGACGGGCCGAACGGCCGTGAGGAGATTCGCGCCGCCGCGGTGGTCCTGGCCTGCGGCGGATTCGAGGCAGACCCGCGCCTTCGCGCGACCTACCTCGGCCCGGGCTGGGACCTGGCGAAGGTTCGCGGGACTCCCCACAACACCGGCGAGGGCTTGATGGCAGCGCTGGACGTCGGCGCCGAGCCGTACGGCCACTGGAGCGGATGCCACAGTATCCAGTGGGACGCCGGAGCGCCGCCGGCCGGCGACCGGATCATCACTAACCGCTTCTCGAAGCAGTCCTACCCGATCGGTATCGTCGTCAACGTGCACGGCCGGCGCTTCCTCGACGAGGGCGCCGACTTCCGCAACTACACGTACGCCCGCTACGGCGCGGAGGTCCTCAAGCAGCCCGGTGCCCTCGCCTGGCAGATCTTTGACGCCAAGACGACGCCGCTGCTGCGCGACTACGAGTATGCGATCCCCGGTGTCTCGCGAGTCGAAGCTGACACGATCCACGATCTCGCCGTCGCAGCGGGGATCGATCCTGCCGGCCTGGAGCAGACCGTGGCCGAGTTCAACCGGGCGGTGCAGCCGGGTGAATTCAACCCCGCGATCAAGGATGGGAAGCGCACCGAGGGGATCACCCCGCCCAAGAGCAACTGGGCGCTGCCGATCGACACCCCGCCGTTCGTAGCCTTTGCCGTCACCTGCGGCATCACCTTCACCTTCGGCGGCCTGCGGATCGACCCCCAGGCACGCGTCCTCGGGCGGAACGGGCGGCCGATCCCCGGGCTCCACGCCGCGGGCGAGCTGGTTGGCGGCATCTTCTACCACAACTATCCAGGCGGTTCCGGGCTCACCAGCGGGGCGGTATTCGGGCGGCGGGCCGGCGTCTCGGCCGCCGCGCATGCGGCTGCCGTCGGTACTCGGGGATAGTGGCGCGGGCGTGTCGCTGGGTGACCCAACCCGCCGGGTGGCAGGGATGACGGGTTCTGGACCATGGTCACCATGTTCCCGGTGGCGCTGGCCCTTATTGAAGCGCGCCCTCAACGGCGGCTCCCCTTGACCACGCCCCACACTGCGCTATACTGAAGCCAGCAAGACCTTCGGGGCAGGGTGCGGCGCGCAGCGCCAATTCCCGACCGGCGGTGATAGCCCGCGAGCGGCGCAAGCCGCAGGATCCGGTGGAATTCCGGAGCCGACGGTATAGTCCGGATGGGAGAAGGTTGCCACCTATCCCGCATGGCGCACCCGAGGAGTCTTCCTCGGGTTTCTTGCTGTCCTACGAGCGCGACGCGGGTCCCCGAGGCTTGACAGAGATGGATCGGCCGCTGGCGCGGCCGCGCACGAGGTGCCCATCAGCGGGGCGTTTCGTGGTGCCCTATCCGGAGCGAGGATCATGGCTCGGACGGCCCGCACCGCTTGTGTCGAAGAAGCACCTGCATCCCCGATCCTGTGCGACGATCCCCAGGTCGCGCCGATCCTTGTGCCCGTGGAACGCGAGCACGGGCGACGGTCGCCCGCGCGTGGAATCCCGCAGCGGGCAGCGCGGTGGCTGCCCGCGTTGGTACTGGGCCTGCTGGCGTTGGTGCTCTGGGAGGCGCTCAGCCGCTCTGGAACTGTCTCCTCCTTTCTCCTCCCGGCACCGGGTGACGTTGCCGAGACGTTCGCCCGCGCGCTGCGCAGCGGCCTGCTCTGGCGCTATGCGCGCGTGACGCTGGTTGAGAGCCTGGCAGGGTTTGCGCTGGGCACCGCCGTGGCCCTCCCGACCGGCTACGCCATCGCCCGGAGCCGGCTGCTGTCACGCGCACTGGAGCCCTACCTCGCCGCCAGCCAGGCGCTGCCCGCAATCGCACTGGCGCCACTGCTCGTCATCTGGCTCGGCTACGGCCTGCGCGCCGTGGCGGTTCTCTGCGCCCTCATCGTCTTCTTCCCGATGGTGGTCAACACCGCGCTCGGCCTGCGCACGCTCGACCCGGAGCCCGTCGACGCCGCGCGGGTAGACGGCGCGGACCGATGGAGCCTGCTATGGCACATCGAGCTGCCTCTGGCGTTGCCTAGCATCTTGGCCGGGATGCGCACCGGCCTCACCCTCTCGATCACCGGAGCGGTCGTCGGCGAGTTCGTCCTGGGCGACCGGGGGCTGGGCGGGCTGCTCATCATAGCCCGCGGCAACTTCGACACGCCGCTCGTCTTCGCGACGCTGCTGATGCTGGTAGTGCTCGCGGCGGCGATGTACGGCATCGCGCGCCTGGTTGAGCGTTGGTTGTCATACGTGGAGGAGTGAGATGGAACCGCGGGGGAGAGGGCGTGCACGGCTTGCAGGACGGTCTCGGCTGCTGACGCTGCTGCTCGTCGCGGCGCTGATAATCGCCGCCTGCGGCAGCGATGCCGAGGCACAGCCTGAACGTGACGTCACCATCGGGCTCGGCTACGTGCCCAACATCCAGTTCGCCCCGTTCTACGTCGCCGACGCGCTGGGCTACTACAAGGATGAAGGCTTGAACGTGACCTTCCGCCACCACACGGTCGGCGAGGACCTCTTCGGCGCCATCGTCGCCGGGCAGGAGGACATCATCTTCGCCGCGGGCGACGAGGCGCTGCAGGCCCGTAGCCGCGGCCTCGACCTCGTCTACGTGGCGCAGGTCTGGAACCGCTACCCCGTCGGGCTGATCGTCCCGGCCGACTCGGATATCCAGAGCGTCGCGGATCTCCCCGGCCATACGGTCGGGATCCCCGGCAAGTTCGGCGCAACCTACATCGGCCTGCTCGCCATGCTGAAGGCCGCCGGGTTGGCCGAGGAGGACGTTGATATCCAGAGCATTGGCTTCACCCAGGTCCCGGCGCTGCTGGAAAACCAGGTCGATGCCGTCATGGGCTACCTCAACAACGAGCCGCTCCAGCTCGAGAAGGCAGGGCTGCCGGTTCGCACGATGGCAGCCGCGGACGCGCAACCGCTCATCTCGAACGGGCTGGTCGTCCTGCGTGAGTATCTCGATTCCAACCCAGACGACGTCCGCGCGGTGATCGCCGCGACGCTCAAGGGGGTGCAGTACACCCTTGACAACCCCGAAGAGGCCGTCGACCTGAGCAAGGACTACGTGCCCGGCCTCGACAGCGAGGAGAACGCCGCGGACGCTCTGGCCGTGCTCCAGGCCACCCTCCCGCTCTGGCAGACCAGCGGCACGATGGGCGAGACCGACCCGGCCGCCTGGGAGTCGATGGCGCAGTTCCTCGACGAGATCGGGCAGCTCGGCGGCCCCGTGGACGTGACGGAGGCGTTCACCAACGAGTACCTGCCCGAGTAACGGGCCGTCTGGTCATTCCGGGGCACGCAGCCGCCCCCGGCACAACGTCTGCGCGGGCAACGGCGTGCGCGAGCGCGCATGGTTGCCCGCGCACTCGTATGGGGCGGCCACGATGAACACTGATCGGCTGTTCGAACCGCTGACCGAGTCCGACTTGCAACCCCTGCGAGAGATCGCGCTGGCGGAGCATTCCGCGTTCTTCGCGCGGAATCCGTACCTGGAAGCGGCTTATGCCGGTCACCTGATCGGGATCTGCCTCTGCCAGGGCGCCGCGTCACACTATCTTGACCCGAGAATCGGTTTGAAGGACTTCGATATCTGGTTCTTCTACCGGGAGGACCCACGCGCTCGTATTCCCCACCGCGCCCGGAAGCGCGTCCCCGACGGCCCGAAGGGCCGCCCGATCGATTTCCTCCGGAGAGCGATCCCGGCGCCCGTGGCTGAACGCTATGCTGATGACCCTGCGGGGGCGATCATGGCGTACCTGCTCCAGCGGGATACGGCGACTAAACGCGCCCTCCTGCAGAAGGCTGTCGTCGGCCTCGCCCCCGACGCCCTCTTCGGGCGTATCCTCTGGCGCGGCACCGAGGATCACGCGGCTTCCGGCGGGTGAACCTTGGCGACGGGAAACAACGTGCGCGGCCGCTCACCGGGCTGCGCTCCCGGCGTCCCCGGATCCCGATGACCGGGATCAGTCTCCACGACAGGCAGCACGGCCATCGGCCCCACCAAGACCAGCCACAACGCCACCAGTATTACGATTGCAACCATCACCATAGCGGGCCCTCCATGCTCCGTCGTCCTGCTCTGCCGGCCGCCCCACTGCGTCCGACACTTCTAGCCTAGGCCCGGCGAATGACAACCGATTGACACGTCTGTCACGAAACGGTGAACTACCGCTCTATTTCGCCGCCCGTTGACGGGTCTACCTGACCCTTCTATAATCCTGACGTCATACCGCGCCGCATTGGTTCTTGTGCTCCCATCCCCGCACGCGCGCTGCGGTGGCGTCCGCTTGCAAGGAGCACCGCGTGGTCGCTTCCCGCTGCTGGACGCGGGTTATTCTCCCGCTGCTCTGTCTCACGCTGATCCTGCCGGGGTGCACGGTCCGTGGTGGCACCGCCACCGCTCCGCCAGAGGCAACGGCGACGATCAATGCGCTCCCCACTGCTGACCCAACTGCGGCGACGCCGGAGTCCGGCGGCTCGCTCATCATCGCCATCCCGGAAGAGCCGGACACCCTCAATTTCAGTCTCACCACCCAGCGCGCCGCACGCTGGGTCATCAGCAGTCTCAACGCGCGCCTCATCCGCGTGCGCAGCGACGGCACACTCGAACCTCAGCTCTTGCGTGAGGTCCCGACTCCCGAGAACGGCGGCATCACCGAAGACGGCCGCGTCTACACCCTGCGCTTCCGCGAGGAATTGCGCTGGTCCGATGGAGACCCGCTGGACGCGCGCGACTTCCAGTTCACCTGGCAGGCCCTCACTCACCCGTCATACCCCGCCACCGACCGGAGCGGCTGGGAGCAGATCGAGTCAGTCGAGATCAGCGCCGACTACCTGACCGCCACGGTGCGCCTGCGCGAGCCCTCGGCGTCGTTCCTCGAGACGGTGTTGGCCGGATCGAGTGACAGCAGCGCCGGGCTCCTCCTGCCCGCGCACGTACTAGAAGAGACGTCGCCCCAGGACATCCCCACCTCCGGCTTCGGCCAGGAGACCTACGTCGGGAGCGGCCCCTTCCGCCTCGAACGCTGGACTGAGGGCGAGCAACTGGTGGTGGAGAGGAACGAGCACTTCGTCGGACCAGAGCCGCGCCTGGAGCGCATCGTCTTCCGGTTCGTCCCCGACCCACGCCAGGCGATCAACTATCTGACCACCGGCGAGGTGGACCTGGCGGTCGATCTCCCCGAGACGGCCCTCCCCGACCTGGCACAGGCACCGAATGCGTCCTACCTGCTGACACCCCGCGGGGGCGCCGTCGCGTCGTACGCCTTCAACCTCAACGACCCCGACGCACTCGACGAGCCTCACCCGCTCTTCAGCGAGCCGGCGGTACGACTGGCCATCGCGCTGGGATTCGACCGGCTCACGGTAGTGAAGGAGTTACTGTTTGATCAGACGACCGTCGGGATCACGCCCCTCGATCACACGCCCTGGCAGGATCCTACCCTCGCCGCCTACCCCTTTGATCCGGTACAGGCGGCGCGTGTGCTGGACGCGGCTGGGTGGACCGTACAGCCCGACGGTATCCGCGCCCGCGACGGCGTCCGACTCAGCTTCACCCACACGACCACCCTCGGGGAGGACCCAGATTCCGTGCTGCGCCGCCAGATCCAGGAGGCGTTCATCGAGGACATGCGCGCCATCGGGATTGAGGTGCAGCCCCACAACTACCCGCTGGTGCAGATCGAAGGGCCGCGGGGCGTGCGCGCCACCCGCCGCTTTGACATGATCGACCTCATCGACGAGCGGCGCGGCGGACCCGAGAAGCTCGTCCGGTTGTTCGCCAGCGACGCGATCCCGACAGCGGCCGACCCCACCGGCGGCAATGCCATGGGTTACGTCAACTCCGACGTCGATCAACTTCTCGAAGCCCAGGCCCGGGAGCTGGATCACACTGAGCGCAGCCGCAAGATCGACCGCATCCAGCGGCAGATCCACGAGGATGTGCCGCTCATCCCGATTTACGCCCACCTGGAGATCGATGTCAGCCGCCGTTACGTGCAGGGACTCGACCCCGGCCCAGTCTCCGGTCTCTGGTGGAACCCTGAGGAGTGGTGGGTCAACCGCAGCGAGGCCATCGACTAGCGCGCCGGCGAAGACGACCGGGTCGTCCCCGGCTGGAGTACCCGGCGTGCGAGGACGCACCCGTGGTGCCGCCCGTGCCCGTGGGATCGCCTCTATTGACGCGTTGCGGTCAACACTCGTGCCCCGTCTGCCTCGACTGGGAGGTCGAGCGCGGTCCCGGCCACTCCGTGTTCGGAGGCGGCGTTCTGGAGAGCGATCCGCACCGCCTCGGCGGCAGCCGGCTCGGCCAGGGCCAGCACGGACGGTCCGGCGCCGCTGAGGCACGCGCCGTAGGCCCCTGCCTCACGGGCAGCCGCGATGAGGTGCGGAAGGTAGGGGAAGATCCGCGCACGGTACGGTTGGTGCAGGCGGTCGTCCATCGCCTCGGCAAGGTGCTCGAAGTGCCCCTCCACCAGCGCCAGGACCAGCAGCGCGCAGCGCGCGGCGTTGGCAACCGCATCAGCGCGAGGCACAGACTCGGGCACCACCGCGCGCGCCTCCCGCGTGAGCGCCGTTTGCTCCGGTACGAAGACGACCGCACGCAGCGGCCGCGCCAGCGTCAGTGGGCGATAGAGCCATCCTGTCGCCGTCGGGACCGCCAGCGCCACGCCCCCGTAGAGCGCCGCGGCGACATTGTCCCCGTGGCCCTCCGCCTCGCAGGCAAGCCGCAGCAGCGCCGCTCGGTCCAGCGGGTCGCCTAGCAGTCGGTTGCCGACCAGCATCCCGGCCACGAGCGCGGCAGCCGAACTGCCCAAGCCACGCGCCACCGGGATGTCGCTCCGCACCCGGAGCCGACAGCCCGGGCACGGCCGCCCCACCGCCGACGCGACGCGGCGCAGGCCGTCGAGGACGAGGTCGCCGCCGCCGCGCAGATCGGGGCCCTCCAGTACGACCGGCGCCCCTTCGGCCGGCTCGGCGTCGACCTCCAGATAGAGCCCGACCGCGATCGCCAGAATGTCGAAGCCAGGGCCGAGGTTGGCCGACGAGGCCGGGACGCGGACACTAAAGGACATCTCCCAGGATCTCCTCCAGCGCAGCCGGCGTTGGGTCGATCACCTGCGGCGGGTTGGCCAGCGGGTGGTTCGCCGCGTCCGGTCCGAGGTGATAGTCCATGACCGCATCGGTGTCTTTCATAAGGTGGCCGGTGAGGATTCCGGCAACGCTCGCGCCGACCGGGATCACCCCGTCCGAAACGAGCTGGCGCAGTCCCGCCAGTGTCGCCGCGGAGGCCGGCTCGCAGCCGATGCCTGCGCGGTCGATCCGGGCCTTCGCCTCCATGATCGCCTCGTCGGACACGGCCGCGACGACCCCATTCGTAAGCTCGATGGTGCGCCGTGCCTTCGAGTAGCTGACCGGATCGCCGATGCGGATGGCCGTCGCCACCGTCTCTGGCGTCACCGGATGGTACTCACGGAATCCCGCGCGGTACGCCTCGTAGAACGGCGCGGCGCCGGCTGCCTGAATCACCGCGACCCGCGGCAGCCGTCCGATCACCCCGGCCTCGTGCAGCTCGGTGAGCGCCTTGCCGACCGCGGACGTATTCCCCAGGTTTCCACCTGGGAGGACGATCCAGTCGGGCGGCTCCCAGCCCATCTGGTGCAGCAGCTCGAAGACGATCGTCTTCTGTCCCTCCAGCCGGAACGGGTTGATCGAGTTGAGGAGGTAGATGCCGTAGCGTCGCGCCGCGTCCTGCACCAGCGCCATGGCTGCGTCGAAATTGCCCCGGATCTGCACGATGCGGGCGCCGTAGGCGATCGTCTGGCCGAGCTTCGCCGCGGAGATCTTCCCCTCAGGGATGAAGACGATCGCAGGCAATCCCGCCGTAGCGGCGTACGCCGCCACCGAGGCCGAGGTATTCCCCGTCGAGGCACAGGCGACGATCTGTGCCCCCACCCACAGCGCGTGGCTGATTGCCACGGTCATGCCCCGGTCCTTGAACGAGCCGGTGGGGTTCTCGCCCTCGTGCTTCAGCACCAGGCGCGCGACGCCCGCCCAGGCCGCCAGGCCAGGCACCTCGTACAGGTTGGTGTTTCCTTCGGGTTTGGTGACGATCGCCGGGTCGGGCAGGGGTGGCAAGAGTTCGCGGTAGCGCCAGACCCCGCTGCGATCGATTCCGGTGAGCGCCGTCAGGCGCCGATCGAAGCTCGAACGGTCCAGCGCTCCGGTGCGCTCGATGACGACGTCGAGCAGACCACCGCACTGGCAGCGCGTGACCAGCCGGTCAGCCGGGTACGTCTCCCCGCAGTCTACGCAGCGCAGGTGCACCTCGAAGTCCCCTCTCGCTCCCCCGTGCTTACATAGCGACGGCACAGGCGGAACGCCTGTGCCGCGCTCGGAGACATTGTACCGCGTTCCGTGCTGCTAGAGCGTGCGCTGGGGATCGATCGCGTCCCGCAGCCCGTCCCCGATGTAGTTGATGCTCAGAACTGACAGGAAGATGACCGCCCCAGGGAAGAGCACCAGATAGGGCGCGATCTCGATGTACTCCTGCCCCTCATAGAGCAGCCGGCCCCACGTCGGCGTGTCCGGCGGGAAGCCCAGGCCGAGGAAGGAGAGGGTCGACTCGGTGATGATCGCCGAGCCGACGCCGAGCGTCGCGGCCACGATCACCGGGCTGAGTGCGTTGGGCAGGATGTGCCGGAAAATGATGCTCGCGGTCCCCGCGCCCATGCAGCGCGCCGCCTCGATGAACTCCTTCTCCTTGAGAGACAGGAACTCCGCCCGCACCAACCGCGCGACCGGCATCCACGACAGGACCCCGATGACACCCACGATCAGGATGAACATCCCGATCAGCACGCCGAATGTCTTCTGCATCGGGTCCCGGAAGAGATAAATCACCAACAACAGGAGCGGCAGGGTCGGCAGCGCCAGGAAGAGGTCCGTCAGGCGCATCAGCGACGAGTCGATGAAGCGCCCGAAGTAGCCGGAGATCGCCCCGATGAGCGTGCCGAGAAAAATCGACACAAGCATGGCGACGACCCCAACCGAGATGGACACCCGGCCACCCCACAGGATGCGCGCGAAGACGTCATGGCCCAGGATGTCGGTCCCCATAGGGTGCTTGCGCGACGGTCCCTGCAATGCAGCCGCCACGTCGATGCTGGTCGCGCTCTGATCCCACAGGAACGGCCCCACGATGGTTGCCACGATGAAGAACAAGAGGACGAACGTGCCGGCGAGCGCCAGCTTGTGGCGACGGTACTGTCGCCAGGCGTTACTCCAGAGTGAACGCGGCTTTTTCGCCGTCAGCGCGCCCACCTCGGCGAGTGTGTCGGCCCTCGATGCCGACTGAACCCTGGACTCCGTCACCTCAGACATTGCTCTCTGCCTCCTCGGAGCGGCGAACCGCGCGGCTACGAGTACTTAATCCGTGGGTCGAGGACCCCGTAGATGACGTCCGCGATCAGATTGAATACGACGATGAGCACGGCGAAGATGAATGTGATCGCCATGACCACCGGCGTGTCACTGTCATAAATCGCGGTGATCAGCAACGACCCGATCCCCGGCACCCGGAAGATCTGCTCGGTCACGACCGCGCCGGTGAACACCGCCGGCACACCCAGCGCGATGATGGTCACCACCGGGATCAGGGCGTTCCGCATCGCGTGTCGCGTGATGACCGCCCGCCCCGGCAGCCCCTTCGCCCGCGCTGTCCGCACGTAGTCCAGGTGGATCGTCTCCAGCATCGAGGCGCGCACGTAGCGCATCAGCGACGCCGACTGGAAGAGCGCCAGCACGGCGATCGGCATGATGGCCTGTTCAACGCGCTCCCATACCCCGAGAAGGCCCGGTGTGTTGATTGTTGATCGATAAATGGAAGGTAACCATCCGAGTTTCACGCTGAAGACGATGATCAGCAGCAGACCGGTGAAGAACGTGGGAAGTGAGAAGCCGATGAAGGCGATGGTCGTCGCCACGTTGTCGAACACCGAGTACTGCTTCACAGCCGAAAGCACGCCGATCGGGATCGCGATGAGGATCGAAATCAGGTAGGCCGTCCCGATGACGTAAAGGGTCGTCGGCAGCCGCATCTTGATCAGGTCGAGCACCGGCGAGCGGCTGCGGAAGGAGTAGCCGAAATCACCCTGTACGACCTGACGGAACCATTTTGCGTAGCGCACCGGGATGGGATCGTCGAGCCCCAGGTTCTTCCGGATGTTCTGCCGCACTTGGGGAGGCACAGCGGGGTTGTTGGCAAACTCCGACAGGGGGTCACCCGGCGCCAATGCCAGGATCGTGAACACCACCATACTGATCGCGATCAACGTCGGGACCGCGATAATGACCCGGCGTACGATATACCTCGTCATCGAGCTCGCTTCTCCTGCTCTGCCCTTTGGCCACTGGAACCGCCGCTCGGCGGCTCGACCAAGCTCGAAACGCCGACGCCCAGGACACCGCTTTAATCGTCAATTTCTACGCGGCCGGGCCGAGTCGGCACCAAGCACAGACCGTAGAACAGGTTCCACTGAAAACGTCGCTGTTCAGGATAGCGGATAACGGGCTTCTCGTCTACTCACATGCCGGTAGAGTTTCGTGGGACGCGCTCGAACGGGCAGACCAGGGTGCGCCGGTCCGCGCATGACACGGTGAATGAGTGACCGGCCTGGCGAGCCAGCGCCTGCACCCGGAACCGCGCGCTCACCCCTCGGTGCGCACCCAGTTCGCGATGTTCCAAAGGTCCGAGGTCCAGGGCGACAACTCCAGGCCGGACAGATTCTTGGCCTGGCCCTGAACATTGTTGCGCTGGATCTGAGGGATGACCGCAACGTTGTTGACCACGAGATCGTTCATGCGGGTCATCAGCTCGATCTGGCGCTGCTCATCGAGCTCAGTGCTGGCCTGCTGGTAGAGCTCGTCGTACTCCTCGTTCTGCCAGCGCTCGTAGTTATTGCCGGACCAGTTGTTGTCCTTCTGGGCGATGTTGCTGGGGTCGCCCCACCACGACACCATGTAGTCGAGGGGATACGGAGAACTGGGGTTGTTGGTGAACATCTCCAGGTCGGCGTAGAAGTGCGCCGCGGTATCCGGATTGCCGGCTTCGGACGAGAAGAAGACGCCCGCCTCGATCGACTTGAGCTGCACGCTGATGCCGAGCTCCTCAAAGGCGGCCTTGACGATCTCCTGCGTCTGCTGGCGCACCGGGTTGACCGTCGTCTGGTAGACGATCTCCATCCGGACGCCGTCCCGGGCACGGATGCCGTCCGGTCCCCGGACCCACCCGGCGTCGTCGAGCAGACGGCCGGCCTCCTCCAGGTCAAATCGCCACGATGTGTTCTGCGAGACGAACTTCGGCGGGGCGACGAGGATGTTGGAGGTCGCTTCCCCGCCGCGGCCGTAGAGCTGGGTGGCGATCAGGTCGCGCTGCACTGCCAGCGCATACGCCTGGCGCACTGCCAGATCAGCCTGCCACGGATGCGGCGTCCCCAGGTGAGAGCGCTCACCGTTGACCTCGGTCCGCGGGTCGGACTGGTTCACCAGGATCCGCTCCACGCTGACGCCGGGCGTTACCGATGCGATGCCCTGGCCTCCCTCCTCCAGCGACGCCAGCACCTGCTCCTGTACCTGCAGGTTCCAGGCATAGTCGACCTCGCCCGTCTGGATCGCGGCGCGGGCCGCACTGCTGGCATCGCCGCCGCCCTTCAACTCCACCTGCGCGAAGAACGGCTTTCCCTCTTCGCGGTAGGACTCGTTCACCGAGTAGAGGACGACGTCGCCCGGGCGGAAGTCGTCGACCTTGAATGGACCGGTGCCGACCGGCTTCAGGTTGAAGGGCGCATTGCGCGCCTGGTCCCCGACGAAGTCGCGCAGGACATGCTCCGGTAGGATCATCCCGTAGGGTCCCACGAAGACGTTGAACCAGCCCGGCGTCGGGTTGTTGAAATGGATCACCACCGTGTGCTCGTCGGGCGTCTCGATCGACTCAATGATCCGGTAGTTGCCCACAGTGGTGGCAGTCGTCTGCTCATTGATGACGTAGTCGTAGGTGAACTTGACATCGGCAGAGGTGAAGGGCTCTCCGTCCGACCAGACGACCCCTTCCTTCAGCCGCCAGGTGACGCTTCGCCCGTCCTCAGCGACACCGCCGTTCTCGAGGCTGGGGATTTCAGCGGCCAGCTTGGGCACCAACTGGGCGTTGATATCGACGTCAGCCAGCGGCTCGAGCACCACTGCGGCCGCATCGAAGTCCTTCGTGCCCTGCGCCAGGTGCGGGTTCAGGATCGTCGGGGCTTGCCACCAGAGCAGCTTCAGCGTGCCTCCCTGCCCACGCTGACCGGTCTGAGCGGTACCGGGGCTCCCGCTCGGAGTCTGGGCCGCACCTCCGTCGGTCGGGGGAGCCGGAGTCTCGCCGGCGCTTCCACCGCCGCAGGCGGCAAGGAGCGCCGCGATTACCGGCGCGCTGAGGCCGAGTGCGGCGCCACGCCGGAGCACGTCACGGCGGCTGAGTCGACCGGACCGAATCTCCGCAAACAGCAGATCGATGTCATGACTGCGCATGGGACGCTCTCCTCCTCGGCTAGATCGACGCTACGACGCTCGCAGGAGGCGCACCCGACACCCGCGCCCGGGCGGAACAAGCAGCGGCTCGGTCGGTTCGAGTGAGCTTCTCCCTCCTCGACGAGCCCGCCCACTTCAGCCGCGACGCACGAGCCGCGCTCCGCCAGCCCACCAGCTCACTTTGACGATTTCTGCGGACTCGGAAAATCAGACTGCGCATTCGGCGAATAGTGCCCATTCTAGTGGCGCTAGAGAGCAGGTGTCAAGTGACCAGGGTGCGGAACAGAACTCGCAGGGACTGCATCGCGACCCACGCTGGAAAGGACGGCTGCGGGCGGGTAAACTTACAATGTATTCCGCGTCGCGGCGTAGCCGTGCCCGCGTAGCTCAGCGGATAGAGCCGGGGCGTCCTAAGCCCTGTGGTCGGGGGTTCGAGTCCCTCCGCGGGCGCCGTGCATCAGGCCGGTGGAGCAGGACCTGCTGCACCGGCCACCGGCTCGAGCGGAAACGCGAAGGAGGCCGCCGTGGACGTCCAGATCAAGGCCCGGAACCTACGCCTCACCGACGCCCTCCAGGAGTACATCGAATCCCGCCTGCAACGCCTCGACAAGATCGACCAGAAGGTAACCGACGCCAAGTTCGAGATCCGCTCGGAACGGAACCGCACCGGCGGCGAGCAGATGGTGGCCCAGTTCACCATCGCCACCAAGGACGCCATCCTCCGCACCGAGGAGAAGAACCGCGACATCCACGTCGCGATTGACCTCGCGATCGAGCGCATGGAGCGCCAGATCCGCCGCTTCCGTGACAAGCGAGTCTTCTACCGCCGCCGCCAGCGCCAGATGGCTGCCGAAGCCGGTGAGCCGCTCCCGGTCAGCACACTCGACGGTCTCGACGTCGCGGAGGAGGAAGAAGAGACCCCGAGCGAGTTGCTGGTCCGGCGCAAGCGCTTCAAGATCCAGCCGATGAGCGAGGAAGAGGCCATCGAACAGATGGAGCTCCTCGGCCACGACTTCTTCGTCTTCTTCAACCCCGACCTGGCTGAGATCAACGTCCTCTACCGTCGCCGCGACGGTCTCTACGGGGTCATTCAACCCGAACTCGCCTGACATTCACGGCGCGGCCCGCCGGGAGCCGGAGCGCTCGGGTGCTCCGCTGGCGTGCTCGCCATCCGGTTCCCGGCGGGTGACAGCCGATTCAGGTATCACTCACTGCTGCATCTACCGCACAGCCAATGTGGTGGTACACGGGTAGGTCCTGGCCGGGTGGTGTGAGGGTTCCCGCGCCATGGTAAGGGCCCGGGGTCAACGCCGCCGGGCTGGCAACGATAGCTGGCTAAAGCCGGCTGGGGACATCGGACTCAGGACCAGGTGGTATGGTGTCCTGCAACAGGTACGTGCCCGGGATTTTGCCCCCCGGCACGTGCCACGCGCGGGGACCATTCGGACACGGCATGCGTAAGGACGGTGGAAATCTCCCCTCGGACGACGCCGCCGAGCACTCGCTCAGCCCTCCGCTCTCCCGCACGGGCCGCGTGTTGAGCGCTCCACCGATCCACAAACCGCCCCCGCCCTGGCGCGGGAATGCGCCGACTTGTCATGACGTTGTATGCTATCAGTGCCGACTTATGAGGCTCGGGTCGCTGTGCGGTGATTACAAGCCGCTATGCGGGAGCGCGCGAGGACGGCACAGCGAGGCCGTCAGGGCCGTATGACGTGGGCTCGGGCAGTCAGGTCGGCCAGAACCATGGGTCAGGTGGGGCCGGGGGAAGGTAGTACACGCGGGTGCAGAGCACGCAGCAGATTACACCACGGCTTTTTGTGCCTCCGCGCGTTGAGCGGGTCGCGATGATCTCCGTTCACACGTCACCCTTCGCCATGCTCGGCGGGCGAGACGCGGGCGGCATGAATGTCTATGTGCGGGAGCTGAGCCGGCACCTGGTCGAGCGCGGTGTTGCCGTCGACATCTACACGCGGCGCACGGATCGCCTCTCGCCGCACATCACCCCAATCACCGACGGCATGCGCCTGATTCAGGTGGAGGCCGGCCCACCCCACCCAATCGACAAGGACTCGCTGTTCTGCTACCTCCCGGAGTTCGCCAGCGACGTGGCCTACCTCGCCATCAGCGAGGGGCTCCGCTACGACGCCATCCACGCCCACTACTGGCTGTCAGGCTGGGCCGGCCACCTGCTCGGTCGCTACATCGACGCGCCGCTGGTCTTGATGTTCCACACGCTGGCCCACCTGAAGAACGCCGTGGCCCAGGATGAGCACCGCGAGACCACCCTCCGCCTTCAGGTCGAGCGCCGTCTTGTAGATCTAGCCGATGCCATCATCTCGGCCAACCCCGACGAGCGCGAGGAGATGATCCGCCGGCTCGGTGCTGACCCGGCGCGCATCCACACCGTGCCGCCCGGCGTCGACCTGGAGCGTTTCCGCCCGGCGGACGGTCACGCAGCGCGCCACCGGCTCGGCCTGCCTGAGGGTCCCCTCGTCCTCTTCGTCGGCCGCATCGACCCAGTCAAGGGGATCGACACCCTGTTCGATGCCTTCCGGCGCCTCGTCCACGACCATGAGTGGGATGGACCGGCCCCGCGGCTCGTGTTCGTCGGCGGGTTGATTCAGATAGACGACCACGGTTCAACGATGGACGCCGACCTGCAGCGGCTCGCCGCCCGGGCCGAAGCGCTTGGGCTCTCGGACTACGTCCTCTTCCACGGCGCCCAGCCCCGCGAGCGGTTGCCGCTTTACTACAACGCGGTCGACGTGTGTGCCGTACCGTCGCGCTACGAGTCGTTCGGGCTGGTGGCCGTCGAGGCGATGGCCTGCGGCACCCCGATCGTGGCTTCACGCGTCGGCGGGCTGCGATTCACCATCGAGGACGACATCTCCGGCCTCCTCGTTCCGCACTCCGACCCCGCCGCGCTGGCTGCCGCTCTGCGCCGGGTGCTGACCGACCACGATCTGCGATCCCGTATGCAGGTCGGTGCCCGCCAGGCGGCAGTCAACTACTCGTGGCAGACGATCACCTCGGCAGTGCTCGGTGTCTACGAGCACCTCGCCGCAGCAAACCCGGTCATCGCGTCAGCGTGATGCGTAACACGTCATACGTCATGCGTCATACGTCATGCGTCCCCCTCACTCCCGACCCCTCTCCCCCCGGGCGGGAGAGGGGGGAAACGGATTACGCAGTACGCAGAACCCATCACGTATGACGTATGACGCATGACGCATCACGCATCACGCAGCTTGGGTGACGAAAGGAGCTGACTTCTCGATGCCTGCTGTGATCGATCCCAATGTCTGTGATCGAAACTTCGCGGGATGCTTCCCGGCGCGCCGCTGCCCGGAGCAGGCGTTCTTCGTCGATGCCGCTACCGAGCAGGTGATGATCGACAGCACGCTCTGCGGCACCTGCCCCGGCCCCTGCGTGAACTTCTGCGACCGCTACGCGATCCGCTACACCCCGGACCCGGATGAGTTCGAGGTCCTCAAGGCGCGTACCCTGGGCGAGATGACCGAGGCCGAGGCGGCAGAGGCACTGGCCAAGCGCAAGGAGGAGCGCGCCGCGGCGAAAGCGGCGGAGGAAGCCGCGAAGAAGGCGGTCATCGAGGCCACGACCGCTACCTTCGACGACCAGGTCCTGAAGGCGGACCTCCCGGTGGTCGTCGACTTCTGGGCACCGTGGTGCGGTCCCTGCAAGATGATGGCGCCGGTTTTCGAGCGGCTTGCCGAGCAGTACCGCGGTCTGGTGCGGTTCGTCAAGGTGAACGTCGACCAGGAGCCGTCACTGGCGATGCGGTACCGTGTGCAGGGCATCCCGACCCTGGCCTTCTTCTGGCAGGGCAAGCTCGTCAACATCCACGTGGGCGCACTGCCGGAGTCCGCGTTGCAGACCGCCGTCTACCAGTTCCTCAGCGCGGTCCGTGCACAGCAGCAACAGCAACAGGAACAGCCGGCTTCGACGGCGGAAACCGTCCAGGAGGGCTGACGTGGCCGCGCCGGTGTTTCGCATCGCTCCCGAGGTGTTCGACCTCGTCCCCACGGCCCGGTTCTACGCCGTGGTCGTGCGTGGGATCGACAACACCCGCGGCGTCGCCGAAGCAGCCACGCGGCTGGCGGAAGCGACGGCCGCGGTCCGCGAGGCCTTCGTCGGCCGTGACCCGAAGGCGGTCCCTGAGATCGCGGTCTGGCGCGACGCCTTCGGCGCCCGTGGCTGGACACCGAGCAAGTACCTGAGCTCCATCGAAGCCCTGGTGCGACGCGCCGTTAAGACCGGGAGCATCCCCAGCATCAACCCGGCCGTCGACCTGGGCAACGCCGCATCCCTCACGTACCTCGTCCCCATCGGCGCGCACGACCTCGGCACCGCCCCTGACGGGATCACCGTCCGGCTCGCCGAACCGGACGACGTTTTCCGCCCGATGGGGGACGCGCCAGACGAAACCCCCGACCCGGGCGAGATCGTCTACGCCCACGGCAATGACATCCGGACGCGCCGCTGGGTCTGGCGCCAGAGCCGTACCGGCCTGGTGAACCCGGAGACGACCGACTTGCTCTACCCGATCGACGCCTTCGCCGGGACCACCGACACCGCCGCCCGCCAGGCGGCGGAGATGCTCTGCGAGATGGTGCCGGCGCTCCTGGGCGGGCACGCGACGCTGGCATCCCTCGACGCTTTTCACCCTGAACTCACGGAATGACCCGTCTGCGGCGGCGCGTCGACCACCCACTCCTCGTGCCATGAGACACGAGAACGCCCCGGCACGTCGTTGGAGCATCACCGACGGCACGCCGGGGCGTCGTGCTTCCAACCAATCTAGAAGGCAGCCACCACCGAGCCCTCGTACTTCTCGTTGATGAAGTCCCGCACCTCGTCCCGGTTCAGGAGTTCGGCAAGAACCTTCACCGCCGGGTCGTTCTCATGGCCGCGGAGGACCGCCAGCACGTTGGCATAGGGGTTGTCGATCGCGGACTCGCGGATGATGGCATCGTCCTTCGGCTTGAACCCGGCCGTCATCGCGTAGTTCCCGTTGATCACCGCCAGATCAACATCGTCGAGCGCGCGCGGGATCTGTGCCGCCTCCAACTCGCGTATGGTGAGGTTCTTCGGATTGTCGACGATGTCCCGGACAGTCGGCGTCAGGCCGACGCCTTCTTTCAGCGTGATCAGCCCCTCGGACTGGAGCAGCAGCAGCGCCCGCCCACCGTTCGTGGCGTCGTTGGGAATTGCGATCTCGGCACCATCCGGCAGCTCGTCGATGCTCTTGATCTTCTTAGAGTACGCACCGATCGGGTTGATGTGGACCGGCACGACCGCCACGAGATCGATGCCATGCTGCTTCGCGAAGTCCTCCATGTAGGGGACGTGCTGAAAGAAATTGGCGTCCAGCTCGCCGTCTCGGAGGGCGAGGTTCGGGGCCACGTAGTCGGTAAACTCGATGATCTCGAGTTCCAGTCCCGCCTGAGGCGCCAGGTTCTCCTGGACAAAGCGCAGGATGTCGCCGGCCGGAACCGGGGTGACACCCACCCGAAGCCGCAGCGGCGTGTTCTCGGCGGCCACGGCGGCGTTATCGCTCTGGTTCGATGTTGCGTCGTCGCCACCGCACGCTGTCAGGACCAGACTCACCACAAGAATCAGAGCGAGGACCGCGTTTCTTGTTCGACTCATTGGAGAACTCACATCCCTCTCAAGTTCTTGACTTCCACCGTGCGCCGAGTCCCACACGAGCACCCGGCGTCCGCCTCCTCAGCGGTGCTGGAGCAGCGCTGCGAGTCGGTCTCCGACCCCCTGGACCACCTGCACCAGGATGATCAGCGTGACGACCGTGGCCACCATCACGTCGGTCTCGAAGCGTTGGTAGCCATAGCGGATCGCCAGGTCACCCAAGCCGCCGCCGCCGATCGCACCGGCCATGGCCGAGTGACCGATCAAGCTGATGAGTGTGATCGTCAGCCCGCGGACCAACCCGGGTAGCGCCTCGGGGATCAGCACTTTGGCCACGACTTGCCAGGAGTTGCAGCCCACCGCCTGCGCCATCTCGATCAGCCCCCGGTCCACCTCGCGCAGTGCGGTCTCTGCCACCCGCGCGTAGAAGGGGATCGCGGCGATGGAGAGCGGCACGATCGCGGCGGTACTGCCGAGCGACGTCTTGACGATGGCCCGCGTGACCGGGATCAGCGCGACCATCAGGATGATGAAGGGGATTGAGCGCCCCAGGTTGACGATGCCGCTGAGCACACGGTTGACCAGGGGCGCCGGGAAGAGGCCACCGCGATCCGTAGCGATCAGCAGCACTCCGATCGGGAGCCCGCCGAGCACCGCAATCACGGCCGATACGCTGACCATGTAGAGCGTGGCGAACAGCGCTTCCCGGAGCGACGGCCACAGATCGAACCAGCCCATTAGTGCACCTCCACGCCCAGGCCCTGGCCGCGGAGCCATTCCAGGGCTTCGTCGATCCGGTCCCCACTCAGCGCGACCTGGAGTTGACCGATCCGTTCGCCCTGCACCAGCTCAATGCTGCCACTCAGCACGTTCACGTCGACCGAGAACTGCCGGACGAGCGTCGTCATCACCGGCGCATCGGCGGCAGCCCCGACGAACATCAACGTCGCGAGCAGACCATCGGGCCGATTGCCGTTGAGCGCCGGGCGTGGGAAGAGCGTCGTCGCCAGGTGCGATCCCGGTCGGCTCGCAAGTTCCGCCACAGTGCCGGACTCGACGATCCGACCGGCCTCGAGGACGGCCACGCGGTGGCAGATCTCCTTGACGACCCCCATCTCGTGGGTGATGAGGAGGATCGTCAAGCCGAGCCGCTGGTTCAGGTCACGCAGCAGTGCCAGGATCGACTGAGTCGTCTCGGGGTCGAGCGCCGACGTCGCCTCATCGGAGAGGAGCACCGCCGGCTCAGCCGCAAGCGCCCGCGCGATGCCGACCCGCTGCTTCTGGCCGCCGGAGAGTTGGGCTGGGTAGGCATCTGCCCGGTCCTCCAGCCCCACCAGGGCGAGCAGTTCCGCCACACGCCGTTGCCGCTCGCGGCGGGGATAGCCCATGACTTCGAGCGGCAGCGCGACGTTCTCGGCGACCGTCCGCGAGCTTAGCAGGTTGAAGTGCTGGAAGATCATGCCAATGCGCTGGCGCGCACGGCGCAACTCAGCGCCCCGCAACCGGGTCATGTCCTGACCGTTGACCCGGACCACCCCGGAGGTCGGTCGCTCCAGGAGGTTGACGCAGCGGATCAGCGTGCTCTTTCCCGCGCCGCTCTGCCCGACGACGCCGAAGATCTCGCCGGGTCGGACCGTCAGGCTAACGCCGTCCAGCGCGACCACCGTCCGGTCCCGCTGGCGATACTCTTTCCGTAGGTTCTCGATTTCGATCACCGATAGCGGTCTCCTCCGTCAAACGCACACCAGACCCGTTCGCGGCACAGCACGGCCCTGCACGGCCGCGTGACGCCTCCGCGAAGCTCGGTGCGACTATTCGGTTCGGTCAGCGGGAACGACCGTTGTCGGCCGACGTGGAGCGCGGCCGATCGGGATTAGGGCGGCGCTGGGGAGTGCGGAGCACTGATCGAGGCGACCACGATTCCCCTACCTCCTCCTTAGGACACGAGGCAATACGCCAGCCTGCGCGGACGCGGCGCTGGAGTATCACCACAACGCGGACACATCTTGTCGTGGGGTACAAAAAACCCCCACACAACGGTGGAGGGGTAGCAGGACTTCTACGCTCATCGTGCGGACATCTCGTCCGCCGGCATTGGCACCTGGCGCGCCGAGCGCGCTGGTTGCCGGGCTTCGCAGGGCCGGTCCCTCCACCACTCTGGATGAGCGTAGGTGGTATTCACTTGTCGGCCGGGAGAATACTCCGGCGCGCCAGAATTGTCAAGGAGACAGGGACGGCAGGTGCGTGTTCCCGCACGACCGACGCCAGTAACATGCGCTCCTCGATGCCACCGCGCCGACCGCCCCGACGCCTGCCGCCCCTGCCATCCCTGGCGGTTTGGCAACCGCAGGCTGCCCCGGCGGGACAGGCCCACTCGGGTCTAGTACGAAAGGTCGTCGACGTCCGGGACCTCGCCGATCACGACATTGCCGAGGCTGCCGTCCTCAAGCCGCTCCACCCGTCGGATAACCACTTTCATGATCACATGCTGCGTCTCGGGGTGGAAGCGGAACTCGCCCATAGGTCCAGTGAACTGGACGTTGCGCAGCGCCTCGAGGAAGGCCGGCTTGTCCTCGATCGCCCCACCCGTGGCATCGAGCGCCTCGGCGATGACGCGGATCGCGAGGTAGCCCTGGTACTCGAGCTGCCCCGGCAGATGCCCGTAGCGCTCCCGGAACTGCTCGACGAACGCCTTGTTCTCGGGCGAGTCGTAGAGCGGTGCGTAGTTGTTGGACGTGACGATGTCCAGCGCGGCATCGCCGATCTGATCGAGGTACGCCTCGTCGGTGAGCTCACCGCCGCCGAAGAGCGGGAAGGCATCCCGCACCCCGAACTCGGCGTACTGGGTCACAAAGCGCACCGCGTCGGCGCTGCCGTACCAAGCCCAGACGGCATCGGCGTCGGCTTGCAGGATCCGCTGCAGGTACGGTCCGTAGTCCTGCGTGTGCAGCGGCGCGAGCACCTCGTCCACCACGGTGCCGCCGGCTTCCTCGAAGTGGCGTCGGAAGACCTCCAACCGCTCCTGGCCTGCCGCGTAGTCGAGCGTCGTCAACACGATCCGCCGGTATCCCAGGTTCTCGTATGCCCACGGTGCCAGCGGTGCGTCGTACTGTCCGTTGGCGTAGGAGACACGGAAGATGTACGGGCTCCGCAGTGCCGGATCGCGGGTCAACGTGGAGAGCGCCGCGTTGGAGATCACCCAGGGCGTTTCGCTCTCGACAATGATGTCGCGGACCGCCGCGGCCTCGTTGCTGAGGGTCACGCCGGTGATAATGTGAACGTTCTCCCGCTGCAGCAGCTCGCGAACCTTATTGATCGCCTGCTCGGGGTTCCCGCTAGAATCCGCGGTGATGATCTCGATGGGTCGGCCGCCGGCCTCGCCACCGATTTCGTCCAGGGCGAACTCCATCCCCTCGGTCAAGCTCCGCCCAAGCGAGGCGAAGTCACCCGTCAGGATAAGGACGGCACCAACCCGCACCGCTTCCGAGCTCGAGGGCGTCGCCGGAGTGGGCGACCCGGTAGCTGCTGTCGGGCTGGCACTTGCTGCGGCAGCCGTGGTCGGGCTGGCACTTGCTGCGGCAGCCGTGGTCGGGCTGGGTGTCGTCTCCTCGCCTCCGCCACACGCCGTCAACAGCCCACCCAACGTGAGACCGGACAATCCGGCGATGAACTGGCGACGAGTGATCCGATTCACAGTCCAATCCCCCCTCTCACTGCTACCGATTCCCCGACTCTCGTGTCAGAAAACGGGAGCAGTGCGGCGCCCGAAGCACTGCACCAGCACGGGTCTGACAACCAGTCCTCAGGATGATCGACGCTGGCGCCGCTCGAGGAATGCCCGGATCGCGCCCTGCGCCTCTTCCGTCTCAAAGACGCGCAGGAAGTGCTCGCGCTCGAAGGCCACTCCGGCATCCCACGGCATTTCCCGCCCGAGCCGGATCGCTGCCTTGGCAGCCTTCGTCGCGGCGGGCGAGTAGCTCGCGATCTCATTCGCGAGGGCCATCGCTTCGTCGAAGTACCGGTCCGCCGGCACGACGCGGTTCACCAGCCCCAGGCGCAGCGCTTCCTCAGCCGAGACCTCTCGGCCGGTCAAGACCATCTCCATCGCCAGCGGCTTGCTCAAGCGTCGGGCCAGGTGCTGGGTCCCGCCAGCGCCGGGGATCAGCCCGAGGCGAACCTCGGGGCTTGCGAAGCGTGCCGTCTCCGATGCCACGATGAGGTCGCACGCGAGCGCGAGCTCGAAGCCGCCTCCGAAAACGTAGCCCGACACGGCGGCGATCATCGGCTTGTCGAAGCTCCAAATCGTCGCCCACTGAGGGCGATCGGAACTTGCCCCGGTCAGATCCCGTGTCGTCACGCTCGCGAAGACATCGACGTCGGCGCCGACAGAGAACGCGCGCTCGCTTCCGGCCAGTACGACGACACGCACCTCGTCGTCGGCGCGTGCTTCCTCCAGTGCGCCGGCGATCTCGCGCATCATCTGCGGGTTGATCGCGTTCAGCTTCTCGGGCCGGTTCAGTCGAATGACGAGGACGTGCCCCGTTCGCTCCGTCAGGATCGTCTCCATCCTTCGCTCCCGCTCCCTGAGCCGGTTCTACCGTCGCCGTGCCGTGGCCTCGCGCACCACCGTTTGCAGTCGCGCCGGCACCTCGCCGTCGCGGAGCGCGCGTGTCCACGCCTCCCCCTCATGCGCCAGCGCCTCCGCGATTGAAACTCCACCCGCGAGGTGCGCGACAGCCTGTTCCCAGACCTCCCGGGTTGCAGGTGGGAGGTTGGCCTGAGCAGTGATTTCAGTCACCAGTGTGCGGAGGCTGGTCTGTCCACCTTCTCCCAGCGCCGGGAGCTTCACCGGCCGCGCCCGAACGCTGCTTGCCAGCGTTGCACCCACCGCGCGGGCCGTCTCCAGCAGGCCGTCGCGGTCCAGGCTCACTACATCACCGGGAGAGAGTACGCCCAACCGCTGCGCCCGGGCGGCCGACGGGATCGACACAGCTTGCGCCGGGCTGAACCACTGAAGCCCGACAGGCTCCGACGTAGGCCGATCCTCCCCGGTTGTGGCATCCCCCGCGGCCGGGATCCCAGGAATGGTGACCCCGCGTACCAGCAGACCGGTCACGCTGCCGAGTGGCGGCACCCCGGCCGCCAGCTCGGGGAAGCCGAGGACGCTCGTGACGTAGGCGACCGTCCGATCCGCCCACAGCGCACAAGTGGTCGCGGCACCACGCACCTGTCCATCGAGTACGACGACGAACGGAATTCCCGACTCAGCGAGCGCCAGAATCCCGCGTCGCACCCCAGCGATGACGTCCTCAACCCCTTGCCAGTCGCCCGCCTCGGCAAGCTCCAGCATTCGGCCGTACGGATATCCCAGGCCCTCCAAACGTGGGACGAATACGAGTGCCTGCGGCCACGTCGCGCGGGTTGCCGAGTCGATCAGCTCCGGGAGCTGGTCGATAGCCGACACACGCACGGCGACCACACCGTCGCCCAGATCGTAGACCCCGCGCCGCTCCAGCTCTGCCCAGGCACGCGCCTGCCAATCGCGACCGGCCGTGGAGACGGCATCGAGCGGGATCACGTCATCACTCGCGATCTCCAAGACACCGCCCTCTGGGTAGAAGCCACCGTGCTTCCGCGCCCGCGTGAGCAGCGCAGGCTCACCGTGGTCCGCGCTCGCGATGAGTTCGGCAACCAGATCAGGGCCTAGCGCGCTCATCTGACGATACGGACCGGCCGCCCAGCCGAAGCCCCACTCCAGGGCGCGATCGACTGCCGGCAGATCCACCGCGACGTCCGGCGTCTTTTCGAGGACGTAGCGGTAGGTTCCGCCCAGAAGGGCACGGACGTAGGCGCCGTACGGGTCAGGCAGCCGGATCGCGGCCCGCAACCGCTCGGGGAAAGGCTGACTATGCACCTCCGCCAGCCCTGGGATCTCCGGCTCCCGGTACGGCCGATACGTGCCGGTCTCTACGTCGAGCGAGAGCTGACGATCACCGTCACGGCGGAAGAAACCGCCGCCCGTCTTGTCCCCAAGGTGCCCTTCGTCGAACAGCCGCCGGACCCAGGGCGGCAGTGAGTAGTCGTCGCCGGTCGACTCCTGCAAGCTCCCAGTGCCCAGCACCAGGATGTCCAGACCCGTCAGGTCGATCGTGCGGAACGTCGCGGAGCGCGGACGACCGAGCAACGGTCCGGTGAGGGCATCGACCTCCTCCACCGTCAGACCGATCTCGCCGGTCAGGCGGATGGCGAGTGCCAGTGAGTAGATACCGAACCGGTTAGCCACGAAGCCCGGACTGTCGCGTACCACCAGCGCCCGGCGGCCGAGCCGGCGCTCCAGGAAGCGGACAAACCAGTCGAAGCGTGCTCGGTCAGCCTCCGGTAGACACGCCACCTCAGTCAGCAACAGCGCGCGCGGCGGGTTGAAGAAGTGTGTGGCGAAGAAACGCTCGCGCCAGGAGGCCGCCTCCTCAGGGAAGAGCGACGCCAGGGCGAAGGTGGACGTATTCGTGGTGATGAGCGTGTCCGAACCGACAACGTCGATGAGGGACCGGAAGAACGCCCGCTTCGTCTCGCGATCCTCGACAATGGCCTCCAGGATCCAGTCGCAGTCAGCCAGCAGCGATAGGTGCTCGTCGGTGTTCCCCACCGTCACGCGCCCCACGGCGTCTGGGTCCAGGAACGCCCGGTTGGACACGGCGCGTTCCAGTCCACGCTGCGCGGGCGCATTCGGCTCGTCGTCGCCACGGACATCGAGGAGCACGACTTCCAGGCCGGCCGACGCGACCAGCCCGGCGATCGCACCACCCATCGATCCGGCACCGACGATCCCGACTCGGCGAATCACGCGTCCTCCTCCCACACCTGATCCCGGTAACGTGCGCGGAGCTCCGCCTTCGCGAGCTTCCCGGTCGATGTCTTGGCGAGCTCATCTACAAAGAGGATCTTGTCCGGCAGCCACCACTTGACGAATCGCTCCGCCAGGAATGCACGTAGCTCCTCGGCCGTCGCCTGCTGCCCCTGTCGTACGACCACCAGCGCGATCGGTCGCTCCTGCCACCGCTCATGCGGGACGCCGATCACCGCCGCCTCCTCCACGGCGGGGTGCTCGACCAATGCGGCCTCGAGCTCGAGCGAGCTGATCCATTCGCCGCCCGACTTGATCAGGTCCTTGGCCCGGTCCACGATCTTGATGTAGCCCTCTTCGTCGATGACCGCCACATCGCCCGTTGCCAGCCAGCCGTCGTGGAACGACTCAGCACTCTCACCCAGGTAGTAGCTCGTCGCGATCCAGGGACCACGGACTTGTAGCTCGCCGACGCTCTTTCCGTCCCACGGCGCCTCGCGACCATCGTCACCGACAACGCGGGCTTCGACAAAGGGAGCGGGCAGCCCCTGTTTGGCCAGCCAGGTGTAGCGCTCCTCGGGCGGGAACTGATCGAGCTTGACATGTGCCTGGAATCCAAGCAGCACCTCGGTCATACCCCACCCGTGGATGGCCGTCATGCCCAGCCGCTCCAGGCGGCGCAGAAGTGCCTCGGGCGCCGCGCTGCCACCGAGGACCGCACGCAGCCGCGGCGACAGGGACCATTGCCCCGGATTGGCCTCCATCAGGTTCGCGATGTCGTGCCACACCGTCGGGACACCGGCCGCGAAGGTTGCTTGCTCGCCGGACATCAGGTCGAGCATGTCCCGGGCGTGAGGTCGCGGACCGGGCATCACGACGCGCGCGCCGACCAGCAGCGCCGCGTACGGCAACGCCCAGCCGGCGACGTGGAACATCGGCACCGACATCAGGATGCAATCGTCACGGCTGATGGCGAACGAGATGGTCGAGGTCAGCGCCAGCGACGCCATCGCCAGTTGGCCGTGCGTCCAGAGCACCCCCTTCGGCCGACCCGTCGTGCCCGACGTATAGCAGAGGAACGCCGGCGTATCCGGAGCCATCCGTTCCCTGCCGACGTCGGCGCTCCCGCCAGTCAGCAGATCGTCGTATCGCTCGTATCTCGCGCCATTGGGCGGCTCCCCGACGACGAACACACGCTCCAGCCGCACGTCGTCGCGGAAGGCCTCAAACACGGGGAGAAGCGACGCGTCCACGATCAGGAATCGAGCCTGGGCGTGATTCACGATGTGCGCCAGATCCGGTGGGTTCAGCCGCAGGTTGAGTGTGTGGATGACCCCACCAACCGATGGGATGGCGTAGTACGCCTCAAGGTGAGCCGTGCGATTCCACAGGAGCGTGGCAACTCGATCCCCGGGTTGCAACCCGGCACGACGTAGCCCCTCGGCCAGTTGCGCAGCGCGCCCCAGCGTCTCGCGATACGTGCTCTGGCGGATACTCCCGTCGTCAAGGCGTTCGACGATCTCCTGTTTCGGAAACAGTCGCGCCGCCCGGTCGAATACAGCATTGACCGTCAACGTCGGCCCAAGCATCCGCGTTCCTCCCGCGATCCGTGTCGGTCACCTCTCGATGATTTCATAGTAGTGCAACTCGCTAATCCGGTCCACCACCGAGCGGCGACGCACGCGGCGCCCAGGCTCCACCCGATAGCTGTCCTGAGTGCGGCGACGTATAGGTCTCGGGGGATCGTCGTTCCCCAACGCGCTGAGGACTGCGCTGAGCGTTTCGCACCTGTCGCTCGGCACCTGTGCCGAATGCGCAGGGCACGACGTTCGGCGAGAGAGGGGCTTGATGCCCCGGACGCTGAGAAGGGAACTCCCGGATCGAAGACAAATCGCGGCGGGGCGTACCCCGCCGCGATCCGCTGCTTGTCCTGGTTGTGCGCGCTACCCCCGCGCCGCGGCGGCGCGACGGACGGCTTCCGGTGCGCCGTGGCAGTTCTTGTACTTCTTGCCGCTGCCGCACGGGCACGGATCGTTGCGGCCGATCTTCTCCTTGGCGCGCCGCGGCTGCGGGCCGCCCTCGGTCGGCTGGTTTGTGACCCCCGGCTGCATGACCGGCTGCAGCAGCGCGGGTTGCAGGCGCGCCTGGAAGATAAGGTGCGCCACGTCGTAGTCGATGTTCTGCAGCAGCGCCTCGAACATCCGGAAGCCCTGCGTCTTGTACTCGACCAGGGGATCGCGCTGCGCGTAGGCCTGGAGGCCGATGCTCTGCCGCATGTCGTCCATCGTCGTCAGGTGCTCGACCCAGAGCCGGTCGATCACCTGGAGCATCACCAGCCGCTCGATGGTGCGCTGGACCTCGGGGCCATTCTGCTTCTCGCGCAGCTCGTACTCGTCCTCGGCCTTCTCCGTCAGCAGTTCGATGACCTCGTCCCGCGGGCGATCCTCCAGGTCGCGGACCGAGATCTCCACGTGCGGCCCGACGATGCCACGGAACGCGCTGATGATCCCCTCGAAGTCCGGCTCTGCGTGGCGGTCGTCCGGCCAGTGGGCGGTGACGAGCAACTCGATCTGGCGACCGATAATGTCGAGCACCTGCTCCTTGAGGTTCTCACCCCGGATAATCCGCCCACGCAGGGCGTAGATCACCTCGCGGTGCCGGTTCATTACGTCGTCGTACTCGACGAGGTGCTTCCGCAGGTCGAAGTTGTACCCCTCGACCTTGGTCTGGGCGCTTTCAATGGTCTTGGTGATCAGCGGGTGCTCGATCGGCAGGTCGTCTTCGATGCCGAGCTTCTCCATCAGCCCGGTGACCCGGTCGGAGCCAACCCGCCGCAGCAGGTCATCCTCGAGCGACAGGAAGAAGCGGCTGGATCCGGGGTCGCCCTGGCGTCCGGCACGACCGCGCAACTGGTTGTCGATCCGGCGCGCCTCGTGCCGCTCGGTGCCGATGATGTGCAGCCCGCCGAGCTCTTTCACGCCCGGGCCGAGGATGATGTCGGTGCCGCGACCGGCCATGTTCGTCGCGATCGTCACCGCGCCGCGCTGCCCGGCCTGCGCCACAATCGCGGCCTCCCGCTCGTGGTGCTTGGCGTTGAGGACCTCGTGCTTGATCCCCACCCGCTTCAACATGTTCGAGAGGCGCTCGCTCTTCTCGATCGAGGTCGTACCGACCAACACCGGACGGCCGATCGCGTGCATCTCCTGGATCTCGCGCACGACCGCGCGGAACTTGGCCTCCTCGGTCCGGTACACCTGATCCGGGTAGTCGATGCGGATCATCGGGCGGTGGGTCGGGATGACCACCACATCGAGGTTGTAGATCGTGGCGAACTCTTCCGCCTCCGTCGCCGCCGTGCCGGTCATACCGGCCAGCTTCTCGTACATGCGGAAGTAGTTCTGGAAGGTGATCGTGGCCTGAGTGACCGTCTCGCGCTGGACGCGGACACCCTCCTTGGCCTCGATCGCCTGGTGGAGACCCTCGCTGTAGCGGCGGCCGAGCATCATCCGGCCGGTGAACTCATCGACGATGATGACCTCGCCGTCGCGGACGATGTAGTCGCGGTCGCGCTGGAAGAGCGCCTGCGCCTTCAGCGCCTGCTCCAGGTACGCGGTGTACTCATAGTAGCGGTCGTCGTAGAGGCTCTGGCCCTCCGGGATGCCCAGCAGCCGCTCAACCTTGTCGATCCCGGCATCGGTCAGGGTCACCGTGCGGTCCTTGAGGTTGACCTCGTAGTGGACCCCCTCGCGGAGCTGCCGGACGATCTTCGCGAACTGGTAGTAGCGGTCCGGCGTGTCCTGGGACTGACCGGAGATGATCAGCGGCGTGCGCGCCTCGTCGATGAGGATGTTGTCGACCTCATCCACGATGGCGTAGTGGAGCGGCCGCTGCACCTGGTCGTCGGCCGAGATGACCAGGTTGTCCCGCAGGTAGTCGAAGCCGAACTCGTGGTTCGTCCCGTAGGTGATGTCGGCCAGATACGCCTCACGGCGCGTCACCGGCCGCCAGTGGTTGAGCCGGTCGTCCGGGCTGGGGTTTGGCGCGGTGTATTCCGGGTCATAGATGCCGGCGGCCTCGTGCGTGATCACGCCGACCGACACGCCGAGCAGGTGATAGATCGGCCCGTTCCAACCGCCACCCACCCGGGACAGGTAGTCGTTCGGCGTGACCAGATGCACACCCTTGCCAGTGAGCGCATTCAGGTACAACGGGAGCGTGGCGACCAGCGTCTTACCCTCGCCGGTCTTCATCTCGGCGATCTTGCCCTGGTGGAGAACGATGCCGGCCATGAGCTGGACGTCGTAGTGCCGCTGCCCCAGCGTGCGCTTGGCCGCCTCACGGACCGCGGCGAACGCCTCGGGCAGAAGGTCGTCCAGGGTCTCGCCCGCGCTCAGCCGCTCGCGGAACTCGTCGGTCTTGGCTCGCAGTTGCTCGTTGCTGAGACGCTCAAACTCCGGTTCTAGTTCGTTGATCTCGGCGACCACCTCGCTGAGCTCCTTGAGCACGCGCTCGTTTGGGTCACCGAAGATCTTGGTCAGAAACTTCCGCATGAGCGGGAACCCCCGTTGTTCGCTTCCATCGTGGTCGCAATGCAGACCATGCTACAGCGCCATTCTACCCCTGGGGCGCCTATCGCGTCGAACGAGACTAACGATCCCCTAGCCGGCGCCCGACCGCAGGTACTCCTCGTATCCGGGGTAGACGCGAGCAGTACCCCGTTCCAGGGCCACGATGCGCCCGCCGAACGAGCGGAGGAAGGCCCGGTCGTGCACGACCGCGATCACCGTCCCGCCGAAGGCGTCCAGCGCGGCGGCAAAGTGCTCCCGTCCCTCGATGTCCAGGTGGTTCAACGGCTCGTCGAGCAGCAGGAGCGTGCATCCCCGCAGCACCAGCAGCGCGAGCTGGAGGCGTGCTCGCTCGCCCAACGAGCACTGCCCCACCGGCCGGAGCGCCGCGTCGCCGCTGAACAAGAAGTAGTGCAGGAAGCTCCGCGCCTCCGTCTCGCTCATGGCTCGCTCGCGCAGCGCTGTCTCCAGCACCGTGCGCTCCGGGTCGAGAGTCTCCTGTTCCTGAGCCAGCACCCCAAGGCGCACGGTCGCCCCTAGCCGCACGGTCCCGGCCGCCGGCGACAGCGTTCCCTCGATCAGGCGCAGCAGTGTCGTCTTGCCGGAGCCGTTGGGCCCGACCACGGCGATGCGGTCGCCGTGCTGGACATCGAAGCTGACGCCTTCGAAGAGCGGCGCCTGACCGGGGTAACCGAAGGCGACATCCTCCAGCGACAGGACCGCGCGCCCACCCGGCGGAGCCTCACCGAAGTCGAGCTTGAGCCCCCATCGCGGCCGCGGCTTCTCCACCCGCTCCTCCGACTCCAGGAACCGCTCGAGCTTCTTCTCGCGTGCCTTCGCGAGTGCGGCCTTCTTGCGCGCCAGGACCCGAACCCCCGGCTGCCGCGGCGTGGTGGATCGCTCGATCGCCCGCGCCTCCCCCTTGAGACGGCCGACGTCGCTCCGGACGCGATTGATGTACTCCTGTTGCCGCACCCACGCTTCTCGCTGCTGCTCGGCCTCCTGCCGCCGCGCTTCCGCGAAGGCGGTGTAGTTCCCAGGGTAGGACCGGACCTGATGGGTCTCCGGGTCGAGGAACAGGATGCGCTCGACCGTCCGGTCGAGGAACTCCCGGTCGTGCGAGACGATGAGCACGGCGCCCGGGAAGCTGGTCAGAAAACCTTCGAGCCAGACGAGCGCCTCCACGTCCAGGTGGTTGGTCGGCTCGTCCAGTACCAACATGTCCGGCTCTCGGAGCAGCAGGAGCGCGACACCGAGCCGGGTCTTCTGGCCGCCGCTCAGGCTGGCGACCGGACGCTGGTGGTCCACCGTACCCAACCCGAGCCCGTCCAGAATGGCCGCCGCACGCTGTTCCCGGTCGTAGCCGCCGAGTGCTTCGAAGCGAGCCAGGGCCGCGTCGTACGCTTCGAGCGCGCCGTCGCTCGCGTCCTCCGCCAAGCGCGCCCCGGCCTCCGCCAGCGCACGCTCGGCCTCCACCCACTCGCGCTGCGCCGCGGCGACCGCGTCCGCGATGGTCCACGCTTCCGTCTCTCGCAGCGCCTGCGGCAGGTAGCCGATCTCAGCGTCCCGCGGCGAGCGGACAACCTCGCCCCGGTCCGGAGTCTCCTCGCCGACGATGCAGCGGAGCAGCGTCGTCTTCCCGGCACCATTCGGGCCGATCAGACCCACCCGCTCGCCCGTGTTCACCACGAACGAGACATCGTCGAGAATGACCTGTGATCCGTATGACTTGGAGAGATGCTTGACGTGCAGCACGACACGCCACCCTTCATCATTGAGGCCGGTCCGGCTTCATGACGAAGGCTACTGGCGCATCCACTGCTCCCTGAGGGTCCACGTCGCGTCGCACTCGCGACGGTGAAGATCGGTCACGATGGTCGCGCAAGGCGCAACAGGGCGAGTATAGACCAGTGCCCCGACCGCGGACAAGCCGTATGATGACACCAGGCACGCGCGGTATCCGCAGCCGCGGGACAGCGAGGGCTGGGAGCGATGCAGCGGCGACGTAAGACAGGGACGGAGCGACGAGATGGCCGGGCGGCGACGCCGCGGACCGACTTCCTCGAACGCGTCTACGCGGTGGTTCGGCAGATACCACCCGGCCGCGTGACGACCTACGGTCGCATTGCCCGGGCGGTCGGTGCGGCCCGCTCCGCCCGGATGGTCGGCTGGGCCCTACACCGCTGCCCGCCCGACGTCTCCGACGTGGCTCACCGTGTCGTCAACCGCAACGGGGAGCTGACAGGCGGCTGGGCGTGGGGGCACCCGGCCATCATGCGTGCGTTGCTCGAGGATGAGGGGGTCACCTTCGTCGACGAGTTCCAGGTCGATCTGGCGCGGCACCTCTGGGACCCGATGGAGGCAGAGGACACGCCAGATTCGCGAGGCATCCCAGAGCCCTAGCCGCCCCCAACGAAGTGGACGATCTCGAGAGTGTCACCGGGCTCGATCGTGCGCGTCTCGAACTCGGCGCGCGGCACGATGGACCCGTTGTGCTCCACCGCCACCAGGATCGGCTTGATCCCCTGACGCTTCAGCAGGTCGGCGACGGTCCGGACCCCGTCGACCTGCATCGGCTTTCCGTTGACGCGAATCTCCATCATGCCTGAATGGATCCTCCTGTTTCGAGTGCTCGGCGGTACGCCGCTGCCGCCGCGCCGGGGTCGGCCGCGGCCAGCACCCCGGTGATCACCGCGACTCCGTACGCACCGGCCGCGATGACCTCCGGCACACGCTCTGGCGTGATCCCGCCGACGGCAATCACCGGTAGCGGCGTGGCAGCGGTGACCGCCGCCAGGAAGTCGAGACCGCGTGGCGGCTGACCGGGTTTGCTCCCTGTGGCGTAGATGTGCCCGGCCAGGACGAAGTCGGCACCCTCGACCGCAGCGCGCTCGGCCCCCTCGACGTCGTGCACCGAACGCCCGATCAACAGGCTCTGGCCGGCGAGCGCGCGCACGTCGCGCGGGCTGAGTGACGTCTCGCCGAGCTGGACACCCGC
>Ga0207873_1000790_pt1 | contig 33139 bp, 25 predicted proteins | sample BGWIniCompost_FD_187373 | JGI IMG/M metagenome (GOLD analysis project Ga0207873, IMG submission 187373) | Cellulose adapted compost microbial communities from Newby Island Compost Facility, Milpitas, CA, USA - BGW Initial Compost (SPAdes)... ... | reverse complement strand
TTACCTTGGAAGATTTAGTCAAGCAAGCATTAAAAAACGCTTAGTACGTTTGAAGGTTGAGTGTTCCCAGTATCAGGTTGGCCTTACTTTGAGACGACTCTGCATCGCCTGGATCGTTGCTCTTGCTCTTCCCTTCGCCGCTTTCGCTCAACAGCCTGACACAACAGACGCACCCGCAGACACGCTTGGGCCCTATACACCGAGCACTCGCCCAACATTCACGCCTACCGACCGATACGGAGATCCATTCTCGAACCCTGCCTATGAGACGCCCTTCTTCCTGATGGATCCGGACCGGCTGAACCTGGAACTCGAGATCGACACATCGCTGAACTACTCTATTCGCGAACGCATCGGCAACGTGCCTTACCGGCCGCCGTCCACGATGTCGTTCGATCAGTTCAATCAGTATCAGCAACGCTCGATGCTGAAGGACTACTGGCAGTCGCGCTCCCGTGCACTTGATGGCGAGAGCCCGGTGAGCAACCGCGGCTTCACACCAAAGATATTTATCAGTCCCGTCCTCGACCGCATCTTCGGAGGCAGCTACATCGAACTCATACCACGCGGTATGGTGACGCTCGACTTTGGAGCGTCGTTTCAGCGCATTCAAAATCCCGCGATACCGATTCGGCAACAACGGAGTGGTGGTTTCGAATTCGATCAGCAGATCAACATGAACGTGACCGGTAAGATCGGTGAAAAGCTTGCCGTCACGGCGAACTTCGATAACAATAACTCCTTCGACTTTCAAAACAACATGAAGGTCGAGTACACCGGTTACAAGGAAGACATTCTCCAGAAACTCGAAATCGGGAACGTAAGCCTTCCACTGAATAACACGCTCATCCAGGGCGCCCAAAACCTGTTTGGTGTGAAGGCCCAGTTGCAATTCGGCAGACTCAATGTCACTACCATCGCCTCCACGCAGCGCGGAAAGGTGTCCTCTATAGAAATTCCCGGCGGATCAAGCGGGCAGGGCAGACCGTTCGAAATCATTGCATCAAACTACGACGAAAACCGTCACTTCTTCCTCGGTCACTTCTTCCGCGAAAACTTTCGTCGGTGGATTGCTATTCCACCGCAGATCACTTCCGGTGTGAATGTCACACGCGTTGAAGTGTACATCCTCAACCGCAACAATGATACGCAAACACTGCGAAACGTGATCGGACTTATGGACCTTGGCGAAGGCGATCGTGTTTACAATGCCAACGTTCAGGGAAGGGTACCGGGATCGCCAAACGCGAACGAAGCCAATGATCTATTTGCGTACGTCACAGGACTAAACCGCTCAACGGACATTGACGCACAACTTACGGCCAAAGGGTTAAACAATGGCACGGACTACGAAAAGATCACGGGTGCACGCAGACTGGCACCAACTGAATATACATTCCATCCTCAGTTGGGATATATCACGCTGACGCGGAAACTTCAGAACGACGAAGCGCTTGCCGTGGCATACGAGTACACCTACAATGGTCGTGTTTTTAAAGTAGGTGAACTGTCGGAAGATTACAGCAATCTGAAGGACAGTGAAGTCATCTTCCTGAAATTGCTCCGGCCAAGGAAAATTGCAATTCGCGATGCGCAAAACGTCATCGTCCCTACATGGGATCTGATGATGAAGAACATCTATACCCTTAATGTTAACCAACTCACCCAAGAAGGGTTTCAATTGCGCATTATATATCGCGACGACCGCACCGGTATCGACAACCCTCAGCTTCAGGAAGGACAGTTTGTAAGAAACCGTCAGCTCATCGAAATCTTTGGGCTCGACAAACTCAATCCCGTAAACGATCCCCAGCGCGACGGGAACTTCGACTTCGTTGAAGGCATTACCATCAATGCGGCGAACGGACTCATCATATTTCCCTATCTCGAACCTTTCAGGGACGCTCTCAGGGAAGCATTTCAGCCTGAGCCCAATCGCGATCAACTAATCGAAAAATACTCATACGACACATTATACCGAACCACAAAGGCGGAGGCGGAGCTGTTCTCCACAAAAAACAAATTCTTCCTTGTAGGAACGTACAGCGCGGGCTCGTCGAAAGAAATCCTGATCCCGGGGTTTGGCGTGACGCCCGGTTCAGTACGAGTGTATGCCGGCGGCATTCCGCTGCTCGAGAATTCACAATTCACCGTAGACTACACATTTGGTAAGGTCACCATCCTGGATGAAAGTATTCTCAGCAGCGGTAAGAACATCACGATCGATTATGAGCAATCCGACCCGTTTGCCTTTCAGACACGGACCTTGCTAGGCACGCGTTTCGACTATACAGTCAATGACGACATCAATGTCGGATCCACCGTCCTCTATTATAATGAGCGGCCACTGATCAGTCGCAACCAGATCGGCACAGAACCTGCCCGCAATCTCATGTACGGGGTGGACTTCAACATTAACAAGGAAAGCCGGGTTTTGACCAAACTGGTAGACGCAATTCCCATCCTTCAAACCAAGGAGCAGTCGTCCATAAACTTTAGCGGCGAATTTGCACAATTGCTACCGGGTACTTCGAACGTCATCGACGGTGAAGGCACTGCCTATCTCGATGACTTCGAGAATACTGCGACGCCCTACTCATTAATGAGTCCGCAAAGCTGGAAACTTGGGGCGGTACCGAAGACCGAGGACCACCGCTTCGATCCCAGTGGTGGGACTAACACCATCGAGGCCGGCTACCGCAGGGCAAAAATGGCATGGTACATGGTTGACAATTTGTTCTATCGGTCAGGCGGCGGTAGTGGCGTATCCAAACCGGACGGCATACCAGCCGTGGTTACCAATCACTATGAGCGCGGCGTAAACCCACAGGAAATTTTCCCGTGGCGCGATCGGGTCGTGGCCCAGCAATGGGAGCCCATCTTCGACGTGGCATATTTTCCTTCCGAAAGGGGACCATACAACTTCAATCCTAACCTGAATAACCTGGGATTCTTCAACAACCCGCGGGAGAACTTCGGCGCGATCACGAATGCCATCCGCACCGAAGTGGATTTTGACAAGTCGAACATCGAGTATATCGAATTCTGGTTGTTGGATCCATTTATCAAGTCGAGTGACGGTGTGGTTCAGGACGGCTTTTTTAACAAGTCGAACGAGACGGGAGGAAAGCTCATTTTTCAGTTGGGAAGCATATCTGAAGACGTGATACCCGATAACAGGCACGGCTTCGAAAACGGTCTGCCACCCGATGGCAACCTCGCCGCGGGCGCAACCGAAACGGAGTGGGGCTACGTTACCACGCAACAATTTCTAACCAATGCCTTCGACAATTCCTCGCAGGCCCGGGCAAACCAGGATGTGGGACTTGATGGTATCCCGAACGAGAAAGAAGCAACCAAATTCGAGGAGTTTATGGATGCCGTGGCAGGGCTTTCGGCAGAGGCGCGGGAAAGGATCCAACTCGACCCCTCTGCAGACGACTTCAGATATTTCCTCGATTATCCTGTGGGTCCGCAGATCGTTGAGCGCTACAAGAACATCAATGGGATGGAGAACAACACGCCTATCGCTGGGAATGATGTTGTGGCGAGATCGGGAAGCCCCTATCCCGATAACGAAGACCTAAATGCGGACAACACGCTTAACGAGTTGGAAGAGTACTACGAATACGACATCGATTTGCGGCCGGGTCAACTCCAGATCGGTAGCGAGTATATCGTCGACCGAATTGTCACCACACCCCAACAGAGCAATGAACAGGTAACGTGGTACCTGTTTCGTATACCCGTCAGGGAGTTCGAAAACCGGTACGGCAACATCACCGGGTTCAAGTCGATACGCTATATCCGTATGGTACTCACCGATTTCGCCGAGCCGGTCGTGCTGCGCTTCGCTAACTTCCGCATGATTGGAAGTCGCTGGAGAAGATACCCGGGTCAACTGTGGGAAAGCGGGCTTATCGAGACGCCGGAGCCCAACCTGGATAACTTCACGGTATCCGTGGTGAACCTGGAAGACAACTCATTGGCAGATCCTGACAACAACAAGTCGCCCTATCGGATACCGCCCGGAGTCGTACGCGACCGTGACAACGCATCAACCATCACGAGGTTTCTCAATGAGCAATCGGTGCAGTTCTGCGTCGACAACCTCCTCGACGGCGATGCGCGCGCAATCTACAAGAACTTTGATGCAGACCTGTTCAACTACGGTCGGATAAAGATGTTCCTCCACGCAGACAGCGAATCGGAAGACGATGCGCTTACTGCATTTATTCGATTGGGAACCGACTTCGACCAGAACTACTATGAGATCGAAATTCCACTGAAGGTAAGTCGCGTCACCAACACAGCCAATCCGGACCTGCGTGAGATATGGCCGGAAGAAAACGAAATCGACCTGGAGCTTGTTGAACTCACGGCGCTTAAGGTTCGTCGCGACCGCGAGGGCTTCCCGTTGACTGAAGTCTATGAGAGCGACCCTGTTGGACGACACCGCATTCGTATTCTCGGACGGCCCGACCTCAGCAGTGTACGAACCATTATGATCGGTGTTCGCAATCCACGCACAGCCGACAAGCGCTCACACTCTGCGTGCGTGTGGGCTAACGAACTGCGTCTCACCGACTTTGACCGGACGCCGGGCTGGGCTGTAAATGCTACGCTCAATGCGAAGCTTGCCGACTTTGCAACAGTAACCGGCGCGTTCCGCCACACTACTTTCGGATTTGGCGGAGTGAGCTCCAAAATCATGGAGCGCACGCGCGACGAGACAACCGCTTACGATGTGGCTGCAAACGTGAATGTCGACAAACTGCTGCCCGGCAATACGGGAATTCGTATACCCATGTTTGTAAGCTACGAACGCAGCGTCAGCAATCCGCAGTTCGATCCCGCGAATCCGGACGTGCGCATTGATGCCACGTTGCGATCGTTTAATACCAGTGAGGAGCGGAACGATTACCTTGAGCTCATTCGGGATCAGTCTGTCCGACGAAGTCTGAATTTCACGAACGTACGAAAGGTGAAAGTAAGACCCGACGCACCAACACGCATATACGATATCGAAAACTTCTCGTTCAGTTATGCGTTCAGCGAGGCTACCCGGTCCAATTTCAACATCAAAGAACAGCTAAACCTGCAGCATAGAGCGTCCGTTGCCTACAATTTCGCGCCTAAGGCAACGGGTATTGAGCCATTTAAGAACGCCAAAGGACTCAACTCACCGTGGCTGCGTCTGATTAAAGACTTTAACATCGGATTGATGCCTTCCAATATCGCCGTGCGAGCAGACCTGGATCGTTCATTCAGCAAGTATATATATCGCAATGAAGGTGGTATTGGCGAGATCTCGAACTTCCAGAAGTATTTCATCTTCAACCGGACGTACAACCTGCGGTGGGCGCTGTCGAAGAACCTGACGTTTGACTACAACGCGCGCGCCAACGCCGTCGTGGATGAGCCGGAAGGTGAGCTCGACACCGAAGAAAAGCGCGACGAGGTTATGGACAACCTGAAGAAGTTCGGTCGGATGAAGAATTTCGATCAAACGGTGTCCGTCAACTACACGCTTCCCCTGGATAAGATTCCTGCTGTCGACTGGCTGCGGGCGGACTACCGCTACTCGGCAAGTTACAATTGGCGTGCGGGACCACTGAACAAACCCGACTCGATTACAATTCAAACAGGCGAGCAGGATATCCCGGATAGCCTCGATTTCAGGAATACCATCCAAAACAACCGTGAGCAAAACTTCTCCGGTACCATAGATTTGGTAAAGCTGTACAACAAGAGCAAGTTCCTGAGAGAGATCAACACGCCGCCGCGGCCACCGTCGCGTATTCCAACAGGCGGAAGAACACCACAACCTCAGCCGCAGCAGGATACTACGCGAAAGACACCTTCTGCAATCAAGGGGCTGTTCCGGCTGATCATGTCCCTGCGATCCGTGAATGGCACATACACGAAGTCTGAGGGAACCATGCTTCCGGGCTTCACACCATCACCGTACCTTTTTGGTATGGACCGCGATTTTAGTTCACCAGGATGGGGCTTCATACTGGGTAACCAGGATCCCAACATTCGTTTTGACGCTGCGCGGAACAATTGGCTTGTCCAGCAATCGAGCCTGACAATACCATTCACACAGACGCGCTCCACGTCACTCAACCTGCGCGCCAACGTTGAGCCGACGCCGGACCTGCGCATTACGATCGATGTGAAGAAGGACGCCATGACGGCATACCAGGAAATCTTCCGGTTCGACCCTGACAACCCGATTGCCAACGATTATGGATTCGCTTCACTAAATCCAAGCCGAAGCGGAAGTTATCGCATTTCGACGATGACGATAAGGACCGCATTCAATGGCGACAATGGAGAGAAAGAGTCGTCGGCTTTCAATGACTTTGAGCAAAACCTGGAGATCATCCGCAGCCGGTTTGCCGTAATTACAGGACAACCGGAATTTGACACCGCATCGCAGGACGTTCTGATTCCTGCATTCATCGCGGCTTACACCGGCCAGGATGCTAAATCAATCAGTCTTTCGCCCTTCCCGAGTTCGCCTTTGCCTAACTGGCGCGTGGAGTATACCGGGTTGAGCAAGTTGCCGGCGTTGCGTGAAGCATTCCAGATGGTATCGATCACGCATGCGTATACAGCATCGTATTCCGTTGTCAACTATTCGAACTCGCTTCAGTACAGCGATCCCAGTTACCTCGGTTTGAATATTCCCATTGAGGATTACAACCGGCGGTATTTCGGAATTAACGAAAATGGTGTGCCCGTTCCGGTGTATGTTGTCAACCAGGTGCTTATTTCAGAACAGTTTGCACCGCTGATCGGTATTAATGTGCGCACAAAGAGTCGGCTCTCTGGTAATCTCCAATATCGGACCAAGCGCGACCTCGCGCTCAACATTTCAAATGCGCAGGTAACTGAAGTCAGCAGTAAGGATGTATCATTTGAACTTGGCTATACGAAGAACAATATGCGACTGCCATTCAAGACACAGGGTCGGACAGTCGTGCTGAAGAACGACTTCACGTTCCGCTTTAATTTGACCGTGTCCGATACCAGAACGCTGCAACGGAAAATCGGTGAGCTAGGCACCGTAACCAACGGCAACATCAACTTCCAGCTGCGGCCGAGCATTGCGTACGCATTGAACGAAAAACTCAACGTACAGGGGTATTTTGAAAGGACCATTAACGAACCCCTCATTACAAGTTCATTCCCGCGGGCTACCACCCGGTTTGGTATCAGGGTAAGCTTCAATCTTGCTCAGTAAGAGCACTTGATCAAAAATTCCTTATTTTGCCGCGTCGAAAAAACACTTGAATGAATATCCCAGAAGAACTCCGGTACACCCAGGACCACGAATGGATCAGAATTGAAGGCAAAACCGCAACTATTGGTATAACCGACTTCGCCCAGGGGGAACTGGGCGACATCGTGTATCTCGACATCACGACAAAAGGTCAGGATCTTGCGCAACACGATGTCTTTGGCACTGTAGAAGCGGTGAAAACCGTATCCGATCTCTTCATGCCGGTCAGCGGAAAGGTAACAGAGATAAATCCTATCCTCGAAGGCAGCCCTGAGAAAGTCAATGAAGACCCTTACGGTGAAGGCTGGCTCATCAAAGTGGAGGTTGCCAACCCCGCAGAGGTTGACGGACTGCTGACCGCACAGGCCTACAAGGAGTTAATCGGGGCCTGAGCATTGGCCAAACTAATTGGAGGGCGGAGGTGTTTTTAGCTTGACGCCTCTCCAAGTGAATGAATTCCAATGATTGAGCTACCTGTAATTTCAGGCGACCCACAGCGGAAAAAGAAACCCGACTGGCTTCGAGTAAAACTTCCGGTCGGGCCGGACTATGCGCGGGTGAGAAGGGTCGTCGACCAGCATAAGCTGCACACCATATGTGAAAGCGGAAACTGTCCCAACATGGGAGAATGCTGGGGTGCAGGGACGGCTACGTTTATGATCCTCGGTAACATCTGTACCCGGAGTTGTACGTTCTGCGCTGTAGCAACGGGACGACCCACCGAGTACGATACGGATGAACCTCGCCGCGTGGCGGAAGCCATCAAGAAGATGGGTGTGAAACACGCCGTCATTACCTCAGTGAACCGAGATGAACTGAAAGACCGTGGCGCAGAAATCTGGTATCAAACCGTCGTCGAAACCAAAAAGCTGAGTCCGGAAACTACTATTGAAACGCTCATTCCGGACACAAAGGGAAATTGGGAGGCGCTTGAACGCATGATCTCCGGTGGACAGGAGGTGGTGTCACACAATATGGAGACGGTGAAACGTCTCTATCGCAACGTACGTCCTCAGGCAAAATACGAGCGAAGTCTTGAGCAGATCCGACGCATTCGTGAGTTCGGCAAACGGACAAAATCGGGGATCATGCTTGGCCTGGGCGAAACGAAGGAAGAGGTGTTTGAAGCAATGGATGACCTGGTAGAAAACGGGCTTCTCATTCTTACACTTGGTCAGTACCTTCAACCTACGCGGCTCCATCACGAAGTCATCGAATACATCCATCCGGATACATTTGAGATGTACAAGGAAGAAGGACTAAAGAGAGGACTCAAGTACGTAGAAGCCGGCCCGCTGGTACGCTCTTCATACCACGCCGAACGTCACGTCAACGTGCCTCTCGATTAAGGGCAACACAGACAGTCCAAAAAATCACGGAACTGGAATTCGCTCGTCGCGATTAGCCGCTTCCCATGCCGTATAGAAAATACACTGTGCGCGCTTCGCGAGTAAGTCGTATTCAATCTTATCCGCCTCATCGCTTGGCTTGTGATAATCTTCATGAAGCCCGTCGAAGTAAAAGATGATCGGCACGCCGTGCTTGGCAAAGTTCCAGTGATCCGAGCGATAAAATAGTCTCGTAGGATGATCGCGGTCGTTATACTTGTAATCGAATATCAGATCGCAGTACTTGTTGTTGACGCTTTCGCTGAACTTGTTCAGAGCAGATGACTTTTCTCCTGTGCCGATGATGTACACATAGGGAGCGCTGTCTTTGTGCTCGGCATCCCTCCGACCAATCATGTCGATGTTCAGATTGAGGACCGTTTTCTCCATGGGGAATACGGGATTGTCGGCATAATGAGCTGAACCGAGCAGACCTTTCTCTTCGCCCGTGAAAGCCATGAAGAGGATACTGCGTCGCGGACCAGCACCGTCGCGTTTCGCATCGGAGAACGCCTGGGCAAGCTGCATGACGGCAGCTGTACCTGACGCGTCATCGTCGGCGCCGTTGTTGATTGAATCTCCTCGTACTGGTTTGGTAATGCCAACGTGATCATAGTGCGCCGTCACTACCACTACTTCATCGCTGAGATCCGTACCTTCCAGGAACCCGAGGACATTTTCAGTAGGGATGGTGACGACTTTAACCTCAGTGCGATAGCTCACGGTCGACGGCTTGATACGGGTAAGCGGTTTCTTTGCAGGATCTTCGTTTGCCACGGCCTTTAGTTTTTCGGGCGATACGCCCATTAGCGTGTTAATGATGGAAGGTGCCACCACGAATGAGCCCGAATTGGGTGCATACACGCGCGGTTTTTCCAGGGAAGGTCTTTCACTCCGCATCGATGAACGCTCACGAAACGCCAGGTCATCAAATTCCCTTTCACTATCGGTACCCCAGAGAAAAACCATTTTTGCGCCACGCTGGCGGGCACGGCTCACCTCGGGGAGGTTGTAGAGTCGACCGTCGGCGATCCTGATAAGCACCGCCTTGCCTTCAACATCGAGGGTGTTGAAGTCTTCTTCCCGGCCATGCCCCACATACACCAGGGGAACGGTAACTTCTCCTCCGGAGTCCGCTTTACCCTGGTAAACAATTTTTCCTGCATGGTGAAAGATCTTTTGGCCGGCTTTGACATAAATCTCACCCGGTTCGGCGCGATAAAGCTCGAGCGTTTGAAAATAGCCGCCGTCCACAGGACCCTTCAGTCCTATTTTCTCAAAATGGGCACGAATATATTCAGCAGCTTTGCGCTGACCGCGAGTGCCGGTCTCTCTGCCCTCCAGGGAATCAGACGCAAGCACGGAAACAAATTCGCGAAGGCGTTCAGCGGTAATGCGGGCAGCATATCCCTCTACATCCGAGGTATCCGGGATGAACAAAGCTGCCCCGAGGGCAAAAGGAACACAAAACAAAAGAATTCGCATACGCAGAGATTAAAGCCGGCTGCAAGATAACACCTTTTTCGCCCACCATGTTGTCACGCAGTTAAGCTAACCGTCCCTCATTTTGGGGGGATTCTGCTAAAATTACCTGGACTCGGTTACCTTTGTGGCCGGAAACTGGGATATTGAAATGAACACCGACTTTCAGGGTAATCGCGAATTCCTTTACCGGCATATCGGCCCGGATGCTGATCAGATTTCAGAAATGCTTAGAACGATCGGAGTGGGTTCACTCGAGGAACTCATCGATCAAACAATCCCAGACAACATCCGGCTAAAACAACCTCTTGCTCTTCCCGAACCGCTTTCTGAAGCAGCGTTCATCGCGTCATTCAACAAGATGATGGCGCGCAATCAAATATTCAGGTCATACATCGGCACGGGCTACTACAACACCTACACTCCTGCCGTTATCCGCAGAAACATTCTGGAAAACCCGGGATGGTACACCGCCTACACCCCCTACCAGGCGGAAATTTCCCAGGGACGGCTTGAAGCGCTTATCAACTTTCAAACCGTAATCATCGACCTCACCGGCTTGCCGCTGGCGAACGCTTCACTTTTGGATGAGGCAACAGCCGCAGCGGAAGCCATGCACATGTTGTTCGCTGCACGCAAGGGCGACAAAGCGCAGGCGCGAAAGTTCTTCGTTGATCGCAACACGTTTCCGCAGACGCTGGACGTGCTTCGCACGCGTTCCGTTCCTTCGGGCATTCAGTTGCACGTAAACGACATTGACACACTGGATCTCTCTGATCCGGACTTGTACGGGGTGTACTTGCAGTATCCTGACAACAATGGTGCAGTTCGCGATCATCAGGCATTTATTGAGAAAGCGCATGCTAACGGGGTCATGGTCGCAATGGGGGCCGACCTCCTGGCTTTGACTTTACTGAAATCACCGGGCGCAATGGGCGCTGATGTTGTTGTTGGATCGGCGCAACGATTCGGTGTTCCGATGGGATATGGAGGACCCCATGCTGCGTTCTTCGCCACGCGTGAAGAATTCAAGCGCCACATGCCTGGCCGAATTATCGGCGTGTCTGTTGATGCTTCAGGCAAGCCCGGATACCGAATGGCCCTTCAAACACGCGAGCAACACATCAAACGTGAACGCGCGACATCGAACATCTGCACTGCGCAGGTACTGCTCTCGGTGATGGCTGGCATGTATGCTGTCTATCATGGTCCGGAAGGACTCAAGCGCATAGCAACGGAAGTACATGAGCTGGCAACATCTCTCGATCTGAAGTTGCGCATGCTCGGCTTTGAGCAACGCAATGCGCAATTCTTCGATACGCTTAAGGTAGCAGTTTCAGATACCGACAAGATCAGAGCAGAGGCGTTGAGTCGTCAGATCAACTTCCGCTATTTCTCTGATGGTCATGTAGGAATATCACTTGATGAAACTACTACAGCGTCGGACGTCGACGACATCGTAGCAATATTCAGTGCATGCGCGTCAGGTTCGGGATCCACGAATGGTCAGGCACGGCCGTTGCCGGAATCATTGCGACGCAACGATGCTTTCCTGACGCACCCTGTGTTCAACCGGTATCATTCCGAGCATGAAATGCTTCGGTACATCAAGCGCTTGGAGAACAAAGACCTTTCGATGGTGCACTCTATGATACCGTTGGGGTCTTGCACGATGAAACTCAACGCCACTACGGAGATGCTTCCCATCACGTGGCCGGAACTCGCCAATATCCATCCGTTCGTTCCGCTCGAACAGGCTAGCGGCTACCAGGAGATGATACGGAACCTCGAAGCGTGGCTGAGAGAGATCACAGGCCTCCCCGGAGTTTCTCTTCAACCGAACAGCGGAGCACAAGGTGAATACACGGGGTTGATGGTCATCCGTGCATATCATCAGTCCCGCGGCGAAGAACGCCGAAACGTTGCACTCATACCGTCGTCGGCACATGGTACCAATCCCGCCAGCGCTGTGATGGCCGGAATGCGTGTGGTGGTGGTAAAATCAGATACTGATGGCAAGGTGGATGTTGACGACCTGCGACAAAAAGCCGAGGCGCACAAAGATGATCTTGCGTGTCTCATGATTACGTATCCATCGACGCACGGTGTTTTTGAGGAGCGTATCGTAGAGATCTGCGACATCGTTCACCAATTTGGGGGAATGGTGTATATGGACGGTGCCAATATGAATGCGCAGGTTGGCCTGACGTCACCGGCCCGCATTGGCGCAGATGTCTGTCACCTCAACCTTCATAAGACGTTCTGCATTCCACATGGCGGCGGCGGTCCGGGTATGGGGCCAGTTTGCGTGAGCGAGGCGCTGGCACCCTTCCTGCCAGGTCACCCTGAAGTTCAAACCGGAGGTAATTTCGCAATACATGCTGTGTCAGCAGCGCCGTGGGGCAGCGCCAGCATACTTGCGATATCCTATGCCTACATTGCGATGATGGGTGCTGAAGGGCTGACACAAGCGACGCGCATCGCCATACTGAATGCAAACTACATCAAGAGCCGGCTGGAAGGTCATTATAGTACGCTTTACGCGGGTAAGAGCGGACGCTGCGCTCACGAAATGATTGTCGACTGCCGGGCCTTCAAGAAAGTAGGCATCGAAGTGGAAGACATTGCAAAGCGACTCATGGACTACGGCTTTCACGCACCTACCGTCTCGTTCCCTGTGGCAGGTACGTTAATGATTGAGCCGACTGAAAGTGAGACGAAGGAAGAGTTGGATCGGTTTTGTGATGCATTGATAGAAATACGAAGTGAGATTCGTGAAATAGAAGAAGGCATTGCAGACAGAGAGCGGAACGTGTTGAAGAACGCGCCGCATACCGCTGCTGCAGTTACCGCCGATGATTGGAATATGCCGTACAGTCGCACCAAGGCTGCCTATCCGTTGCCCTTTGTAGCCGAAAGCAAATTTTGGCCTCCGATCGGACGTATAGATAATGCCTATGGTGACAGAAACCTCGTGTGCAACTGTATACCGGTAGATGCCTACGATAGGCCGAATCCGGTTGCGGTTTAACACGACGTTTCGTTAACTTTTCATTTACGGGCAGCCCTGTTTACCCAGAATCTTGCATGTGAAATCCGATATTCAGAATACGGGCAAAGACCGCCTTCCCTGGTGGACCTGGGTGGTGCCCTTTGTCGTGTTGCACCTGGGCAGCCAGGTTGCAATAATGACAAGATATGATCAGGGCGTGGCCGACTACTACCTGCCCACTGCTATTTCCGTTATTCTCGTCAACATCTGGGGCCCCTGGCGCACGATTCCTGCAGCTTACATCAACGCGACATTGAGCACATACCTGTGGGATGTTGAAAACGCACTGCTCTGGCCAGTATACGCTTTTCCGGAAACACTGATGGTGTTCCTTTCATGGTACTGGTTTACATATCGACTGAAAGGCAAGTACTGGCTCCCCAACATTCGCAACCTGCTGTTGTTTCTCGTATTCGGGCTTTCGCTTCCTATCCTGATCGAAATCGCTTTGCTGGAATCGGTTCAGGTCTACTTCGGTGAACACGATATATCTGACGCGCTCCCCTATTTCACGCGCAATATTCTGTCTGAATTCATAGCTAATTTCGGATTAACACTGCCGGTATTGACATTCGTCACACCGTGGCTTCAACGACGCCACCTTCTGTACATTACCCCTCCAACGCTACTACCAATGCCTGGACCTGCTCGTCGTCAAGTCATCGAAGTAGGTGTTGTGTTCGCAGTACTGACCGCGCTGACTTATCTCATCCCCTTCGAGAGGTTCTGGTTTATCTACGGCATTTTGTCTTTGTACATCGCCTTGCGTCATGGATTTGGCGGTGCGATCATTACGAACCTGTATATTCTTCTCATCACCTATATCATTCCTACCCTGGCGGAAGGTGGAGGCCCAGCGTCCATGGACGTGATATACATTTTCCTTGGTACTTCGATGCTGTTTGTCTTTGCGGCCATTACAGGACGTGTCATCAGCGATCTCCGTATCACTGAAAAGCAGTTATACCTGCAGAACGCTCAACTCGAACTCGCTAATAAGGAACTGGATCATTTCGTGTATAGCGTATCGCACGATCTAAGCGCGCCGCTGAAATCGATACTCGGTCTCGTGGCTGTCAACAGACTTGCAACCACGCATGAAGAAAAAAGCGAGACCGTAAACAAAATCGAGACGAGTGTTGTAAAACTCGAGTCGCTCATTCGTGAAATCCTCGACTACTCTTATAACAAACGTCTTCAGCTGAAGGTTGAACCGATCTGCCTCAAAACACTTTGTTCCGAGATACTGGATAGCCTCGCATTCATGGAGGGGTATCACAACATCAAGATTTTGATGGAAACCGACGGGGTGTCCGAGGTTTACAATGACAGGACGCGCCTGAAATTGATCCTCAATAACCTGCTGGCCAATGCCATCCTGTTTCAGCGAAAGGCCCCCGGCCACGAGCCTTATGTGAGGATCAGCGCGCGCCGGGAAAACGAGTTCGTGCTGATCTCTGTAGAAGACAACGGCGAAGGGATAAAACCCGGGCTTCAAAACAAGATTTTCAACATGTTCTTTCGCGGAACGATCACCTCAAAAGGTTCGGGTCTTGGACTTTATATCGCCCGCGAAGCCGCAGAGAAAATTTCCAGTCGTATCTTCGTAAAGTCGGAATACGGAAAAGGATCCGTGTTCACCCTCGCCGTACGGAATTTGGAGGAGGAAGCGGCGCAGAGCTAATTGGTGATCGGTAATCGGTAGGGTTTGCTAAAAGACGAACACGCAAACCTCGGGCCGGCCCAACTTCAACACATCAACACATCAACACATCAACACATCAACACATTAACACATTAACACATTAACACATCAACACATCTACAATGTTCCTCTTCGATTCATTCAAATCCTGGGAAGACTATCGTCGCGAGCGGAAAATCTCGCTGCATGAGGTCGTGCTGGAGTATGAGCAGGAGCAGAAAGGACACAGTCCCGAGGAGGTGCTTGCGGGGCTGAACAAAGCCTGGCAGGTTATGAAAGAGGCGGTTGACACCGGATTGACGCAGGATACAAAGTCACGTTCCGGGATGATCGACAATGGCGGGAAAAAAGTGTTTAACGCCAACGTCGCCGTACTGAGTCGCGAATTTCAGGAATTGATTGCCCGGGCGCTGGCGGCAAAGGAGGTCAACTCGTGTATGGGAAGGATTGTCGCGGCACCGACAGCGGGAGCAAGTGGCATCATGCCCGGCGTGCTGTACACGGCACAACGCATTCACAACATTCCTGATGAAAAGATCATTGAAGGCCTGCTGGTGTCGGCTGGCATTGGCCTGATCATCGAACAGCGGGCTTCGCTTGCTGGCGCCGTCGGTGGATGTCAGGCCGAAACGGGCAGCGCAGCGGCGATGGCATCCGGAGCGGTCGTATATTTGCTTGAGGGTAGCAGCGAGGCTGTATTTAACGCCGTAGGCACGACCATCCAATGCATGTTGGGTCTTGTATGTGACCCTGTGGCAGGTCTGGTAGAAGTTCCTTGCGTTGTACGCAACGCGAGTGCCGCGGCCATTGCATTTGCCGCAGCACAGATTGCCCTGGCGCGTGTTGACAGCGTCATACCCGTCGACGAAGTGATCGACGCTATGGGCGAGATTGGAGCCAGCATGGAAGCCAGGTACAAGGAAACGGCACAGGGCGGTCTGGCCGCAACACCAACAGCACAACAGATTGCGAAGCGTACGTTGATACGCGACATCGATGTTCTTCCGAATGATCAGCCGGAAGGCCTCAGGTAGTTGATGGCCGTGTCGCCGAGGAAATAGATGAGCACGGTCAACGCCACGGACCAGAACGATGCTGACACAAACATGTAAATAATCAGTTTATCGCGAGGGCTGCCAAATCCCACGGCAAGTAACGCACCACCTATTGGCGTCAGTAACAATGGCGTAAGCGCAGCGACACCAGCAAGTCCATACTTTCTCCAAATCCTCACGAACTTTTTGTTCTTATCTGAGAAGCGGTTGTTGCGTTTGAAGTACTTGTTGATGATGTACTTCTTGATCAGTTCGCCGAAAAAAGCGAACGCCAGGACTACCGTCATCATCCCTGCTACAGTGGTAAGGATGGTGGTGACCATATTCAGCTTGGCCAGGTATCCTCCAACGGGACCAAGGATAAATTTGAGCATACTTGAAAAATACACCGGGATTGCCCGCGCAAGTTCTTCCCACATAAATAGCAGATGTTCGTTCCATGATCGCGGAATCGGTCAAAGCTTTTCGCCGTAACCGAGATCGCCCGCATCGCCCAGCCCGGGCACGATGTAAAATCTTTCGTCCAGCTTTTCATCAATGGCGAAAGTCCAGATCGAAAAAGATTCCTTCATATGTTCCTGAATATACGCAATACCTTCCGGTGCGGCTACCAGAACGGCGACATAAATGTGCTTTGGTCTGCCAAACCGGGTGAGTTCGTATACAGCACGAACAATTGAGCGTCCGGTTGCCAGCATTGGGTCGATAAGAATGACCAGCTCATCGTCCAAGGCGCCAGTGGCAACGTAGCCCAGGTTGATGCTGATTTCTGCGCCACCTTCTACACGCCCGGCACCCACAAATCCGCTTGGCGCCTGATCAAACACATCCAGAAATCCCTGGTGATACGCCAATCCCGCCCGCAATACGGTTATCAGGACCGGCTGCTTCGCCGGAACCTGCATTGGTTTCGTGCCTAAAGGTGTAATGACGTCTTTGCTGACGTAGGGAAAGTCGCGCGAAATTTCAGTTGCCATAATTCTTCCCAGTCGCTGCACGTTGAACCGAAAGCGGAACCTGTCGCCCTGGATGTTTCGGTCCCTCAATTCACTGAGGTACTGATTGGCAATTGAATTTTTTTCGCCTAGGTTGTGGACCATAAACTCTCCCGTTGAAAATTAGCAAAAAAACTTTGGTCGCTAATGGATGTGAAACTTCTCAGGCAGCTTTGTGAAATCCACGCGCCCTCCGGAAACGAGTCCGGTATGACAGAGTTCGTACTGGACTACGTAAACCGGCGTAGTCGCGGCTGGAAATTCCATCCTGAGATTTTTCACGGTGACGCATTTCAGGACTGTATTATTCTGAAGTTCGGTACGCCCCGAACTGCCGTCTTTGCGCATATGGACAGCGTCGGATTCACGGTGCGTTACTTTGATCAGCTTGTGCCGATTGGAAGTCCTGAAGCTCCCGCCGGCACACGTCTTGTCGGCAATGACGCTCTTGGTGCAATTGAATGCGAACTTCAGTATGATCATGAAGGGCACGCCGCCTATCGTTTTGGTCGCGCGATCGAGCGTGGCACAGACCTCACCTACAAGGTGAACTTTCACAGTAAGGGTGACTTCGTAGAATCTGCCAGTCTTGACAACAGGGTTGGCGTATACGTGGCGTTGAAACTGGCCGAAACGCTTCGCGATGGTGTAATCTGTTTCAGTTGTGGCGAAGAACATGGTGGAGGAACAATACCGTTTCTCATTCGTCATGTGTTCGAATCGTGGGGTGTGCGTCAGACGCTAGTCGCGGATGTGACCTGGTCCACCGATGGCGTTCATCCGGGTGAAGGGCCGGTAATATCGCTTCGCGACAGGCACATTCCACGCAGGAATTACATCAACAAGATTTGCAAGCTCGCGGAAAAGTGGGGCCTTCCCCATCAGCACGAAGTTGAAGGTTCAGGATCAAGCGACGGCCGTGAATTGCAGGCGTCGCCTTATCCTATTGACTGGTGTTTTGTAGGCGTCTCGCAGGAGCGTCCCCACAGTCCCGCCGAAAGAGTTTACAAAGGGGATGTTGACCAGATGGTCGCGTTCTACGAATATCTCATGGAACACCTGTGACGTCCGGTGGCTGTGGAGGTTTTGCAAAATGCGGTTATCTTTGACCCCCCAGCCTAACGGGAATGAAAATCCAGGACCTGGAATTTGAGCCTTTTATCAGCAGCGCAGACGTGCAGGCGCGCATCGCTTTTCTCGCAGAGGCCATCAGCCGCGACTATGCAGGTTTGACGCCTGTGTTCCTTCCGGTGCTCAATGGCTCGTTCATGTTTGCAGCCGATTTGATCCGCAAGGTTACCATACCCTGCCGCGTGTCGTTCGTAAAGATCGCTTCTTACGTGGGGATGGAATCCACTGGCGACCTCAGGACGCTGATCGGGCATGAAGAAAGCTTGTTTAACCAGGACCTCATTATTGTAGAGGACATCGTCGATTCAGGGTTGACGCTCCGTAAGATCATGGACGAGTTGCGGTCGCGCGGCACGCGTTCCATTGAAGCAGTGGCGTTGCTTCGAAAAGCACCTGCGAGAGAGCGATCCATCGACGTGAAGTACGTCGGATTCGATATTGATAAAGAATTCGTCCTCGGTTACGGCCTCGACTACAACGGACTGGGTCGCAACCTTAACGAGATCTACAAGGCGCTGGATTATCCTCAGGACAAAACCTAAACCAACCTTATTAAGCAATCAAAATTGTTGTCATGCTGAACATGATCATCTTCGGCCCACCCGGAGCGGGAAAGGGCACACAAAGCCAAAAGCTCATCGAGAAGTATGGACTCGTTCATATCTCGACGGGCGACCTCTTCCGTTGGCACACGCGGAATAACACGCCGCTGGGCAAGAAGGTTAACGACATCATGGCGAGCGGAGCGCTTGTACCCGATGAGATCACTATCGCCATGCTGGAAGAAGAAGTTCAAAAGACGCCAAATGCAGCAGGCTTCCTCTTCGACGGATTTCCGCGAACCGTTGCCCAGGCTGAAGCTCTGGATGCATTCATGATGCGCCTGGGCATGACAATCAATTGTGTTGTGGCTCTCGATGTTTCAGAAGAAGAACTTCGGCAACGCATCGCGAAGAGAAAAGAAATCGAGAAGCGGGCTGACGACGATGAAGAAAAATTAAACAAGCGAATCGCAGAATACTTTTCAAAGACGATTCATGTATTGCCTTACTACGAAGCTCAGGGCAAACTTTATACGGTTAACGGAATTGGCGCAATCGACGATATCTTCGAATCCATCTGCGCCGTGATAGAAAAGGTAACGTAGAAGGGCTGGATGGCCTCCGAAAATTTTATCGACTACGTCAAATTCCTCTCAAGGTCGGGCAAGGGAGGTGCGGGCTTTGTTCATTTTCATCGCGAGAAGTTCAATCCCAAAGGTGGACCGGACGGTGGTGATGGCGGACGTGGCGGAGATGTCATACTGCGCGGTAATGAACAACTCTGGACCTTACTCCACCTGAAATATCGAAAGCATGTTCACGCAGAAGATGGGAAACCAGGTGAAGCGCAAAATCGCACCGGCGCCGCAGGCAAGGATGTAATTCTTGATGTGCCGCTGGGAACGGTGGCGCGTCGTGCGGAGACCGGCGAAATCATCGGCGAGATTCAGCGTCACGGCGAATCATTCGTACTGACGCCTGGCGGCCGAGGTGGAAAGGGTAACGCATTCTTCGCTACACCCACGCAACAGGCGCCCCAGTACGCTCAGCCCGGCGAACCCGGCATTGAGGAATGGATCATACTCGAGCTGAAGCTGCTTGCCGATGTGGGTCTCGTTGGCTTTCCAAATGCTGGCAAGTCAACACTGCTTTCGGTCATCTCAGCTGCAAAGCCAAAGATCGCCAACTATCCCTTCACAACACTGACGCCCAATCTCGGTGTCGTCTCCTACAGGGACGATCGGTCATTTGTGGTGGCCGACATACCGGGAATTATTGAAGGGGCAGCTGAAGGAAAGGGGCTCGGGCTGCGATTCCTTCGGCACATCGAAAGGAACTCCCTTCTGTTGTTTATGATCCCGGCAGATTCGCAGGATATCAGGGCGGAGTACAACATACTCATCGGGGAACTCAAGAAGTACAACCCGGAGTTGCTTGACAAAAAACGCCTTCTCGCGATCTCGAAATCCGATCTCCTGGACGATGAACTTCAGCGGGAACTGGAAAAAGAGCTTCCGGAGGGAATTCCTGCAGTGTTCATTTCCGCACTGACGCACCGCGGAATAGCAGATCTGAAGGATTTGATTTGGCAGCAACTGCAGGGCTGAAATCCCCAAAAAACGTGTGCCATTATGGCACGGTTAGGGATTTGGCAAACTTATTGACAATTTGCGATAGCGAGTTTTTATCCAGTAGTAACGTATTGCTATGACGAAAATGAACTCAGGAGAAGAAAAGGAGCATCAGGAGGAAATAGTGTCAGATAATCACCAGGAAATGCCAAAGAACGAGAAGGAAGAGGAGGTGCGTCCCCAGGAGGCTGCCACCGAAGAGGCTACTGAGCAGCCGACGGATCAGCAAGCCGCCGCTAACGAAGAGTTGATGGAAATGAAAGACAAATATTTGCGGCTGTATTCTGAGTTCGAAAATTTCAGGCGGCGCACGTCGAAGGAAAAGCTCGAGATGATTAACTCGGCAAACGAGCAGGTGATCAAATCGCTATTGCCTGTGCTGGATGATTTTGAACGAGCCGTGAAAGCTGTCGGCGACACCAAGACGGAAGTCACCGATGGGTTTATACTCATCGCCAACAAATTTCGCAAGATTCTGGACCAATTCGGACTCAAGTCCATGGACATATCTTCGGGGTCGGATTTTGATGCCGACTACCAGGAAGCGATTTCACAGGTCCCTACCCAAGATGAGAAATTGAAAGGCAAAGTTGTTGACGTTGTAGAAAAGGGATACCTGTTAAACGATAAGGTAATCCGCTACGCGAAAGTCGTGGTGGGCAATTAAGGATCAGATGTCAGCCAAGCGAGATTATTACGACGTTTTAGGGGTAAGCCGTTCGGCTACACCGGAAGAAATCAAGAAAGCTTACCGGAAGATAGCCATTCAGTATCACCCCGATAAGAATCCTGGGAACAAGGAAGCTGAAGAAAAATTCAAGGAAGCTGCCGAGGCATACGAGGTGCTGAGCAATCCTGAAAAGCGGGAGCAGTACGATCGCTTTGGCCATGCGCGTGTTGGAAACGGCGGGTTTGGCGGCGGCATGAACATGGAAGATATCTTCAGTCAGTTCGGAGATATCTTCGGCGGCTCTAATCCATTTGAAAGCTTTTTTGGCGGCGGCAGCACGCGTAGACGTGGCCGCAAAGGTTCCAACCTCCGCATTAAACTGAAGCTAACCCTTGAAGAAATCGCGAACGGCGTTGAAAAGAAAATCAAAGTCAACCGACTCGTTCGCGCGGAAGGCGTAACCTTCAAGACGTGTTCCACCTGCCAGGGAACGGGTCAGATGAAGCGCGTCGTGAACACCATGCTGGGTCAGATGGTGTCCGCGACGACGTGCCCGGCCTGCAATGGCTCAGGACAAGTCATCGATCGGCGTCCGCCCGGAGTCGATAGTTCTGGTCTTGTGTCAAAAGAAGAAGTGATCACCGTTCGGATTCCGCCTGGCGTTGCCGATGGTATGCAACTCTCCATGACCGGCAAAGGAAATGAAGCGCCCGGCGGCGGTCAACCCGGCGACCTGCTCATCCTCGTGGAAGAACAGGAAGACAAGTATCTGAAGCGCGATGGCAATAACCTGATATACGACCTGTACCTGAATTTTGCAGACGCTGCCCTTGGTACTACGGTAGAAGTGCCTTCTGTTGGCGGAAAGGTCAAAATCAAGATCGAGCCGGGCACCCAAAGCGGCAAGATTCTCCGGCTCAGGGGCAAAGGCCTTAAGGACGTAAATGGCTATGAGACCGGCGACCAGCTCATCCATGTCAATGTCTGGACGCCAAAAAAGCTGACCTCCGAAGAGCGCACCCTGCTCGAAAAATTGCGGAATTCGCCGAATTTTGAACCCAACCCTGATTCCGGCGACAGAAGCTTTTTTGAACGGATGAAGGAATTCTTTCAGTGAATAAGGCCAAATGCGCCTTTCTGCGGCTTTTTGCGGCCTTTCATCAAGAAAATCTTACATCCCGTAACCTAATGACGTTCAGGCCGTAACTAATGCCATGCGGATGTTATTTTGGCTCTTAATAACCGGGGTGCTGGGGACAGGGACGGGTTTTGGGCAGGTGAAGAGGCAGTTTAATGTCGAGAATACGGAGTCCTGTCGGGCCATTGCTCTCAGCGTTCGGGCTAACCGGGGGAATTGCTATATCAAACCCAGCCAAACCAGCGACATCCTCAATGTTTTCAGCAATCAGGACGCACAGTCCTTTTCCCATAATTTCAGCAAAGAAGTACGCAATCAGACCTGTTTCGTCTCCCTGACCCTCGAGGAGGACGTTTCGGGGGGATTCGGCCGGACCATATCCACCCGCATGTTCGGACAGCCCGAATCCCGGTCGGACAAGTACTGGAAGATGTACCTGACCGACATGAAACCCTATTTCCTTGAATTAAACTACGGCATGGGTCAGGCGCACGTCGACCTTTCCGGACTTTCCATCCGCAGGCTGAAGATCAGCACCGGAAGCGCGGATGTGAACGTTGGCTATGAGTCCCTTGAAAACCACATTGACATGGACACGCTCTATGTCAAAGCCGACCTCGGTAGCGTCAATGTGAAGAACATCAACTTTTCCCGCGCCCATAATGTCGTCGCTGATGTAGGCTTCGGCAACATGACGCTCGACTTCAGCGGACGACCGCTGGTAAGCAACAATGTCAAGGGAAGTGTGGGAGCAGGCAATCTCACCATCATCCTCCCTGATAATTCGGTTCCCGTCCTGGTAAAGGTACGGGATTCGTGGCTTTGTAGCGTCTCGATAAGCAAAAACCTGAAAAGCATCGGGAACAACACGTACGTCAACGAGGCATACGAAAAGAATCCCCGCAACCCGCTGCAATTCGACCTCGACGTATCGATGGGAAACATCATTTTCAAGCAATCGAACTGACTTCACTGACACCCGGCATTGCGCCTGTGCAATTCCTTCTTATCTTTTGCACTGAATAGCCCAGATGCCCTCACAATGTGGAAGCCATAGTCGCAACCAACATATCCAAGCACTACACCCAGCACACTGCCTTACGGAATATCAACTTCAGGATTCCCGATAGGAGTATCGTTGGATTGCTCGGGCCCAACGGCGCCGGCAAGACTACATTAATTCGCATCATCAACCAGATCATCACGCCGGACACAGGTCAAATCTCAATCTTTGGTGAAGCACTCGCACCGAAGCATATCAGCATGATCGGCTACCTTCCCGAAGAGCGCGGGCTCTACAAGAAGATGAAGGTTGGCGATCAGCTCACGTACCTCGCGCGGTTGCGGGGCATGACGAAGCAGGAGGCATTGGAGAGAAGCAAAGCGTGGGTTAAGAAATTTGAAATCGCTGAATGGTGGAATAAGAAGGTAGAGGATCTCAGCAAGGGAATGGCGCAAAAGATTCAGTTCATCAGCACCATCATGCACAACCCGCGCCTCATCATCCTCGACGAACCCTTTTCGGGATTTGATCCAATCAATGCGCAGCTCATTACGGAAGAAATTCTCCGGCTTCGCGAACAGGGAAGCACAATCATCTTTTCGACTCACCGCATGGAAACAGTGGAAGCGTTGTGTGATCACATCCTGTTGATCAACAACGCAGAGATTATCCTGGAAGGTGCCAAGAGTCGAATTCGCAGTCAGTTCCGGTCGGACACGTACGAAGTGCGACACGTCGGACGATTTGATACAGCGGCCACACCCTACACGCTGCTCAACAGTAATCAGATCGAGGAGGACTTGTTTCACTCAACGCTGAAGTGTCCTCGCGAAGAAAATCCCAACAAGATATTGCAATTCCTCATCAGCGTCACGGAGGTACACAGTTTCATTGAGAAGTTGCCGACCATGAGTGACATTTTCATCAGCCTGGTGAAAGGAGGTGATCGTGAATAAGATTCTTCTCGTAGCGCGTCAGGAGTTTCGCAACCGCGTTCACAAGCGATCGTTCCTGATCGCAACCATTCTGATCCCGCTCATCTTTCCTGCGATCTTCGGCATCCTGATCTATACGGCCATCCAACAGGAAAAGAGTTCAACACGCAAGGTCGTCCACTACATCGATGAAAGCGGATTGTTCAAACCTGTGAGTGATCAGTTCGACTTCCGTCCGTTCAATGGTCCGCTTGAAGATGCAAAGCGCGCCATCGCACACGACGATAGTTTTGGTTTGTTGTACATTCCGAAGTTCGATCTGTATCGTCCCCAAGGTATTATCCTTTACAGCACGGTCAACCCGGGTATGGGTGACATCGGCGCTTTGAACGGTCTGCTTGAACATCTTATCAGAGAAGCCAAAATGCGGGACCTTCAGGTTGATCAAAGTGTATTGGACCGCCTTTCTACGAATGTGAACGTGCTCTCAGTTAAGGTGGGTGAATCCGGTCAGGAGCAATCAGCAAACTCGGTAGTAATGTCAGGAGTCGGCATGTTGTTCGGCCTGTTGATGTATCTCTTCATCTTCATCTACGGCGCGCAGATCATGCAGGGCATCATCGAGGAGAAGACAAACAAGGTGGTCGAGGTGATTATCTCTGCGATTCGACCTTTTCAGCTCATGATGGGCAAAATCCTCGGTCTGGCGTCAGTCGGCCTGCTGCAGTTCCTGATCTGGATCGTGTTGATCACAGTGCTTTCAGCAGGGCTCTTTTTCTTCTTCGGGATTGATATGTCGCAAGGCCAGGCCGCTGGTCTCCCATCGGCGCCACCATCACAGAACGGAATTGCAGAAATTCTCGAGGTCTGGGATCAGATTCCGATTACCTTTCTATTGCTCACTTTTGTGTTCTATTTCCTGGGCGGATATCTCATCTACGGCGCTCTGTTTGCAGCGGTAGGTTCAGCCGTCGACATCCCGTCGGAGGCACAGCAGTTCATGTTTCCCATTACGATACCGATGCTTATTTCGTACATGAGCCTGTTCCTGTTTATTCTCCAGGATCCGCACGGACAGATAAGCATTTGGTTGTCGATCATACCGTTTACATCGCCCATTGCCATGATGGGAAGAGTTGCCTATGGTGTCCCCGGCTGGCAACTTGCTTTGTCCATGATCCTGCTAGTCGGCGGGTTTGTATTCACTACATGGCTGGCGGCGCGTATCTACCGCGTTGGTATCCTTATGCATGGTTCTAAAGTGAACTATCGGGTTCTTGCACGGTGGTTCATGATGCGGAATTGAGCCAGGCACCCGGAACCGCAAACTGATATTTTTTGGTTATTTTCCGGTCTATGGCAAAATCGTCGGGAGGTATCGGTTACTATCAGCACAACCCCGCCCTCAAGTGGGTGGTGCTGATCATTTCCGTCTTCATCAGCATCGGTTCGATCTATTACACGAATGTGCTGGTTGAGCAGCTGAAGACGAGAGAGCGCCAGCAGGTGCAGTTGTTCGCGAGAGCGATTGAATATACCCTGAACGACGACCTGAGCAGCAACATGCTCTTCGTCACGGGCGAGATCATCAACAAGAACAACTCGGTGCCCACTATCCTCGTCACTCGCGACGGTCAGTACGAGTCCCGTAACATTCACATCGATCCGGGGTGGTCTGAAGAACGCAAGAAACGCGTGCTCGAACAGCAACTCACAGAAATGAAAGCGATCTACGAGCCGATCGAGATCACATATCAACACGACGGCATAACTGAAAACTACGGTCACGTGTATTACCGTAACTCAGCGTTGCTCACACAACTGATCGTCTACCCGTACATTCAGCTCTCAGTGATTGCCATCTTCGGATTCATCAGCTACCTCGCTTTCAACTATTCGAAAGCCGCCGAGGAAAACCGAGTCTGGGTAGGCCTCGCGAAAGAGACGGCCCACCAGCTGGGCACACCGCTGTCGTCGCTCATGGCATGGCTTGAAGTGCTTCGGGAAAACGAGCAGCTGCGCGAACAGGGAATTGTGGATGAGTTGGAGAAAGACATCCGAAAGCTTACAATCGTGACCGAGCGCTTCAGCAGCATTGGATCGACCCCTGCGCTAAAACAGGAAAATGTGGTTACGCTGATCGACAATGTAGTTAACTATCTCCGTCCTCGCGTGTCATCGAAAGTGAACATCGAAGTCTATTCGCTTTCGGACCACATTGAGGCCTGGGTAAATGTGCCCCTCTTTGAGTGGGTGATCGAGAACCTTTGCAAGAACGCCGTGGATGCGATGGGCAACACGGGCACGATCACGATCAAGATTCTCAGAGGTAGCGAAGGGAAAGTGTTCATCGATGTGTCAGACACGGGCCGGGGTATTCCCCGTTCCAAAATCCCGATGGTTTTCAAGCCTGGGTTCACCACCCGTAAGCGCGGATGGGGGCTGGGGCTGGCCCTGGCAAAGCGAATTATTGAGGATTATCATTTCGGAAAAATTTTCGTCAAGTCGTCAGAGGAAAACGTGGGCACGACCTTCCGAATCGCCCTGAATTCGACATAAAAACCCCCTCCCGCCGGGGCCAAAAAATCATCCAAAGCCGGGATTGCCAATACAGGATATTACATTACCTTTGCGGTCGAATTTTCAGGCCTTAATCACGTAAAAACACAAAAATCGATGGCAAACACCGGCAGAATCACCCAGGTAATCGGACCCGTAGTGGATGTGGCGTTTGACGAGCCGGGAGCAAAGCTTCCCAATATTCTTGATGCACTTGAAGTCGTAAAAGAAGACGGAACCCGTGTGGTGCTGGAATGCCAGCAACACCTTGGCGAAGAACGCGTACGCACGATCGCTATGGAAGGTACCGAAGGGCTCATGCGCGGTATGAAGGTGGTTGACACCGGATCTCCCATCAAAATGCCGATAGGAGAAGACATCAAGGGCCGTCTTTTCAATGTCGTTGGCGAAGCCATCGACGGAATTCCTCAACCCAAGGGCGCCTCTGCCCTGCCGATCCACCGTCCGGCGCCCGCTTTCGAAGACCTGTCGACGTCGACAGAAGTACTTTACACCGGTATTAAGGTTATCGACCTGATCGAGCCCTATGCAAAGGGTGGAAAGATCGGTCTTTTTGGTGGTGCCGGTGTAGGTAAGACCGTGTTGATCCAGGAGCTTATTAACAATATCGCGAAAGCCTATTCCGGACTTTCGGTGTTCGCCGGTGTAGGTGAACGTACCCGTGAAGGTAACGACCTGCTGCGCGAAATGATCGAAGCAGGTATCGTCAACTACGGTGAAGAGTTCATGAAGTCGCTGCACGCGGGTGGCTGGGACCTCTCCAAGGTTAGCCCTGAGAAACTGGCCGACTCAAAAGCGACCTTCGTATTTGGACAGATGAACGAACCTCCCGGCGCACGTGCTCGTGTGGCCTTGTCTGGACTGACAATCGCTGAATACTTCCGCGATGGTGACGGTCAGGGTAAGGGTCGCGACATCCTCTTCTTTATCGACAACATCTTCCGCTTCACTCAGGCAGGTTCTGAAGTATCCGCGCTTCTCGGCCGGATGCCTTCCGCTGTGGGTTATCAGCCTACGCTTGCCACCGAAATGGGTGCCATGCAGGAACGCATTACGTCGACGAAGAACGGATCCATCACGTCAGTACAAGCTGTATACGTACCTGCCGACGACCTTACTGACCCCGCTCCGGCAACGACGTTCGCTCACCTTGACGCAACAACGGTATTGAGCCGTAAGATTTCCGAGTTGGGTATATACCCTGCTGTGGATCCGCTCGATTCCACATCGCGTATCCTCCGTCCGGAAATTGTCGGCGAAGAACACTACAACTGTGCACAGCGCGTAAAGAACATTCTGCAACGGTACAAGGAACTCCAGGACATTATTGCGATCCTCGGCATGGACGAGTTGTCAGAAGAAGACAAGCTCGTCGTAAGCCGTGCTCGTCGCGTACAACGCTTCCTGTCACAACCCTTCCACGTGGCCGAAGCGTTCACCGGTCTGAAGGGCGTGCTTGTCGACATCAAGGATACCATCAAGGGCTTCAATATGATTATGGATGGTGAGCTCGATCACCTCCCCGAAATGGCTTTCAACCTGGTCGGCGATATCAACTCGGCCATCGAAAAAGGAGAACGTATGATCGCAGAAGCCCGGGGCTAAGGTTATGTTACTTGAAATCTTAACACCTGAAAAAAAGATCTTTGAAGGCGAGGTTAGCATTGCCACCTTTCCCGGCGCCGACGGATCGTTCCAGGTACTTGATCACCATGCTCCCCTGATCTCTTTGCTCAAGGAGGGCGACGTCATCTACAAGGGTGCTGAAGCGAACGGTACGGTGAGGATAACTGGCGGAGTCGTAGAAGTTCTTAAGAACAAGGTCGTGCTCCTGGCCGACGGCGTGGTTGCCTAAATCAAAAGCTTACGAAGTAACAAAAAACCCCCCGACCTGGTCGGGGGGTTTTTTGTTGGGAGACCTGACGCTGCGGCTACTGGCGCGAGAGCCACAGCACGAAGAAGACGACGCCGATGATCAGGGCGATACCGCCAATGATCCAGAACACGTCCCCTCCGATTATTAGGGCAACGATACCCACAGCACCGAAGATGGCAGCCATCTTAAGGTCGTGGTCCATGGCCTGGGCTGCAGCCGTGGCCTTCACTTCATCGCCCTCTTTCTTTGCCTTGATGTAAGCCTTTACGAGTTCCTTCGCCTCTTTACGGAATTCTTTCCGCTCGGCCTTTGACATCTCCTTGTAGGACTTTACCGGAGCCTCGTCAGCAACTGCCGCAACAGGAGTGGGCTTGGTTTCCACGAACGTTGCCGATGGATTGGCTTCGGCGCTGGCCGACATGGCATTCGCGTCAAGCAGGAGCGGACTTTGGGAAATCGCCTGGGCCGTCACAGCATCCTGCTCCGGCAACTGCGCCTTCATACGTTCAGACGCGTGCCTGCCTGAGTTGTAATCAACCTTGTCAAACAGGTAGGTGTACTTCGGAGTAGAACAGGCCGCCAGAAAGACGGCAGCGAGAGGAATCAAGTATCTCATAGTGGTTGTATGAATGGTCACCTGAATATAGAAATTAATCGTTTAACAAATCGCTTTTCAAACTCCCAAAAAAAACGGAACTGACCAAATATGAATCCATATGTCAGCAAAATAATATTGTATATCGGAAGGATCAGCACATAATATAGTATAGTTGCCGTCGTACTGAAGGGCGGATCGCCCGCCAGAAGACGTAACACGGGTCCTTTGAGGTACACGACGGTGAATCCGGTACACGCAAACACAATCAACACAACAACAACCTGTCCGGCGCTCTTCAGCTTCCATCGTGTTCTGAGGCGTTCAATCCAACCAGGTCGCGACATGCTCATTCAATCTGTGAATTTTCTTCTACGTGTTTCCATAACCCTTCATTGGGCAGCGGCGCAGTGAATGACACCGGCTCTTTGCGTACCGGGTGAGTGAAACCCAGCCTCCAGGCGTGAAGGTAAATGCCACGGTACTCCGGTGCTGCCGGTCCGCCATATTTTACATCACCAATGATCGGCGCACCGACCGAAGCGAGCTGCGCACGGATCTGGTGGGGACGACCCGTCAACGGATTTACCTGGATGAGCCATCCGTGATCCGTCCTGCGTAATACCCGGTACGTGAGTTCCGCCTGCACGGCGCCGGCAACGGCACTGTTGTGAACCGAAACCTTGTTTCGCGCTTCGTCTTTCTTCAGCCAATGCACAAGCCGCGCTTCGTCTGCATCAGGACGTCGCGCGGTAAGGGCAAGATATGTTTTGGTGGTCTCACGAAGGCCGAACAGGCGATTCATCCGCGACAACGCCTTGGACGTGCGCGCGAGCACAACAACACCACTAACGGGTCGGTCCAATCGATGCACGACACCAACAAACACTGCCCCCGGCTTGTTGTATTTTTCCTTAAGGTAACGAGCCGCTACCTCTGCCAGCGGTGGATCTCCGGTTTGATCACCCTGCGCGAGCATTCCCGGTTGTTTGTTTACAACAAGCAGATGGTTATCCTCATAGATTACGCTTAGTGTAGCCGGGTCGTACATGTCATTTCAAGTTGCAGGTGCAGAGGCAGACGCATTATCCTGTCCAGGGATGACCCTGCGCCTGCAGCTGCATCTGTCAGTATTCCGATGTAAAATGGAATTGAATGTCCGGAAAATTCTCCTGTACCATCTGCAGCCACGCCCGAGACTCTGCCATAAACACTAGCTTATCTTCTTTATCACGGGCGATGTGTCGCTGTTTGCTCTCGACAAACTCCTCCAGCTTTTTCGGATTGTCGCTGCTGATCCAGCAAGCTTTGTAAATATTCTGCGGTGCGAACTGCACCGTCGCGCCATATTCATGCTTGAGTCGGAACTGGATGACTTCAAACTGCAGTGCTCCTACTGTGCCGACCACTTTTTTATTCCCCAAAACGAAGGTAAAAAGCTGGGCCACGCCTTCCTCCATGAGTTGAAGCAAGCCCTTCTCCAGTTGTTTCGTCTTCATGGCGTCGAGGTTGATAACCTCTTTGAATATTTCGGGGGAAAAGCTCGGTATGCCGGTGTAGACCAGCCGTTCGCCTTCCGTCAGCGTATCGCCGATCTTCAGATTGCCCGTGTCGTAAATACCAACGATGTCTCCTGGCCAGGCCTCGTCGACCGTTTCCCGGTCCTGCGCCATGAAGGCGGTCGCGTTCGAAAACCGCAGTGCACGGTCCTGTCGCACGTGAAAGTAGTTACTGCCGCGCTCAAACTTTCCGGAACACACCCGTACGAAGGCAATCCGGTTCCGGTGTTTCGGGTCCATGTTGGCGTGTATCTTGAATACAAAGCCAGTGAAGCGTCCCTCATCAGGTGACACCACACGCGCAGTTGTCGCCCTCGGCTGCGGAGGCGGTGCAATTCGAATGAATGTATCGAGCAATTCCTTCACACCAAAATTGTTCACCGCGCTACCGAAGAACACCGGCGCGACCTTTCCTGCGAGGTAATCATCGACGACAAACTCAGGATAGACCGCCTCGATGAGTTCTACGTCGGTGCGAAGTTGTTTGGCGTAGCTCTCTCCGATATACTGATCAAGCTGGGTGTCGGCAATGTCCTGGATTTCAATACCCTCTTCTACCGTCTGCTTGCTTGGTGTGAACAGGTGAAGACTTTTTTCATAGAGACTGTATACGCCTTTGAACGTTTTTCCCATGCTGATGGGCCAGCTGAGAGGACGTACCTTGATGCGGAGCTTGTCTTCGATTTCATCGAGAAGTTCAAACGGGTCGCGACCTTCGCGGTCGAGTTTGTTGATAAAGCAGATCACCGGCGTGTTGCGCATGCGGCAGACCTCCATGAGTTTCTCCGTCTGGATCTCGACGCCTTTGACGCAGTCGATGACCATAATCACGCTGTCGACCGCTGTTAGGGTACGATAGGTATCTTCAGCAAAGTCCTGGTGACCAGGCGTATCAAGAAGGTTGATCTTGACGTCATCATAAGTGAAACCCATCACGGATGTGGCGACGGAGATTCCCCGTTGCTTTTCGATTTCCATCCAGTCGGATCGTGCGTGGTCACGAATCTTGCTCGACTTGACCGCGCCCGCTTTCTGAATGGCACCACCGAACAGCAGCAATTTCTCCGTGAGGGTGGTCTTGCCGGCGTCCGGGTGGCTTATAATGCCGAATGTTCTTCGTTTTGCTATTTCCTGCTCCAGGCCCATGCTTCTGAATTCGTGGCCGCAAAGGTACAAAAATGAGAGCGACCCGTACGCCCGACGGGCAGAGAGGCCCCGGTCATAAAATTTTGGAGATCGGAATTTTGATATCCACGAAAACAGCAGGTAATTGTGGCCCACTAAAAAACCACATTATCCCTTTACACCATGCAATACAGAAGATTCGGAAGAACCAATTGGAATGTAAGCGAAATCGGATACGGGATGTGGGGCATGGCGGGATGGACAGGGTCCGATCTGGACGAAGTACGGAAAGCGCTCGACCGTTCCGTTGAACTTGGCTGCAATTTCTTTGATACGGCCTGGGCTTACGGCGCCGGCAAAAGCGAGCAACTTCTGGGTGAACTTGTGAAGCGCCATCGGGGCACGAGAATCTATTGTGCTTCCAAAATACCGGCGAAAAATTTTAAGTGGCCGGCCAAGCCGGAATATCGACTTGAAGACTGCTATCCGGCAGATCATATTATCGAATACACCGAGAAAACACTGAAGAATCTCGGCGTCGATTGTCTCGACCTCCAGCAATTTCACGTGTGGGACGACAGCTGGGCCGACCGTGATGAATGGAAGGAAGGCGTTGAGAAGCTGCGTCGCGATGGCAAGATTCTCGCATTTGGCGTCAGCATCAACCGGTGGGAACCGGATAACGCACTGCGCGTACTAAAGACCGGCCTGGTCGACACAGTGCAGGTCATCTACAACATTTTCGACCAGGCTCCGGAAGACAATCTCTTCCCGCTTTGCCGTCAACTCGATGTCGGTGTGATCGCACGCGTGCCATTCGATGAAGGTACGCTCACGGGCACGCTCACGAAGGACACCGTCTTCCCGAAAGATGACTGGAGGTCGACATACTTCGTTCCCGAGAATCTCGAGGCGAGCGTCGAGCGGGCAGATCGGCTCAAGCCGCTGATACCCGAAGGGATGACGATGCCTGAACTGGCGCTGCGTTTTATCCTCGAGAACGACGACGTTCATACCACTATACCCGGCATGCGGCGGGTACGACACGTGGAAGCAAACCTGGCAGTGAGTGACGGAAAGCGTCTGCCAGCATCGCTCAAAGAGGAGCTCAAAGGTCACCGCTGGGACCGTGTACCTACGGAGTGGTCGCAATAAAAAAGCTCGAAAACCAGCGCTTTTCGCTGTCAAGCTGTCAATGTGTCACGCAATTGGCAGGAAATTTCCCCTTGGCATAGCCCTTGAGGACCGACAGTAGAACAATCAGCAACTCAAGAAAGAGGGAGATATTAAAACTTACAGAAATGGGTAAAATAATTGGAATCGACTTAGGTACAACGAACTCATGCGTTGCCGTCATGGAAGGCAATGAGCCTGTGGTGATACCCA
>Ga0207873_1000786_pt1 | contig 33208 bp, 23 predicted proteins | sample BGWIniCompost_FD_187373 | JGI IMG/M metagenome (GOLD analysis project Ga0207873, IMG submission 187373) | Cellulose adapted compost microbial communities from Newby Island Compost Facility, Milpitas, CA, USA - BGW Initial Compost (SPAdes)... ... | reverse complement strand
ATCTGCTGATCGCGGAGGGCCTCCTCGGCGTGCTCGCTCCAGTGGTTGGTCGAGCACACGATGATCCGGTGCGTGAAGGGCCGTTTGCCCGAGGCCGTGAAGAAGCTGTCGATGTCCTCCTTGCGGATGACGTGGTCTTCCGCGTAGAGCTTGCACTGGATCGCGTGGAACTCGTTGGTCCCGGCGGTTTGGGCGACCAAATCGATTCCGACGTCGCGCTTGTCGAGCCCTTGCTCTTCCGCCCAGTCGGCGTAGCGCCAGACCTTGTTGTAGTAGTCGCGGTAGGTAGCTTCGTTCCTCAGGTAGCAGAGAACGAGTTCCTCGAAGTACGTCCCTTTTTCTCGTTCCGTGACGGCCGCGCGCCTGAAATCCTCGATGATCTCTCGAAGCCCAGCCATGCGTGTGCTCTGCCTGTAAGCCCCCCCGACGACTGCGAGAGTTTACAACAAGACAGAGGTGACTCTCTGAGCAATGCGCACTCGGAGCAAGACTTCTTACCTCGCGCCCCTCTGGGGCCGCTGAAGCCGGGGCGTCTCCTGGAGACCACCTGCAAATCACCCTGAGAGAACTCAAGGCCAGTGGAGCGTGCTCGAAGCCATTGTGACGTGGTCGTGCGAGAAAAACCGATGTCTGCTCCGGAGGCAGCGAATTTCGAGGCTCTGAGGTTTCCCGATAGGGAGCAAAACGACCGTCGCGTAGCTACCCACCACAACCTCCTTCAGCTACTTCCGTCTGGACGGGATTCCTATACCCTTCAAACCCCCGCACCAAAGCGGGGCTGGACCCTGGTTGTACCTTTAGTAAGCGATTGTTTTTAAAGGAATTGACGCATCGCCCACGAGAGGACAGCTTATGCTTCCCCGAATGCATTGTAGGCCAGATTATGGTTCCGAATTGCAGGCACAAAGCCGGATATAGGACGTTTTAGCCTGGCGAATCGGTCAAGATATGGTTCCGGAAGGGGACACGTTATCGGTAACAGCACAGTCACGTGATGATCTCCATCACGTACCGAAGTCGATTCGAGCCACATTGAGGACAAATCAGTTGCTCGCTTCGCGAAACCGGGCCACCGCAAACTGGACACTCATTCTCTACCGGCTCTGCGTTATGAGCGCACTCCAATGTGACGAAGCCTCGGCAGGACTTACATTGAAAACCGATGCTTTCAGGGTTTCTCGACAAGACATCGACCGCGTCGCTAGTGCTGGTAGTCATTGCGACCGTATGGGGAAGCTGGTGGGCGCATCGTTGAGCCCGACGCTGGATCGTTCATGATCTGGTAATACACAGGCAGCCGGGATTATGCGACGATGCTCACTCCGTCGGCACAGTGCCGGGTCAATTTAGGGGGAAACAATAGTGAAAATAAGACAGTCGGCTGTCGCCGTCGCGCTAGCGGTCCTCTCTGGGTACGCCCTTGCAGACGGCGTCGACGGTACGTGGGTTGCGAACGTCGATAGCCCGATGGGCGCGATCGAGGTTCAATTCATTCTGGCCGCGAACGGCCCGGCGCTGACCGGCACCGTCGCCGCCGGCGGAATGCAGATAGGCTCGATCACCGAAGGCAAGATCGACGGCAACGACGTTGCGTTCAAGCTGCCGGTGATGGGGTTCGACGGCGGTCCAGGCTTCACGATCGCCTACGAGGGCACGGTGAACGGCGACGAGCTGAAGCTCGTGAGCACGTTCGAAGGCGGCCCGACCGGGGAGCCCATGGTCACCGAGATCACGGCGAAGCGCATGAACTAGCCGGGCGACGTCCAGGCGGCACGCCGCACTGCTGCGAAGGCGGCGTGTCGCTGCGCTCGGGGTCAGAAACGTTCCTTATTCGCTCTGACCCGTCAGCACCGTGCCGGTGCAGGTGCTGACGAGCGATCGCGCTCCCCGGTCCTCGGCCGTCGGATCGCCGACGAGCCCGACGAACAGCACGGTGCCGGAGAAGCGCTCGCGGATCGCGAAGATGAACGGACGGTCGGCGACGAAGGCGTTGAAGGAGACGACGCCGATGCCGACCGACGTCGCCGCCGCGGCGCGCGTGCCGCGCTCGTCGATCTCGACGCGCGTCTTCTGACGCACGAAGTCGATGCACATTTGCCGGCCGAGCGGCGACAGAGGTGTGAAATCGGCGCCTGGAGTGAACGCAGGCTCCATGCCCATCGCGATCAGTGTGTCGTTCAGGTACGTATCGAACGTCAATGTGACCTTGGGTAGCGACAGCAGATCGATCCTGCCCGGGGCGAGCGCGTCGACGATCTCGTTCCAGCGGTCCGCGTCGAGGTTCGCGAGAAAGTCGCGCGCCGAGGTGCCCGGCTGCGGCAGAACGATCACCATCGCGAACCCGCCGTCGCCGTAAGGCAGCTCGACGGCCGAGTACGACGCGTCGCCGCCGCGCGGCATCTCGACGTTCCGCAGCGACATCATATCGACCTCGACCGTCGAGCCGTCCTCGCGCTGAAAGGCCGCCCGCCTCGTCTCCTCGGGATCGAAGGACGTGGTCCAACTGCCGTCGAAGAACACGGCATTCGTGAGCAGCATCACGAGCGACGGATCGAGCGCGTCGACGATGCCGTCGATCATCCCTTTCGTATTCTCCGCGACCCAGTCGTTGATCGTCGTCACGGCCGACGGGTCGGAGAAATCCATGGAGCCGACGCGAGCGTCGAAGGCCGCCGTGACCGCTTGCAGGAAAGCGTGCTGAAACGGCACCTCTTCGTTCGCCCACACCGCGTTCGCGATCTCGAGCCGGACGTTCGGGTCGCGCTCCGCGAGAAGGTCGATCAGCTCTCGATACCCGCCGTTGATCTCCGCGCGCGAAAGCGCCCCGAATCCGAGCGCCTCGCGCATGGCGTCGAACGTCGCGCCGCCCGCGCCGTTCATCGCGATGCCGAGCGCCATCGACGCGCCGAGCGGAGACAACACGATGTTCGGCCGCTCCTCCGCCTCCGCCGTGCGCGCCGCAAGCTCGAAGCCGAAGCGGAGCGAAGCGCCGACCACGGCCTCCTCGCTTCGCGTCAGTGCGCGAGGCGGGCTGGCGTCGGGTGCAGCCGTGTCCGCGAGATCGCCGCCTGCGCCATCGGTGCTGCAAGCGGTCATCGCCGCGACACCCACGGCTCCGGCGACGATTCGAAACCATGCGCTCATTCGGCCCCCGCTCGCGACGATGAATTCTTCGAGAATAACCGCGGCCGGCGACGAATCTGTATGGATTTCTCGGTCGATTTGTCTTCGGGCGTATACTGCCGCCGGCCGAAACATACGTAGAAGCGGCAATTGCGACCGTCGGCGGCCGGTTGATAGCGTCGGCCGCGCGCATACCATTGCGCACGATCGGCCGGCGCCGGCCGGCGCTGACGATCCGAGTCCGTAGAGGGAGAAAACCAATGACCGATGAGATGGACGGCATCGATCGCCGTATATTTCTCAGGGCGGCGGCCTTGGGCGCCGTGGTAGTCGGCGCCGGCGGCCTGCAGCGGACGGCCTTGGCGCAAGCGCAAGCCGAATCGAGCGCGCCGCCGCCGCGAGCGAGACCGGGGGGAGGCGCGAATTACGCTCCGATTCGAGCCGAGGTCGAAGTTCGGGACTGCGAGATCGAGGGCAAGATCCCGGACGACCTGAACGGCGGTTTCTACGCGACGGGTCCCGACCCGCAATACCCGCTCGCTCCGGGCAATATCGTGTTCGACGGCGAAGGCCACGTCCGGATGTTCCGGATCAAGAACGGCCGCGTCGATTACAAGACCCGCTACGCGAAGACGGAGCGCTACGTCGCGCAGGACAAGGCCCGGCGAAATCTTTTCCCGATGTACCGCAATCCGGCGCTCGACGATCCGAGCGTCAAGGGCCTGAGCCGCAGCACGGCCAATACGCACGTGCTGAACTTCAAGAACTATATCCTCGCGCTCAAGGAAGACAGCCCGCCTTGCGCGCTCGACATCAATACGCTCGAGACGGTCGATCCGGTGTTCACGTTCGGCGGCGAGCTGCCGCGTGACCGGCCGTTCACCGCGCACCCGAAGATCTGCTCGCAGACCGGCAACATCGTCGCGTTCGGCTACGAGGCCGAAGGCTTCGGCAGCGACGTCGTCGCGGTGTTCGAGATCGACCAGCAGGGCAAGAAGGTCTGGGAAGCGAAGATCAAGGTCCCGTATGTCGGCCTGTTGCACGACTTCGCGGTGACCGAGAACCACATCGCGTTCTTCGTCGTTCCGCTCGCGATCGACCACGAGCAGATGGCGCGCGGCGGCATTCACTGGTCGTGGGACAAGACGAAGAAGACGTATCTCGGCATCATGCGCCGCTACGGCGACGGCAAGGACATCCGCTGGATCGAAGGCCCGACCCGCAGCGGCACGCACACGATGGGCGCGTTCGAGGACAACGGCACGCTCTACTTCGATACCGAGATCACGGCCGGAAACCCGTTTCCGTTCATGCCGAACAAGGACGGCTCGCCGCCGGACTACGAGGCCTCGAGGAGCTATATCCACCGGCTCACGGCGAAGCTCGACGGCCCGAACAAGAGCTACGGCATCGAGAAGATGTATCCGCTGATCGCACCGCTGCCGCGGCAGGACGATCGCTACAACACGATGCCGTACCGCTACGGGTACATGGCGTGCCCCGACCCGAACGAGGCCGACCGTGCCAAGGCCGGTGCCTGCTACGCCCGCGTCGACAACTCGACTCGGACGTTCAAGCTCTACAACTTCGGCACGAACGTCGGTCTCGGCGAGCCGGTCTTCGCGCCGAAGAGCCTCGACGCGCCGGAAGGCGTGGGCTATTTGCTCGGCGTCGCGTGGCGTCTCGACGAGAACCTGCGCTCGGACCTCGTGATCTTCGATGCCGAGCACATCGACGAGGGACCGATCGCGATCGTGAAGCTGCCGGTCCAGGCCTCGCCGCAAGTCCACGGATGGTGGGTACGCGAGGATCAGTATCCGACCTAGTCGATCGTGATCGAACCGCGCCGCGAGGTCATTCCGCGCGGCGCGGTTTTTTTTTCGTGCGATCGGCGCGGGCGTTCTAGCCCGCGCCGCGTGCAGTCGTTCGAATGACGCGCAAGGACGCGTGACGATCGTCGGACGTCACTAGCGGCCGAGGCGCCAACCGAAAGTCAGGCCGAGAACGACGGGATCGATTTCGACCGTGCCCAGCGAAGCGCCGGAAAGCTTCGCGTCGCTGTCGATGTCGATCCACCGCGCGTCGATACCGAGAATGAGGTTCTCGCCGATATCGATGTCGAGCCCGAGCTGCGCGGCGAGACCGAACGACGGATCGAGCGAGAGATCCTCGGCCGCGAGCGGGCCAGTCGTGTCCTCGTCGAAGAAGACCGTCGCGTTGACGCCGATGCCGGCATAGGGCCTCACGCGGCGATCCGGCGAGAACGCGTACTGCATCGTCACCGTCGGAGGCAGATGCTTCACCTCCGCAACCTTCGCGCCGCTCGCTTTCAACGTCACGTCGTGACTGAACGGCAGCGCGCCCAGAATCTCGACCGCCCAGCGCGGCGTGTAACGATACGTGGCGCTGAACGTCAGGCTTTCGCCGGAGTCGACCGAGACGACGTCGTGGTTGTTCGATTTCGGATCGACGTAGTGGGCTCCGACCCGTAAGGTCCAACCGCTCTCGTCCTGTGCAAGTGCGCTGCCGGCGGCGACGAGCGACGCGATGCAAACGGCGGCGGCGATGCTGCCCTTCCTTAAGCCATTCATCGTCTTTCCACTCCTTGAAGCAGGCGTGAGTCCGCGGATCAGACTAGCGTCCGCTCGAGGAGCGGCGGTTGATCCTCGTCAACCGCAGGGCCGTCGACGCATACGCAATTGCCGAACAAGCTGCGGAAAATCGCTATTCCGACGCCTCCTCGCGGCATCTATCGTGCGCACGATGCAAGGCCGATCGAACCGTCGTGCGGCCGCGGGCACCGCGGAGAAGGACTGTGCGGACTGCTCGGCCGCGGTGCGTTGCTGGCGGACGAGGCCGCGGCGTGGAGCCGGCATCGCGGTGACGACGAGCGTCGTGCTCGGGCGCGGCGAACGCGCCTTCGCGCAGGGCGATCGGTACTCCGGCCTCTATATCGTCGCCGAAGGTTGCATCAAGCTCCGCGAGACGATGAGCGACGGCGGCGAGCGGATCGTCGCGGTCCGCACGCCGGGCGAGCTCGTGGGGCTCGAAGGCTGGGTCGCGGGCCGCCATCCTCACGCGGCAATCGCGGCGATGCGAACGAAGCTATGCCGCGTCGAGCTCTGCGCCGACGCGAGCCCCGATCTCCTCGTACGCCTGCTCGCGAAAGCCTCCGAGCAGCTGCATCACGCGTCTCGGCCGTGGGCCGGCCGCTCCGCGCTCGAGCGGGTCGCGGCCTTCGTCACCGATATCTCGACGCGGCTGGACGACGAGGCCGTCGGTCGAGCGCTGCCGATGACTCGGGCAGAGGTCGCGTCCCATCTCGGCCTCGCCGAGGAAACCGTCGTGCGTGCCCTCGGAACGCTGCGCAAGCGAGCGTGAGCGCTAGATCGCCGGCTGGGGTTGGGGTTTCGCTGCCGCCGTGCGGCCGATGAGCTTCACGAGCTCGCGTGTCCAAAGCACCGAGCTCGCGACCGCCGCGCAGATCAGCCAATCCATGGGCGACAACGCGACCGTCGAGAACGCTCGCTGCAGGAACGGCACGTAGATCACGGCGATCTGCAGCAGCAGCGACAGCGCGACCGCGCGCCACAGCCAGCGGTTCGCGAACAGGTCCGAGAACGCGCTGCGCTCGTCCGAGCGCGCGTTGAACACATTGAACACGTTGAACAGCACGAGCGTGTTGAACGCCATCGTCTGCCCGTACGCGAGCTCGCCGCTGCCTTCGATCAATCCGCCGGGCAAGCTCATGTCGAGCACGAGCAGCGTGCCGGCGGCGAAGACCGCACCGACGAACAGGATGCCGCGCCACATTTTCCACGTGATCACGCCCTCGCCCGGAGGACGCGGCGGACGGCGCATCGTATGCGGCGCCGCGGGATCGAGACCGAGCGCGAGCGCGGGCGCGCCGTCCGTGACGAGGTTGATCCACAGGATCTGCGTCGCGAGCAGCGGCAGCACCAACGCGCCGTCGTTCGCGTCGATCTCCGTCAGACCGATCACGCCGGCGAGCAATACGCCGGCGAACATCGTCAGCACCTCGCCGATATTGGACGACAGCAGATAACGGAGGAACTTGCGGATGTTCGAGAAGATCGCGCGGCCTTCCTGCACCGCGGCGACGATCGTCGCGTAGTTGTCGTCGGCGAGCACGATATCGCCGGCCTGCTTCGAAACGTCGGTGCCGGTGATGCCCATAGCAACGCCGATGTCGGCGGCTTTGAGCGCCGGCGCGTCGTTCACGCCGTCGCCGGTCATCGCGACCGTCATGCCCTGCCGCTGCAGCGCGCCGACGATGCGCAGCTTGTGACTCGGATCGACGCGCGCGTAGACCGAGACCTCGTTGACCGCCTCGTCGAGCTCTTCGTCCGTCATGCGCTCGAGCTCGGCGCCCGTGATGACGCGCCCGTCGCTCGCGATGCCGAGCTCCGCGGCGATCACGGCCGCGGTGCGCGGATGATCGCCGGTGATCATGATCGATCGAATGCCGGCCCGGGCCGCGAGCGCAGCGGCTTCTTTCGCTTCCTCGCGCGGCGGATCGATCATGCCGACGAGCCCGACGAAGACGAGATCGTGCTCGATCTCGTCGCTCACGCAGCCGGCGTCGAAGCTGGCCTTCGGCAATGCCTTGAACGCGAGGCCGAGCGTGCGCAACGCCTCGCCGGCGAGCGCTTCGTTCGCGGCCTCGATCTCGGCGCGTCTACGATCGTCGAGCGGCCGCGTCTCGCCGCCGACGAGCTCGGCCGTGCAGCGCCTGAGCAGCACGTCCGGCGCGCCCTTCGTCATCACGACGACGCGATCGTCGCGCTCGGCGTCGTCGTGGACCGTCGTCATCAGCTTACGCTCGGACGAGAACGGGATCTCGGCGATGCGCGGGAAGCGCGCATCGAGTCGATCGGCCGAGAACCCCGCCTTGCGCGCGGCGACGGTCAGCGCGCCTTCGGTCGGATCGCCGTCGATGAACCAGCGGCCGTCGTGCTCGCGCAGGGCCGCGTTGTTCACGCGCTCGCCGATCGTCAGAGCGAGCTCGACCTCGTCGCGCAACGCGCCCTCGAGCGGCGCGCCCGCCGCGTCCGTCACCGTGCCTTCGGGCGCGTAGCCGGTGCCCTCGAGCTCGGCGCGGCCGCTCGCGGTCACGACCGCGCGCACCGTCATCTCGTTGCGCGTCAGCGTGCCGGTCTTGTCGGACGCGATGACGTTCGCCGAGCCGAGCGTCTCGACGGCCGCGAGATGACGCACGATCGCGTTCCGCCGCGCCATCCGCTGCACGCCGATCGAGAGCACCGCGGTCACGACCGCCGGAAGCCCCTCCGGCACGGCGGCGACCGCGAGCGCGACGCCCAGGATCAGCACGTCGAAGAGCGCCGAGAGGCCGTCGACCTCCATCACGACGAGGATCGTCGCGATCATCACGACGGCGATCGCGACGACGACCGCGCCGAGCAGCTTGCCGACGCGGTCGAGCTCGCGCTGCAGCGGCGTCGTTTCCTCGGGCGCCGCCTCGAGCATTCCGGCGATGCGGCCGATCTCGGTTCCCATGCCGGTCGCCGTGACGACCGCGCGCCCGCGCCCGTACGTCGCGGCGGTGCCGGCGAAGACCATGTTGCAGCGGTCGGCCAACGGCACGTCGGTATCGAGCGGTGCGATACCCTTTTCCACCGGAACGCTTTCGCCGGTCAGCGCCGCCTCGGAGACGCTGAGCGCCGTCGCGACGATCAGCCGGGCATCGGCCGGTATCGCGTCGCCCTCCTCGATCGCGACGATGTCGCCGGGCACGAGCTCCTCGGCCGGCACGGTCTCGAGCCTTCCGTCCCGCAGCACGCGCGCGGTCTGCGCCGTCATGCTGCGCAGCGCCGCCACCGCCTTCTCCGCGCGCGATTCCTCGAAGAAGCCGATCAGCGCGTTCAACAGCACGATCGCGAAGATCGCGATCGCCTCGTAAGGCAGCGCGCTGTCCCGCTCGACGATCCACAGGAACGCGGAGATCGCCGCCGCGACGATCAAGAGCAGCACGAGCACGTCGGTGAACTGCTCGAGCAAGCGCCGCCACGCAGGCTTCGCGCGCGCCTCCTCGATGCGGTTCGGGCCGTGCCGCGCCAGGCGTGCGCGCGCCTCCTCGCTCGACAACCCCGTCTCGGGATTCACGCCGAGCGCGGCGAGCACGTCGGCTGCGGTCGACCGATAAGGCGCCGCCGGGCGGGCCTCGTCTGGCCGCGCTCGGCGAGCGGAGACCGACGTCATGCTCGATCCCGCTCGCCGGCCCCGATCATGTGGAGAGCGCCTTCTGGAACGCGGGACGCTGCTTCAGGCGCTCGATGTACGCGCGAAGCGCCTCGCACTCTTGCGGCAGCGCGCCGAGCTGGTCCGCGGCGTTCACGGTATAGCCGACGACGATATCCGCGGCCGTGAACTGGTTGCCGACGAGGTACTCCTTGCCGGTCAGCTTCGCCTCGAGGATTTTCGCGTAATGCTCGAAGATGCGCTTGCCCTCCTCGAGCCGCTCCTTGCTCCGCTCCGCCTCGGGCAGCAGGAACAAGTGTTGAGCGATCTGCGAGACCGGCTGCATCAGCGTCGATTCGCCGAAGTGAAGCCACGACAGGAACTCGCCGTAGTGTGGCGATTCGTGCGACGGGTGAAAACGATTGGCCTCGTCGTAATGCACGAGCAGGTACTGAATGATCGCGACCGAGTCGAACAGCGTCACCGTGTCGTCGACGAGCACGGGTACCTTCCCGAACGGGTGAAGCTGCAGAAAGTCGTCGGAACGCAGCGCCTTGGGATCGAACGGCAGCACCTCGACCTCGTAATCGAGCCCGAGCTCCTCCAGCAGCCACAAAACCCGAGTGGAACGGCTTCCCGTGCAGTGATAAAGCTTCATCGGCTACGATCCTTCACGCCCGTCAGTGAATCGGTAAGGGAATCATACATGGCCCCACGCGGAAAGTTGTTCGCCGGCTTCGCGGCGATCTCGCTCCTCGCCGCGACGCTGCTCGGCGCCTACGCGAGCCACGGAATGCAATCGGCGCCGCCCGCCGCCGTCGACGCGGTGCGCACGGCCGTCGAGTTTCAGTTCTATCACGGGCTTGCGCTCCTCGCGGTGCCGCTCTTGTCGGCGCATCTCGCGCCGCGCTGGACGCTCGCGGCCGGATCGCTCTTCGTCGTGGGCACGCTGCTCTTCTGCGGGGGAATCTACGCTTCGTATCTGCTCGGCGTCGGCGCCGCGACGCGCGTCGCGCCGCTCGGCGGGATCTCGTTCGCCGTCGGGTGGGCCTCGATGGCGATCGCCGCGTTCATCCCCGCTTCGCGCCGCGCTTCCTGAGCGCCGCGGCGCAGATCCGTTCGCAGAGCTCCTCGAACGAAATGCCGACGGCCGCCGCCGAGCGAGGCAACAAGCTGCCCGACGTCAGGCCCGGCAACGTATTCACTTCAAGACACCACAACCCGCCGTTCGCGTCCATACGGAAATCCGCACGGCTATAGCATTCGAGCTTCAGCGCGCGGTGCACGGCGAGGCCGTACGCCTGCACGCGGCGTGCGATGTCCTCGGGGATGTCGGCCGGGAAGATCTCGTCGGCGCCGCCGACTTGGTACTTCGACGCGTAGTCGAAGATCGGCCCCGACTTCGCAATGATCTCGCCGACGGCGAGCGGCTCGTCGTCGAGGATGCCGACCGTGAGCTCGCGCCCCGCGATATAGCGCTCGATCATCACCTCGGAGTCGTAGCGGGAAGCGTTCTCGATCGCGGCCTCGAGCTCCTCCGGCCGCTCGACGAGCGAGAGCCCGACCGTCGAGCCTTGGCTGTTGGGCTTCACGACCACCGGAAAGCCGAGCTTCGACTCGACCTCGTCGACGCTCGCGGGCGCCATCAGCCACTCGGGCGTCGGCACGCCGGCCGCGAGGAAGAGCCGCTTCGCGATGTCCTTGTTCATGCCGAGCGTGCTGCCGATCCGCCCGGAGCCGGTATACGCGATGCCGGCGAGATCGAGCACGGCCTGCACGGTGCCGTCCTCGCCGGTGCCGCCGTGCATCGCGAGGAACACGAGGTCGACGTCGCGCAGATTCACTTTGCTCACGATCGCGGGAACCGCGCTCTTCCGTTCCGCCGGCGGAGGCGGCACGCGATCGACGCGCCCGGTCAGCAGCGCGGCCTCGTCGGCCGGCGGGAGGACCCCTCGCTCGGCGTCGACGGCGAGCACCTCGTGTCCGCGCGCCCGAAGCGCACGAACGACCTGGGCGGCGCTCGCGACGGAGACGTCGCGCTCCATGCTCTCTCCGCCGAACAGCACTGCGATCTTCACGGGCGTCTCCCGACCCGAAGGTTTCAGACATTGTAATCGAAGCCCAAGGGCAATTTTTCGGAGAGACCCGGCGCGATCCTGTCCATAGACTCATCGGAGCAGCTTGTTATCGCCCCGCGTCTTGCGAAGCCGCAGCAGTCGGGCGAAGCGTTCAACGTCGGCCGTCGAGTCGAAGGGGGGATCCGATGATCGAGCAAAGCTTCGTCTCTTCCGCGCTCGCCGTCGCGGTCGCGGCGGCGCTGGCTCGTGCGGCGAGCGCTCAGCCGGAGCAGCCGCTCGAGGAGATCGTCGTCACCGGCACCTATGTCCCGCGCGCGTCGCAGTTCGATTCGCCGTCGCCGCTCGTCGTCGTCGGCCGCGACGACATCGTGGCCGCGGGAGCCAACGAGATCGGCGAGCTGATCGAGGATCTGACGATCAATACCGGCTCGCAGAACAATCCCGACGCGTTCACGCAGAACCTCACGACCGGCACGACGAATATCAACCTGCGAGGCCTCGGCGTCGCGTCGACGCTCGTGCTGATCAACGGGCGGCGGCAGACGGCGAGCGCGATGGCCACAGACCGCGGCGAGAACTTCGTCGACACCTCGTCGTTGCCGCCGCTGATCGCGATGGATCGCGTCGAGATCCTGAAAGACGGCGCGACGGCGCTTTACGGCTCCGAAGCCGTCGCCGGCGTCGTGAACTTCTTGACGCGCAGCGATTTCGCCGGGCTCGAAGCGGAGATCGGCTATCAGGACATTCCCGGGCACGATCAGAACGACGTCGAGGTGCAGCTCCTTTACGGCGTCGGCAACGATCGCACGCATCTGCTCGCCGCGTTCAGCCGGCTCGATCGCGACATGCTGACGACGGCCGATCGACGCCTGTCGACGACGGCGGACGATCTGAGCCAGGCGGGCAATCCGGGCTCGTTCCTGGTCCCGCAACGGCCGGCTCATCCGGTGTATGCCGCGGTATGGACGCAGGCGTTCGATTCGAACGCCAACGGCATCGCCGATTTCGTCGAGGGCGTGCCGGGCGCGCAGGCGCCGGTCTTCGCGGATCCGGACTGCGCGGCGATCGCGGCGCAGGATCCGAAGGTCATCCCGAGCTTCGCGGCGGTGATCGAGGGCACGCCCATCGGCGATATCCCGCTCGGTCTCTGCCAGTTCGACTTCGGCGAGTTCTGGAGTCTCGTGCCGCGCGAGGAGCGCAACACCGGCTACCTCGAGGTGACGCACCAGTTCACCGATCGTCTCGACGGTCGGCTCGAGTTCCACATCGCGGACAACGAGGCGGCCAGCAACACGTCGCCGTCCTTCCCGTTCTCGCGGTTTCCGGTCGTGGCCGCGAGCCACCCGGACAATCCGTTCGGCACCGACGTTCAGTTCATCGGCCGGCTGATCGGTGCCGGCGGCACGCCGTTCGAGAGCTCGTACGAGAGCACGACGCGAAGGCTCGCGGCCGTGCTGTCCAGCGACGGCAACGACGTCTGGGCTTGGGAGCTCGGCGTGCAGCTCAGCGAGAACGACTTCGCCGTCGCCGCGCCCGATGTTCTCGTCGACCGTTTCGATGCCGCGATCGTCGGGCTCGGCGGACCCGACTGCGACGGCGGCGCGCCGGGCGTCGCGCCGTGCCTCTATTTCAACCCGTTCGGCAGCGCGCTGACCGGCACCGGCACGCCGAACCCGCCGGAGCTGATCAACCACCTCCTCGGGTTCATGCAGATCGACGCGCGCAGCGAGCTCTTGACGATCGACGGCTACGCCTCGCGCGAGCTCGGCGAGCTCGCCGGCGGCCCCATCGCGATCGTCGTCGGCGCGCAGCACCGCACCGAGGAGATCGAGTACGACTACGACCCGAACGCGAACGCCGACAATTTCATCTTTCTCGTCGGCAATCCGGACTTCAGCAACGATCGTAACGTCAACGCCGTCTTCGCGGAACTCGCTCTGCCGCTCACGGCGACGCTGAATCTGCAGGTCGCCGTCCGCCATGAGGACTACGGCGATATCGACTCGACCGACCCGAAAGTGACGGCGCTGTGGCAGCCGAGCGACCGGCTCGCGCTCCGCGGCTCGATTGGCACGTCGTTCCGCGCACCGTCGCTGTTTCAGTCGTTCGGCACGCAGACGACGCTCGCCGAGCTCATCGATCCGACCGTCGGCACGCCGCAGTTCTTCCCGGTCCGCTCGCAGCCGAATCCGAGCGGCGCGCCGTTGCAGCCCGAGGAGGCCGACGTGCTGAACTTCGGCGTGACGTGGACCGTCACCGATGCGCTCGAGCTCGACGTCGACTGGTGGTCGTTCGACTACACGGACGTGATCATCGAGCAGAACGCGCAGGCGATCCTGAACGCCGCGGCGAGAGGCGATCCGCAGGCGGCGAGCCAGGTCGATCGCGACGCGTTCGGCTTCCTCGAGCGCGTCAACGTGTTCTTCGCGAACGCGTCATCGCTCGAGACGGACGGCTTCGACTTGAGGCTCACGTACGACGTGCCGACCCGCGGCGCGTCGACGTATCGAGTCGGCCTCGAGAGCACGTACGTGACGAGCTACGACATCGACGATCCTCAAGCGGGACGCATCGACGGCGCGGGCCGCCGCAACTTCGCGAACTTCGCGACGAGCGTGCCGGAGCTGCGGGCGAATGTCTTCTTCAATTGGCGCATGAACGGCCATCTCGTCGATCTCTTCGTCCGACACATCGATTCCTACATCGACGATCAGGTGGCGCTCGGCCAAGGGCCGGAAGCGTTCCGTCGGATCGGCAGCCACACGACGACGGATCTGCGCTACGGCTACAGCTTCCGCGGCGAGACGGGCCCGATCGTTTCGGTCGGCGCGATCAACCTGTTCGATCGCGACCCGCCTCATGTCCATACGAACGGCGGCTACGACTCGAAAGTGCACGATCCGCGCGGGCGGGTTCTGTACGCCCGGGCGTCGTTCAGGTTCTAGCGAGGGATCAGCGCCAGGAGAGCCCGGGCCGCCCTCGGCCGCGCAGCCCGGCGTGCAGGCTCGCGACGCTGGCCGGCCCGAAGACGTCGAGCGCGTCGCGCTGCTCGGCGGGCGTCAGCGTGTCGAGCCATTCGATGCCCGCGGCGCTCTTCGCCGCGACCGGCTTGCCGCGCCGGAACAGCATCTGGCGCCACGGCACGGCCGGCGTGCGCGACGCGGTTCCGGCGAGGTGCGCGAAGTTCAGCGGGTCGGCGGCGGAAATCGCGACCCATTCGTCGCCGCGGTCCTCGCGCCGCACCTTTCGGAGCGCGGCGACGGCCTCGGGCAGCGCGAACTGCTCGCCGCCGAGCGGCGCGACGAAGCGGCCGCCGCGAATCTCGCCCCGTGCTTCCCAACGTCGATAGACGTCGAGCAGCACGCGCCAGCTCGGCGCCAACGATTCGCGGCCGAGAATCGCGCGGCATACGACGCCGTAACGGCGAAGCAGCGCTCGCGCGGCGTGCTCGACCGCTGCGGCGTCGGCATGGTCGGGATCGAAAGCACCGGCCGCGGGCTCGGGTCGTAGCGGCGCAGGCGCCGGCGCGGCATCGCCCTCGGACGCATGAAACTCGACCAGCGGGCCGTGGCCGACCGGATCGATCCCGGCACCGTCGATCAGCGCCCACCGTCCCGCCGCATCGAAGGCACCGATGCCCGCCGCCGGCCGGCCGCGTCCGCGGAACCGTTCGCGCAGCCGCTGCGGCGTGAGGAGCGCGCGAAGACCGTTGAACGAATCCGCCGTCACGCGGCCGCGCGCGACGAGCTCCCCGAGGGCCTCCTCGACCTGCACGCGCAGGAGCCCGGTCCGCTGCACGATCTCGACGAAGAAGAGCGCGCCGTGCGCGGCGAGCGCGGCCTCGACGCGCGCCGCGGCGGACGAGAGCGCCGTCGACTCCTCGTCCTCGACCGCGCCGCCCGCGGCCGCGAGCCGACGCCAGTGCGCGAGGCTCGCGCGCGGCACGAGCACGATCGGCGACGCGGCCACGGTCGTCGGCCGCGGTCCGACCGAGGCTCCCGCGGGCCGGGGCCGCCACCACACGATCTCGCCGGTCGCGGACAGAAGATCGAGCTGATCGCGCCCGTAGTCGGCGATCCTCGCCGGCAGCACCTCGCTCTCCCACGCGATGGCCGGAACGGCGACGCCTTGCAGTTCGTCGATCACGGCGCGCAGCGCATCGACGCCTTCTCGGCGGTCGGGGCCGAGACCCTGCCAGTGGAAAAGGAAGCGCTGATAGTCGGCGAGCGACACCGGCTCGATCTCGCTGCGTAGCCGCTTCAGCGTGTAGCGATGAATCCTCGCGAGCAGCCGCCGCTCGCACCACTCGTCCTCGGCGCCGGCAGGCCGCGGCCGATAACGGCCGCGCATCGCGAAGCCCTGCTGCTCGAGCGCCGCGAGCGGTATCGCGAGATCGAACGGAGACAACCCGAGCGGCGCGGCGAGCTCGGCCGCCGTGACCGGCCCGAGCGCCTCGAGCCGTCCGCGCACGATCTCGCGCAGCGCCTCGTCGCCGTCGGCCGCGCGCGGGGGCAACGGCGCGGCGTCGTCGCCGGCCACGCCTTTGGGGAGCGCGAGCTCGAGATCCGCGAGCCGCTCGGCCGCGACCCACAGCGTCTCGCCCCCCGGCGGCTCGAAGCGCGTCGCGCGACGCGCGTGACGCAGCGCGTCGAAGTAAGGCGTCCAATCCACGTCGCGCGAGGTCCGCCCTTCCGTCTCAGTGACGAAGCCGATCGACACCAGCGCGTCGTGCAGCTCGTCCGGATCGCGCACGTCGGGCCAGGCCTCGTCGCAGACCCGCTCGATCGCACCCGGATCGAGCCGGCCGAGCTCCGCGGCCTGCTCGGGGCTCATGTAGCGGCGGGTCTGCACGGCGAGCGTGCGCCGCTCCTCGGCCGGCGCATCGTCGAGGAAGGCATACGGCCGGGCGCCCAAGATCTCCTGCGCGAGCGGCGACGGCGCGGTCAGGTCTCGGCAGACGACCTCGACCTCGCCGGCCTCGATGCGCGCGAGGAGCCGCTCGAGCCCCTCGATATCCGTCGCGACGTTGAGACAGTCCCAAAGCGTCTGCTCGACGAGCGGATGGTCCGGAATCTCGCGATCACCGGGCGAAAGGTTCTCCGCGCACGCGAGCTGGTCGGGGAAGACCGTCGCGAGCAGATCCTCGGCATCGGTCCGCTGGAACTGCGGGGGTGCGCGCTTGCCGTCGCGGAACCGCCGCACCGCGAGCGCCGTCGTCGCGTTCCAGCGCCAGTACGTCGGGAACATCGGCACGTTGAGCACGGCTTGCTTGAGAACCTCGCGCACCGTGCGGCTCGACAGATACTTCACGACGTCCTCGAGCGCGAAGCTGTGCACCGTGCCGAGCGACAGCACGATCGAGTCCTCGAGCGCCGCCGCCTGCAGCTCGAAGTTGAAGCGCCGGCAGAAGCGCTTGCGGAGCGACAGTCCCCACGCCTTGTTGATGCGCGAGCCGTACGTCGAATGCACAACGAGATGGCTGTCGCCGGTCTCGTCGAAGAAGCGCTCGAGCACGATCCGCTCGTGCGTCGGAAGCCCGCCGAGCGCCGCCTTCGCGGCCGCGAGGTAGTCGACGAGCTGAGTCGCCGCGTCGCGCGAGAGGCCGTAGTCGCGGCTCACCGATTCCGCGACCTGCTGCGCGGTCGCGACCTCGAGCTCGCGGTCGATACGCGAGCGGAGCTCCGAGACGGCGCACGAGAGCTCGTCGCTCCGGCCCGGCGCCTCGCCGAACCAGAACGGAATCCCCGGCGGCTCGCCGCGCGCGTCCTCGACGTAGACCTTGCCGGTCTCGACCTTGCGGATCCGGTACGAGGTGTTGCCGAGCTGGAAGATCTCGCCCGGCATGCTCTCGAACGCGAAATCCTCGTTCACCGTGCCGATGGGCTGCTCGTCCGGCAGCAGCACGACGTCGTAATCGAACTGGTCGGGGATCACGCCGCCGTTCGTCACGGCGGTGAGCCTCGCCGAGCGCCGCGGCCGCAGCACGCCGTTCACGCGATCGAGATAGAGGTGCGCGCTGCGGCGGCCGCGGTGCGTCGTGAAGCCTTCGGCGAGCATGTCGACGACCGCGTCGAAAGACTTTCTCTCGAGGTTGCGGTACGGTGCGGCGCGGCGAAAACGCTCGAACAGCTCGTCGGTGCGCTGCTCGCCCATCGCGACCTCGGCGACGATCTGCTGCGCGAGGACGTCGAGCGGCGCGCCGCACGAACGGATCGCGTCGAGCTCACCGCGCGACGTCGCGGCGATCAGCGCCGTGCATTCGACGAGCTCGTCGCGCGACAGCGGAAAGAGCCGCCCCTTCGGCAGCCGACCGAGGCCGTGCCCCGAGCGGCCGACGCGCTGCAGGAACGCCGCGATCGCGCGCGGGGAGCCGAGCTGGCAGACGAGGTCGATGTCACCGACGTCGATGCCGAGCTCGAGCGAGGACGTCGCGACGACGGCGCGAAGTGTTCCGGATTTCAGCCGCTGCTCGGCGCGCAGCCGATGCTCTTTCGAGAGGCTGCCGTGATGCGACGTGACCGCGTCGTCGCCGAGCCGCTCGGCGAGATGCCGCGCGGCCCGCTCGCAGAGCCTTCGCGTGTTCACGAACACGAGCGTCGAGCGGTGCGCGCGGATGAGATCGGCGAGCCGATCGTAGATCTCGGTCCAGACCTCGTTCGGCATGATCGGCTCGAGCGGCGACGACGGCAGCTCGAGCGCGAGGTCCCGCTCGCGGACGTGACCGACGTCGACGATCTCGCACGGCACGTCGGGCGAGCCGGTCAGGAACTCGGCGATGCGCTCGAGCGGCTTCGTCGTCGCCGACACGCCGATCCGCACCGGCGGCGACGGCGTAAGCGCGGCGAGCCGCTCGAGCGACAGCGCGAGATGCGCGCCGCGCTTGTTGCCCGCGAGCGCGTGGATCTCGTCGACGATGACCGTGCGGACGGTCGAGAGCATCCGCCGGCCGGATTCCGACGTCAGCAGGATGTACAGCGACTCCGGCGTCGTCACGAGAATGTGCGGCGGCGTGCGGCGCATGCGCGCGCGCTCGCCCTGCGGCGTGTCGCCGGTCCGCACCCACGCGCGGATCGGGGCGTCCGGCAGCAGCCGCTCCACGAGCTCGCGGCGGATGCCGTCGAGCGGCGCCTCGAGGTTCTTCTGGATATCGTTCGACAGCGCCTTGAGCGGCGAGACGTAGACGATCGCCGTCTCGTCGGCGAGGCGGCCCTCCTCCGCGTCCCGGACGAGATCGTCGATGACCGCGAGGAACGCCGCGAGGGTCTTACCGGAGCCGGTCGGCGCCGAGATCAGCGTCGGCATGCGGCGCTTGATCGCGTCCCACGCGCGCGCCTGCACCGGCGTCGGCGCATCGAACGTGCGCGTGAACCATCCCGCGACCGCGGGGTGAAGGCGATCGAGACCCATGCCGCAAGCATACGGGATATCCCGGAGCGGGGTCAGACCCCCTACAGAGCTCGATCCGCCCGTTTCGGTTTTCGGCTTTCCCGCGCGGCAGAGCGCGCGGCGCGCCTTATAATCGGCGGCCACGGTTTACGGCGGCGGCTAAAGCTTATGCGAATGACCCGCAAGGAGTTTCTCGAGTGGCCGAACAAGGCGATCACGCTGCTCGGCATGTCCGGCGTCGGCAAGACAACGCTCGCGAACAAGCTGCCGAAATCGTCGTGGTTCCACTACTCGGGTGACTATCGGATCGGCACGAAGTATCTGGCCGAGCCGATCCTCGACAACATCAAGCGCCAGGCGATGCAGGTCAGTTTCCTGCGCGATCTGCTGCGCAGCGATTCGATCTACATCGCGAGCAACATCACCGTCCACAATCTCGAGCCGATCTCGACGTTCCTCGGCAAGATCGGCCGTCCGGATCTGGGCGGGCTCCCGGTCGAGGAGTTCAAGCGGCGCCAGCGGCTGCACCGCGAGGCCGAGATCGGCGCGATGCGCGACGTCGAGCAGTTCATCCAGAAGGCGCGCGAGATCTACGGCTACGACCACTTCCTCAACGACGCGGGCGGCAGCGTCGTCGAGCTCGACGATCCGGAAACCTATGAGGTGCTCGCGAAGCACACGCTGATCCTCTATCTGAAGGCGGATGCCGAGATGGAGAAGCAGCTCGTCGACCGAGCAATCAAGAACCCGAAGCCGCTGTACTACCAGGAGGAGTTTCTCGACCGGAAGCTCGCCGAGTACCTCGCCCTGAAGGGTCTGTCGAGCCCGGACGAGATCATTCCCGACGACTTCGTCCGCTGGGTCTTCCCCGCGCTCGTCGAGCACCGGCGTCCGAAATACGAAGCATTCGCGAGGAAGTACGGGTATACCGTCGACGCGCGACGAGCCGAGGACGTCCGCGACGAGAAGGATTTCCTCGAGCTCGTCGCGAGCGCGATCGACGGCTAACGGTCGCGATGCACCGCCGCCATTCCCCAACGACCAGCCGCAGGGCTACAGCCGCGCGACTCGCGTCGCCTAGCGGTCCGTTGCGCAACGTCATTTCCGCCCCGTAGCCGCCGGGCTGCGTGACGGCTCTGGCGACGCCAACCGCCGGGCTGCATGACGCAATTTGCGAGGCTTAACGGCCGGGCTGCATGACGCTATTCGCCTTCGGGGGGCGTCGGCCGGCAGGGATGCCGGCCGACGAGCCGCATGGACGCTCTTCCGGCGTCCCCCCGAAGGCGAATAGCGTCATGCTGCCCGGCCCCACCGGCGCTGGAATGGCCCGCGCTAGAACGCGAGCGCAAGAGCCCAAGCGAGCATGAGCAGACCGAACGTTGCGAGCGCCGACAGCGGCTGAACACCCGGCAACCGCGTCACATCGACGCGCGCGAGCACAGCCCCGGCCGCGAAACCCGCGACAAAGCCCGTCAGGTGCGCGAAGACGTCGGTGTTCTCGCCGCCGGTGCCGGTGAACGCGAGGAGCGCGATGCCTGCGACGATCGGCGCGAGGCGCGCCCGCAGGCTCGCGTGACGCGGGCCGCGGCGCCACGCATGCGCGGTCAGGAGGCCGAGCGCGCCGAATACCGCCGTCGAGGCGCCGATCGAGCGATGCTCGCCCTGCTGCACGAGCGCGTTCAGCAGATTGCCGACGGCACCGGATCCCAAGATCGCGAGCCACGCGACGCCCGAGCCGAAGTACCGGCCGAGGAAAAAGCCGAAGAAGCCGCCGAACGCGAGGTTGCTCGCGAGATGCAGCGTATCGCCGTGCAACGTCAGCGCGGTGACGACGCGCCAAGGCTCGCCATCGACGACGGCTCGCGCGATCAGCATCCCCTTCGCGTGCCAGTCGACGCCGAATGCCGCCTGCTCCGTCAGGATCGCGAACACCATGAGCACCGCGGCATACGCCGCAACGCCGTACCAAGCGTCGGGATGGCGCGCGACCGGCGGGGGCGGCGCCGGTGCCGCGGCGTGCTCCGCGCGGTACGACGCGATTTCGTCGCCGGCGCTTCGCCGATCCTCGGCCGCCACCGCGATCGCCCATCCTCCGGGGACGACGAGCCGTTGATGCTCGATGCCGCGCGCGGTGAGCACGAGCGACAGCTCCGCGTATTCGCGCTCGGAAACGCCCGTGGCAACGATGACCGTATCTCGCGTCTCCAAGCTCGCCCGTCCGTGTCCGTTGCCCTTCTGGATCGACGTCCCCGTCTCGTCCCGCGCCATCGCCGCACGCTGCGCGTCACGGGGAAGCGCGGTAGCATAGCGAACATACCGTAGGGGCTCGCGCGGCGCATGCCGCCAACGGAGGCCGCAATGCTCGGCTACGAACGCTTCGATGTCTTCGACTCGCCGTTCGGCGAGCTCTGCGCAACCGTCGACGCGCGCGGCGCGTTGACCTCGCTCCGATTCGGCGGACCGCCGCCCGGCGCGGTCCGCGACGAGCAAGGGCTCGCCGACGTGCGCAGGCAGCTCGCGGAGTACTTCGCGGGCAAGCGGCGCCGCTTCGAGCTCGAGCTCGCGCCGCGCGGCACGCCCTTCCAGCTCCGCGTCTGGTCGGCGCTGCGGGAGATCGGCTTCGGCGAGGTCGAGTCGTACCGAGGCCTCGCCGCGCGCGTCGGCCAGCCGAACGCCACCCGCGCCGTCGGCCGCGCGAACGGCGCGAACCCGATTCCGATCGTGATCCCGTGTCATCGCGTGATCGCGAGCGACGGTTCGCTCGGCGGCTATAGCGGAGGGCTTGCGCTCAAGGCGGGGCTGCTATCGATCGAAGGCCATCGCTACCTGATTTGAACGACCGATGAGCGGGCTCGTCTGCTATCGCTGCGGCGCCGCGCTCGATTCGCTGTCGCTGCCTTGGGCGCGCCGCGATGAATGTCCTCGCTGCCGCGCGGAGCTGCACGTCTGCCGGATGTGCACGCATTACGCGCCGCGGCTCTCGCGCGGGTGCGACGAGGACGACGCGCCCGACGTGCGCGACAAGGAGACCGCGAATTTCTGCGACTACTTCCGACCGAGACCCGACGCGTTCGACGCCGGCCGCGCCGCGGCGAGCGCCGCCGCGCGTGCCGAGCTCGCGAAACTGTTCGGCGACGCGGGCGGCGATTCCGCGTCGCCGATCGCTGACGCCGCGGATGCAGAGAACGCGTCAGAACGCGCGCTCCGCGAGGCGGAAGCGCTGTTCAAGCGCTAAACGCATCTTGCCGGCTTGACAAAATACCGGTCTCCGACACACTGCCGGTCATCGGAGTGATGCGGGAGAGTGTCGATGCGGCACGTAGCGATCGTCGCGGCGTGCGTCCTCGCGCTCGCGGCAGCCGGCTGCGCCGGCCAGCGCACGAGCACGCCGTCCCGGCCCGCGCCGACGGCGCAGCGGTCTCAATATCCCCCGGAGCCCTATCAGCGCGATACCGTTCTGCATGAAGCCGAGGCATTCTTCGGCAAGGGCGCGCGCGGGCTCGCGGAAGTCATCAACCGAGTATTCGACGATTACGGGCCGCCGGACGCGTATATCAAGGGCGAGGAAGGCGGCGGTGCGGTCGCGGTCGGGCTGCGCTACGGGCACGGCACGCTCTACTACAAGGACGGCACGAGCACGAAGGTTTACTGGCGCGGCCCGTCGCTCGGCTTCGATATCGGCGGCAGCGCGTCGAAGACATTCGTGCTCGTCTACAACCTCGACGACATCGACGCGATCTTTCAGCGGTTCGGCGGTGTGGAGGGCAGCCTCTACTACGTCGGAGGCGTCGGCGTCACGTACAACCGCGCCAACGATATCGTTCTCGCGCCCGTGCGCTTCGGCGTGGGCTGGCGGCAGGGCGTGAACGTCGGCTACCTGCACCTTTCGCCGGAGCGTTCGTGGGTTCCGTTCTGACCGGAATCGGTCGGAACGAGCCGACGGCCGGAATCGGGGGATAAGGCCCGGGCCTCAGTCGTCGAGGATGCCGGCGACGCGGCGAGCCTCGAGCAGCGCCTCTCGCATATCGATCGCGATCGTCTGCTCGACGATGCTCTCGTCCTGCGCGACGCTCTGCGGAAGCTTCGGGATACCGGTATCGGTGAGCGACGTCGTGGTCGTCGTCGAGTCGGGCTCGCGGCGCTTCATGGCGCGATACTTGGCTCGCCATGCCTCGACCTTGCGCTTCAGCTCCTCGATCGTGCTCGCCTGGCGATTCACGGTCTCCTCGAGCTGCTGAACGAGCTGCCGCTGCTCCTCGAGACTCGCCTCGAGCGTGCGCGCGCGCTCGCTGTCCGCGCGCAAGCTCTTGATCAGCGACTTTCTCGCCTCGAGCTCGGCGCGCAGCGACGCGATCTCGGCGGCGCTTCCTGCGGATTCGTTATCGGCCGCCTCCTCGAGCTCGCGGACGCGCTGCCGCAGCTCGCGCGACTCGCCCTCGAGCCGCTCCTTGTCGCGCTTCAACGCGTCGAGCTCCGCGGTCTTCCGCTCGAGCTCGAGCTCGAGCTTGGAGGCGCTCTCGGCCTCGGCTCGAAGCGTGTCGATCAGGTTTTCCTGCGAGCGGACGCGTTCATCGAGCTCGGCGATCCGCTTCTCGCTCTGCGCGGAAGCCTGCTCCGCGTCCGCGAGCCTACTGCGCGCTTGCTCGAGCTCCGTGAGCACGCACGACATCTGCGCGCCCCACTCGGCCAGCAAATCGGTCAGGCGCTCCCGCAGCGCCCGGGTGTCGAGCTCGTTCATCGAGAAATTCCGTCCAGCGGAAGATCCGCCGACGTTAAGTTGCACGGATTCGAGGTGACTTGCTCGGACCTGCGTCACACCCCCGACGCCCGACGATCGAAAACCGCGGACGATTTCGCGCCCCGCGCCCGGCCTCGGCGGGGCCGCCGCCCGGGCCGCTCAGCGGAACCGCCGCTGCAAGGCCTCGAGCGCGGCGCTGCCCGGGCAGAGCGACTCGTACGACAGCGACGCGAGTGGCGTTTGCGTCGTGCCGTTCATGACGTGGAAGTGCGGCTCGCTTTCGTCGATATAGAGCAGACCCGTGACGATCTCCCCGGCGCGATGCCGCGATCGGATATAGTCGAGCGCCGCGCCCCGGTTGCCCGGATCGTAGTCCTTGCTCACCTTGCGCAACCGCACGCGGCTGCCGTCGTGGAGCTCGACGTCGACGATCTCACCCTCGGCGTAACTGGTCTGGATCGCGGCCCTCGCCGGCACGAAATCCGCCTCGACGGCCGTGCTGCGGTGTGTCCGCGTGTACGCGTAGCTCTTCGTCGACGCCTCGTGGTCGTTGAACGTCACGCAAGGCGACAACACGTCGATCAGCGCGAACCCCTTGTGAAGGAGACCCGCCTTGATCAACGGCACGAGCTGCTCCTTGTCGCCCGAGAAGCTCCTCGCGACGAACGTGCCGCCCAGCGCGAGGGCCATCTGCACGGGATCGATCGGCGGCTGACGGTTCTCCTCGCCCTTCTTCGCCTTCGCGCCGATATCGGCCGACGCGGAGAACTGCCCCTTCGTGAGCCCGTATACGCCGTTGTTCTCGATGATGTAGAGCATGTTGAGGTTTCGGCGTACCGCGTGCGCGAACTGGCCGAGACCGATCGACAGCGAGTCGCCGTCGCCGGAGACGCCGATGATGTAGAGCTCGCGATTCGCGGCCGACGCGCCGGTCGCGATCGACGGCATGCGGCCGTGCACTGCGTTGAAGCCGTGCGACGCGCCGAGGAAATAGGCCGGCGTCTTCGACGAGCAGCCGATGCCGCTCACTTTCGCGGCGCGATGCGGAGGAATATCGAGCTCGAAGAACGCCTGCACGATCGCGGCCGTGACCGAGTCGTGGCCGCAGCCCGCGCAGAGCGTCGACATGCCGCCCTCGTAGTCGCGCATCGTGAGGCCGAGCCCGTTGCGGCGCAGCCCCTTGTGCAGGATCTTCGGTTTCGCGATCGACGTCATGCCGCCACCCCCGCGAGTCTCACACGCTTCACCGCGTCGACGATGCCGTTGCAGTCGATCGGAAGCCCGCCGTAAGAAAGCACCGGCTCGAGGCGCTCCTTCGGGCAACGCGTCTCGAGCGTGAGCAGCGATTTGAGCTGCGCGTCGCGGTTCTGCTCGACGACGAGCACCCGTTCGTGCGTCTCGAGAAAGCGCTCGACCTCCTCGCCGAACGGAAACGCGCGGATCCGGCAATAGTCGACGTGGATACCTTCCTCGGCGAGCCGCTCGATCGCCTCGACGACGGCCGGATCGCTGCTGCCGACGGCGACGATGCCGAGACCGTCGGCCTCCGGATGCGTGCGGACGACGGGCGCGGGCACGAGGCGCGCCGCCGTTCGCCACTTCTCGAGCAGCCGATCGACGAGCTCCTGGTAATCGCGCGCGTTCTCCGTATAGAGCCCGTACTTGTTGTGCCCGGAGCCGCGCACGAAATACGAGCCCTTCGGGTGCACGCCGGGATAGGTCCGATAAGGGATACCGTCGCCGTCGACGTCGAGATAGCGGAAGAAGCTCTTCGCCTGCTCGAGCTCCTCCGCGCCGAGCACCTTGCCGCGGTCGGGCCTGTAGCCGTCGTCCCACGTGAGCTCGTCGCACATCCAATCGTTCATGCCGAGATCGAGATCGGACATCACGATCACCGGCGTTTGCAGGCGGTCCGCGAGATCGAACGCCGTCACGGTGAGCTCGAAGCATTCGCGCGGATCGGCGGGAAAGAGCAGCACGTGCCTCGTGTCGCCGTGCGAGGCGTACGCGGCGGCGAGGATATCCGCCTGCTGCGTTCGCGTCGGCATGCCGGTCGACGGACCCACCCGTTGCACATCGATGACGACGGCGGGAAGCTCGGTGAAGTACGCGAAACCGAGGAACTCCTGCATCAGCGAAAGCCCCGGCCCGCTCGTCGGCGTGAACGCGCGCGCCCCGTTCCACGTCGCGCCGAGCACGATGCCGATCGCCGCGAGCTCGTCCTCCGCCTGGATCACGCAGTAGCGGCGCTCGCCGGTCTCGGGATCGACGCGGAAACGCTCGCAGAAGCTCTTGAACGCGTCCATGACCGACGTCGACGGCGTGATCGGATACCACGCGCCGACCGTGGCGCCCGCGTAAACGCAGCCGAGCGCCGTCGCCGTGTTGCCGTCGATCATGATCTTCCCGGCGGTCAGGTTCCGCCGCTCGACGCGCGTCGGCAGGGGGCAATCGAAATGCTCCCGCGCGTAGCGGAAGCCGAGATCGAGCGCCTGGAGATTCGCATCGATCGCCGCAGGCTTTCTCGCGAAGGTTTCGCGAACGAGCTCCTCGACGACTTCACGCTCGATGTCGAGCAGCGCGGTCAACGCACCGACATAGGCCATGTTCTTCATCAGCACTCGCGTGCGCGCGTTCGCGAAGTGCTCGTTGCACATTCGCGCGAGCGGCACGCCGAGGATCGTGACGTCGGGACGCGACAGCAGCTTGTCGCGCGGCCACGTCGAATCGTAGAGCAGCACGCCGCCCGGCGTGACCTCGTGCAGATCCTGCAGGTAGGTCTGCGCGTTCATCGCGACCATCACGTCGACGTTGCCGGAACGCGCGAGGCGGCCTTTCTCGTTGACGCGGATCTCGTACCAGGTCGGCAGGCCTTGGATGTTCGACGGGAAGAAGTTCTTACCGGAGACCGGCACGCCCATCCGGAAGATCGACCTCATCAGCAACGAGTTCGCGCTCGCGGAGCCGGTCCCGTTGACGTTCGCGAGCTTGATGACGAAATCGTTTACCCGATCTTGCGACACGGCACCTCCGCTTCCGTGCTCTGGTCGGCGGCGTACGGAATGACGACCCTCGACTTCTGCATGTCCCACGCGCCCGTCGGGCAGCGCTCGGCGCACAGCCCGCAGTGCACGCAGAGATTCTCGTCCTTCACCATCACCCGCCCGGTCTGCTTCAGCGGCGCGGAGACGAACAGCGGCTGCTCGGGGTTCAGGCGCGGCGCCTTCAGCGATCGCTCGAGCTCGGGCGCGTCGGCGTTTCGCGCGATCGTCAGGCAGTCGACCGGGCAGATATCGATGCAGGCATCGCACTCGATGCAGAGGTCGGACGTGAAGACCGTCTGCAGATCGCAGTTCAAGCAACGCTCGACCTCGGTCGCGATCTGCTCCGGCGTGAAGCCGAGCTCCACCTCGATGTCGAGCCTCTTGAACCGGCTCTTGAGATCGACGTGCGGCACGAGGCGTCGCTCCGACGGGTCGAACGCGTTGCTGTAGCTCCACTCGTGGATGCCCATCTTCGCGCTCGAGAGCGTGACGCCGCGCGGCAGCCGCTCCGTCAACGGGCGGCCGCGGCAATGGAGATGAATCGAGATCGCGGCCTGATGGCCGTGCTCGACGGCCCAGATGATGTTCTTCGGCCCGAAGGCCGCGTCGCCGCCGAAGAATACGCCGGCGCGCGTCGATTCGAACGTCACCGGATCGACGACCGGCACGCCCCACTTGTCGAACTCGATGCCGAGATCGCGCTCGATCCACGGGAACGCGTTCTCCTGGCCGATCGCGAGGACGACGTCGTCGCACGGAATCAGCACCTCTTCGACGACGCGGCTGCCCACGATGCGCCCTCGCTCGTCGAGGTCGTACTCGAGCTTGTCGAAGCGCATTCCGACGAGCTTGCCGTCCTCGACGACGAACGCTTTCGGCGAGTGGTTGACGACGATCTCGACGCGTTCCTCCTCCGCGTCCTCGAGCTCCCATTCCGACGCCTTGAAGAACTGGCGCGGCTTGCGCGCCATGACTTTCACGTCCTTCGCGCCGAGCCGGAGCGCGCTGCGGCAGCAGTCCATCGCCGTGTTGCCGACGCCGATGATCAGCACGCGCTCGCCGATCGAGTCGACGTGACCGAACGCGATCGACTCGAGCCATTGGATGCCGATATGGATGCGGTCAGTGTCGCGCCGCCCGGGAAGGTCGAGATCCTTGCCCTTCGGCGCGCCGCTGCCGACGAAGATCGCATCGAAGCCTTCGTCGAGGAGCGCTCGCATGCTTTTCACCGGCGTCGAGAGCCTCAAGTCCGCGCCCATGTCGACGATGTAGCCGATCTCCTCGTCGAGCACGCTCGCCGGCAAACGAAAAGCGGGGATATTCGTGCGCATCAAGCCGCCGGGCTTGTCGTGGGCCTCGAAGATCACGCACTCGTAGCCGAGCGGCAGCAAGTCGTTCGCGACGCTGAGCGAGGCGGGTCCTGCGCCGACGAGCGCGACGCGTTTACCGTTGCGAACGGCGGGCGCCTTGGGCAGTCGGCTCGTGATGTCGCCGCGATGATCGGCCGCGGCCCGTTTCAGTCGGCAGATCGCGACCGGTTTCTCCTCGACCCGCCCGCGTCGACACGCGGGCTCGCACGGACGGTCGCAGACCCGCCCGAGAATGCCCGGAAAGACGTTCGACCGTCGATTGAGCAGATACGCATCGTCGAACCGCCCGAGCGAGATCAGCCTGATGTACTCGGGAACGTCCGTGTGCGCCGGGCACGCCCACTGACAATCGACGACTCGGTGGAAATACTCCGTTCCTTGCGTCTTCGTCGGCTCCATCGCGACCTCATCCAATCCGGCCGGCCGGTGCACGCGACCGGACGAGCGAGTCGAGCGGCGTTCGGCGGGATCGGTAGACCATTACGGTATCCAGTGTCGGCCCAGGCTTGCGCAGCGGAGTTTTCCGGAACGGCAGGAGTTATCTCTCGGCGATACCGACAGGGCGAACACCAGGGACCGTACGGACCGCGACGCGAGACGCGGCGGCGCGAAGGTCGCTCGAGGGCTGCGGAGGAGGCACCCCGCCCGAGATGCTACGTCGGCGCAACAATGCGGAGCCCGGACCGAATCATCCGTCAGTGGAGAAGGGTTGGCGCATTATAGACCGCGGCAAGCGCGCCACAAGCTTGGACGGGCCGCGGATCCGCCTTCCGTGCCCGGGCCATCGCCGGAACCGAGTCGGCACGGCCCCGGTCTCATTGTTCGATCGCACTGCGTCAGCGATCGACGTTTGGATAGAATGGGACGATGGTCCGGCGCATGAAACGATTCCCGGCGCTTTCGCTCGCGGCGCTCGCGGGCGCGATCCTTTCCATCGAGGGCTACTCCCAAACCGATTCCGACGAGCGGTCGGCGGAAACGTCGCCGGTGGAGCGCGGTGAAGACGCCGCGTCGGGCGACGAGCCCCGCAACGCGAGCGTCGAGCTGCGCGACCTCCCGGAGGTGCCCGAACGGCTGCGCGGGCTCGCCGAGTACGACGACGCGACGGACGAGCCTCCCCGTCCTGTGACCCGGTTCGAGACGCTGCTCGAGATGAACCGGCTCGCGAGCGCCGAGCGTTATGACGAGGCGCTGCCGCTCGCGGAGCAACTGATCCGGTTGACCGAGCAGGAGTTCGGCACGGAGAGCATCGAGACGGCGGAGGCCTACCACTCGGCGGCGGACGTCCAGCGGGACGCCGGAGAGCACGAGCTCGCGGAGCAGAACTATCTGCGCGCGGTCGAGCTGTTCCGCGCCGTGGACGGACCGTACACGCACCGCGCGATCGAGCCGTTGATCGGGCTCGGCGACAACTATCAGGCCGCGGGCCAGCACCTGAACGCCGTGACGGTCTACAACGAGGCGCGGACGATCAGCCGCCGCGCCTACGGCCTCTTGAACGAAGGGCAGGTCCCGATTCTCGACCGCATCACCGAAGCTTTCCAGGCGCTCGGGCAATACGTCGAGGCCGACGAGCAGCAACGCACGATTCTGCACCTCGCGGAGCGCAACTATCCGGAAGGCTCGCTCGAGCATCTCGAGGCGCTCTACCGCTACGCCGGCTGGCTGCGCTCGAGCGGCCGGTTCCACGACGAGCGCCTCCAGTACGCGCGCGCGATGCGTCTCATCCGCGAGATGCACGGCAAGGACAGCACGCTGCTCGTGCGGCCGCTCCGCGAGGTTGCGAACAGCTTCCGCGAGCAGCGGCTGCCCGATAACCAGGGAGTGAGCTCGTTGCGCACGGCGCTCGAGCTGCTCGACAAAGATACCAATGCCAACTCGCTGCTCCGCGCGGAAGTGCTGCGCGACATGGGCGACTGGGAGATCGCGTTCAGCCGCGTCCAGCCCGACCTCGACACCTACGTGCGAGCCTGGACGCTGCTCGGCGACGTCGAGAACGGCGAGGAGCTGCGTCGCGAGTGGTTCGGTGAGCGGCTCCACAGCGTGTACATGGAACCGATCAACGACCAGGGTTTGAGCCGCGCTCCGGAAGCCGTGCCGGGTTACGTGATCGTGACGTTCGACGTCGATCGTTTCGGCCGAACCAGCAACGTGCGCGTCGCTCGCTCCGAGCCGCGCGGCTACAAGGACGACGCCGTCGTCCGCGCGGTCCAGCGTTGGCGCTTCCGTCCGCTGATCGAGAACGGCGAGATCGTCCCGCGCGAAGACGTCCCGCTGCGGTTCAACTACCGCTATCTGCCGGAGTCCTTGTCGAGCGGCGAGGACGCCGACGCCGGCTGACCCGCATTTCGGTTAGCCGGAGCTGTTCCCCACCGCGGAAAGCCGGTAAGCTCCCCGTTCATCGGGGAAACCAATGGCCAACAAGATCATCTTGTCCGTCGTAGATCCGACGGCCGAAGAGCAGCCGGCAGCCGAGCGCGCCGCCTGGCTCGCAGCGAAAGTCGGCGCGCGCCTCGAGCTCTTCGTCTGCGACGACGTTCCCCGTTCGGACGAAACCCGCGAAGCCGCGCTCGAGGCGCACCGCGAACGTCTTCGCGCCCTCGCGCAACGCCTTTCCGCCGGCGGGATCGAGATCACCGTCGACGCGAGGTGGGGTCGCCCGCTCGATCGCGGCGTCGTCGCGAAGATCATCGACACGGAGCCGCTGCTCGTCGTCAAGGACACGCATTACCACACGGGAATCAAGCGTACGCTGTTCACGAACACGGACTGGAGCTTGATTCGGACGTGCCCGGCGCCGCTGCTTCTCGTGAAGCCGCGCCCGATCGCCGTCGAGCCGGTCGTCGTCGCGGCCGTCGATCCGATGCACGAGCACGACAAGCCGGCCGAGCTCGACCGCGCGATCCTCGCCTTCGCGAAGGAATTGGCGACCGCGCTGAACGGGCAGCTTCATGTCCACCACTCGTTCGATATCGGGCCGGTCCTCGCGGCCATCGCCGGGACGCCGGGTTCGACGATGGCAGTGCCGGTCGAGGAGATCTCGGAGGCCGCCGAAGCCGAGCATCGCAAAGCGCTCGAGAAGCTCGTCGCGGACTTCGGCATCGAGCCGTCGCGCCTGCACCTCGAGCAGGGCGTGCCGCACGAGGCGCTCGTCAGGCAGGCCGAAGCGCTCGGCGCCGATATCGTCGTCATGGGCGCCGTGTCGCGCAGCGGGCTGAAGCGCATTTTCGTCGGCAGCACGGCCGAGCGCGCGCTCGATCGTCTGCCCTGCGATCTCCTCGTCATCAAGCCGCCGGCGTTCACGCCGCCGGCCGATCACGGGTGAAAACCTGCGAACGCTCGGTCTTCCGAGAAGGTCGATATTGTCAACAATTGTGAAGCGACGGACGCGAAACCGCACGGGTCTTCGCGTCAGGCCCGCCGTTGTGGCAAGGTGCGCAGTTGACGAACCATGACTGCGAATCGAATTCTGATCATCGACGACGATACGCGCCTGACGGAGATGCTGGCCGAGTACCTCGCGCCGGAGGGGCTCTCCGTGACCGCGTACGCGAACGGCTCGACGGGGCTCCGCGAAGCGCAGACGGGCGAGTACGATCTGATCGTGCTCGACGTGATGCTGCCCGGGCTTTCCGGCTTCGAGGTGCTGAAACAGCTGCGTGAATCGGGGTCCGAAACCCCGGTGCTGATGCTGACCGCGCGCGGCGACGACGTCGACCGCATCGTCGGCCTCGAGATGGGCGCGGACGACTATCTTCCGAAGCCGTTCAATCCACGAGAGCTTCTCGCACGCATCAAAGCGATCCTTCGCCGCACGGCCGAGTCCGAGCAGGAGGACGTCGTCGAGATCAACGTCGGCCCGCTGCGCGCCCACATGCAGCGGCGCGAGGCGTGGCTCGACGGCGAGCCGTTGAAGCTGACCAACGCCGAGTTCGTGATCCTCGCGACGCTGATGAAGGCGGCCGGCGACGTCGTGTCGCGGGAGACGCTGACGCGAACGGCGCTCGGCCGCCGGCTGCTGCCCGACGACCGCAGCCTCGACACCCATATCAGCAACCTGCGCAAGAAGCTCGGCCAGGGGGAGCAAGGCGGCGTGCAGATTCGCAGCGTCCGCGGCAGCGGCTACGTGCTCGTGCCGCCGATGGATAACTGATCGATGCGCCTGTTCTGGAAGCTGTTCGCCGCGTTCGGCATCACGATGGCCGCGACCCTCGTGGCCACCGTGTTCGTGAGCTTCAGGCTCGCGGGACAGGCATTCGAGCAGATCGACTTCGAGGGCCGCGAGCGCATCATTCAGGAAGTGGCCGCGGCGCTCGATTCCGGCGGCGAGCACCGCTTGCGGCGCTGGCTGCTGCGCAATCCGCGGCCGGCGCCGGGCATCACGCTCCTCGTGCTCGACGAGAACGGCAACGAGCTGCTCGGCCGCACGCCGCCGCCGAACGTCCGCAAGCTGCTCGAGAAGCAGCCGTTCCAAGGCTCGCCGCGGCCGTGGAACGTCCGGCCGCAGCAGCTGACGACGGAAATCTTCGGGCCCGACGGCAGAGGGTACCGGCTCGTCTTCGCGCGCGCACCGATCACGCTGCTCGGCGTGCTGCTCTGGCCGGGCACGCAAGTCGCCGTGCTGACGATCGCGATCATCGCGTCGGCGATCATGTCCGCGCTGCTCGCGCGCTATCTCTCCGTGCCGATCATCCGAATACAAAGGGCCGCGCGCGCGCTCGCGGCCGGCAATCTCGATACGCGCGTCGGCCCGCCGTTCAACCAGCGGCGCGACGAGGCGGGACGCCTCGCACGCGACTTCGACGCCATGGCCGAGAAGCTGCAGTGGCTCGTGATGAACAAAGAAGCGTTGCTACGCGACGTCTCGCACGAGTTCCGCTCGCCGCTCGCGCGGATCTCCGTCGCGCTCGCGCTCGCTCAGCGGCGCGCCGGTGAAGCGGCGCAGGCCGACCTCGCGCGCATCGAGCGTGAAACGGAGCGCCTCAACGAGCTCGTCGGCCAGGTCATGACGCTGACCCGGCTGCGCACCGAGACCGAGCCGAAGCGAGTGCCCGTGGAGCTGGGCGATATCGTCGCGGAGATCGTCGACGACGCCCGCTTCGAGCACCCCGATGCCGACATTCGCTTCGAGGCCGCGGCCGTCCCCGCGGTGCTCGGCGATCCGGCCGGTTTGAAGAGCGCGATCGAGAACGTCGTGCGGAACGCCGTCGCGCATGGCGGGCTCGACAAGCCGGTCGAGGTCCGGCTCGA
>Ga0207873_1000785_pt1 | contig 33209 bp, 25 predicted proteins | sample BGWIniCompost_FD_187373 | JGI IMG/M metagenome (GOLD analysis project Ga0207873, IMG submission 187373) | Cellulose adapted compost microbial communities from Newby Island Compost Facility, Milpitas, CA, USA - BGW Initial Compost (SPAdes)... ... | reverse complement strand
CCTGTTCGAGCCAGGCCGGTCTGTATTTCGTCCAGGATAAGGAGCACATTGTATTTCGTACACAGTTCGCGCGCAGCTTTCAGATAGCCATCCCGGGGAACAAAAACACCAGCCTCGCCCTGGATGGGTTCAACGATGAGTCCACAGACGTTTGGATTGCTCAATGCTTTCTCCAGCGCTTCTGTATTGTCGTACGCAACGATCTCGATGCCCGGGAGATAAGGTCCAAAGCCGCGACGCGCATCGGGGTCCGTAGACGCCGAGATGATGCTCGTGGTGCGACCGTGAAAGTTGCCCGTCGCGAATACGAGCACGGCCTGGTTGTCGGCTATGCCCTTTTTTGTATAGCCCCACCTCCTTGCCAGCTTCATGGCCGTCTCCACAGCCTCAGCGCCACTGTTCATAAAGAGGCTCTTCTGGTAGCCAAACGTTTCGCACACAAACTTTTCCGCCAGTCCAAGCTTGTCGTTGTGAAACGCGCGAGACGTCAGCGTCAGTTGTTTGGCCTGCGTGATCAACGCATTAATAATCCGCGGGTGGCAATGCCCCTGGTTGACCGCGCTGTAAGCGGAAAGGAAGTCGTAATACCTCTTTCCCTCTACGTCCCATACGAATACACCCTCCCCCCGCCAAAGCACCACAGGCAGAGGATGATAGTTGTGGGCACCATAGCGATCTTCCAGCGCAATAGCTTCCTGGCTTGATGCCACAGATTCAGTCAGCAAATTCGCGGATTTAGTAACCATAGTCGGCAAATTTACAGAAATGCGGCCACAACCGGTAATTGCTTAGAAGTGCCTTTTTCAGACACTTCAAAAAAAGAACCGCCGAATAGACACAAATTGTCAAACTTCCTGGTGAAATTTCGGCCATGGAATTGATCTACCTCATAGCTGGTGTTGCATTGGGAGCTGGAGTCGTATGGCTGATATTCAGGGGAAGGAATGAGACTGCGGTTGCTGTGGAGTCGGAAAAGGTGAAGCTCCTTTCGCAGGAGCTGTCAGAAGCGCGGCGTGCCACCGATACAGAACGTGAGAAAGTACTTGAGTTGAAACAAGCACTCGCCAGCATTGAAGCCGATTACCGGAACCTCGAAGAAAAGCTGCGCGAGCAAAACAAGGAATCCCAGGCGCTTCAGGAAAAGTTTGCCAAAGAGTTTGAAAACCTCGCCAACCGAATCTTTGAGGAAAAAAACCAGAAGTTTACTGAGCAGAACAGGACTCAACTCATTGACATGCTTAAACCCCTTGGCGAACGCATCATTGAGTTCGAAAAAAAGATTGACCAAACGCACCGCGACGCTATCGAGAAGAACGCAAGCCTGTTCAACGAACTCAAGAACCTTAAGGACCTCAACCTTCAGATGAGTGAAGAAGCGCGCAACCTGACACGCGCACTCAGAGGTGATACACGCACTCAGGGTGCCTGGGGTGAGTTTATTCTGGAAAGCATCCTTGAAAAGTGCGGCCTCGAACGAGGGCGCGAATACACGGTACAGGAAGTGTATGTCACCGCTAATGGCCGCCGGCAGCAACCGGACGTCGTCGTTCACCTTCCTGATAACCGCCACATCATTATCGACTCAAAAGTGAGCTTGAAGGCGTATGATGCTTATGTCAACGCAGAAAACGACGAACAACGCGCGGCAAGCCTGAAAGCCCACTTACAGTCCGTCCGCCAGCACATGCGACTCCTGGCGGACAAAAACTACCAGAGGAATTACAGCGAAAACGGCCTCGACTTCGTCATTATGTTCATTCCCCTTGAGCCCGCTTACCTGCTGGCGATACAAACGGAACCGACGCTGTATGAAGAGGCCTTCGACAAACGCATCGTCTTTGTCAGTCCCACCCTGCTGCTTCCCTCGCTCCAGCTGATCCGCAGCGTGTGGCGCCAGGAGTATCAGAACCGACATGTTCTGGAGATCGCAAAACGTGCCGGCGACCTGTACGACAAATTCGTGGGCTTTACTGAAGACCTGCTCACACTGGGCAGACACCTGGAAAGTTCCAAGCGGTTTTACGACGACTCCATGAAAAAGCTCTCTGAGGGAAGCGGAAACCTCGTAAGCAGGGTGGAACAGCTCAAAAAGCTCGGTGCGCGCGCCGACAAAGCCATTGACCCCAGACTGCTGAGCCGGGCGGAAGACCCGCCCCAGCTTTTCGACTAATCCCGTCGCCTGCACATACCCTTCGGCGAACACGCCCTTAAATTCTTTGTGCCTGACATAAAATGGTTTGACTTTTGCCCGTTACTTTGTAAAACCATTTTTGAACTTTGGCCAGGATTCGAAAGATCTTCTTTTACTTTTTGCTGGCTTGCGGTGTCGTCGTGGGCATTCTGGCGGGCATCATTGTCCTGTACAAGGAACGGATCATCAACCAGTTTATCCGCGAAGCAAACCAAAGTCTCAATACGAAGGTTAAGATCGGCAAGACCGACGTTTCGTGGTTTGACCGGTTTCCGAACCTGTCTATCGTCCTCCACGACGTCTACATCGAAGACAGTCACGAGGGCATGTACCCCCTCCACACTGCCGACAAGATTTCATTTCAGCTGGATGTCATTGCAGCCCTGCGCGGAAACCTTGTCATTCATGGGCTCTCGATCACAGGGAGCGAAACAAACCTGAAGATTGACGCGAACGGGGTCAACAACTACACCATCACAAGAAACGCGAAGAGTGACACGACGAAAGTGATCCATTTCGATCTCGAGGATGTAAAACTTTCAGATGCGCGCGTGCGTTATGTCGACTATCGCGCCGATGAAGAATACATCTTTTACGCGCCAAACCTCCGGGCGAACATCAATGCGCGCGGTGCACAGTATGCGATCCAGGCGAAAGGCAACGTAACCACTGAAAAGATACGCGTCAGAAAAAGTGAGTTGTTTGCCGGAAAACAATTCACCATTGACAGTGACCTGGTATACGACGACGACCTACGCAAGATATCCATCAGCCCTTCTGAACTTGAGCTTGAATCCTCAATATTCGTGGTAAGCGGTACCTACGAATGGAAGACTGACGCCATCATCGACCTGCAAGTCGAGGGTCGGGACACCGATATCCGAACGCTATTGTCGTTTACTCCTGAAAGAGTGTACAGGCACTTCGAGCGCTACAGAAGCAAGGGCGACATGCATTTCAATGCTCATCTTAAGGGTAAGGTAGGTCGGGATACGAGCCCTTCGCTTTCCGCGTCTTTTGGCTTTACCAAAGCCACCATCTACCATCCCGAGTCGCGTGCGCGCATCGAACAGGCGAACCTCGACGGATCGTTTTCCAGTGCGCACGTCGCTAACCCCGCAGAAGCTGTTCTTACGCTGAAAAACATCAACGGCAGACTGAACGGCAAGTCGTTCTTTGCAAACCTGACAGTGCGAAATTTCTCAGACCCCAATTTGCAACTCGACTTCCGCGGCGTGCTTGAAGCCGCATCGCTGTTCGACCTCTATCCCGTGAAGGATGTCGCAACCATATCGGGCGAACTTACAGCAGACATTGCCTTTTCCGGGCGGCTGGCCTGGCTAAAGGATCGAAAATCCTCACAAAAGGCGCAGGCGAAGGGATCCATCGAACTGAACGACATCGCGTTTCTGTACGGAAAGGAAAAGTTTCCACTGCGCGACATCAATGGCACCCTTCAGTTCAACAATCACGACCTGGCACTGAGCAACGTAAGGGCACGGATGGGCAACAGCGACTTCATCGTCAATGGCTTTTTCAAGAATGCCGTTGCTTTTCTTTTCTTCCCGGATCAGCCCATCGGCATTGAAGCCGACCTTCAATCGCGGTTCGTCGACCTGGATGAACTCTTCGCACTTGGCTTTTCCCCCGACACCGAAAATCCAACGAAAGGTGAATATGAGTTTCGGATTTCCGACGACGTCAACCTGAAATTCAATTGCAAACTGGGATCGCTTCGGTATAAGAAGTTCAAGGCGCGCGACATTACTGGCGATCTGCTCGTACAAAACAGCACAGCCGTAACGCGAAACATCAGTCTAACGTCGATGGGCGGAACGATCTCTGTTTCTGGTCGCGTCGACGCACGCCACACAGGACGCGTCAATGTCTCAAGTATCGCCAAGCTCGCTGGAATACACATTGACAGCGTCTTTTATGTGTTCGAGAATTTTAACCAGTCGTTTATCCGCGATAAGCACTTGAAGGGACAAGCTTACGCGGACGTGGATTTACGCATGGTGCTGAATCCGGCACTACGCCTCTTCTCAGAAACACTGGTGTCAGATATAGGCATCGTTATTCGCAACGGAGAGCTTAATGATTTTGAGCCTATCAAAAAACTCGACAAGTATCTCGATGACGAGGGATTGGACAGAGTGCGCTTCTCCGATATCAGGAATGAAATTCACATCGAGAACAAGAAGATTTTCATTCCTCAGATGGAAGTGCTGACCAATGTCACCAATATGTACATCAGCGGAACACATACTTTGGAGCAGCAAATTGACTATCGGGTAGTTACTCCGCTCCGCAGCTATCGCAAGATCAATCTCGGCGAAGCACGCGCTGCGATACAGGATAACGGAAACGGTCAGAGCAAACTTTTCCTGAAAATCGCGGGCACCACCGACAACTATCGCGTTGTATATGATACTGAATCGGTGCGCAAAAAGATCGGTGAAGACATCAAGAACGAAATCACTGAGTTAAAGACGATTTTCCGCAATGGGGGACGCCAGGAACAGGAAGAAGCGCCACAGTTGGAAGAGGACGACTATTTTGATTGGGATAACTAGTCACCCTATGTGCCCTATGTGATATCCTATGGCTCTATGTGGTCCAACAAGTCTTCTTGGACCACATAGGATATATTGGGAACATAGTGGCTATGATATCGCATCCATCAAATATTGATTCAGCGGTCTTAGCACCCCGAAGGCGGAAACTACCGACTTATAAAACCTCGGACTCTTTACTTCATCATCCGTAAATGCGTGCTCGGTGATGAACCTTTTCATTTTCAGAAACCCGGCATCAGGATGGTCTTTCGGGTATCCGCGGGGAACGGTTTTGAGCTGATCGCCATCCCACAAGCCGTGAAACCACTTCCTGAATTTCTTATCCGCAAGAATCTTATGAAGCGCTTCGCCGTTGTAGTCGATTTCCTGCCTCACCTTCGCCAGCTTTTCAGCTTCGGGCATATAGAGTCCACCCGCGACGATGCTCTTGTCTCCGGGTTCGATATGCAGATAGTAACCCGGCAATCCCAGCCCCTTGCCTACTGATGAGAACCCCGCAGCGAAGTTGGTCTTGTACGGTCGCTTGTCTTTGCTAAACCGTACGTCGCGATAAATGCGAAAGATTGATTTTTTGGGATCGACGCCTGCAAGCATCGGATCGATGGCCGGAAGGTCCTTGCAAAGCCTCGTGACAAATTCTTCAAACACCGATCGCGCAGCAAGGTATTTGTTCTTATTCTTCTCGAACCATTCACGATTGTTGTTGCGTGCGAGGGACCTGAGAAAGGATAGTATGCTTTCCATTAAATAGTTTTGATTGGGGTATCGAGGTTTTTTACGTCGCGAACCATGACAGGTTACGATGCCTGCCCGATATATTCCACGACTTCCTCCAGACCGATTCCGCGGGAGGCTTTCACGAGGACAAGTGCATTGCTGATATCTGCGCCTTTCAGGCTTTGGATGAGATCACCCTTGTTTGCAAAATGCTTCGCTTGAGGGAGTTCTTCCGCAGCCACAGCCATCAGCGCTCCACACAGGTACACCTCCCTGAACCCGTGTTGTCTTATTAGGGATGCCAGGTGTCTGTGTTCGCGTTCGCTTTCGTCGCCCAACTCAAACATGTCGCCAAGGATAAGTATCTTTCTGTCTCCCGGCATGGCAAGGAGGTTTTCGATAGCCGCCTGCATAGAGCTTGGGTTCGCATTGTAGGCGTCGAGGATTATCGTATTGCTTCCCTTCTGCACCACCTGGGAGCGCATATTTTCGGGACGATACGCGGCCACGGCAGCGTTTGCTTCCTCCGGATTTACGTCAAAGTATTTTCCGATACATAGGGCGGCAGCAATATTTTCGAAATTGTAGGCTCCGATCAGCTGGGTCGCTACCTCCTGATCGTTATCGGCAATCAGCCTCACGTAAGGGTCGGCGGCAATCAGCCGCGCTTTGTAATAGTCGCCATCCGCGGGATACGTTACTGTCGACTTAAACTTTTTCGCCATCCCCATGAGCAACTCGTTGCGCGAATTGACAAAGACGACACCGTTGCGTGCGGCAAGGTGGTCGTAGAGTTCTCCCTTCGCCTTAGCAATCTGTTCGATCCCGCCAAACAATCCGATGTGCGCCCTTCCAATGTTAGTTATCAGCCCATACGTTGGATCAGCAATGCCGCATAGCAGGGCGATTTCACCTACGTGATTGGCGCCCATTTCGACGACAGCAATCTCGTGGTGAGGTTTGATACTGAGCACCGTTAACGGTACGCCGATGTGATTGTTGAGATTGCCCCGGGTCGCAAGAACCTTGTACCGACGGGAGAGGACCGCGTGGATTAATTCCTTGGTTGTCGTCTTTCCATTGGATCCCGTAAGTGCCAGGACCGGTATGTCAAGGCGGTCACGGTGAAACCGGGCCAGCTTTTGTAACGCCTCGAGGGTATTGGATACGAGGATGTAGCTCTTCCCTTTGGCATACTCGGGCTGGTCAACTACCGCATAGCTGGCTCCTTTTGTGAGCGCCTCGGCAGCAAACTCATTGGCGTTGAAACGGTCGCCCCGCAGGGCAAAGAATATGGACCCGGGCGCAATGTTGCGCGTGTCGGTAGAAATGCCTGCCGATTCCAGGAATTTGCTGTACAGCTCGGGAATGCGCATTGCACTCAGTAGCGTTGTGATAACTATCTTGCAGGCAAGATAACAGGTTGACACCGGCCTGCGTTATTGGGGTACGAAAGAATCTTGCATGCAGCGATTACTATGGTTGGCGTTGATTGCGTGTCCCTCCTGGACCTTTGGCCAATTCTTTTACAGCCTGGACCAGTCCATCCCTGTCAGTCGTTCGGACGGTACCCTCTATGAAATCCCATGGGCTGGGGGATTAAATGCCGCCGAGTACAACAAGCTTGATCTCAATGATGATGGTATAGCCGACCTGGTACTGTTCGACAGGATGGCCAACAAGGTCACTACGCTCGTCCGCGAAGGGGAACGCTATCGGTATGCGCCCGAATATGAGACGCACTTTCCCACTGTCTCCAATTGGCTCCTTCTCCGCGACTTTAACTGTGACGGCAAACCGGATGTCTTCACGGGCGACGTCCTGGGGATTCGCGTATATGTCAACCGCACACCCCCCGGTGGTCCCATGGAATGGGAACACTTTCGTTTTTTTGCCGGCGAGGGGATACCGAAAAGCGATGTACTGCTAACCAGGGGATTCTCTGGCCTCATCAACCTGCAACTTCAGTTTGACGACCTGCCCGCGATATATGACGTTGATGGCGATGGCGACCTTGACATCCTCACCGTAAATTACAATGGCGAAGGTGGAATTGAATTTCACAAGAATTTCAGTCAGGAACGTTACAACTCCTGCGACTCGCTTGACTTCGAACGAATCACGCAACGATGGGGTAACGTGCTGACCTGCTCCTGTGGAGAGTTTGCCTTCGGAGGAGATGGGTGTCCGCCACATGGAGGAGGGCGCGTAAAACACAGCGAGGGCAAAGGACTGCTGGCCTATGATTTTGACAATGATGGTGATATCGACCTGGCACTGTCTTACGGTAACTGTGAGGAGGTCTACTATCTCGAAAACACCGGGGATGCGGCAAACCCCGATTTCACCTCTGCTACGCCCTTCCCACAACCCGATCCCGCTGAATTCCCGCTCTATCCTACGCCATTTCTTGAGGACGTGAACGGCGATAATCTTCTGGACATCGTAGTCTCTGCTCACGTCTTTGCGAAAGACCACCTGCAGATCAACCTGAGTGAGTCAAATTGGCTGTACGTTAACACAGGGACAAACGAACTACCTGTGTTTAGCTTTCAGCAACGCGACTTCCTACAGCGTGAAATGATCGATGTAGGAGACAACGCGGTTCCCGCCTTCATGGATACCGACGGCGATGGTGACCTGGACCTTGTCGTCGGTCAAATGAATACCGGAGGCGAATTAACTGGCTCTCTCACCTACTTCCAGAATATCGGCACACGCTCGGCTCCTGCTTTCAAACTGATTACGGACGACTACCTCAACTTCAGGGCTCACGGCTTTTATAACATCAAGCCCCAGTTTTACGATGCCAATGGTGACGGCAAGCCCGACCTGGTTTTTTCAGCTACGAGCTCACAGGACCAGGTGACGAGGCTGTACGTGCTGTACAACAAGGCCAGCTCCGGACTAGATGTGTCGGGTCAATCGCCGGTGCCGATCGCGTTTGACATGCTGTTCACGGAAAACGTTCACATGACGGATGTCGATATGGACGGTCTTCCCGATTTAATTGTTGGAAGAACCAATGGCTCGCTACAATACTGGCACAACGATGGGCCTGCTGGTAGTTTTAACTTGAATGTGGGCGAGGCCGACTACCTGGGATTCGGTCCGAGCGTTGAACGTCAAAGTTTGACGATACACGCGGCCGACGTGACCGATGATGGAAGGACCGACCTGCTTGTTGGCGATCAGTACGGACGCGTCACTGTCATCAGCGACTTCCGTGAGTCCAACGGGGATGTGTTAATCATCAATACCATCGACGTTTACGACCCCATCACCGAAACCTACAGTACACGAAATCTCGGCGGCCGTATCTGGCCCGCCGCCGCCCGGTTGTTCGAGGGCAGCCCTCAGATAGTGGCCGTGGGCACGCTGATGGGCGGAATCAGCATTCTCCGGAGCGACGGTGGACTACCACCGTCGCCCGAGCTCCGCCTTATGGTCTACCCCAATCCTGCGCGGATTTCCGATGGGATAACCATATGGACAGACCGGCAAGTTGAGGTTCAGCTCGTGTCCATGCTCGGACAGGAACTAACCACACCCGTGGTACTCGAACCATTCGTGGATCACAAGCTTCCGCTGCCCCGTGTAGCATCAGGCCTTTACCTCCTCCGCGTTACGGAAGGCGGGCGCAATTACACCCGCCGGCTGGTGATTTTCTGATTTCGCCCTATTTTGCCAATGTCATGAAACCCTACGCTTTTGTTTTCGATATGGATGGCGTTATCGTGGATAGCAATCCATATCACGAAGTTGCCCTGCGTGAGTTCTGCGCCCGATATGGGTATCAGCTTACCGAGGATGATCTGCGGAACAGGATTTTCGGGCGGACTAACAAGGACTGGATTCCGTCCCTGTTCGGCGACCTGGACCCGGAGGATATTGCCAGCTACGGCGATGAAAAGGAAGAGTTGTTTCGGGAAATCTATGCGCCCCACATCCGGCCCCTGGAAGGCCTCATCGAATTCCTGGAAAAGCTGAAGGCCGCGAACATCCCGCGGGCGGTGGCGACCTCGGCACCCCGCGAAAATGTGGACTTCATTCTCGACAAAACCGGGACCTGGAAGTATTTCGACGTGGTTCTGGACCAGTCCAATGTCACGCGCGGGAAACCCGATCCGGAAATCTACCTAAAGACGGCAAAAGCCCTGAAATTGCCGTCAAGACGATGTATAGTATTCGAGGACTCCTTGTCCGGGGTATTGGCTGCCAGGGCGGCAAATTGTCGGGTCATCGGGATCACCACCACCCACAAAATAGATGAATTTCCACCCGTAGACCGCGTTATCGACGATTTCCGGGGATTGGACCCCGTAGAGGTCATCGCCGAACTTCAAAACCAGGGATAATTTGCCTGCCAGGTTGGATAATTGAGGGGGTTTTCGCGATATTTGCAGTCCCTTTTCCAAAAGGGGAAACCAGCAGATTATGGCACGAGTTTGTCAGATAACGGGAAAACGGCCCCGGGTGGGCAATAACGTATCGCACGCGAACAACAAGACTAAGCGGCGTTTTTATCCTAACTTACAGGTTAAACGGTTTTACGTTCCTGAGGAAGGTCGTTGGGTCACGCTGAAGCTATCGACCAAGGCGATCAAGACCATCAACAAGAACGGTATTTACGCCGTGTTGAAAGAAGCCCGGAAAAAGGGCATCCTTTCGATTTAGTTCGACGCGAAGCTTAAAAAAGGAAGGATATGGCAAAGAAAGGTAACAGAGTACAGGTAATCCTTGAGTGCACCGAGCACAAGAACAGCGGCATGCCCGGGATGAGCCGGTACATCACCACGAAGAACCGGAAGAATACCACCGAAAGGCTTGAGTTGAGGAAATACAACCCGATCCTCAAACGGTATACGATCCACAAGGAGATCAAATAAGGTTTCACACTTTACTGACGATATACCATGGCTAAGAAAGTTGTTGCGTCGCTGAAGAAGATTGACGGAAAGAACTACGCGAAAGTGATCCGCGCAGTCCGTTCGGAAAAGACCGGCGCCTATACGTTCAGGGAAGAAATTGTGCCTGCGGAACTCGTTAAAGAGACGCTCGCAAAAAAGTAATTCCTTAAAGAAAATCGCTTTGCTGTGAAGTCCCTGACGGGACTTCTTGTTTTTTTGCCCGGCCGTACAACTGAAGCTCACTTAATCGTACCTCATGTCTTTTCTGGGAAATCTGTTTTCAAGAGAAAAGAAGGAACAGCTCGACAAAGGTCTGGATAAATCCAAGCAGAGTTTCTTCTCCCGTCTCGGTAAAGCCATCGCGGGCAAGTCCACCGTAGATGATGAGGTACTCGACAATCTCGAAGAAGTTCTCGTCTCCAGCGATGTAGGCGTGGAAACGACACTAAAAATCATTGAACGCATCCAGAAGCGCGTTGCGCGCGACAAATACCTGGGAACCGCCGAACTCGACCGCATCCTGAAAGAGGAAACTGCGGCGCTGCTGGCGGAAAATAATACCTCAGACGCGAACGGCATCGTAATTCCCGAAGGCGTAAAACCCTATGTCATCATGGTGGTTGGCGTCAACGGTGTTGGCAAGACCACAACCATCGGAAAGCTGGCGGCGCAGTTCAGCAAGATGGGCAAGTCGGTCATTCTTGGGGCGGCTGATACGTTTCGCGCCGCGGCTGTTGATCAACTCAAATTGTGGGGCGAACGCGTGAGCGTGCCGGTCGTTTCACGAGGTATGAACACCGATCCATCTGCCGTTGCTTATGATACCGTTAAAGCCGCTGTCGATCAAAACGCCGACATAGCCATTATCGATACAGCCGGCCGCCTGCATACCAAAGTAAATCTGATGCAGGAGCTGTCGAAGATTCGGCGCGTGATGCAAAAGGTCATTCCTGAGGCACCTCACGAAGTGCTGCTCGTGCTCGACGGAAGTACAGGCCAGAATGCGGTTGTACAAGCCCGCGAGTTTACAAAGGCCACAGACGTTACAGCCCTCGCCATCACCAAACTCGACGGCACTGCCAAAGGAGGTGTAGTCATCGGCATCTCCGATGAATTCAAGATTCCCGTCAAATACATTGGTGTTGGCGAAAAAGTGGATGATTTGCAGGTATTCGACAAGATGGCGTTTGTTGAATCTCTGTTCAGTAACCGGTAAACGACCCTTTCGACTGGCTCAGTGTCCGGTTGCTTAACTGAAGGAATTTGCTTAGCTGATTGTGATCCCCTGAGCTTGTCGAAGGCTGGTTCCTGAGCCTGTCGAAGGCTGGTGCCTGAGCTTGTCGAAGGCCGTTTATTTCCTCAGCGGTATTTTTATCATTACCAGGTAACTAAATCCCCAGGTCGAATCTTTATCATTCGTTCCGTATCCCGGGACATCGTGCGGTTCCATTTCTCCCGTTCCTTTAGTGCCGAGGCCAAATTTGAAACGCGCCGTGTAGCCAAGCCACACCACCTTCCACAACCTCACGCGCAGACCACCGGTAACTTCAAACCATCGACCGCTCGCATCATCAGTGTTATACTGAACTTCCTGATCCCCCCATACCGGGTCCATCACCATAGTAGTAAGTGATTCAGAAAATATCGACCTGCCGTATCGTGCGCCAAGGAAGAGGATGTTTCCCTGTGGATTGCGTGGAGTGAAGTTTACGTCAGCACCAATCCTGAAGTACGTGCCCCGGTTAGCGTAGTCACTGTCATCCGAGGTGAGATCAAGCTGCCAGTTTCCCATCTCGAAAGCGAGGAAGTAGCGGTGGACCTCGAGTTCGGCGTTCATCTCCCAACCGGTAAAGCTGTCGTCGTATCGGCTGCGTATTAGTGACACAACATCAGCGCCCACGCGAATTCCCCTGGGAATGAAGTCCCGTACAGTAACGGAATCCCGTTGCTTTTCTTCCTGGGCGTTCGCGGTGAGGCCCACGCAGAACAACAGTATGCTAGTCAGGAATAAAGATCGCAAGGTTCGTTGTGTTTACGGGAAATGAAGTCTCGTCTTCAATCACCTCCGGGTCTGTGGCAAAGCCGGAGGAGACAATGTTCAATCCGGAAATTGTAAAACGCGAGCAGGCCTTATGGAGTACGACGGGAGTACGCGTGTATCCGACCTCAAGGTCCACAGAGCCAGATTCAAATTCGAATGTAAATCTCGTCACGTCGGCCTGGTCATTAAGTGGGAGGATCACGGAATTGACTGCCGTATCCGCGTACAATACTTCCGGTGAATAATCGGTCGTGATCCCATCCAATTCAACCGCAACTCGTTGTCCATCATCGCCGGGTTGATCTCTGAAATCTATCCTGATCAAATTCGTTTCCGGGCAACGTTGCACTAACACATTAGTGATTGCCGGATCGCGTATGGAATCACGAACGACAAGTACTTTGTCAAAAGTGCCCGACGATGCCGTGAGTCCAGCAAAAAAGGTTTGGCTTCCGCATACGCCATACCGCGTTGTCGTTGTGGTGCGGTAATCAACCACCAGGTCTCCGGAGCCTTCTTTAAAATCAAAATTGTATGCTACCGATGTTGATTCCGGGTTCAGGGGAAGAATGAAACTGCTGGCTGTGTCGTCTGGGTACAATACTCCGGGAGAAAAATCGGAGGTGATACCATCGAGAAACACATCCATGGGTGCGCCGATGCTATCGGTCGTACCAAGTTGACGAAAGCTGATCTTCATGCGATCAGTTATCGGACAGCGATAGACAATGAAGTTTGTGGTTTCCTGCTTCCCGGGTTGATCATTTACCAATCGTACCGAATCAAAGTCGTGATCCTCCAGCCGCAGGTTGGATACTATGAATCGCTCACCACAGTCCTCCGATACGAATTGCACCCTGGATGTGTACGTCGTTCTCAACGTGCGCTGGACAGGCCCATTGATGTCATCAAAGTAGAACGTAATCACCTCTTCACTGCCGAGGACGTCCACCGGCAATCCCACGCCTGTAGCGAGTTTAAATGAGTGAAAAACGCTGTCCGAGCCATTCAGCGTGATGCCGATCAGCCTTACTGTATCGCTCTTGTTGTCCGCCATTTTGCGGAATGAGATGCCGATAAGGTTGTTATTCAGGTTGTAGCAATCCGGCTCTTCCAGGCATGAAAGTGCCAAAAGGGCAAAGACCGAATAGAGGGCTACCTTTCTGATCATTCTGAAACGCCGGGGCAAAGATAAATTATGAGTACCTTTGCCTCCCCGAAACTGCCAAAATAAACGGCTTTCCGGGCAAGGAACCAAATGAGAACGAAGGGCAACGGAAAAGCACGGGTAAACATTGTGACGCTGGGGTGTTCAAAGAACCAGGTAGATTCAGAGGAACTGCTAACCCAGCTGCGGGGAAGCGGTATTGATGCCGTCCATGAATCCCCCCGCGACGACGCCAGCGTGGTTGTAATCAATACCTGTGGCTTTATTGAGAGCGCAAAGCAGGAGTCAATCGACACCATCCTCCGATACGTCGACGCCAAGGCAGAGGGTATTGTCGACAAGGTATACGTTACGGGATGCCTCTCACAGCGGTATAAGGACGATTTACAAAAGGAAATCCCTGATGTTGATGCCTGGTTTGGCACACGTGATCTTTCACGCCTGCTGAAGGTACTGCGCGCGGACTACCGCAAAGAGTTGGTTGGTGAACGTATCCTCACGAACCCCAGCCACTATGCCTACCTTAAGATATCAGAAGGATGTGATCGCCCCTGTTCATTCTGCGCCATTCCCCTCATGCGGGGACGCCACGTATCAAAACCAATGGAAGCATTGGTAGCCGAAGCCGAAAGTCTTGCGAAGCAGGGTGTTAAAGAGTTACTCCTCATTGCCCAGGATTCGACGTATTACGGTTTGGACCTGTACGGCAAGAGAACGCTCGCCGATTTGATGAAGCGCCTTTCCGATGTTTCAGGATTTGAATGGATTAGGCTGCACTACGCGTTTCCTTCAGGATTCCCGATGGACGTGTTGGAAGCAATGGCTGAGCGTCCAAATATCTGCAAGTACCTCGACATCCCCCTTCAGCATGGCTCGACACGAATGCTCACGCTGATGCGGCGGGGCATCACGCGCGAAAAAACAGAAGAACTCATCGCCAGAATCCGGTCTGCTGTTCCCGGCATCGCCATCCGCACCACGCTTATCGCCGGCCACCCGGGAGAGACGGAGGAAGACTTCGAAGAAATGCTGGACTTTATCCGCAAACAACAATTCGAGCGACTCGGCGTGTTCACCTATTCACACGAAGAAGGAACACACTCAGGAACGATGACGGACGACGTACCCGAAACGGTGAAGGAAGAGCGCGCGGCTCGGATTATGGAAGAACAACAGGAAATTTCACTGCGACATAACCAGGCACGTATTGGTCAGGTGGAACGTGTTCTGATAGACAGGGTGGAAGCCGACGCTGCGTTTGGCCGAACGCAATACGATTCTCCGGACGTCGACAATGAAGTCATTCTCCGTGAGATGGCAGGACTGCGGCCGGGTGAATTTGTCACCGTCAGGATTACAGACGCCTCTGAATTTGACTTGATAGGGACGCTGTGCTGAAAGGTCGCCGCCGATCAGCCCAATCGTCCGCGGGTTAGAAAATCGTTCGTTTGGAAATGCCGCGACCAACATTTTATCAATATTTACCGTAATTCGGCTTATGGTCTCTCCGTGGTTCTGCCTCATCTGTTTCTGATATGCAACTGAGCAAGATCCCTTTCTCCAGTACCAAAGCGTTTTCAGATTTCTTTCTTGACTACATACATCAGGATTCCCGGCTTACCGATCTTTACAACCGGTTTCCCCTACCCGAAAACTTTCGGGATCAGATCCGGGAAAAGCAGGAAGCCTTCCCCCAGCAAAACCGGACTATTCTCACGGAAGTGTTGACTCGCCAGTATGAAGGCATTGCCAACAACGAGCCCGTTTCCCACAACATTGACCTCCTTCGTGAAGCCAACACCTTTACCGTAGTAACCGGACATCAACTCAACGTATGCACGGGACCCTTGTACTTCGTCTACAAGATCATCACTGTCATCAATGCCTGTCGACGTCTGAAGCAAGCGTATCCCGATTACAATTTTGTCCCTGTGTACTGGATGGCATCGGAGGATCACGACTACGACGAAATCAATCACTTTCGCGTGAAGGGTAAAAAGTACACGTGGGTAACTAATCAACAAGGCGCCGTCGGTCGGTTTTCAACCGATGGTCTTGCAGACCTTGCCGCGTCAGTCCCTGGCGACGCCTCCATCTTCACAAGCGCGTACAAGAAAGCCAGGACGCTCGCTGATGCAGTAAGACTTTACGTTCACGAACTCTTTGGCGCGGAAGGGCTCGTCGTGATCGATGCCGATGCACCTGAATTAAAAGCGTTGCTTGCGCCCGTCATGCGCGAGGACATTATAAAAGGATCAGTCAAGAACCTGGTGGAAAAGACAAATGCGCTGATCGAATCACGCGGATACAAACCACAGGTTTACTGTCGTGACGTAAATTTCTTCTACATGGACGGAACGGTGCGGAACCGCATCGAGAAAGACAGCAGTAAGTACCGCGTAGTGGATACGGCAATAGAGTTTGATGGCGCTCAAATGGAGCAACTCATCGCTTCAAGTCCGGAAAAGTTAAGCCCCAATGTTATTCTTCGTCCTCTGTATCAGGAAATCATACTACCCAACCTGGCCTACACAGGCGGTCCCGCGGAAGTCGTGTACTGGCTGCAACTTAAAGCCGTGTTTGACGCGTTCGATGTTCCCTTCCCCATCCTCCTACCCCGAAATTTTGCCCTGGTGATCGAGCGTCATATCCGTGAAAAAATGGAAAAGGCGAAGCTTACCGCCCAGGATTTGTTTGCCGAAAAGGAAGACCTTTTCAAACAATGGATTAGCAAGCACAGCGATCACGACCTGTCGATAGAAAAGGAATCCACCACCATTGCGGAATTGTTCCGATCGCTGCAAGAACGCGCCGAACGCATCGATAAAACGCTTGGGCCACACGTTGCCGCAATGGGAAAGAAAACACAGTCGCGACTTGAGGGCATCGGCAAAAAGATGCTGAGAGCCGAAAAACGAATTCAGAAAGAAAAACTTGGACAGATAGAAGCTGTAAAGGATGCTCTCTTTCCGAATGGAGGATTGCAGGAGCGTACGGACAACCTGCTGAATTTCTATCCCCACGACGATCGTTTCATCAGTGAACTCATTCGTCACCTGGATCCGTTCGATTTTCAGTTTCATGTGCTCACTTACTGACCTTCCATGACCAGCTATGACTAAGCCGGAACTGAGAAAGAAATACCTGACGCGACGAATGCTTCTAACGGATGACGATTATCGTACCGCCTGCGACGCCATCGCCGCACAGTTCTTTCGCACGGTGGATCTGACCGGCATACACGTAGTGCACTCCTATCTGCCTATTGAAAAAAACAAAGAGCCCGACACATGGCTCATCATCAACCTCATCGAGGAAAGATATCCTGACATTCGGATCTCAGTGCCAAAGATCAACCCTGATGGCACGATGACAAGTTACTACTACGAAGGACCGTATCAACTTAGGGAATCACCGTTTGGAATTCCCGAGCCTACAGGAGGAGTGATCACGCCACCAGACGTCATCGACATTCTTATTGTGCCGCTCCTGGTTTTCGACAAGCAGGGTTATCGCGTGGGGTATGGCAAAGGCTTTTACGATCGTTTCCTCCGGCATTGCAAGAGTACTTCCAAACGAGTTGGGCTATCGTTATTTCCGCCCGAAGAACGCATCGACGATGCCGCAGAATTTGATCAGCGTATGAATATGGTCATCACACCTGAACAGGTGTACCATTTCTGATCACACCGCAGGCTCCTGCTGACTGAGACAGTGGAAAGATCCCAGACCCCAGATGATGTCCGTCGAGTCGAGTCCGACTACCTTTCTTTCAGGGAAATACTTTTGTAGCACATCAAGCGCTTTTTCATCATTAGGATCGCGAAACGTAGGCACGACCACGTAGCGGTTCGAGATGTAGAAGTTGGCATACGACGCCGGTAGTCGTGTCCCTTCATAGTACACGGGCGCGGGCATGGGCAGCTCGACAACATTTAAAGCCTTACCATCTTCAAGCCTCAGCGTGTGCAGGAGTTCAAGGTTTTCCTTAAGAGGCTTGTAGTTTTCGTCGGATGCGTTGTGTTCAACGACGGTGACGACCGTATCCTCATTTACGAACCTGGTGAGGTCGTCGATATGTCCGTCCGTATCATCACCCACAATACCATCGCCCAACCAGAGGATATTTTTCACACCATAGAAGCGCCGCAGATAGTCTTCAATCTGCTCCTTTGTAAGGTGAGGGTTACGGTTGGGATTCAGCAGACAGGAGGTCGTTGTAAGAACAGTACCCCGTCCGTTAAAATCGACAGAGCCTCCTTCCATGACAATGCCCGGATGCACAACGGGGATATTGAGTTCCGCCCCGATGCGCGTCGGAATCTGGTCGTCCTGGTCGTACGGAGGATACTTGCTTCCCCAGGCGTTGTACCCCCAGTCAACGATAATTTTTTTCGGATTGCCTTCAGGATTGATAAGAAATGCCGGACCGTGATCACGGCACCAGGCGTCGTCGGTCGGGTTGAAGAAGAATCTCACATTCTCCGTATTTGCGCCCACCTTATCGAGCCAGCGAAGGGCCTCTTCCCTCATGGCTTCATCGGCCACGTTGATGCACACCGTCTCCCCTTCCGCGACGAGTTTCACAAACTCGGCATAGACGGGAAATATGAGTTGGATCTTACCGGGCCATGACGCTTCCTTGTGCGGCCAGCTCAGCCACGTAGCTACATGAGGCGCGAATTCAGCCGGAAAATAATAGCCGGACGCTTGCGGGTTCTGAACGTCGAACGTTGGTGCTCCAGGTCTCTCCTTCGTGATCATTTACTATCCCTCATCGATATACCGGCGCGTGATCGGTTGATAGGAATCTATCCGGCGGTCGCGAAGGAACGGCCAGTGCGTACGATAGCTGTCGGTAGCATTCAGATCGATAGCTGTTACACCCACTTCCTCGCGGTCGTGTGGGGCCTGATAAAGGATACGTCCGAACGGATTGCAGACAAAGGACCCGCCCCAGAACTTCATCGCGCCGTTTTGTTCCAGGCCAACTCGGTTGACGCTCACCACATGGACACCGTTGGCTACTGCGTGGCTGCGTTGTATTGTTTGCCAGGCGTTGAACTGCTCACTGTTGGTGTCCTCATCCTGAGTTGATGCCCACCCAATTGCCGTCGGATAAAAGAGAATTTCTGCGCCCATGAGCGCTGTAATCCTGGCACCTTCCGGATACCACTGATCCCAGCAGATCAGCACACCAATGTCGGCATACTTTGTCTTGAAGACCTTGTATCCGAGATCGCCGGGTGTGAAATAAAATTTCTCGTAATATGCCGGATCGTCAGGAATGTGCATTTTCCTGTACTTCCCCAGGTACGTGCCGTCCGCATCAATGACGGCAGTAGTATTGTGATAAATCCCCTGCGTGCGCTTTTCAAACAGCGACGCGATGATCACACAGTTCAACTCAGCGGCGAGAGGAGACAGTGCTTCTGTTGTCGGGCCGGGAATAGGCTCGGCAAGCGCAAAGTTGTGGTAGTTTTCCGTATCACAGAAGTAAAGAGAACGGAAGAGTTCCTGCAGGCAAACGATTTGCGCGCCTTTTGCCGCAGCTTCGCGAATACCCTGAATCGCTTTTTTCAGGTTTGCATCCACATCGGCCGTACACGACATCTGTACGGTTCCCACCTTTACAATTTTGCTTGCCAAATCTTAAATGTTTAAGGCAGCAAAATTAGGAGTATTGTGTCACAATGCGAAGCGCAGCTCAGCTAACGTTCTCTGGAAGTCTGGTGAACGACTCGTCTTTGGACTCAAGATGCGAATAGCCCATCAACCATGTGTCTATGGCACGAGCAGCTTCGCGACCTTCAGATATGGCCCAAACGACAAGCGATTGGCCTCTTCTTATGTCGCCGGCGGCAAACACACCCTCGCGAGTGCTCATGTAGTTTTCCGTCTTGATATTGCCACGGGCATCAAGTTCCACACCGAGCTCGGAGAGCAGCAACCCTTTTTCGGCACCTACGAAGCCGATTGCCAGCAGCGCAAGTTCACAGGGCATGACGCGCTCCGTCCCCGGAATTTCATCAAAGCCCATCTTACCGTTACTACCCTTACCCCACTGAATGTCGACCACTTTAAGCCCTTGCAGTCTTCCTCGTGAGTCGCCAAGAAACTCCTTGGTAAGGATAGCCCAGCGACGCTCAACGCCTTCCTCGTGCGAAGAAGATGTCGTGAGCACCATCGGCCATTGAGGCCAGGGGTTATCTTCTCTGCGTTCCTTGGGAGGCTGCACCAGCAGTTCGATTTGCGTTACACTGCGTGCGCCCTGACGATTGGAGGTACCAACACAGTCGGACCCCGTGTCACCGCCACCAATAACCACCACGTGCTTTCCGGTGGCCACGATGTCGCCCGAGAAAATCCGGTCACCCGCAACACGCTTGTTCTGCTGAGTGAGGAATTCCATAGCGAAGTGTACGCCATCAAGGTTTCGTCCGGGTATTGGCAGATCGCGGGGAGCAGATGCGCCTCCCGCCAGGAGAATCGCATCAAATTCGTCGTATAGAAGTTTCGGGCTGATATTCACGCCGACGTGCGCGTTGGTTCGGAACATCACGCCTTCCATTTCCATGATACGGATGCGCCGGTCGATGACCTGTTTCTCCAGCTTGAAATCCGGAATACCATATCGAAGCAATCCGCCGATGCGGTCGCTGCGCTCAAACACCGTAACCCAGTGGCCGGCTTTATTGAGTTGTGCCGCAGCAGCAAGTCCTGCAGGGCCAGATCCCACTACAGCGATTCGCTTGCCTGTCCGCGTCTTGGGAGGATTCGGCTTGATGTATCCCAACGCATAAGCCTTCTCCGCTATCGTCTTTTCAATAAACTCGATAGTGACGGGTTTGTTGTTGATGCTTAACACGCAACTTGCCTCACAGGGTGCGGGACAGATACGTCCCGTGAATTCGGGGAAGTTGTTCGTCGTACTTAAAATGCGTATAGCTTCTTCCCATTTGCCTCTGTATACGGCATCGTTAAAATCAGGAATAATGTTGCCAAGCGGGCAACCGTTGTGGCAGAAAGGAACGCCGCAGTCCATGCAGCGCGCAGCCTGTTGGTTAATCTTGTCTTCAGTCTGCGGCAGGTATATTTCCTTGTAATCGCGAACGCGTTCCTTAGGGTCCCGGGCTTTGGGCATTTCCCGGTTGTATTTCATGAATCCGTCTATCTGTCCCATTTCGTAATCTCCCTGTTCTTATTTCACAACCACTACCGTTTCTCTGGCAGCAGCTTTCTGCGCCTTTTGTTTGGCAAGTACCGCCTTGTAGTCTCTCGGCATCACCTTGACGAACCGCGATGAAAGATTATCCCAGTCGTCAAGCAACACCTTTGCCGGCGTGCTGCCGGTGTACTCCAGGTGCTTGGCTACAAGAGCCCTAATTTCTTCGCGATCTTCCGCGGAAGGAACTTCGAGATCTACCATTTCCTTGTTGCAAAGCCTTTCGAACTCTCCCTCCGCATCGAAGACATAGGCAATACCTCCACTCATACCGGCAGCAAAGTTTTTGCCGGTCTTGCCGAGGACAACCACCCGTCCTCCCGTCATGTATTCACAGGCGTGATCACCTACGCCTTCCACGACGGCGTGCACACCGGAGTTCCGCACGCAGAAGCGCTCACCGGCCTGTCCGCGGATATAGGCTTCACCGCTCGTAGCCCCATAGAAGGCGACGTTGCCGATGATGATATTCTCTTCCGGCACAAACGATGCGCGCGGATCGGGATATACAATGAGTTTTCCTCCTGAGAGTCCTTTTCCAAAGTAGTCGTTCGCCTCGCCGACAAGTCTGAAGGTCACGCCAGGCGCGACGAACGCGCCAAAACTTTGTCCGGCAGAACCGGTGAACTCTACTTGTATCGTATCCTCGGGAAGTCCTTTTGACTTGTACTTCTTCGAGATTTCATACGACAGCATCGCACCGGTAGTCCGGTTGATATTTCGGATTGGGAACTTCATGCTTACACGTTCGCCGCGTTCCAAAGCAGGTTTCGCTCCGCGGATCAGTTCGCGATCCAGCACTTTTTCCAGTTCGAAGTCTTGTTCGATTTGCTTGTACACTCCGACATGATTGCTGAGCGGCTCGCGATAAAGTATCGGCGAGAGATCCAGTCTCTTCAGCTTCCAGTGATTCAGCGGGTGGCGTACACGAAGTACGTCGGTACGTCCGATCATTTCGTTAACCTTCCTGAAGCCGAGTTCAGCCATGATCTCACGCAAATCCTGCGCAAGGAACCGGAAGAAGTTCACCACGTGGTCCGGATCACCCGTGAACAGCTTACGCAGTGATTCATCCTGCGTAGCAATACCTACAGGACAGGTATTCAGGTGACACTTGCGCATCATGATGCATCCTTCCACCACGAGGGCCGCCGTAGCGACACCCCATTCTTCCGCACCAAGCAATGCGGCGATGGCAATGTCACGACCCGTGCGAATCTGCCCGTCCGTCTGCAAAACCACACGGCTGCGGAGATTATTCTTTACAAGCGTCTGATGCGCTTCAGAAAGTCCGAGTTCCCAGGGCAACCCGGCATGACGAATCGAGCTAATCGGAGAAGCTCCTGTACCTCCGTCCGCTCCGGAAATGAGAATTGCGTCGGCTTTCGCTTTGGCTACACCTGCGGCCACAGTTCCCACACCAGCTTGCGACACCAGCTTCACGTTGATACGTGCGGTGGGGTTCGCGTTCTTCAGGTCGAATATCAGTTGTGCCAGGTCTTCGATAGAGTAGATGTCGTGGTGCGGAGGAGGCGATATGAGACCTACACCCGGTGTCGAGTGGCGCACCCGTCCGATCCACTCGTCGACCTTGTGACCAGGAAGCTGTCCGCCTTCTCCCGGCTTGGCACCCTGGGCCATCTTGATCTGCAATTCATCTGCGTTGGCCAGGTAGTAGCTGGTTACCCCAAACCTTCCGGACGCAACCTGTTTGATGGCCGAACGCTCCCAGTCGCCGTTGGGCTTGCGTTCGTAGCGGCTTTCATCTTCACCGCCTTCACCGCTGTTGCTTTTCGCGCCAATACGGTTCATGGCGATCGCAAGCGTGCTGTGCGCTTCGTAAGAAATAGAGCCGAATGACATCGCTCCGGTGGCGAAGCGTTTCATAATTTCCTCAACGGGCTCGACTTCCTCGATCGGCACGCTGTTTCTCTTCTTGAATTCAAACAAGCCGCGCAGCGTCAGCGCGTTGCGTGTCTGATCGTTGATGCGCTCAGCGTATTTCTTGTATAGTGAGAAGTCATTTCTCTTCGTCGAGTACTGAAGCAAGTGAATGGTTTCCGGATCGAAGAGGTGTTTTTCTCCTTTTCTCTTCCATTGATAAATACCTCCCTCCTGCAGACGATCCGCCCGCTGACTGAATGCGAGACGGTGACGCACGAGTACTTCTTCCGCGAGGTCGTCAAACGACAATCCATCGATGCGGCTGATCGTACCTCTGAAGCAGCGGTCGATTACTTCAGTTCCCAAGCCGATGGCTTCAAAGATCTGTGCGGATTGATACGACTGAAGGGTGCTGATACCCATCTTCGACATCACCTTCAGCAACCCATTTCCAATTGCCTTTTGATAGTTGGCGAAAGCCGCTTCATCGGTGATGCCTTCTCCCAGTTCGCCAGCTTCATTCAGCATGTGAATCGTCTCCAGAGCCAGGTACGGGTTCACCGCGCTGGCACCGTAACCGATGATCGTTGCGAAATGATGCACTTCCCAGACGTCGCCTGCCTCTACGACAAGACCCACCTTGGTGCGGATACGTTTTTCAACCAGGTAGTGATGCACTGCGCCGGTCGCCATAAGCGACGGGATGGGTGCGAACTCTTCGCTGATGCGGCGATCGGAAATAATCAGAATCTTCTTGCCCTCGTGGACGGCCTCTTCAGCCTCGTGACAAATTCGTTTCAGGCTTTCCTCGAGTCGTCCCGGTTTGCCATCGGCCTTGAAAACGCTGTTGATCACAGCATACTCGAAGCCCTCCTTCTGCATGTTTTTGAGCTTCTCAAGGTCCTTGTTCGACAACACCGGTTGCGAGATATGAATCTGGCGCGTGTGCTGAGGAGTTTCCTCCAGTACGTTAAGGCTTTGTCCGACCCGCGTAAACAAGGACATTACAAGTCGCTCACGGATCGGGTCGATAGGAGGGTTACTTACTTGTGCAAAGTGTTGTTTGAAGTAGTTTGAGATATGTCGGCTTTCCTGTGACAACACTGCGAGAGGCGTGTCGTCGCCCATAGATCCCACAGGTTCATATCCCTTTTGCGCCATCGGCAAAAGGATCGTCCTCAGGTCTTCATTGGTGTAGCCGTAGGCATTCTGTCGGCGTATCAGTGTAGCCGGATCATACTTTTCCTCAAATGATTCCGGCTCCGGCTCCAGCCGAAGCTTCAACCGGTTCTGAATAATCCAATTATAGTAGTGCTTGTGCTCGTATACGGAGCGCTTTACTTCGTCATCGTAAAGAATCTTGCCTTCCGTAAGGTCGGCCAGGATCATTTTACCGGGTGTGATACGGCCTTTCTCGAGGACGTCGCGGGGGTCGATCTGCAATGCGCCAGCTTCTGACGCCATGACGATCCGTCCGCTCTTGGTAACGCAGTACCGCATAGGACGCAGTCCGTTGCGATCGAGCGTTGCGCCAATCCTCTCGCCATCGGTAAAGACAAGCGCTGCAGGGCCATCCCACGGCTCCATCATCGACGCGTGGTATTTATAAAACGCCTTGCGGTGCGGATCCATTAGTTTGTTGTCCTGCCAGGCTTCCGGCACGAGCATCATCAGTACATGCGGAATCGACCGGCCGGCGAGCACCAGCATTTCAACCAGTGCATCGAGGTTGGCAGAGTCGGAAGCCTGCGGATTGGTGATCGGCAAAAGCTTCTGGATCTCGTCCGGAGTGAACAAGGAAGAGCGGAAGAGCGCTTCCTTTGATTTCATTTTGTTTACGTTACCCCGTATGGTGTTGATCTCACCATTGTGCGCGATATAACGGAAGGGCTGTGCAAGTTTCCAGTTCGGGAAAGTGTTTGTTGAAAAGCGCGAGTGGATGAGCGCCAACGCCGTCTTTACGCGCTTGTCCTGAAGATCATAGAAATACTTTCTCAGCTGTTCGGTGCGCAGCTGCCCTTTGTAGACTACCGTCTTACAGGAGAAGCTGGCGATATAGAATTCGCAGTTGTTGCCTTGCACCTCGTTCGCAATGACATGCGACGTGTGGTTGCGCAGAACGAAAAGCTTCCGCTCGAACGCATCTGCCGGCATGCTTTCATCCTTCGGTTTGACGAACACCTGCTCGATTGTCGGCTCAACTTCCGACGCGCCAGGGCCGGGCACACTGTGATCGGCAGGCACCACGCGGAATCCGATCAGCGACAAGCCAAGCTCGTCGATATGGCGAACGAGTATTTTCCGACACTCCTCTAATACCTTCTTATCACGCGGGAAGAACACCATTCCGACACCGTACTTACCGGCTGCGGGCAGTTGAAAACCAAGGCCCGCACATTCTTCAGCATAGAATTCATGCGGGATTTGCAGGAGTACACCGGCGCCATCGCCCGTTTTAGGGTTACAACCGCGACCGCCACGATGCTCCATGTTTTCCAGCATCGTCAGCGCGTCGGTCAGTACTTCGTTCGAACGCGCGCCATTAATGCTTGCAATACACCCGATCCCGCAGGCGTCATGCTCCATTTCTGGAGTGTAAAGGCCCTTCCTGGTGTCCTGGTCCATTGATTTTAGGTTGTTCATTAGTTTATTTAATCACACATCCGCCAACTCCGACGGCCTACCTGTAGGCTTCTCCTTCGAAAGAATGTGGGCTGAAATCCCGTTTTCGCCTTAGGGAAGAAACCCCGATTTTATCAATTCAGTTTGGTAAATTATCAAAATAATGGCACAAAATTTTGCTATGGCGTAGGTTAAAGGAGAATTTTTTGAGTTTTTTTACAAATCGTTAAACGCATTTTGAAATTCTCCAAACGCCAACGATTGCAGCCGGAACGATTTTATGATTTTGACATCGCCCTTTTTCGCGCTTTTTCATCAGGCTTTCGCGCGCGCGTCATCGCCCTTTTCCCCGGAGGGCCCGGAAGTGATTCAACCTCCAGTCCGAGGCCGCGCAGGTTGCGGCGAAACTGACCTTTCGCGCAGTAGGTAACGAGGATGCCACCCGGGCGCAATGACCGTACCACAACACTTAATGTTTCACTCGTCCACATTTCTGGCTGCTTCTCAGGCGCGAAGGCATCGTAATACACGACGTCGTACAACGTGTCGGAAGCTTCAAAGTCTTCAACGCCGATGTTTAGCTTGAGGAAATGGAAACACGTTTCAAGCTCGTGCGGTTCGTTCCAGGATATTTCATGCAGCGCAGCAAATTCGCGTTCAGCGTTCAACGCTGTGCCATAGTTCAGTCGTCGCCATAACTCCTCTGACAGAGGAAAGCGTTCGATGCCGACGTATTCAACACGTTGCCTGGCCTCCCGAGCGTACTGCCAGGTGAGCAACGCGTTCAGGCCAGTCCCAAAGCCAACTTCCAGCACCTGTATGGCGCGGTCGGCAGACAAAGATTGTGCGAGACCGTTTTGAATGAAGACGTGGCGGGACTCAGCCAGCGCGCCATGCCGCGAGTGATAGGTTTCGTCAAGGACCGCGTTATATAAGGAGTGCGAACCGTCCTCGGTAATTATGATTTCCGGGTTCATCAGGACTCCTGGAAGATCAGCGCGACGGCCGTGGCGCTAACGCCTTCTTCACGGCCAATATATCCCAGCTTTTCATTGGTGGTGGCCTTGATCGATACCGCGTCGGGCTCCACACCCATCAGCGGGGCCAGGATCGAGCGCATAGCGTCAACGTGAGGATTGACCTTAGGCCGCTCCAGGCATATTGTACAGTCGACGTTGCCTACCTTCCAGCCGCGCTCGGCAAGCATCTTCATCACTTCGCTGAGAAAGTACTTGCTGTCCATATCTTTCCAGCGACTGTCGCTGTTCGCGAAATGATACCCGATGTCGCGAAGGTTGGCAGCACCGAGGAGTGCGTCGCATATGGCGTGAATCAGGACGTCAGCATCGGAGTGACCTACAGCCCCTTTTTCTGAACCTTCCAGTCGTATCCCCCCAAGAACAAAGTCCCGTCCTGCTTCCAGCCGGTGAACGTCAAACCCCAAGCCAACACGGATTTTCATGACGCGTCCTTCAAAGCCTCACTTTGCGCACGTCTGCTTCGATAGTACATGACGGTCGAATTACTCTCGCGAAGAACGCCAGACGCGACGCGACGAATATCATCAGCATTCACGCGCGCAATCCGTTCGGCCTCCTGGTTGACGATGGATGTATCGCCGGAAAGTGTAGCAAAGGCGAGGTTGATTGCCCGGTTCAGGACTTCAACTTCAGCAAACTCAAGCGATGATTCCGCCTGTGCTTTTACGCGTTCCAGTTCCTCTTCCTCCAGACCTTTCCTGGCTATGTCGGTTACAATTGCCTGCACAGCCTCATGGGCTTCTTCCAGCGTCACGCCTGGTTTTATCCTGCCGCTGATCACCAGCATACCGGGATCGATAGAACCTGTAGTATGTGTGCTTATCGATGTAAAGAGTTCATTCTTCCGCACGAGTTGCTGATAAAGTCGGCTCGAGGGACCGCGACCCAATGCGTCAGACATCAGGTCGACGGCATAAAAGTCGTCGTCGAACCGACCCGGCATGTGGAAAGCCTGGTAGAACGCGGCCGCCGGAACGTCAGCAGTATATTCAGCGAATTTCGCCTTTTGCTGTACCGGTTCGCTTGGCAACGAACGATGGGGCGGATTGCCTGAAGGGATGGGACCAAACCATTTTTCAGTAAGTGAACGAACCTGTGGTACCGTCACTTTACCTGCAACAACCAGTATTGCATTCGAAGGAACGTAATACCGATAGAAGAAGTCCTTTACCTGATCAAGTGTTGCATTTGCAATATGACTGACATCCTTCCCGATGGTTGCCCATTGGTAGGGATGCACTTCATATACCAGTGGCCTTAGCTTCAGCCAGACGTCACCATATGGCTGATTGAGATAGTTTTGCTTGAACTCTTCGATGACGACCTTTCGCTGCACTTCGAGAACTTCCGGATCAAACGAAAGGCTCAGCATCCGATCGCTTTCAAGCCAGAATCCCGTTTCAATGTTCGCAGCCGGCACGGTGAGATAATAATTAGTGACGTCTGTGTTGGTGAAGGCGTTGCTTTCTCCGCCAACGCGTTGCAAGGGCTCATCATAGGAAGGAATGTTGGCCGAACCGCCAAACATCAGGTGCTCAAACAAGTGAGCGAACCCTGTCTTATCCGGCTGTTCATCGCGCGAACCTACATCGTACAGAATATTCATTACGGCAATTTCCACCGTCGGATCCTCATGCACGATTACGCGCAGCCCATTGTCTAAAGTAAACGCCTCATACCTGATCATAGGGGGCAAAAATAATAAGATTATTTTGTTGAAATTGGCGACGTTACATGCTGCCATGGAGTTCAATCGAGAAGGACTATCTGACGAGGAACTCGTCGCCTTGTATGAGCAACTGCTCCGTCCCAGGATGATCGAGGAAAAGATGCTGATCCTGCTTCGCCAGAACAAGATCAGCAAATGGTTCAGCGGTATCGGACAGGAAGCCATCGCTGTGGGGGTAGCCGCCGCTCTTCAGCCTGACGAATACATCTTCCCCATGCACCGAAACCTCGGTGTATTTACCGTCCGCAACGTGCCATTGGAACGCCTTTTCGCACAATGGCAGGGTACAACCGGTGGATTCACAAAGGGAAGAGACCGCTCTTTTCACTTTGGTACTCACGAGCATCACATCGTTGGAATGATTTCGCACCTGGGACCGCAAAATGGTGTGGCCTCAGGCGTGGCGCTGGCTCACAAACTCAGGCAGGAACACAAGGTAACAGCCGTATTCAATGGCGATGGAGGTACGAGCGAAGGTGATTTTCACGAAGCCGTGAATCTCGCCGCCGTATGGGATCTCCCCGTCATCTTCGTCATTGAAAACAACGGGTACGGCCTCTCAACACCAAATAACCAGCAGTTCAAATGCAAGTCGCTGGCCGCAAAAGCACCGGGTTACGGAATCGAGGGGATAACGATTGACGGCAACAACGTACTCGAAGTCTACAAAACGATCCGTACCCTTGCAGAACGCATTCGCGAACATGCCGCACCGGTGATCGTTGAGTGCATGACCTTTCGCATGCGGGGTCATGAAGAGGCGTCGGGCACTAAATATGTACCGCCATCACTTCTGGCAGCATGGAAAGAAAAGGATCCTATCGATAACTATGAAGCATATCTGCTCAGAGAAAACATCATTGGCAATGAGGATATCAAAGCCATTCGCGAGAGAATCCGAAAATGGATTGACGAGGGGCTGAGTGCATTTTCAGAGCCCGCGATCGAACCTGACACGGAGCAGGAATTGGCCGATGTATACGCTCCCGTCGCAACCAAAGCCATCGACCCGCCACCTGGCAATCATCCCGAGCGAAGATTCATCGACGCGATTTCGGAAGGATTGCGACAAAGTATGGAACGCTTCCCTGAACTCGTGCTCATGGGACAGGACATTGCTGAGTATGGCGGCGTTTTCAAAGTCACGGATGGATTTTTGACTGGATTTGGTGCGGATCGCGTGCGCAACACGCCACTCTGCGAAGCCGCTGTGGTCGGTGCTGCACTTGGACTTTCGATAAAGGGAATGAAGGCGATGGTGGAGATGCAGTTCGCCGACTTTGTCACTGAAGGGTTTAATCAAATTGTGAACAATCTGGCCAAGATACATTGGCGATGGGGTCAGAATGCTGATGTTGTTATCCGCATGCCGACCGGTGCCGGGACAGCCGCAGGGCCTTTTCATTCGCAAAGCAACGAGGCATGGTTTTTTCACACGCCCGGCTTGAAGGTTGTCTATCCAGCTACACCATACGACGCCAAAGGACTGCTGTGCGCGGCGTTCGAAGATCCCAACCCGGTAATGTATTTCGAGCATAAGTACCTGTATCGCTCGCTGACGGGACCCGTGCCGGAAGACTATTACACCATAGAAATCGGCAAGGCAAGAGTTGCGCGATCCGGTGACGACATGTCCATTATAACGTACGGCATGGGCGTGCACTGGGCGAGCGAAGTGGTGGAAGAAATGGGTATCGACGCAGAGATTGTCGACCTGCGCAGCCTTCTCCCCTGGGACAAGGAAACCGTCGGCGAAAGCGTGAAAAAGACAAGTCGTGTACTGATCCTCCATGAAGATACGTTAACAGGAGGGATAGGGGCTGAACTGGCCGCCTGGATAGCCGAAAAGTGCTTCCGGTACCTCGATGCTCCGGTCATTCGGGTGGCCTCGCTGGACACCCCTGTGCCGTTCGCCGCCTCTTTGGAGCAGAACTTCCTGCCAAAAGGACGCTTGAGGGCCGGAATCCGGGAGTTGATGAAATTTTAGGTAAATTAGCAGGTTAACACGCCCTATTTTTTTGGACAGGCACAGGGATCATAATGCCATTTTTCGCCGGTTTTTCAGGATTTTAATCCTCGCCGTTTTCGTCGTTTTGCTCGGAGCGCCCGCGTACTCCCAGGAACGCCGGGGCGACAGGCCCGTACGCAATACGGGGAAAATCCGCGAAACCAGGATAAAAACGCGCGATAAGCAGGGTGATCGTCCCCGAACCAGGGACGTGGCAGGACGTCGTGTGAGGACAAAAAACAAGTCCTCCGCCGAGCGCGCCAACGCTGCCTACCCAGCTCCCAAGGCGGCCCGCGCCGCAGCGAGAGTCCGTGATGGCGATCGGCCCGGAAAGCCGGTGGCGCCGATAATGAGCTCGCGCCCCCGCGATACGCAAAGAGCGTGGAGCAACGGCATTTATGGTCGTCGCGTACACGTGCGGTCGGCTACCGGAAAGGCAAGCAACGTGTACTCCAACAAGGCCCAACTCGCCTATCTCAAGGCTGTTCAACGTGACCCTGGTGACAACGGCAAAGGAAAAAAACGCGTCACCCCTCGCTCGGCTTCGCGCGCGTACATCCGTCATACCAGCATTAATCCCATCGCGCGCTTCTCCCGAAAGCATAAGCGTGGCGATCAGGCACGACTCACCGATCCGGCAGGAAGGCTTCCGCGGGGCAAGAACTATCAGACACCCGCTCAGCCCATCGTCCAGCCACGTGATCCTTACCGAGGACGCAAGCGCGTGGGCGACGATAAGCCTTATCGTGGATACTCCCAGGTGCTGTCCACAGGAGTACGAACGCCGAAAGCCTGGAAAGGCGACATAACAGGAAGGAGAATCCGGAGAACCGATCCCCGAACACAAATAGAGACGGGCGGCCGGCTGCCGACCCGCATACAAGCCTCGGAGCCACGCTCTGGCGACCGCAGAATGCATCCCCATCGCAGAGGAACGGGATACAAAAGTGCAACGGTACCGGGCGAAAAGAGGCCAGGGGCAATGCTCGCGGGCAAGCCGCCGGGCATGGGGATCATTGGTGTCGGAGGACTCACTGTCCGTACCAAGAGGCAAACACCGCTTACGCCCCAGCGCGCCGGCAAGAGTCGCAGTGGGAGGCTATGGAATAATCAAGGCAAGCCACTTCCAACAAGGCAGCCATCGGGTGCCAGTCTCGGTGCGGGTACTTTCCAGGGCAACATGAAATGGCGTGAACCGCTTACACCCAGAAGAGCTGGCAAGAGCCGAAGTGGCGTGCTCTGGAATAACAAAGAACAACCGCTGCCTCCCAAGCCCGCATCGGCGTCAGATATCCGCGCCGGAGCGTTTCAGGGTAATGTGAAGTGGAGGCCACCACTCACGCCGCGACGAGCAGGAAAGAGCAAGAGCGGCGTCCTGTGGAACAACAACGAGCGGCCTATCCAGGGCAAGCCACCGACCAACACCGACGCACGCGCGGGTGCATTCCAGGGGAATATGAAACTGAAACGACCGCTCAAGCCCAGAAACGCCGGCGAAAGTGTAAGTCGTGAAGGGTGGAACAACGACGGTCAACCGCTGGTCGGCAAGGCCCCTCCGCGGACCATCCGAACGCAAGCCATCTTTCAGGGTAACATCAAGGGCGGCAGGCCCCTTGAACACCGGAACACCGGGAAGAGCGTGAGTGGACAACTTTGGAACAACAAAGAAAAGCCCATCCAAAGCAAGCCACCTTCTGATGTGCATGTGGCCGCATTTCGCTACAAGGGCAACGTGCGGTTGACGCGATTCGGCAGGAGCTATGTGCCCAATCCCAATGCTGCTGACGAGGCTTTGAAGAAGGCGAAGCCCGAAAAGAATACTTTCGATGTCGCAGAAATCCGGAGCCGGACCGTTGCGTACAAGTACGTCCGAAACCCGAGCGGTGCCGACGATGCGCTGAAGGTGCGCGAACCCGGACGCGCATTCGCTATGGCATCGGCGTATCAGGGTAATATCCGTATGAGCAAATTCAAGCTCTTCAGCAAGAGCGACCTCCACCCTGACGCCCGGTTCGTCAAGATCAACAAGAACAACGTCAAGGGCGAAAAGGACGCGCTCACCGGTTTCAAGTTATGGTGGACAAAGACATTCAAGAAGAATGATACCCAGCCGGAGCACGTAAAGCAAAAGGTAGGCAAACCCCGGTACGACAAGGGAGAAGCGGGTCTCTGGTACGACTAATCCGCTATGCGAAGTTGCCGGACAATGCAGGAAATGCATTTCCCATGGCAAACCATTAATTCCCTTTTGCGGTATGGTATTAAATCATAACTTTAAGGAAGTCATTTGGTATGTTGGCTAGAATCTTCACATGCTTGATCGCCGCGGGTCTGGTGGCGCTGGTCGTATCCCCCGTTCATGCACAAACGCAGGACAGCTACGAATACCAATCGGAGTTTACGTGGGGAATTAACAAGAATACTTCAGGAGGCCTCATTGGCGGGTTCGTTTTCAAGAAGGCGCGGAAGCTTACAGACCGTCAGCTCGAAACCTTCGGCCTGGAGATCATGAATGTGAAGCACCCCCAGGAGCGCAAGGTCAACTCTACTACTACCGGCAACTTCTTCATCCTCGGAAAAAGCAACTACCTGTACGCGATCCGGCTGCAGTACGGTCGCGATCTTATCCTTTTCAAAAAGGCGCCTCAACAGGGCGTTGAGATCAAAGCGGTATTTGCCGCAGGCCCCTCCATCGGAGTCGTCGCACCTTACTACGTTGAGCGTGCTTCGGACAGTGGATATGGCTTTACCATTCACGAGCAGTACAAGCCCGGCATGGACGTCATCTCAATCTATGGCACCGGGCGTCTCTTCGAGGGCATAGGCGACTCAAAGCTGAAGCTGGGAGGCAATCTCAAGGCCGCTCTGAATTTCGAGTTGGGGACAAATAAGAACCAGGTAACGGGCTTTGAGGCTGGGTTCCTCGTGGATGCGTATACAAGCGAAATTATTTTGGTTCCCGAGGCGCGAAATTATTCTGTGTATCCCACGCTCTTTATTACCCTGTTCTACGGAGCACGGAAATAGGCCTAAAATCAGTTTTTGTGTTTCAAAACTGTGACTATTTGCTAACTTTGGTATTCTATCGGTAAAAA
>Ga0207873_1000784_pt1 | contig 33239 bp, 34 predicted proteins | sample BGWIniCompost_FD_187373 | JGI IMG/M metagenome (GOLD analysis project Ga0207873, IMG submission 187373) | Cellulose adapted compost microbial communities from Newby Island Compost Facility, Milpitas, CA, USA - BGW Initial Compost (SPAdes)... ... | reverse complement strand
CGGTGGGGTAAGAGCCCACCGCGCTTCCCGGTAACGGGGGCGGCACGGTAAACCCCACCCGGAGCAAGGCCAAGCAGGGACGAGGCGTGGCCCGCGCCGCTGTCAGTCCCGGGTAGGCCGCTCGAGGCGGCGGGAGACCGCCGTCCCAGAGAAATGGTCCGCCTCCGTCGCTCCGCCACGTGCGAGGCGGTCGGAGACAGAACTCGGCTTACTCGCTTCCCGTTCGACCAGGCGCCCGTAGCTCAGTTGGATAGAGCGTCGGCCTCCGGAGCCGAAGGTCAGAGGTTCGAATCCTCTCGGGCGCACTCGAGACCCCGCACAGGCCACTGCCTGTGCGGGGTTTTTGCATCCCCCTGGTCCTCCCACCCATCACGAAACCGTTGCATCCGGAAACAGCGCCGTTTTACGGTTGGGTGGTGGCCTCGTCGCGATCGGTGAGCGCGCGGGCGGTTGGTGGGCGCGACTGGCTGGTGGGTGCGACTGGTTGGTGCGCGCGCGGGCGGAGTTCTACGGAGCACCGCGAGCAGCAGCTGGGGCCGCGCTCGACGCTTCGGGATGCGACCGGCGGTGCGACGCTGGCTCCGCCATGCGTCACGTTCGCGCGGGGCCCCGCGTTCCAATCAGGGGCGCTCCGCCATCGAACCAAGGCTTTCGTTCCTTCCCGACCCCGACTCGAAGGCATCGGCCATGTCCGATGCGCAGACCAATCGTTCCTGGGTCTCCTAACCTCGGGGGTGCTATGGCATTCCGTCTCCTCGATCGGTCCGGCCCGGCCCAGCGCTACATGACGGCGAACGATCGGTTCAAGGCACGGTTCCGCGCGCACGTCTCTTGGGGGGTGATCGCGGCGACGTGCGTCCACGCTCTCGCCTTCTGGGTCGCTCCGGCCGTCGTGCAATGGCAGCCCTGGCTGAGTCGCCGTGTGCAGCAGCTCCTGTTGGCGCCGCCGCTGCACGCTAGGCCGGCGCCCCCCGCCGCTGTGGCAGTGGCGGCAGGGTTCCCGATTCCGCTGCCGGTCGACAAGTCGGAGGAAGAGATCCCGAAGCCTCCGGAGCCGATCGAGGAGGCGCCCGTGCCTCCGATGAGCGACGCATTGCGTGACCTCCTGCGGGAGGGTCCGAGGATCACGCCTTACCACATCGCGCCGGTGCTGAAGAATCGGAACGAGATGACCCGTGTGCTCCGCGAAGTGTTCAGGATCTATGGCGCGGGCATCGATCACCCGGTCCGGATGGAGGTCTGGTTCCTGATCGATGAGAAGGGGGTGGTCCGGAGCACCACGATCAAAGAGACGAGCGGCTTCCCGGTGCTGGACAGCGTGGTTCTCGGCACATCGGAGCGAAGGATGAGGTTCACGCCCGCGTGGGCGCGGGGAGAGACGGTGCCCGTCTGGATCTCGCTGCCGATCGTGTTCGAGGTCGAGCTCCCCGTTGCCAGCGACACGGCGCGCGCCGAGCCGAACACGGTCTCGACGGCGTCCGCAGTGCCGATCTCGTCGCTCTGATCACGCTGCGAGTCGCCTTCCCGGCGGCGCCCCGTCCCTTCGTTACTCCGGAGGGGCGGGGCGCTCGCGTTCCGGTCGTTCGGTTTCCCGGCGTCCGGGCGGCTCGATCGTGGGCGGACCCGGAAGCTGCGGCGCCGGCTCCTCCGGCGGTCGGATCTCCGGCGGCGTCGGCGGCTCCTCGATCTCGGGTCGGCCTGGACGAGGAGGCTGTATGTCCGGCGGGGTCGGCATTGGCGTGCCGGGCTCGCGCGGCGGTTCGATGTGCGGGCGATAGTGGTCTTTCATCGGCGGCTCCCGTGGCGGCGTGGTCGCCGGACGCGGGAGCAAGCCGCGTACCGCTCCGTCGGGGTCTCGGACGACTCCGTCGGGGAGCTCAGACGACGACGCGATTGCGCCCCGAGTTCTTCGCCCGGTAGAGCGCCCGGTCGGCTTCCTTGATCACCTGCTCCGGCTCGGAGAGACGTTCCGTGCGCTCTGCAGCGCCGATGCTGACCGTGATCTTGAGCGTTTGCCTCTCGCCCTTGGGCGGCTTGGGCTTCTTCGGTTTGCGCCGCGGCCGGTCGGGTCCGCGGATCGTGAACTGCGCCTCCTCGATCGTCTTGCGGATCTCTTCCAGGCGCGGCACGACATCCTTCAGTCTCTTCCCTGAAAAGATCACCGCGAACTCCTCGCCGCCGTATCGATAGGCGCGTCCCCCGCGGACTCGGGCGAGACGGGAGGCGACGAGCCGGAGCACCTGGTCCCCCACGTCGTGACCGTGACGGTCGTTGATCCCTTTGAATCGGTCCACGTCGACCATCGCGATCACATAACGGTTCCCCAGGCGGAGCAACTCCTCGTTGAACGCGCGCCGGGAGGGAAGGCCCGTGAGGCCGTCGCGGTAGGCGAGAGCGTACGAGGTCTCCACGACGGCAATGCCCAGGATCACCCCCGCCGTGACGAGGTACGTCGCCGCGCCGCCGGCACCTGTCGGCTCGAGCGCGGCGAACACGAGCGCAACGGTCGCCCAGAGGAAGCCCCGTCGCACCGGGTCTGGGCGGAAAAGAGCCGCGCCCGTCTGAACGGCGACGGCGAGCAGGAGCGATGCCAGCACCGGCTGGGGTAGCGGCAAGGCCCCGGACACGCCGGCGGGCAGGATCTCGCGGTCGAGGATGAGGCTGGCCACCGGAGGGTTCCGCAACGCGATCGCGGCGACCAGGACGCCCTGTGCCAGGACTGCGGCAAGGCGCACGAGACCGACCCAGCTGAACGCACCCCGGTCGGCAAGGAGTGCGAGGACGGCCAGGTTCAGGGGAAGAAGGAACATGGCGGCGTTCCGTGCCGCGTCGCCTACGCTGATCCCGCCTCCGGCCGGGCCCGCGAGGATGGGAAAGGCGAGGGCGAGGGCGAGGATCGCGAGGGCGACACGGGTGCGGCGCAGCCGCAGAGCCAGGAGCGCCGCCGCCGTGTAGGTGACCGCCGCCGCATATCGAGGGAGCTCGGGCAGCATCTCCGCGCGGTCCAGCCAGGCGACGAGGACGAGCAGCAGTCCCTCGGGCGCGAAGATCGAAATCACCTTCCCCAGCACGGGCGGCGTCACCGGCCCTCCCCCTTTCGTTGGTGAGATTGGTACACGCGTCGCCGGCGTGGTACTACCAGATGATCGCGACGCGATCCGAGGAGAGCGGGTACGACGACCCACGTTCCAAAATGGGGGCGGATCGCGACGCCCGGCAAGACTGCACTGCCTTGTATTCGGTTTGGCGGCGCTCCCAACGGAAACGTGGACATCCGTTCGTCGATCTCTTATCTTGGTAGCCCTGATCCACCCCTAGCGAGGCGGTTCAGCCGCCCCGTCATCTGATCCAGGACCCTCTCCCCGCGGCGCTATATGTGACTTGCGCCGGTTCCTGTCCGTCACTGGTAAGTCGAACCACACGGAGGGGACTGTCATGTTCGACAACCTGCTGGAAGCGGTGCCGCTCGAGTGGCGCCCCACCCTCGAATTCCTGCTGGGTGCACTGGCCTGGATCCCCGCCTTTCAGGCCTGGCTGCTGGAGTGGATCTGGTCGCTGGGCGGCTCTTTCCTGGCCACGGTCGCGGCGCGCGCGCTCCTGCTGCTCCCGGCCCTGCTCCTCATCGCCGGCATCTGGACCACGATGAGTTCGATCTACACTCTCCCGTTCCGGGCCGGCAGAGGACGCTACCTGCAGACGCTCATCCTCGCCTGGTGGGATGCGATGCGCACCGTGTGGCTCTTCTGGGTCGGCCTGATCCGCCTCTGCATTGTCTGCCTCGGGTGGATCTGGGGCGCCATCCGTCATGGCGGAGCGCTCCTCTTCCACATCCTGCGCCAGGTGCTGGCCTCGCCCTTCGCTGCCCTCGACTGGACGGCGCGGCGGTACTTCAAGCCTGGTGTGCCCTGGCTCGCGTTTCTGCTGACCCTGCTCTGGTCGGCTGTCGAGGCGACGATCTTCACGTTCACGCTCCAGCCGACGCTGAGCGAGGTCTTCTACGACCTGACCGGCACGGCCGCGAACCCGGCCATCGTCGGGCCGCTCCTGTTCCTGTTCCTCTTCCTCCTGGTCTCCGGGAGCTTCGCGTCGATCCAGGTCCTGTCCGAGGCGATCGACGCTCGCCGGATCAAGCAGATCGTTCAGATGACCCTCATCGAGGTCATCGTCATGTTCTTCGAGGTGTTCTTCCTCTACAGGGAGCTCGTCGACGCGTCGGTTCCGTGGATCGCGCAGCAGACCGGCGGCGAAGTGCGGCTCGGCCTGGTCGGCACGCTCGGCATCGCCTGCTTCGGCTGGATCGGCATCCGCGCCATGACGTGGTTCCTCTTCGGTCGCTTCGGAACCCCGGCGCTCCTTGCGATCCTCTCGCGCCAGACCCTCACCATCACCGACAGCGGCGCCGAGCCTCCCGCGCGCCCGGCCGTCGCGTGGTGGTCCGAGACCATCGAGGCGTTCAAGCGCGAGCACGAGTGGTTCCGTAGCCGGGGCGCCGAGCTGATCGAGCTCGCCGCGCTTCCTGTTCTCCAGATCCTGGCCGCTGCGATCAACTTCTTCATGGTTCTCGTTCTTTCGCAGCCGGTCTTCCAGCTCCCGTTCGGGAGTCTGCAGGAGGCCATGAAGAAGCTGCCGCTCCAACAACAGCAGCCCGCCGCGGCCCGTTCCAAGGCGGCCGCGCGGCCAGCCGTGGAGGTATAGCCATGAGGGGAGTTTTCGGAGCGTCGCGCCGCCTCACGGCGGCCGTCGCCGCCGGACTCGCGGCTGTCCTCGCCGCCTGTGCCTACGAGGGGCCGGCGAACAGCCAGCCGCGAAGCACGCTCATCATCGGCATCGACGTCAGCGGGTCGTTCCGCGCCTCGGGCGATTACCACGACGCCCTCGCCTTCGCCGCCCGCTACATCCACGGGCACCTCAACGGCCTCGGCGGGCTCGATGTCCCGCGTGCCCTCTTCGTCGGCTCCATCGGCGGCAACGAGGAGGGCATGCCCCAGGCGTTCCACCCGATCCACGATTTTCAGGGGAAGTCCGTCGAGCAGATCCAGCTGGATCTGGAGGAGTGGTTCCCGCCGAACAACCGGATCACGGACTTCAACGCGTTCTTCTCCCGGGCCGCCGAGCTGGTGCAGCGCCAGAACCTGACGCTCGCCCCGATCACGATCGTGGTCCTCACCGATGGCGTGCCGGATCTGTCCAGCGGTTCGGGCGGCGCTCGCCGCGTCGCGAACGACGATCCCGCGAGGTACACGGAGCTCGACGTCAGCGGTCTCGAGTACCTCGCGCGGAACGTCACGATTCGCGTCCTCTACCCGGAGCCGCCGGTCGCGGTGGCCTGGGAGCGGCACCTCCCGAGGAACCGGGTGCGCGTTTGGACCGTCGACAACGTGGTCATGAGAGGCTGGCATGCGCACTGGGTGCCGGACGCGGAGCCCGAGGCCCAGGAAGCCTTCTGGACCTGGGTCCGTGACAACGTCGATTTCCGCGTTCGCCGCAGGCTGTTCTGAGGCATCCATCATTGACATCGCCGGCGCGACCCGCTAATCTGGCCCGTTCCGAACAGTGTTCGGAACGGGCGTCCTCCGGCGAGTTCCAATGGCCTCCACCTCCGAGTCCGGGCTGCGCACGGCAATCCTCGATGCCGCGCGCCACCTGATCACCCGCGAGGGATTCCGCGACGTATCGATGCGGATGATCGCCCGCGCCGTCGGGTGCAGCGTCAGCAGCATCTACCTTTACTTCCCGAGCAAGGACTCCCTGATCCACACGCTCATCTACGAGGGCTTCGAGCGGTGGTACGAGGAGAGCCTCGCAGTGGTGGGGCGGGACGGGCCGCCGGTGCGGCGGCTCGAGCGCCTGGCGCGCCGGTACGTGGATTTCGGCCTCGAGAATCCGGAATGGTACGAGGTGATGTACCTCTTCCGACCGCAGCGGGTCGCTCGCTTCCCGAAAGAGCTCTACCGCCGGACGCGGCGGTCCATGGATCTGGTGGTGCAGCTGATCATGGAGTGCGAACCGGAGCGTTTCCGTTCGGAGGAGGACGCCCGGATCGTCGCCAACCTGATCTGGTCCCTCCTGCACGGGGTGGTGTCCACGATCCTCGCCGGCCGTCTGGACTCACGCATCGACCGCGAGGCCTACATCCGCGCGGCGGTGGCGCACGTGGTGCGGACCGTCTCGCCCGAAGCCGCGCCTCTCGATCCCGCCGGCGCGAGTCGGCTCACCTGAACCCCGGAGCCGCCGGACCGCTGGCGCTCATTGGCTCGCATCCGCCGCGACGATGGCGATCCGGCCGCCGTCCGGGCTCGTCGCGATGCGGGTGATCCCATCGATCCCGCGCGAGGAGAGATCGGCTACGACGCGCCATTCGCGATCGGAGGCCGGATCGAAGCGGTAGAGCTTCGAGCCCTGACCCATGAGGAGCGATCCGTCGGGGAGCCATGCGTAGTCCTCCGCTCCGGCGAGGGCCGCGACGATCGGTTGCGCCTCACGGGTCGCGAGATCCAGACGTTTGATCCACGCCGTCCCGCCCTCGCGGTGGACGAAGCTCACGGCCGGCTGGCCGGGGACCTTGTGGAGCGAGCGGCCGATGTCCCGGGCCAGCGTGGTGGCTTCACCGGTCCTCGTGTCGGCGAGCTGGAGCATGTGCGGCTCTCCCAGGACGAAGAGCGCGACGGTGTTCTCGTCGCCCCAGGCGTGGTACCCGACCGGTGCGATCCCCGGGAGGACGAGCGTCGGGTCCCTTCCGTCCGCGGAGAAGCGCCAGAGCCGTTGCGTGCCGTCCGCCTCGACCCGCACCACCGAGATTCCCCCGTCCGGAAGCGGGGTCGGCGAATACTCACCCTCCGGCGTTCTCGTGACCTGCACCGTCGTTCCGCTCGCCAGGTCGTAGCGGTAGATGTCCGGCTGCGTACCGTCCCGGATCGACGAGAAGTACACGCTCCGCCCGTCCGGCGAGAAGAACGGCTGATTGTCGTAGCCGGGGCGCGCGGTGATGTTGCGCACCGCATCGACCACGAGCCTGCCATCCCGGAATGCGACGTCTGCCAGATATATATCCGTGCCCGGGGGCGCGTCCTGCGCCCGGCCCGGCACGGGCGAGACAAGGGTCGCCGCGGCGGCGAGGATCGCCAGGACGGTGCGCAGATTCGGCGCGGCCGCACACAGGATCGTGGCAGCGGCCCGGGGTATCGCAGCGAATTCGGCGATGGGTTCGCGGGATCGGATCATGGTCGCCTCCAGCGGTGATCTGGCCGGGACCGCAAGGTAGGCGCGTGGAAGGGGGAGGGGAAGAGGGTACGCGCCGCGCGAGGGGAAGAGGGTGTGCGCCGCGCGAGGGGAAGAGGGTTGCACGGCGGGCGAGGGAACGTGGCCGCGTGCGATAGGTCTCGAACCACCGCAACTCCGTTCCGACCACAATTTCCCGTGGCCGGCCGCAAGTCGCAGCGGCCGCAACTCCCCTCCAGCCGCGAATCCCCGGTGGCCGCGAACCTCCGCTCACCGGAACTCGACCGGCGTCCCGGGCCTCGTGTGCTGCGCGAGGAGCCGCGCGTCCCAGTTCGTCAGCCTCACGCAACCGTGCGATGTCGCGTAGCCGATCGTCTCCGGCTCCGACGTGCCGTGGATCCCGTAATGAGGCTCCGAGAGCTGCATCCAGACGACGCCTACGGGAGAGTTCGGGCCGGGCGGCAGCATGGCGTCCGGCTCCTCGTCCGGAACTTCGTGGAAGAGCTCGGGCTGGTAGTGGAAGTGCGGGTCGAAGGTGACCGACGTCACGCTGAGCTCGCCGTCGGGTGAGGGCGAGAAGCTCGACCCGAGGGTCGAGGGGAAATGGAGCACGATGCGGCCTCCGGCATCCAGCGCATGGGTGTAGTACCCGTTCTTCGAGACGACGATGCGCGCGATCGTCCCCGACGGCGGCTCATCCGGACGACGGACCGCGGGAACCCAGAGGATCGTCCCCTCGTCGAGCGAGTTGGGCTCGACCGTAGGGTTGAGCCGCTCGAGCAGCTCGGGCGCGGCGTGGAACCGCTCGGCGAGCTTTTCCCATGCGGACCGGTAACACAGACATTCCAATTCCGCCCTTTCGTAGACGTCTTCCGGGATGTCGACGAAGGGCCCATCCAGATCTGCGGCAGTCAGCGTGTATCGCTCGACGAGCGGCCTGACTCCGGCCGCCCTTGCGAGGCGGGCGTAGGTGGCCGTATCCATCGACCCTGTGGTCTCCAGGCCGTGTCGCTGCTGGAACCAGTAGACTGCCTTCTCGGTGTTCTTTCCCCAGCGTCCATCGATCACGCCGGGTGAAAAGCCCACTCTGTCGAGAAGGATCTGGATGTGGAGCACGGAGGGCCCTGCGCCGCCCGCGACCGGGAGCACCGGTCGCCGCTCCGTCGTGAGGGGGGTGATCTGCTCCCACTCCTCTTCGATCGCCGGGCGCACGGCCGGCGCCACGGCGAGGGCGCGGCCGGACGGGCTTCGCGCCCCGCGTCGCCCCAATCGATCCCGCTCCGCCCACTTCCACCACGTCCGGTCCAGGCGTTCGGCCTCCAGCGCCGCGGGATCGTACATGCCCTCGTCCGCGAGCGGAACCGAGACCGCCACGTAGCCCGCGTCCGGTTTCTCTTCGGCGCACCCGAGCGCGGCCGCAAGCGCCACGAGTCGTACCGGACTACGCCGCATCCGCCTGCTCCGTCGCGCCCGGCGCCGGACCCCTCGCGGCCCCCGCCGAGGGTCGCCTGGCGCCGTCCTCCCCGCGATCCATCGCGTCTCCTTCGACCGGATCCGTCGCGCCCTCTTTTGCGGGTTCCGTCGCGTCCGTGGAGACAGCCGCCGCGGCTGCAGAGACAGCCGTCGCCTCCCCGGCACGCTCCGCCGTGGCGAGCACGGGCTCCAATGGATCCGGCCCCGTCGGCTCTCGCGGTTTGCGCCGCCTCTCGATCGTCACGCCCTCGGGCCAGAGCGCGCTCGGCGCATCCAGTACCTCCATCAGACTGAGGAGCACCGAGTGCATGGACGACGGCCGGTCCTCGGGCTCGCGCGACAGGCAGCGTACGATCAGGGCGTCCAGATCGGGCCCGATCTCCGAATTGTAGCGCGAGGGCGGCGGAGGCGGCTCGTGCCCGAGTTGCGGATACCGCGCCTCCTCGCCTTCGCGGATCTCCTCGCCCGTGTACACCGCCTCGAACGGCCAGCGGCCCGTCAACAGCTCGTAGAGGACGGCGGCCAGGCCGTACACGTCCGTGGCGGGCGAGAGCGGCGCTCGCAGCACCTGCTCCGGCGCCATGTACGGGGCCGTTCCCAGTCGCTCGCGCGGGCGCTGCCCCGGCCGGATCGGGCGTGCCGCATCGAAATCCGCCAGGACGGGGACTGCGCCCCGTAACAGGAGATTCGCCGGCTTCAGGTCCAGGTGCAGGTATCCCCGACGATGGAGGTGATACAGGCCCGCGCCCACGTGGATCGCGACCCGTACCGCGTCCGCGACCCCGATTCGGCGGTGACGTCGTCGCTCCAACAGGTCGAAGATCGATGGCCCCTCGATGTACTCCATGAGCAGGAACGGGAGGCCGTCGTGCTCGCCCTCGCCGAACGCCCGGATCAGGTTCGGATGGTCCATTTGCCTGAGGATCCGGGCCTCCCGCCGGAGCGCCGCAACCGCACCGCGCTCGCCTCGCAGCGACGGCGTCAGGATCTTGCACGTGAACGCGCACCACTCCCGCGCGCTCCACACCTGGTACAGGTGGCCCAGCCGGCCCGCCGCGAGGTGCCCGATCACCGTCAGGTCCCCGGCGATCCGGTCGCCCACGGCGTACGGGTACGGGCGACGGGTGCCCCGCGAGGGTCCGTCGCCCACGTCCGTCAACAGCCCCAGACGCCGCGGCCGCGCCGGGAGTGCCGTCATGCCGCCTTGCGCCCCGTCTCGCCCAGCAGATCCGACACCCGGCGCCGGATCTCGTGCAACGACGCCGGCTTCGCCATGTACGCGTCGCAGCACCCCGACCTGAGGATGGCCTCCGGATCACCGGCCTGCGCCAGCGCCGTCAGCGCCAGGATCGCCACCCGCTTCGGCAGCATCTCCTTCTTGATCCACCGTCCCGCCTCGATCCCGTCCATCGACGGGAGCTGCAGGTCGAGGATCACCAGATCCGGCTCGAACTCGCGCGCCCGCGCGATCGCTTCCTCGCCGCGCCGGGCAGTTTCCACCTCGTAATCCGAGGAGAGCAGGTCTCTCAGGATCGCCAGCAGGTCCAGGTTGTCTTCCACGATCAGGATCTTTGCCATCCTTGCCCCCGCCGCGCTCCGCTCACGAGACCCGCGCCAGGCCCGTCGCCGGCTCACTCTTCACCAGCGACGCCACCTGCGCCGAAACGAGCGCGCCCTCGGACCGTACCACCAGCGACCACAACTCCTCCCGGTCCAGCGTCGCGAGATCGTACCCCGCCTCCTCCAACGCTGCGAGCGCGTCGCGCCAAACCGCCTCCGCTTCCGCTTCCGCACCCCACCCGTACAACTCCAGACGGCCGTCTTCCACCGCTGCCGAGCGCGCCACGATGTGCACCGGGATCCGACGCTTCAGCCAGATCTCCCGCGTCATCCTCGAGTTCCGGACCAGGCGGTCGATCGTCGAACTCGACGCGCCGCCTCCGTACCGATGCACCAGGCGCGCCAGAGCGATCGCGTCCGAATTCGCCATCCGCACACAGCCGTGCGAGACCGCCCGCCCGAGGCTGCCCCTCTCCGGCGTGCCGTGGATGTAGTACATCTGCCGGAAGTACATCTTCACTCGACCCATCGGGTTGTTCGGACCGGGCGGCGTCACCTTCTTCCCTCGCGCCCACGGCCGGTTCGGTGGGTGCCACCACGGGTTCCAGACCACGCGAGAGATCGCGTACCGACCCGTCGGCGTCCGATGGCCTCGCTTCCCGACGGCCACGGTGTACGTCCGCGTCCGCTTCCCGTCTTCGTAGACGTAGAGCTTCCGGGCCGAGGTGTTGACAACGATCCGGAGCCCCTCGGCCTCCGGCTGCTCCTCCCTCGGCGCGCCGCTCCAGATCGCCCCCAGGGCCAGTGCCAGCCCCAGCGCCCTCAGCGTGCCTATCCCCTGACTCTCGCGCATCGTCTCCTCCGGAAATCAGCACAGATCCCAGGGGATCATGGGCGCAAGCCATGTGCCTACAAGTTCATGATTCCCAATGATTTTCGCGGATCTCATGCGCGGATCGCCCGGCGCTACCGTGACGGATTCCGATACAGATCTCCCGGCCTCGATGGCGGCCGCGCCCGGCCGGCGAGCGTCGGGCGAAACGTGGCCGCCGGGGGTTGCCTTCCCGCCCGGCCCGCGTAGCTTGGTGCCGGATTCCACGCCGGTAGGCGCAGACCAGGGCCGCGCTGAGGAGGAGAGAGATGGCGGTGGTGTTTCCCGATGATCTGGTCGAGCACGGGGAGAGTCGGATCGTCTTCGTGGTGATGGACGGGTTGGGCGGGCTGCCCGACCCCGAGACCGGGAAGACGGAGCTGGAGACGGCGAACACGCCGAACCTGGACCGGTTGGCGCGGCGTTCCGCGCTGGGGCTGATCCGGCCGGTGGCGGCGGGCGTGGCGCCGGGGAGCGGCCCGGGGCACCTCGCGCTCTTCGGGTACGACCCGGTGCGCTGGGTGATCGGACGAGGCGTGCTGAGTGCGCTGGGGGTCGGGTTCGACCTCCGGGAGGGCGACGTCGCCGTGCGACTGAACTTCGCGACGGCAGATGCCGAGGGCCGGATCGTGGACCGGCGCGCCGGGCGCCCGAGCGACGAGGAGAATCGGCGTCTGGTCGAGAAGTTGCGTGCCGGAGTCCAGCCGCCGCGCGGGATCGAGCTGTTCTTCGAGTCCGAGAAGGAGCATCGCGCGGTCATGGTGCTGCGCGGAGAGAATCTGTCCGCGGCGCTGTCCGACACGGATCCGCAGGAGACGGGCGTTCCGCCTCTCCACGTGCGTCCGCTCGAGGCCGGGGCGGAGGAGACGGCGCGAGTGGTGCAGGACCTTCTGGACTCGGCCTGGAAGGTCCTCGCGGACGAGCCGCGCGCGAATGCGCTCCTCGCGCGCGGGTTCGCCGCCTACGAGCGCTACCCGTCGATGGCGGACCGGTACAAGCTGCGTGCGCATGCGATCGCGAGGTATCCCATGTACCGGGGAGTAGCACGGCTCCTCGGGATGGATGTGCATCCCGTCCCGGCGTCGGACGAGGAGACCGTGACCGCCCTCGCCGAGACGTTCGAGGCCTACGACTTCCACTTCCTGCACTTCAAGGCGGTGGACTCGCGGGGTGAGGACGGGGATTTCGCGGCGAAGGTGGCGGCGATCGAGGCGATCGACCGGCTGATCCCGCAGATCGAGGCCCTGAAGCCGGACGTCCTCGTGGTGACCGGGGATCATTCGACGCCGTCGCGTTACCGGGCGCATTCGTGGCACCCGGTGCCGGTCCTCATCTCTTCGCCGTGGTGCCGTCCGGTGGAGGTGGAGACGTTCGGCGAGAGACAGTGTCTGCGGGGCGAACTCGGGATCTTCCCCGCGGTAGAGTTGATGTCGTACGTGCTCGCGCACGCGGGTCGACTGGCGAAGTTCGGGGCGTAGCATGGAAGATGTGGAGGCCGTTCTCCAGCGCGCGCTAGCGCTGGGCGAGGAGGGTCGTTGGGAGGAGATGGCGAAGCTGCTGGCCAAGGCGCTGCAGGATTCGCCCGATGATCCGTATCTGCTGGGCTGGCTCGGCGTTGCCGAACAGGAGCTCGGCAACGACGGTGCGGCGTACGACTACTTCCGGCGCTGCCTGGCGCAGAATCCGATGGATCCGCACTTGCTCGCCATGGCGGGCTCGGGGCTGGCGGCCTTCGACGACCCGGATGCGGAAGCGGCGTTGCGGACCGCTGCGCTCACCGGGCCGGACATACCCACCACGCGCTTGCAGTACGGCGCGTATCTGGCGCGGTCCGGGGTCTACGAGGAGGCGCTCGGGCATCTGCGCGCGGCGGCCGAGCTGGCGCCCGACGACCCGACGGTGTACGGCGAGCTGGGGGTCGCCCTCGCGCTCAAGGGCGACCTCGATGCGGCGATCGCCGAAATGGAGAAGGCGCTCGAGCTCGCGCCGGACGATGCCTGGACGCGCTTGCTCCTCGGGCTCCTGCACACGGAGCTCGGCAATCTGGAGGAAGCGGCGGAGGCGCTGATCCAGGCCGCGGAGGAGCTCGAGAACGACGCCGAGGCCCACATCCTGGCGGCCCTCGCCGCCGCCGCCGTGGGTTGGGACGACGCGGCGCACGACGCCATCTCCCGTGCCGCGCTCGTGGCGGAGGGCGACGATGTCGAGCTCCTCGATGAAGCCGAGGAGCGGGTCGTCGCCGGCCGCAAGGCCGCCCGGGCTTTCCTCCTGGAAACCGTCGCGCCTTCGGTGCTGCGGGAACGACTAGCCGAGCCGCTGTGAGCACGCAGAGAGCCGCGCCGGTCCGCGTCGACCTCCCTCACGAGGTCCACACCCTCGCCAACGGGCTGCGTGTCATCGTACACGAGGATCCGTCGGTCCCGCTCGTGGCCGTGAATCTGTGGTACCACGTGGGCTCGAAGAACGAGCGGCCCGGGCGCACCGGTTTCGCGCACCTCTTCGAGCACCTCATGTTCGAGGGCTCGGCTCACGCGCCCGAGGGGATGTTCGACGCGCTCCTCGAGTCCGTCGGCGGCGTCAACAACGGCTCCACCTCGTCGGATCGGACGAATTACTACGAGATGCTCCCGGCCCACGCCCTCGAGCTGGCGCTCTGGCTCGAGGCCGACCGCATGGGGTGGCTCCTGCCCGCGATGACGCAGGAGAAGCTGGATGCCCAGCGCGACGTCGTGAAGAACGAGCGCCGCCAGAGTTACGAGAACCGGCCGTACGGCCTGGCCTTCGAGACGATCCTGGCCGCCCTCTATCCGCCGGAGCATCCGTACTCGTGGCCGGTGATCGGGTCGATGGCGGATCTGGACGCCGCCACGCTAGAAGACGTGCACGACTTCTTCCGGACCTATTACGCCCCCAACAACGCCTCGCTGGTGGTGGCCGGCGGCGTGAACGGAGCGCAGGTCCTGCCTCTGGTGGAGCGGTATTTCGGCGAGATCCCGCGCGGGCCCGAAGCGCCGGAGGTCCAGGCGCCGCCGGTCGAGGCGGTGGCCGGCCGTCGCCTCATCCTGGAAGACGACGTGCGGCTGCCGCGCCTGTATCTGGCATGGCATTCGCCCGCGTACTTCGCGGAGGGGGATGCCGAGCTGGACGCCGCAGCGACGATCCTGGCCGAGGGGAAAGCGTCGCGCCTCCACCGCGCGCTGGTCTACGAGCGCGGTGTCGCCCAGGACGTCCAGGCGTTCCAGGACAGCCGCAAGCTCGGCTCGATCTTCCTCATCGTCGCGACGGCACGCCCGGAGGTGCCGCTCGCGGAGCTGGAGCGGGAGACGATGCGCCAGCTCGAGGCGATCGCCGCGGGCGAGCTCGCTCCCGCCGAGGTGGAGCGCGCCCGCAACCGGATCGAGACGGCGTTCGTCGACGAGCTCCAGCATATCCTCGGCCGGGCCGACCGCCTGAACCTGTACGCCTATTACACGGGCGACCCCGGATTCGCGAACGCCGACCTGGAGCGCTACCTCCGCCTCGAGGCCGGAAGTATCGCCGCCACGGTCCGCCGCTGGCTCGTGGACGCGCCGCCGGTCGTGCTCAGCGTCGTCCCCAGGGGTCGCTGGGATCTGGCTTCCTCGATGCCATGAGATCGACCATCGACCGGGCCGCGCCGCCCACCGTCGGCCCGCCGCCCGCCATCGTCCCGCCGGCTGTCGAACGGCACGGTCTCGACAACGGCCTGCAGGTGCTCGTCGTGAGGCGCCCGGGGCTCCCTATCGTGGATCTGCGCCTCGTCATCCGGGCTGGCGCGGCCGCCGACGCTCCGGAGCGGGCCGGGCGGGCGAGCCTCGTCGCGGAGATGCTCGACGAGGGGACCGAGCGCTACTCGGCCATCGAGCTGGCCGAGGAGCTGGACCGCCTCGGCGCCGAGCTCGAGATCACGGCCACGTGGGACGCGATCAACCTCTCGCTCCACGTGCTCCGCCCGCGCCTCGAGCCCGCGCTCGACCTCCTGGCCGAGGTCGTCGCGCGTCCGACGTTCCCGGAGGCCGAGGTGCGCCGCGTGCGCGAGGAACGCCTGGCCGACCTGGCTCGCCAGCGCCAGGAACCGCGCTACCTCGCCCACGAGACCTTCTCCGCCGTGGCGTACGGCCCCGGGCACCCCTACGCGGCCACGCTCTCGGGGTCGCCGGAAAGCGTCCAGAACATCGGCCGCGAAGAGATCGCGTCCTTCTACCACCAGCACTTCCGGCCGGGGAACGCGTTCCTCGTCGTCGTCGGCGACATCGACGCCGCCGACCTGCTCCCGCTCCTCGACCGGGCGTTCGGCGGCTGGGCGCCCGCCATGCCCATGCCCGTCGCGCCGCCCGACCGGCCCGTCGCCCGGCCGTCGACGATCTTCCTCGTCGACCGACCCGGCGCGGCCCAGTCGGAGATCCAGGTCGGCCACGCTGCCGCGCCCCGCACGACGCCGGACTTCTTCCCCCTCATCGTCCTCAACACCATCCTCGGCGGCGCCTTCACGTCCCGTTTGAACATGGCGTTGCGCGAGGAAAGAGGTTACACCTATGGTGCCGGGTCGCGCTTCGAGTTCCGGCTGGGGCCCGGGCCGTTCATCGCCTCGTCGGCCGTGTTCACCGACGTGACGGACGACGCGCTGCGGATCTTCGCCGCCGAGATCCGCCGGATCCGTGACGAAGCCGTCCCGGCCGACGAGCTGGAACGGGCCCGCAACTACGTCGCGCTCGGGTTGCCGCGCCAGCTCGAGACGACCGCGCAGATCGCCCGCACCATCGCCGACATCGAGCTCTACGGCCTGGGAGAGGACTACCTCGCCCGCTTCATCGAGCGCGTCCGGGCGGTGACCGCGGAGGAGGTTCTGCGCGCGGCACGATCGTACCTCGACCCCGACCACATGGCGCTCGTCGTCGTCGGGGACCGGGCCCGGATCGAGGAGCCCCTGCGGGCCCTAGGGCTCGGGCCGGTCGAGGTGCGCTAGACGATCACGATCCTACGGGGAGGGGTGGAGCACCGTGGTTCGAATCCCATTCGAGACCCATCGATTGGACAACGGGCTGCGCGTCGTCCTCTCGCGCGATCCATCCGTGCCCGTCGTCGCGATCAACCTCTGGTACGGCGTCGGTTCGCGGAACGAGAGGCCCGGCCGGACCGGATTCGCGCACCTCTTCGAGCACATGATGTTCCAGGGCTCGGCGCATGTCCCGGAGACGGCCCACTTCGCGCTGATCGAGCAGGCGGGCGGCTCCCTGAACGGCTCGACCTGGCTCGACCGGACCAACTACTTCGAGACGCTCCCGGCACACTACCTGGAGCTCGGGCTCTGGCTCGAGTCCGACCGCATGGGCTGGCTCCTGCCGGCGATGACCCAGGAGAAGCTCGACAACCAGCGGGACGTGGTGAAGAACGAACGCCGCTGGCGGGTGGACAATCAGCCGTACGGCGACTGGGACGAGCGAATCCAGGCGATGGTCTACCCGCCGGACCACCCGTATCACCACTCGGTGATCGGCTCGATGGAGGACCTGGACGCGGCGACCCTGGAGGACGTCGAAGCGTTCTTCCGCACGTACTACGCGCCCAACAACGCGGTCCTCACCCTCTGCGGCGAGTTCGATCCCGCCGAGGCTCGTGACCTCATCGAACGCTATTTCGGCGAGATCCCGCGCGGGCCCGAGGTGCCGCCGCTCCCGGGTCGGACCGAGATCCCGCCCGTGATCGGCGAGGAGGTCCGGCAGCGCGTCGAGCAGGACATCTCCTTGCCGCGCCTCTACCTCGCGTACCGGATCCCGCCGTACGGCGACGACGGCTTCTACGCCGCCGCCGTGGCATCTTTCGTCCTGGCGTGGGGCAAGGCGTCGCGTCTGTACCGTTCCCTGGTCCGCGACCGGCGGCTTGCCCAGGACGTGGTCGCCTACGCCTTCCCGATCGTGGTCGGCTCGGCGATGCTCGTCCTGTGGTCCACCGCCCGCCCCGGCGTCGAGCCCGGATGCCTCGAGCGGGCGTTCCTCGACGAGATCGAAGGTCTCGCCAATGTTCAGGACGCTGAAGTCGAACGCGCCATACACCTCATCGAAACCCGGCGTCTGATCGACCTCCAGCGCGTCGACGAGCGCGCGGACCAGCTCTCGATGTTCACCATGCTCTTCGACGATCCCGACCGGATCAACACCGAGCTGGACCGCATCAAGGCGGTGACGACGGCCGACGTGCGTCGCTTCGCCGAGCGCTACCTCGGAGCCGACAATCGCGCCGTGCTGTGGTACGTCCCCCGCGGCCAGGGAGGCGCAGCATGAGCACCGTCCAGCGCGACCGGCCGCCGGCTCCGGGCCCGATCCGGCCCCTGGTCTTCCCGACCATCGAGCGCCGCCGTCTCGACAACGACCTCGCCGTCCTGGCGGCCCGCCACGGCAACCTGCCGCTCGTGACGGCGATGCTCGTCGTCGACGCGGGCGCGGCGGGCGACCCTGCCCGCAAGGCGGGGCTCGCCAAACTCACGACGGACGCGCTCGAAACCGGCACCCGCACCCGATCGGCCGACCAGATCGCCTGGGAGCTCGAGCACCTCGGGATCGAGATCGACGCCGCGGCCACCTGGGATGCGGCCATTCTGAGCGTCACGGCGCCGCGCGAGCGCCTCGAGGCGGCTCTCGAGCTCTTCGCCGACATCGTGCGGCACCCCGCCTTTCCCGAGGCGGAGGTCGAACGGCTCCGTGACGAGCAGCTCGCCACCATCATGCAGAATCGCAAGGAGCCGCGCGCCCTCGCCAACGACATGGCGGCCCATTTCATCTTCGCCGAGGGCGTCCCCTACGGCCGGCCGCTGATCGGGACCACCGCGTCCGTGCAGGCGCTCACCCGCGACGACGTCGAGGCGTTCTACCGCACGCACTACCTCCCGAACGCCTCGTCGCTCCTCTTCGTGGGCGATATCGATGCAGACATGGCCCACGGCCTCGCCGACCGCCACTTCGGGGAGTGGCCGGCGGGGCAGCCCACGACCGCCGAGTTCGAGGTCGTCCCCGGCGTCGAGACGCGTACCATCTTCATTGTGGACCGGCCCGGGTCCGTCCAGTCCGAGATCCGCATCGGCGACATCGGCGTCGCGCGCCACCACGAGGACTATTTCCCGCTCCTCGTCATGAACACCATCTTGGGCGGCGCCTTCACCAGCCGCCTCAACCTGAGCCTGCGCGAACGCCATGGCTTCACCTACGGTGCGAGGAGTGGCTTCGCGTTCCGCAAGCGCCCGGGTCCGTTCATCGTCCAGGTCGCCGTGGCCACCGAGGTCACCGCGCGCGCCGTCGAGGAGGCGCTCAAGGAGATGGCCGCGCTGCGGGACGAGGGCGCGACCGAGCAAGAAGTCGCCGCGGCGCGCGACTACCTCCGCGGCGTGCTCCCGCTCCAGCTCCAGACCACCGAGCAGCTCGCCTCCCGCCTGGCGGACATCGTCATCTTCGACCTGCCGGACGACTACTTCCAGCAGTACCGCCAGCGGATCGCCGAAGTCTCGCCAGAGGACGTGCACCGCGTTGCACGCCAGCACCTCCGCCTCGACCGGCTCGCCATCGTCATCGTCGGCGACGCCGAACGCATCGCTTCCAGCCTCGAGGACCTGGGGCTCGGCGCGGTCGTGATTCACCAAGATCATTGATGGACTTGAACTTACGCGCGAATTGCGCGATCTTGGTCCCGGGGGCGGTCCCGCAACCGGGACCGCGGGACCCGATCGTGTCTCGCGCCCGTTCCAACAATGGACAACAAGCCAGACGTACTGACGGCGGCCGACTTCGCGCAGCCGCCGGCGCCCGTCGACCCCGAAGGCACGGAGCCCGGGTATCTCGGCAGTCGCCTCGTCTACGACGGGCGCGTGGTTCACCTGTCCGTCGACCGGGTGCGTTTCCCGGACGGTTCCATCGGTGAGCTAGAATTGGTTCGCCACTCGGGAGCCGCCGCCGTGCTCCCGGTCCTGGATGCGCCGGACTCCTCCGACCCTCGTGTGCTCCTCATCCGCCAGTACCGATACGCCGCCGGTGGATTCCTCATCGAGGTGCCCGCCGGACGGCCGCGGCGGCCGGGCGAGGATTGGGAGGAGTGCGCGCGGCGGGAGCTCGAGGAGGAGGCCGCGGTGCGGGCGGGACGACTCGTCCACCTGGGCGCCATCTACACCACGCCCGGGTTCACCGACGAACGCATCCACCTGTTCCTGGCGCTGGAGGTGACCCCCGGCACCCAGGTGCTCGACGCGGACGAGTTCGTGGAGCCGGTCGTCCTCACGCTCTCCGATGCGCTAGATCGCGTTCGGTCCGGCGAGATCGTCGACGCCAAGACGATCTGCACGCTCCACCTCGCGGCGCAATGGTTGGACGCGCGGCGGGTCTGATCTGTCCACTTCCGATCCGTTACTGTCCTCTGGATAGGACAGTCCGGCCGGAGGCCCGGTTCGGGGGTCGAGTGGCGATGTTGTGAAATTCCAAGCGGTTATGCCGCTCGGGGGAGTGCGGCGGCGGGCGCCGGGGATGGCACGGGACGTGCACCCTCCCGGTGCCCAACCGGACAAAATCGGCCGAAGGTTCCGCCGATGGGCCGCCGCCCTCCCGCTCCATGGGGGTACTCATGATCGAAGTCTTGCCTGGCGGTGCACAGAAGAGAGTGGTCCAGCCGGCTTCGCAGCCGTTGCGCGAGCTGGACGACAGCGAGATCGTCGCCCGTTTCCTTGCCGGCGACAAGCGCGCGTTCACGGAGCTGGTGGATCGGTACCACGTACGTTTGCTGAACTTCATCTACCGCACGATCGGGGATCGTGATCGGGCGGAGGACCTGGTGCAGGAGACGTTCATCCGGGTGTACCGGCATCTGCACCGGTTCGACCAGTCGAAGAAGTTCTCGACGTGGGCGTACACGATCGCGAGCAACCTGGCGAAGAACGAGCTCCGGAACCGCTCGCGCAATCCGCTCGTCTTGTTCCAGACCATCAAGAAGAACTGGGAGGCCGACCATCGGCCGCTGGAATGGGAAGACAACACGTACCGTCCGGATGATCTGTACCGGAAGCGGCATCTGAAGGAGCTGATCGACCAGGCGGTGTCGCAGCTTCCGGAGCATCATCGCGTCGTCTTCGTGCTGCGCGAGATGGAGGGGAAGACGTACGAGGAGATCGCGGAGATCACGGGGGTGAACCTGGGCACGGTGAAGAGCCGTCTGAACCGTGCACGGAACAACTTCGCGCAGCTGATCGCGCCGCTGCTGGATTAGTCGCGCGGCGAACGGTCGATCCTCGAGGGAGCCCCACGAGGGAGGAGCCCCGCGCCACCGAGGCGCGGGGTTTTCGTTTCGGGACCGGGACGTGGGAGGCGACTGCGCACCGGGGCGCGCGGTGTATTCCTTCGCGGCCTGGGGCGCGGCGCCTTCTTGATTTCCCGGGCAGCGAGGCGGTGCGGAGATCGTGGATCCGGCGGAGGCACGGTTGCGCTCCGGAGGCGATGGTCGAAATATTGACGGCTGGTTCATCCTGCGCATGCGTCTGGGAACTTCGCCAGCGCTCGGCCAGTAGACTATCCGCGATGTCTTCGACCGGATCGCTGCACGAGCCGTGGGAGATGGAGTGTCCATGACCTGCCAGGAGTTTCTGGCACGCCATTCGGAGTACATGGATGGCGTGCTGGATCCGCGCGAGCATGATCGTGTGGAAGCGCACCGGGCGTCCTGCCCCAAGTGTGCGCGCTACGACCGGGTGGTGCGCAGCGGGGTGCGCTTGTTGCGCGGTCTGCCCGAGGTGGAGCCGTCCCCGGATTTCTTCCCCCGGTTGCAGCATCGCCTGTATCACCTGGACGAAGAGTTGAGGGAACGGGACCGGGGGACGAGCGCGGGCGCGGTGGCGTCGCTCGCCGTTGCGGCCGCTCTCGCGCTCCTGGCCTGGAGCCCGCTCCTGCGCGCCGGCCTCGAGGTTCAGGGTGGCGGCGAGGTGGAGCAGGCGGCGACGGCGTCGCCGAAGGCTCCATCGGTCGAGGGGCCGCGCCAGCCTTTGCTCATGACGCCTCGCGCGCCCATGGGACGCCCCGCGACGGGCGTCACGGTACAACTCGCGGCGGAGGCGGGAGGCCTGCCCAGCATCGATCCGAGGCCGATCACGTGGGGCGGCCCGTGGAGTGCCGGGATGCTCTTCGACGAGCCCGGCGGAATGGCGGAGGCCTGGTGGTGGGTCGGGGCGACGGTTCCCATAGCGGCTCCGACACTGCGCCGTTCCTCTCGCCTGGTGGACGTACAGGCGCCGGGACCCTATTCTCCCCTCGTCATCGAAGCGCCGACGTTCCGGCGCACGTCGATTCCTTCGCGGGCCGGGAGCGTGCAATACGGCCGCGAGTGATCAGCGTCCATGCCCCTGTTGAGTCCCGAACGCTTGTTGCGCGCGCTCGCCGCCGGCGAGCGCGGCGGCGTCTTCTTCCTGTTCGGGGATGAGGAGTACCTCAAGGAGGAGGTCGCGGAGCGCATCGTCGAGGCGCACCTCGACCCGGCCACGAGGGACTTCAACTTCGACCTGCTCCGGGGCGACGAGCTGGACGTCGAAGCCTTCGCATCGATCGTCCAGACGCCCCCGATGATGGCCGAATGGCGCGTGGTCGTCGTTCGGGATGCACAGGGGCTCGCCTCGTCGCCCCGCGCCCGCGCGGTCGTCGAGGAGGTGCTCGAGCGACAGGTCCCCGGTCTCGTGTTGCTCCTCATTGCGCAGCTTCCCGAACGGAGCCGGGCGAAGTTCTACGAAGAGCTCAAGAAGAAGGCGCGAGCCGTCGAGTTCGTGCGGCTCAGCCCGGGCGATGTGCCGGGCTGGCTCATGGAGCGGGCGCGGGCGGATGGGATCGAGCTGGAGCCGGAGGCCGCCCAGGCGCTCGCGGCGGCCGTCGGGCCGGACATGGGAATCCTGGTCCGGGAGCTGGCCAAGCTTCGCGACTTCGTCGGGGAGCGCGTCCGGATCACCAGGGCCGATGTCGAGGCCGCGGTCGGCAGCGTACCGCGGCAGAACCGGTGGGAGTGGTTCGATCTCGTGGGCGAGGGAAGGTTCCAGGCGGCGCGTGCCTCGCTCCCCGTTCTCCTGGATGCCGGCGAGACCGGCGTCGGCCTCGTCATCGGGCTGGCGACCCAGTTCCTGCGCCTGGCCATCGCCGCCTCCGGCGGGCAGAAGGCGCTCGAGGCGGAGCTTCCTCATCACCAGCGCTGGCTTGCCGGCCGCCTCGTCGCGCAGGCTCGGCGCTGGACGCCGACCGCCCTCGATGGCGCCCTGGAGGACCTGCTACGCGCCGATCGCCTGCTCAAGTCTTCCTCGCTCGGCGACGAGCAAGTGATCGAGGAGCTGCTCCTGCGGCTCCAGACTCGATTGGAGGGGGCATGGGCCGCCTGATCGCAGCGCTCCTTGCCGTGCTCCTCCTGGCCGTGCCCGGTGCCGCCCAGGACGCCGACCTCGATCGGGTGGATTCCCTGATCGCCAGCGGCGAGTATGCGGCCGCGAGGTCCGCCGTCGAACAGTGGTGGCGTGCGGTGGAAGGCGGGAAGAGCGTGTCGTCCGAGGCGCGCGCCCGGGCGCATCTGCTTCGGGCGCGCCTCGCGCCCGACTTCCGTTCCGCCGAGCGGGATTACCTTGCCGTCGCCCTGGGGCATCCGACCACGCCGTACGCGCCCCAGGCGCTTCTCTCCCTCGGCCAGGGGTACCTGGCCTCAGGCGACATCGGTCGCGCCGTCTCGTATCTCAAGCGGCTGGTCGACGATTACCCCCGAACCAATCTTCGCCCCGTAGGCCTCCTCTGGGCTGCCCGTGCACGGCGGCTGGACGGCGACATCGCGGGCGCATGCGCCGCCGCTCGAGCCGGCCTCGCGGTCGCCGAATCGGACCTGGCGGTGCTGCTCCGGATGGAAGAACGCGTGGCCTGTGCACCGGCGGACCTGGCCGAGGCCGGGCCGTCCGCCCGTGCCGATGCCGACGGCGGGAGCGATCGTCGCACGGCGCCCGCCGAACGTGCATCCACCGATGCCGCGGGCCGCTTTGCCGTGCAGTCGGGGGCGTTTCGCAGGGCGAGCGGCGCCGAGTCCCTCGCCGCCCGGCTCCGCGCCGCCGGATTCGAGCCGCGACTCGTGTTCGTCTCCGGAAGCGATCTCCTCCGGGTCCGGGTCGGCCGGTTCACCACCGCGGCCGCCGCGGAGGCCGTCGCGGCTCGCCTCCGCTCCGCCGGCTTCCCAGCCGTCGTCGTCAACGATGCCCACCAGGAGCGGCAATCCCGGTAACCCATAAGACTTTGGCGGCACTAAATTTGCATCCGCCTGCGGCCTCGTCGAAACATACGTGCGTCTCTCCCCGGAGCGTGTCATGGCGACGCCGCTGAGAATCCTCATTGCCGAGGATGAAGCGTTGAACGCGTTGGCCCTGCGGTCCCAACTCGAGGCGCTCGGGCACCGCGTCGTCGGGCCGGCGCGCAACGGCCGTGAGGCGGTCGAGATCGCCGCGCGAGAACCCGTTGATCTGGCAATCCTCGACATCCGCATGCCCGAACTCACCGGGCTGGAGGCCGCCGAACGGATCGTCGAGAAGCGCCCGATCCCGATCATCCTGCTCACGGGCTTCGGGGAGCCCGAGTTCGCGGCGGCCGCGGCGAATGCGCCCATCTTCCACTACCTCGTCAAACCCGTTTCCCTCGAGGACCTGGCTCCCGCTATCGGCGTGGCGTGCTCCCGGTTCAAGGAGTGGCAGGCGTTCCGAGCAGACGCGGAACGTCTGCGCCAGAAGATCGAGGACCGGCAGCTCCTCGACCGGGCCAAGGCAGTCCTGATGGACGCGCAGGGGCTGACCGAGCACGGCGCGTATCGCCTCCTTCAGCAGGAGAGCCAGCGGCGCAGCATGCCCATGGTCGAGATCGCCCGTACGATCCTCGTGGCGAACTCGGTCCTGCGCGACCCCGCGACGCGGTAGGCGTCGGCACCCGATTTGCGCTTCCCCCTCCGGGTCAGGAAGAACTCGCGACGCCAAGGTGACGACCATTCGACGGCCGCCGCTCCCGCGTCCGCCCGCCCGGATCGAACTCGTGCCGATCGGGCCCGTGGAGGCCGCGCTCCTGGATCATCTCGCCACCGACCTCACCCCCCGGTTCGGAGTGACGGTCGTACGAGGAGAACCCATGCCCCTGGACGAGGCATGGTGGGACCCCGATCGCCGTCAGTATCTCGCGGACGACATCCTCGATGAAGTCGCCCGACGGTGCGATCCGTCGTCGTGGAGCCTGGGCGTCCTGGACGCAGACCTGCGCGACCGGGAACGCGATTTCATCTTCGGCCAGGCGACCGTAGGGGGCTGCTGCGCCGTGATCGGCCTGGCCAGGCTGAGAGAGGAATTCTACGATCGACCGCCCAACCACCAGCTCTTCCTGCGCCGCGTCGTGATCGAGGCGGTCCACGAGCTCGGCCACGTGGCAGGGCTCGGCCACTGCTCGGACCCCAACTGCGTCATGTTCTCATCCGTCACCATCGAAGACACGGACCGCAAGGGGACAGAGTTCTGCGAACGCTGCGGCGTGTGAGGGTCGATTCCGATATCGGACCGACACCCGCCATCCGACGCCGATGCCGGCGTCCGGCGGGCGATGCCGGCACCCGACCGCCGACCCCGGCGCCTGATGGCCGATCTTGTCTATCCATGCGCCCGTGCGTACTCTACCATCGCATGTCCGATCCTCACGCCTCACCACGTCAGCTCTACCTGGCCTGGGTCGAAGACCAGATCGAGGAGTACAAGGCCGGGCTACACCGCGACGAGCTACTCGAACTCGCGGAGGACGCGGTCCGGGAGTTGTTCGCCTCGCGGGACGGCCAGTACCCCCTCACCGAAATCCTCCTTCGCGACGCTGTCGACCAGTTGATCTTCCGTCGTCTCAAGCTTCCCAGCTACCGTCAGTGGCTGCGCATGTGTCGTTCTGACACACCCGAACGACCTCCCGAGAGTACACCCGACGCTGCGCCGGACGCGACGAACGGGTGACAAGATGTGATCTGACAATCAGATACGTTCTTCGCCCTCGCCGGTACGCGGTCTGCCTGAATGCGACACGGAGGCGCAGCGCGATCCGAAGGAGGACGTATATGGGACGGAATCGCGAGGTGGAGATGCCGAGCGAGGGCGTTCAGGATAAAGTGGCGGGGATCCTGGTGTGGGATCGGATGGAGCCGGTCCGGCCGCCGGTGATCTCGGCGTTCATCTGGGGTGGTAAGGTACGGCCGGTGCCGACGTTGCCGTTCGGTCGGTGGAAGACTACGGCTGCATCGGCAGTGTAACGGGAGGATCTGGGATTGGAGAGGCCCGCGGGTTTCGACTCGCGGGCCTTTTTCTCTGGTTGGCGGCGGCGGGCGTGGAATCTGCGTTTTCCCGTTCGCGATCCGGAGAGGCGAGTCATGTGAGGGGCGGATGCGCGAACGCCTGCGAGTACTCCTGTGGCTGTGGGTCGTGGGGTGTGGTGGACCGGGGGTGTGGGATTATGTTGCGGTGCCCGTGCTCCCGGAGCAGGATTGGGGGGACCGTTTGCACGCGGAGCGGGGCGGGGTTCGGGTGATCGCGGGTCCGGCCGCGGTCTTCCCGTACGACAGGGTCCGGCCCGACGGCATACGTGAGCGGGGCCAATACCATCTGTACACGCGGGTGGCGGTTCACAACGGCGGGTCGGGTGCGGTGGAGGTGTTGTGGGGTGAGTCGATGCTGGAGGTGCCCGGCGGTGGCCGGATTCCTCTGATCGGGACGGATGAGGTTGCGGGAGACGGGGCGGCTGGGTCGCTGGCGCCCGTTGAGCGACTGGAGCCCGGTCAGCGTACGGCGCGGGCGTTGATCCCCGCGACGGTGAAGGAGATCGAGGTCGGTGAGCCGATGGTGCCGTTGTGCGACGGGTGTGAGTATCGGCTCGTGGTCGTGTTGAGCGTCGCCGGGCGTGAGGAGCGCATGGTGATGCCGTTCCGCATGAGCGTATCGCAGCCGAGGCAGACAGCGGCGGGCGCGTTCTGGCGGGGGTGGGAGGACTGAGCGACGTGTATCGGGACGTTGGCGTGGTGGGCAGCGGCCCCGCGGGTCTGGCCGCGGCGTGGGCCCTGGCGGAAGCGGGTGTGCGGGTCACGCTGTACGACCGCCGTTCGGATCCGGGCGGTTTGCTGCGGACGGTGGAGCTCGAAGGCGCGCGGGCGGATGTGGGGGTCCAACTCCTGGGCGGGTATTACGCGGAGACGATTGCTCTGGCGCGCTCGGTCGGCGCGGGTGCCTTGCTGGTGCGCGCGCCCGGCCGGGACGCACTCTGGCGCGGGGGGCGGGCGCACACGTTGACGTACGGCTCCGTGGCGAGCATGGCGACGTCGAGTGCGCTGCCGACCGGCCTCAAGCTCCGGCTGGCCGCGCGCTACATCCCCTTTCTCCAGCGACATGCGGCGCTCCTCGATGCGAACGCGCCAGCGGCGGCCGCGGAAATGGACGGCGAGTCGATCGCGGCGTGGGGCCGCCGGGAGCTGGGCGACGATTTCATCGAGCTTCTCGTGTATCCCCAGCTCGCGGCGTACTACGCAACCACGCCCGAAAATACGTCGGCGCCGTTCTACCACGCCCTCGCGCGGGTGGGGCTGGACGTGTCGCTCTATGCGGTGCGGGGCGGGATGGCCGCGCTCGCGTGGGCGGTGTTGAGCGCTCTGCAGCCACGAGAGGCCACGTTCGTCGGCGGCGTGGAGGTGCGCGCGGTCCGGCCGGGGCCGTCCGGCGTCGAGGTGTTGTGGGACGGCGGCGGGGCCATGCACGAGGCGGTGGTGGTGGCGGTGCCCGCCCGGTCCGTGGTCACGATCGTCCCGCTGGACGGCCCGACCCGCGCCTGGTTCGAGGGGATCAGACCCTTGCCGGCCGCGGCGGTCGCCCTCGTCGTGGACGGGCAAATATCCGCCGATTATTTCGGGCTCTCCGTTCCACGGGTCGAGACGCCAGGCAAGGCCCTGGCGGCTCTGTGCATTCAGGGGCGAAAGGCCGCCGGACTCGATGGAGAGGGCAAATGCGTGATCGTGGCGTACCCGTCGCCGTCGATCATGCCGAAAATCTTCGAGGCCGCGCCCGAAGTGGTGCTGGACGAGGTGCTACCGTCGGTCGAGGCCGTGCTCCCGGAGATCGGTGGAAGGATCGCTCGGGCCCGGGTCTACCGCTTTCCGGACGCGGGCGTCGAGTTCTACCCCGGCTACCTGAGACATCTCGCCGCCTTCGACGCCGGCTGGCTTCCCTCGCGTCTCGCCCTTGCCGGTGACTACTTGGTGGCTCCCACCGTAGAGGGCGCTGTCCGCAGCGGACTGGTCGCCGCCCGTCGCCTGCTCGGCCGTTGAGTCCGCGGCCGAGCGTCGCACAGGGCGCTCCTGGACGACGACCGTCGAGACGATCTTGTCGTGGAGCGCCTGGCGGTTGCGGTCCCACAGGATCTGGGCGAAGCCGAGGAGGCCCGTGGCGAGCGAGGCCGAGTATCCGCCGAAACGCTCGAAGCATTGCCATGTCGTTAGCGGCTTGCCATCGAGGCGGATCACCCGGATCCCGAGCAGGCGTTTTCCCGGGGTGTAGCCACGCCATGCCACGGTGAACGCCGTGAAGTAGAGGGCGAGCCAGCCGAAGCCGAGCCCCAGGTCTTCGGTGATCGCCGCCCGGAGCAGCGTCGTGATGCCCCTGCCGCGCCTGGCGTCCTCGAGATCTCGGGTTCGTTGCCTCAGGATCTCGATCTCGCTTCGAAGCATCCGGTTGTCCCGTTCGAGGTCCCCGACGCGTTCGGCCGTGAGCGCCTCGGCCAGCGCCGTGCGGATCGCAGCCGCGGCGATGGTGTCGTTGGCCGCGAGGGCGGCGCCGTATGCGAGGGCGAGGGAATCTACGTCGGGCGTCGTGTCCGGTGCCGGGGGCAAGGTGTCGAGGGCGGCGAAAGCGCGTCGCAGCGCCTCGATCGCCACCGGGTTCAGCCGCGCTCCGTCGTCTTGGGCTTTCGAGAGAGCGTCACTGACGAGGCGAGCTTCGGCGGCGGAGAGTCCATTCGCGGCGAGGCGGTCACGAACTCGTGCGGCGATCGCCTCTGCCTCCTCGGGCGTCGTCGCTCGGAGCAGGGACGCCGTCTCGGCCAGGGTGAGCCCGGCGGAGAGGGCCGGCATTTCGATCGCGGCGGCCCCGGTCGCCGGGTCCATGGAAACGTTGTTGCCGCGGGGTTCGAATTGGATCGCGCTCAGAGAGGCCAGGCAGATGACGAAGGTCGCGAGGGCGAGTGTGCCGCGCAGGGAGACGCCGAGCACGCGCATGAGGCACCCCGCACCCGGCCTGGCGCGGCTCGTGATCCGATAGACGAGGAACGCGGCGAGGGCGGAGAAGAAGACGCTACGGGCCTGCCAGATCGCGACGATGAGCCCGCACAAGGCCAGGTCGAGGAGGATCGCGGCCGCACGCCGCCAGGGGCGCGCGAGGGCGAGTCCCAGGAGCTCCGGGGCGACGGCGAATGCGGAGGGAGTGATGACGTCGCGGGGGTTGCGTTCGGTTTGCATTCGCGCCAGGTATCAGACGGCCCACACGGCGATGGTCGGCCAGGAAAGGTAACGGCCGTGGCGGATCTCCGGTAGGATCATCTTCGCCACGGCCGTCAGCCGCCACGAGGCGACCCGCTCAGTCCTCGTACCGGTAGACCAGGCGCTGCTCCTGGCCGTGCCGGACGATCGACAGCGCCACCGGCTCCTTGCCGGCATTGGCGATCGCGGAGCGCAGGTCGCGGATCCCGTGAATCGGGTCGTCGTTCGCCGCGAAGACCACGTCTCCGGGCCGGAGCCCGGCCCGAGCGCCCGGCGAGCCGGGGGCCACGCGGAGCACGAGCAAGCCGGACGTCGCTCCCTGGAAGTATTCGGCGAGCTGCGGATTCAGCTCCGTGAACTCGACGCCGGCGATGGCGTGCTGACCCACGAAGACGGCGGCCAGGGGCGGAGCCGACCATAGATCCACGGCGAGACCTAGCTGTTGTTGCGCCGCTAGGCGCCTTTCCAGTTCCGCCACACTCCGTCTCACACTGTCGAGGTGCTGCGTTTGGAGCCGCCGGATGTGCGCCAGCAAGCTGTCGCGGCGTGCCAGCTCGCTCCGACGGAGGCGCTCCATCGTGCTGTCGAGGGCGAGCTGGTGGGCTCGTGCCCGTGCCCAGAATTCTCTGGCCGCCGAGTCGGAGAACGACCAATACTGCCTCGCCATGCGGGTGGTCCGATCGATGAGCTCTCTGTACACCGAGTCGGTGAGCAGGGGCCAGACCTCGCACACATCGGACGTCGGGACGACGTCGACCTCCCGGATCTCCCCATCGCGAAGCAGCCGCACTCGCACCGCGACGCCGGGGCGCCAGCGGGCCCTGAGCGCCGCCAGCTTCTCCCCGGTCACGGCTTCTCCGTCGATGGCAACCACCCGGTCGGCGGGCCGGATCCCCGCGCGCGCCGCAGCCGAGCCCGGCTTCACCTCCTGGACGACCAGCGTGTCGTGGCCGGTGACGAAGATGCCGAGCTGAGCGCAGTGCTCGATGCGGACTGCGAACGGCTCCTGTGCCGACGCGGTGGGCGGCAGCGCCGCCGCCAGCGGCATCACGAGTGCCGCGAGTCCGACCAGAGACTTATTCATACGAGACCTGCTTCTTTCTCGATCAATACCAGATTCCGCCGGAGGCCTTCACGATCTGCCGCATCGTGGCCTCCCGCTGCGCCAGGGCCGTGAGGTGATAGCCGTTGATCACCGGGTCGGCCGGCGCCTCCTGCAACGCTCGACTCGTCGCGACGACGATGTCGTCGAGCGTCATGAGGCGAGCGATCGGATCCGCACCCTCCACCGCACCCGCGAGCTCGGTGTACCGAGCGAGCGCCGCGCGGTACCTCTCTTCCGCCTCCGACAGCGCGAGAGCCGCTTCCTCGATCTCATTCACCGGCTGGATGCGAGGCAACGGCGCCGCTTCACCCTGCCGGGCCACGCGGTCGGGCGTATCCATTCCGCCTCGCGCCACGAATCCCGCAATGCCACCGGCAACGAAGATCAGCACCGCCGCTGCAGCGCGCCGGGCGGGGAGAGGGAGCCGCCGCGCTCTGGGAACGGGGCGCACCAGGCCTTCCCGGCGCAAGCGCTCCGCGAGAGCCGGCCATGCACCGGGCGGCGGCGGGAGCAGGTCAGGCAGATCGCCGAGCGCCGCCGTCAGAGCGATCAGCTCGTCGAGCTCCCGCCGGCACTCGGCGCAGTTCTCGAGGTGCTCCGCCTCTGCCGCCGTGGGAGGCTCGTCGACCAGTCTCGCCAGGGTTTCCCGACTCAGATGCGACATGCTTCCCCTCCATGTACGGCCACGGGCGCTTCGGTGAGCAGCTCCCGCATGCGCGCCCGCGCCTTGAACAACTGACTCTTCGACGTACCTACGTTCACGCCCAGGACCTGGGCGATCTCTTCGTGGGTGTATCCTTCGACGTCATGCAGGATGAGCACGCGTCTCATCCCTTCCGGCAGCCGTCTCAGCGCATTCTCGAGACGAAGCCGAAGGATCGTGCGGCCGCCGCTCTCCCGTACGGGGAGCTCGTCCGGCATCGGTTCCTCGTGTCGCGTGTGCCGCTCACGGGAGCGCCTCCCCTGGAGCGCCGCGTTCACGGCGATGCGGTGCAGCCACGTCGAGAACTTCGCGTCGCCGCGGAAGCTCGAGAGGGACCGGATCGCCTGGACCCACGCCTCCTGAGCCCAGTCCTCGGCGAGCGCATCATCGCCGGCGAGGCGACGGACGACGGCGAAGACACGGGGCGCGTGCCGGTCGTAGAGTGTGCGGATCGCGGCTTCGTCGCCGGAGCGCGCGCGCTGGATCAGCTCGGATTCCGTCATGACTGTCTCTCGGTGCACCCCTTAGGATGCGCCGGCCGTACGGAACGGTTGCCCGTGCGCCGGATCTGAGCGGGGCTCGCTTCTCACGCCCGGCGACCGGCTCCGCAAGAGGGCAGGACTGCGGCGGGCCCGCGGGGGACATGATGGCATCTAACACCTTCCTGAGCAATCACTTCGACCCGGATGGCCGGCGGTGCGCAGCGGATGACGGTGACGCCGTGGGCGCGGGCCGTGGCCGATCCTTTCCCGGTCTGGCACCTCGCTTGCGCCCGGGCGACGAGAGGCGTGCACAGGAGGAGGCGTCGAGGCATGGAGGACCGGAATCTGGATTTCGGCATCGAGATGACCGCCGAACAGTGGGCGGAGCTCGGGCGCGCCGCGGATGCGCTCGGAGCGGAGGAGGCGGGGTTCGCGTGGGACGAGGGCCGATTCGACGAGATCCGGGTGCTCCTGCGGGAGGAGGACGCACCGAACCTTCTCCGGGACTGGGTGGGACCGGAGGAGACCTACGGCGGTGCGGAGCTCGAGGTGGCCCATTTCCGGTTCAACGGAGGCAGGCCGTTCGCCGAGCTCGAGATTCCGGATTTCGCGAGGCCGCCGGTCGTGACGGAAGACGAGGAGCGCGCCATGCAGCATGAGCTCGAGCAGTGGGTTCGGGGGAAGTGGCAAGAGCTCATGCGAAGCTCCGGGCTGCATTTCGAGCGGGGGCACCTCCCGCAAGGATGATCCCGATCCCGGAAGTACATCGCCTGCCGATCGGGGCGAACGATCCACCGAAGTGGGAAGGAGCCATGGAAGACCGAATCTGGCGTCACATCCACGCGGATGGCTGCGAATGGGAGGTTCGGGCGTCCGTCCGCGAGGACCTGCATGCCGATAATGGGGGCGCCGTAGAGGATGTGCTGGAGTTCCGGTGCCTGGACGCGATCCGCCCGGCGCGTCGCATCGCCGTACCGTCCGGCGCTCTCTCACGCATGGGCGACGCGGAACTGCTCGCCGCATACCGCAAGGCGCGCCCGATCGGCGGCGATCACTACGGCAGACCGGGGAAGAGGATGGAGGACATCGGCATGTAGACAGCGCGCCCGAACCGCTTAGATTCCCACCGTCGCAGGAATCCCGAACACACGGAAACTCGATGGCAACGATCGTCCAAACGACCGGCGCCGCGCACCTCGAGTGCACGGCGTGCGGCAAGACGTACGAGAGCGAGAAGCTGTGGCGCCTCTCGCCCTGCTGCGAGAAACCGCTCTACGCCCGCTACGACCTCGAACGACTCCGCGAGACGTTCCGGCCGTCCGCGCTCGCCGGCCGGCCGGCCACCCTCTGGCGCTACGCCGAGGTGCTCCCGGTCCGCGACCCGGCGCGCCGCCTCTCGCTGGGCGAGGGCTTCACTCCGCTGATCGACGCGCCGAGGCTCGCCGACGCGCTCGGCGTCGAACGAATCTGGATCAAGGACGAGGGGCAGAACCCAACGGCCAGCTTCAAGGCCCGCGGCCTCGCCCTCGCCGTCGCACGGGCGTGGGAGCTCGGCGTGAGCGAGGTCGCCATTCCGACGGCCGGCAATGCCGGCAGCGCGACGGCGGCGTACGCCGCGGCCGCCGGGCTCGTCGCCCACGTCGTCGCGCCGACGGACACGCCGCGCCCGATCCTCGAGGAGATCGAGGCGCTCGGAGCGCACCTCGAGCTGGTGAACGGCCTGATCACCGACGCCGCGCGGCGCGTGGCCGAGGGCGCCAGGGACCACGGATGGTTCGACCTGTCGACCCTCAGGGAGCCGTACCGCGTCGAGGGGAAGAAGACGATGGGGTACGAGCTCTTCGAGCAGCTCGGCGGACGGCTGCCGGACGTCATCATCTACCCGACCGGCGGCGGCACCGGCCTCGTCGGGATGTGGAAGGCGTTCGACGAAATGGAGCGCCTCGGCTGGATCGGACCCGAGCGTCCGAGGATGATCAGCGTCCAGGCCGCCGGCTGCGCTCCGATCGTGCGTGCGTGGGATGCGGGGCGCGAGGCCGCGGAGCCGTGGGAGGACGCGCATACCTACGCCTCCGGGCTTCGGGTCCCTCGCGCGATCGGCGACTTCCTCATCCTCCGCGCCGTACGGCAATCCGGCGGCGCGGCCGTAGCCGTCCCCGACGAGGCGATGCGAGAGGCGGTTCGTCTCGTGGGCAAGACCACCGGCATCTTCGCGGCGCCCGAGGGCGGCGCCACGGCCGCCGCGGTCCC
>Ga0207873_1000783_pt1 | contig 33259 bp, 28 predicted proteins | sample BGWIniCompost_FD_187373 | JGI IMG/M metagenome (GOLD analysis project Ga0207873, IMG submission 187373) | Cellulose adapted compost microbial communities from Newby Island Compost Facility, Milpitas, CA, USA - BGW Initial Compost (SPAdes)... ... | reverse complement strand
GACATCGGCATCGGCGGCCGGGCCGGCTACTACGACGGCATCGGCGCCGCCCGCGACGTCATCCAGAACCACCTGCTCCAGCTGCTCGCCCTCACCGCAATGGAGGAACCGGCCGCATTCGACGCCGGCGCGCTGCTCACCGAGAAGCTGAAGGTGCTCCGAGCGGTCCGGCTGCCGAAGGACCTGGGCCGCTGCACCGTGCGCGGGCAGTACGCGGGCGGGTGGCAGGGCGGCACCAAGGTGCGCGGCTATCTGGAGGAGGACGGCATCGACCCGGGCTCCAGGACCGACACCTACGCCGCGATCAAGCTGGGCATCGACAACCGCCGCTGGGCGGGCGTCCCCTTCTACCTGCGCACCGGCAAACGGCTGGGCCGCCGGGTCACCGAGATCGCGGTCGTCCTGCAGCGGGCGCCGCACTCCCCCTTCGACACCACGGCCACCGAGGAGCTCGGGCAGAACGCCATCGTGATCCGCGTCCAGCCGGACGAGGGCATGACGGTGCGGTTCGGCTCCAAGGTGCCGGGCACGTCCATGGAGATCCGGGACGTCACGATGGACTTCGCCTACGGCGAGTCGTTCACCGAGACCAGCCCCGAGGCCTACGAACGGCTCATCCTCGACGTCCTCCTGGGGGACGCCAACCTGTTCCCCCGTCATCAGGAGGTGGAAGAGTCCTGGCGGATCCTCGACCCGATCGAGGAGTACTGGGCGTCGCACGGCACACCCGCGCAGTACCCGGCGGGCAGCTGGGGGCCCGCGGAAGCCGACGAGATGCTCGCACGAGACGGACGGAGCTGGCGCAGGCCATGAAGATCGACCTGACCGACACCACGGCAAGCAAGATCAACAAGGCACTGGTGCAGGGCCGCCGCGCCATCGGCACCCCCGCGGTGGGCATGGTCCTGACGATGGTGATCGTCACGGACGAGGAGTACGCCTACGACTCGATCAAGGCCGCCGAGGAGGCCTCGCACGAGCACCCCTGCCGCACCCTGGTGGTCATCAAGCGGCACGCCCGCACCCCGCGCGAGCGCACCCACCCGCGTCTCGACGCCGAGGTCCGCATCGGGTCGGAGGCCGGCACCGGCGAGACCATCGTGCTGCGCACCTACGGCGAGGTGTCGCAGCACGCCGACTCGGTGGTGCTGCCGCTGCTGCTGCCGGACGCCCCGGTGGTGGTGTGGTGGCCCGCGGACGCCCCCGAGCACCCCTCCCGCGACCCGCTGGGCGCACTGGCCCAGCGGCGCATCACCGACCTGTACGCGGCCGAGCACGCCCTCGAGACCCTGGAGAACCGCGCCCGCACCTACGCGCCCGGCGACACCGATCTCGCCTGGACCCGGCTGACGCCCTGGCGCTCGCTGCTGGCCGCCGCACTCGACCAGGCCCGGCTGAAGGTGACCTCGGCCGCCGTGGAGAGCGAGCCCGACAACCCCAGCGCGGAGCTGCTCGCCCGCTGGCTGGAGGCCCGGCTGCAGGTGCCGGTGGAGCGGGTGGAGACGGCCGGCCCGGTGGTCACGGGCGTCCGGCTCGGCACGGTCGACGGCGAGATCGTCATCGACCGGCCGGAGGGCCCGCTGGCCACGCTGTCCCTGCCGGGCCAGCCCTCCCGCCGGCTGGCCCTGAAGGTCCGCCCCATGTCCGAGCTGATCGCCGAGGAGCTGCGGCGCCTGGACGCGGACGAGATGTACGCCGTCGCCCTGCGCGGCCGGGACGAGAAGGTGCCCGCACATGCCTGACCTCACCGCGCGGACGGGCGTGTCACCCGGTGACGCGCCCGCACCGTGCCAGGATCCCGCCCTCACCGAAGGCACGCACGTACCCGGCCTCGGTCCGTCCCCGGCCGCCGAGGTGGCCGCCTACCGTGAACTCAGGAAGTGAACTGACATGCAGATCGGTCTTGTTGGTCTCGGCAAGATGGGCGGCAACATGCGCGAGCGCCTCCGCAACGCCGGCCACACCGTCGTCGGATACGACACCAACCCCGAAATCAGCGACGTGCCCAGCCTCGCCGAGCTCGTGGACCGGCTCGACCGGCCGCGCGCGGTGTGGGTGATGGTCCCCGCCGGCGGCCCCACCCAGCAGGTCATCGACCGGCTGGCGAGCCTGCTCAAGCACGACGACATCGTGGTGGACGGCGGCAACTCCCGCTGGACCGACGACGAGAAGCACGCCAAGGAGCTGGCGGCACGGGGCATCGGCTTCGTGGACGCCGGTGTCTCCGGCGGCGTCTGGGGCCTGGAGCACGGCTACGCCCTCATGGTCGGCGGCGAGCGGGAGCACGTGGAACGGCTGAAGCCGGTCTTCGACGCGCTGAAGCCGGAGGGCCCGTACGGCTATGTGCACGCCGGGAAGGTCGGCGCCGGGCACTTCGCGAAGATGGTCCACAACGGCATCGAGTACGCCATGATGCAGGCCTACGCCGAGGGCTGGGAGCTGCTGGAGAAGGTGCACTCGGTGGACAATGTGCGCGAGGTGTTCCGCTCCTGGCAGGACGGCACCGTCATCCGCTCCTGGCTGCTGGACCTCGCGGTGGACGCGCTCGACGAGGACGAGCACCTGGAGAAGCTGCGCGGCTACGCCGCGGACTCGGGCGAGGGCCGCTGGACGGTGGAGGCCGCCATCGACAACGCGGTGCCGCTGCCGGCGATCACCGCCTCGCTGTTCGCCCGGTTCGCCTCCCGGCAGGACGACTCGCCCCAGATGAAGATGGTCGCGGCGCTGCGCAACCAGTTCGGCGGTCACGCCGTCGAGACGGTCGACGCGGCGAAGAAGGCGTAGCGGGCCGTGGGGGACCTGCTGCTGGCCCGGCACGGGGAGACGGAGTGGAGCAGGTCGGGCCGGCACACCGGCCGCACCGATCTGCCGCTCACCCCCGCCGGGGAGGAGCAGGCCCGGTCACTCGCGCCGCTGCTGGCGGACCGGCGCTTCGCGCTGGTGCTCAGCAGTCCGCTGCTGCGCGCCCGCCGCACGGCCGAACTGGCGGGCCTGACCGGCTTCGAGACCGATCCCGGCCTGCGCGAGTGGGACTACGGCGGCTACGAGGGCGTCACCACCGCCGAGATCCGCCGCACCCGGCCCGGCTGGGACCTGTGGACGGACGGGGTGCCCCCCGGGCCCGAGCTGCCCGGCGAGTCGCCGGAGCAGGTGGGCGAGCGGGCCGACCGGGTGCTGGCCCGGGTCACGGGCGCGCTGGAGCAGGGCGATGTGCTGCTGGTGGCCCACGGGCATCTGCTGCGCGTCCTCACCGCCCGCCGGCTGGGCCTGCCCGCGCGGGAGGGAAGGCTGTTCCGGCTGGAGACCGGAACGCTGTGCCGCCTGTCGCTGGAGCACGGGCGGCCGGTGATCGAGGAATGGAACATCCGGCCCTGAGCCTGAACCCGATCCCCGCGGTTCACCCCGGCGGCCCGCGGGTAGTGCGGACTCACCTCGGCGCGTGTGATGCGTAAGGAGAGCCATGGGAGTCCTGCGGCAAGAGGTGGAGCCGGACGAGGCGGGGCTGGACCCGGGCGCGCTGGAACGGCTGGACGCTCACCTGCGCCGGCTGGTGGACGAGGGCCGGATGCCCGGATTCCTGGTGGCGCTCGCCCGGGGCGGGCGGGTCGCGCACCTGACGACGTACGGGCTGCGGGACGTGGCGGCGGGGCTGCCCGTGGAGAGCGACACCCTGTGGCGGATCTACTCCATGACCAAGCCGGTGACGTCCGTCGGCGCGCTGCTGCTGACGGAGGAGGGCCGGCTCGGCCTGGACGACCCGGTCGAGCGCTACCTGCCCGCCTTCGCCGAGCCGCGGGTCCACGTCAGCGGGACCGGGGATCAGGTGCGCACCCGCCCGGCCGCAGGTCCGCTGCTGATCCGGCATCTGATGACGCACACGGCGGGCCTGACCTTCGGCTTCTACCACGCCCATCCCGTGGACGCCCTCTACCGTGCGGCCGGCCTGGAGTCGTCGGTGCCGGCGGGCGCCGGTCTCGCCGAGGCGGTCGAGGTGTAGCGCGAGCCTGCCGCTGCAGTTCGATCCGGGGACGCAGTGGAACTACTCGGTGGCCACCAATGTCCTGGGCCGGGTCATCGAGGTGGTCTCCGGCCGGCCGCTCGACACCTACCTGGCCGAACGGGTCTTCAGGCCGCTGGGAATGGCGGACGCCGGATTCGAGATCTCCGAGGAACAGGCGCCGCGCCTGGCCGAGTTGTACGGGGAGACCGCCTCCGGCGGCATCGAGCCGGTCCCCGGGCTGCCGTTGCGCGGCAGGCCACGCCTGCTGTCCGGCAGCGGCGGCATGGTGGCCACCGCCCACGACTGGCACCGCTTCATGGAGATGCTGCGCCGGCGCGGCGAACTCGACGGCGTGCGGCTGCTGTCCGCCGGGACCGTCGATCTGATGACCCGCAACCATCTGCCCGGCGGCACCGATCTGCGGGCCTTCGGCAGCCGTCCCGCCCACGACGACCCGGGCAACGACGGCGTCGGTTTCGGCCTCGGCGTCTCCGTCGTCGTGGACCAGGCCCGCACCCGGGAGCCGTCCGCTTCCGGCACCTACGGGTGGAGCGGGGTGGCCACGACCACCTTCTGGATCGACCCGGGCCGCGACCTGACCGTGCAGTTCTGCACGCAGGTGCGGCCCACGTCGTCCCACGGCGTCCTCCGCGACCTCAGACGCCTGGTGCACGAGGCCGTGACCGGCTGAGGGCGCTGCCCCTCGCAGGGCGGCGAGCGGTCAGGACAGGTGCGCGACCGCGTCCAGGTGGGGCAGGTGGTGGTCGAGTCGCTCCCGCTTGGTGCGCAGATAGGTGATGTTGCTCTCGCACGGCGGGATCAGCAGCGGCACCTGCTCGGCGACCTGGATGCCGTGCCGCACCAACGCCTCCCGCTTGCGCGGGTTGTTGGACATCAGCCGCACCGACCGCACGCCCAGGTCCTGCAGGATGCCGGCCGCGACCCCGTAGTCACGGGCGTCCACCGGCAGACCGAGCGCGACGTTCGCCTCCACCGTGTCCAGGCCCTCCGCCTGCAGCGCCATGGCCCGCAGCTTGGCGAGCAGACCGATGCCCCGGCCCTCGTGCCCGCGCAGATAGACGACCACGCCCGCCCCTTCGGCGACGACGGCGCGCAGCGCCGCCGCCAGCTGGTCACCGCACTCGCAGTGCTGGGACCCGAAGGCGTCGCCGGTGAGGCACTCCGAGTGCAGCCGGGTCAGCACGCCCTCCGCGCCGATGTCGCCGTGGACCAGCGCCACCTGCTCGTCGCCGCGGTCGTGGTCCAGGTAGCCGATCGCCTGGAATTTCCCGTACACGGTGGGCAGCGGCGCATTGACGACGCGTTCCACACCGGTCCGCTGCGGAGCCTTCTTGGCGAGGACGCCTATGTTTTCTGTCATGATTCTCGAGTTCCTAAGCAGAGACGAAAGGCCGTGAGGACATGAATGGTTCACCAACTCGGTCGGCGGCACACGGCCCGGTGCACGGTCTGTTGCCGGCGGACACTACGGATGATGTACGGACGAGGGGCGCCGGTGTCTCACGGCAGGTGGCCATCCTTCCGGTCGGGAGTTTCGAACAGCACGGCCCGTATCTGCCGCTGGCGACGGACACGCTGGTCGCCTGTGCCATCGCCCGGGAGATCGCGGACGCGTATCCGGTGCATCTGCTGCCTCCGGTGACCATCTCCTGCTCGCACGAGCACGCGGCCTGGCCGGGGACCGTCTCCATCTCCTCCGTGACCCTTCACGCGGTGATACGGGACATCGCCGACTCGCTGCGCCGGTCGGGCGTGGAGGCCCTGGCACTGGTCAACGGGCACGGCGGCAACTACGTACTCGGCAACGTCGTCCAGGAGTCCTCCGCGCGCGGAGAGCGGATGGCGCTGTTCCCGGCCCCCGAGGACTGGGAGGAGGCGCGGGTGCGGGCCGGGGTGTCCGGCTCGCTGCTGTCCGACATGCACGCGGGGGAAATCGAGACCTCCGTCCTTCTGCACACGCATCCCGAATTGCTCCGACCCGGTTACGAAACCTCCGATTTCATCGCGGACGACCGACGCCTGCTCCTCACCCTCGGCATGTCCGCCTATACCGATTCCGGTGTCATCGGCCGCCCTTCACTGGGCTCGGCGGAAAAGGGTAAGGCACTTCTGGCGAGCCTGGCCGAGTCTTTCGGCGCGTATTTTTCCTTGCTGTCCGGTGAGATGGACACCGGCGGGCCGGAATCCGGTTCCGCCGAGGACGGCGGGGACCCGCAGGGCGAGGCGCGTCCGTAGCCCACCACGGCCGGTGCGGTGCGCGGCGGCCCCGGCGGGTGCGCCGCGTACCGCGCCCCGGTGACGGACGGCCCGGCGGGCGGACGCAGCGTCCCCCTGAGATGCGCCGCACGCCGGGGCGGGGTGTGGCCGGACGGCCCGTCAGCAGGCGTGCCCCGCGCGGCGAGCGGGCAGGAGGGTGCGCCGTCCGCCCCGAAAGCCGGGAGCAGGACGAACGGCCTGCCCGCGAGGGCGGCACCCGCCTTCACCGCGCGTTCGGCGGGCTGCACCGAAGTCTGTCCGGAAACTGCGGCAGCCGCGGGCGCCGGGGTCGTCGTGGCGGCCGCGCGGGTACCCGAAGCGCCGTCAGGAACCGGGCCGGCCGGGTCGGTGCGCTGCGGTGGAGCCGGAGGAGTGACCGGCGTCGCGGAGGCGGACCTGGCGCGCGGGCCGCCGTACCAGCGGGCGACGAGGACGGCGACGCCGGGCAGGCTGGCCGCCAGGCTGAGCACCCCGTAGACGACGGAGACGGCGAGCCCCTGGTCGGCGCCGAGGCCGGCGGCCGCGAACGCCCACGCGGTGACGCCTTCCCTGGGCCCCCAGCCGCCGACGTTCAGCGGCAGCCCCATGGCGAGCAGGGCCAGCACGGCCAGCGGCAGCAGCGTGAGCACGGAAGCCCCCGCACCGACCACGTCAGCGGCGAGCACGAACATCGCCACATAGCCCGCCAGCACGACCGCGGAGGAGATCAGCACCCCCGGTGCGGTGCGCCGGGAGACGAGGGCCTCGCGGGCCTCGGTGAGCGCGCCGCGCAGCGCCCGGCCCCGGCGGGAGCGGGAGGCAGGCTTGTTCATGCGCAGGGCGAGGACGACCGCGCAGACCCCGAGTGCGGCCAGCCCGGCCAGTGGTGCCACGTGCCGGGCCTCGTCGCGCACCGGCGACGGCACGGCCAGCAGGACGACCGCACCCGCGGCGAACAGCGCGAGCTGCCCGGCGGTCCGTTCCAGCACCACCGCCCGCACACCGCGCCCGAGATCACCGCTGCGCTGCCCGTGCCGCACCGCGCGGTGCACATCGCCGAGGACACCACCGGGCAGTGCCGCGTTGAGGAACAGCGCACGGTAGTAGTCGGCGACGGCCGCCCCGAGCGGCAGACGGATTCCCAGACTCCGGGCCACCAGCGCCCAGCGCCAGGCGCTGAAGACGGTGGTCACCCAGCCGATGACGAGCGCGAGCACCACCGACGTCCCGTCGATCCGGGACAGTCCCTCCACGAAGGCACCGGTGCCCAGCCGCCACAGCAGCACGGCGAGGATGGCGAGCCCGGCGAGCGTGCCCAGGCGGGCGCGCACCGCGGGGGTGTTGATCCGTGCGAGCAGCGCGCGCACACCTGACCCGGTGCCTGCGGCGGGCTCCGAGGCGTCCGCGCCCTGCTCCGCCCCCGGGGCCTCGGGCGCCGGAGGCTTGCAGGCCTCCACCGCGGTCTCCCCCGTGTCCCCCGTGACGTGCGCGGTCTCCATGCTCATGCCGCCCCGTCCGAGGGGCGGCACAGGGCGAGCAGGTCGGTGTGGTGGACCACCACCCGCAGCTCGCCCGCCGCGCACGCCTCCAGCCGCTCGGTCAGATAGGCGTCGGCACGTTCCTTGAGCTCCGGGCGTTCCTCCACGGCCGCGCCGACCCAGCCGCGCAGCCACTGTTCCGTCAGCGCGGCCTGCCCGGGCCCGAGGCGCCAGGGGCTCGGATGGAGCCGCACGGTCGCCCCGTGCGCGGAGAACGCCTCCGCGGCCACCGTCACCGCGTCCGGGCCGAGCAGTCCGCCGCGGCGCTGGTGGCTGTTGAACGCGTCGGTGATCTCCTGGTCCAGCTCGTGCGGCTCCGTCAGTTCGACCCGGCCGGCGACGGACAGCGTCAGGAGCGCCGGGCAGCCGGCCCCGGCGCAGGCCGCGGCCAGGGTCTCGACGTGCTCACGGGTGAGCACGTCCAGCAGTGCGGACGCCGTCACCAGGGAGGCCCCGGTCAGCGCGTCCGGGGTGAGCCGGGCGACGTCGCCGCGCCGGGTCTCCACGGTCACGCGGCTGCCGTCGGCGGACGACCGCGGGGAGGCGACGGCGGCGAAGTGCAGCAGATAGGGATCGCGGTCGTGCAGGATCCAGTGCTGGGGACCGTCCAGGTGCGGGGCGAGCCAGCGGCCCATCGACCCGGTGCCGCAGCCGATGTCGTGGATGATCAGCCCCTCGGCGCGGTGCGGCAGGTTGGCGAGGCGGATGCGGAGCGGATCGAGCAACTCGTGCGCACGGGCGTCCGCGTCGGCGGGCTCGCGCAGCTGCAGCCACTCGGGTGCGTACCGGGGCGGTTCCCCGGGGTCCGTCTCACGCAGGCGCAGGGTGGCCCGCTCGCCGGGACGGACGCCCGCCGGACCGGCACCCGGGATGACCGGGCCCGAGATGGCGGCCCCTCGCTCCTGCCCGTCCCCTCCTCCGGCTGGCTCGCTGTCTCCTTCCCGGCTCGGCACGGTGCCCTCCTTCGGTACGGCCACGGCGGCGTCCGCGGGCTCGCGGGGTCCGGGCTGGGCCGGGATCACCGGGGAGTGCTGAGTGGTCGTGGGCTCGGTCATGCGGCCCTCCGTGGGTCGGTCGGGTCGGTGGGCAGCCGGCGCAGGACGGCCGCCAGGCTCTGTGCGGTGCCGGCCCAGCCGCCGAGCGCGGCCCGCCGGGCGCGGGCGGCGGCCTTCAGCCGGCGGCGGACCTCCGGCTCACCGAACCAGCCGCGCAGCTCGGCGGCGATCGCGGCGGGGTCCTCCGGCGGCACGAGGATGCCGGGCACTCCCCCGTCCGGGGCGCGGCCGACCGCCTCGGGCAGTCCGCCGACATCGGTGGCGAGCACCGGGATGCCCCGGGCGAGGGCCTCGGTGACGGCCATGCCGTAGGTCTCGGCGTAGGAGGTGAGGACCATCAGGTCGGCGGCGGCGTAGCTGGCGTCGAGGGCGGCGCCGGACTGCGGACCGGTCAGCTCCAGCCGGTCCCCGAGGCCGTGCTCGCGGATCAGGGAGCGCAGGTGGGCGACGTACTCGGGGTCCTGGGTGAGCGAGCCGACCAGTGCGCAGCTCCACGGCAGGTCCCGCACCTCGGCGAGCGCCTCCACCAGCCGGTGCTGGCCCTTGCGCGGGGTCACGGCGGCCACGCACAGCAGCCGGGAGACGCCGTCGGTGCCGGGTGCGATCGGCGCGATGTCGGCGCCGGGCGCGGCGACATGCACCCGGTCGGGGATCAGCCCGTGGTGGGCGACCAGACGGCGGACCGCCCAGTCGCTGGTGGCGATCACGGCCGGTACCGCGCGCAGCACCTCCCGTTCGCGGGCGTCGAGTTCGGCGGCGACGGCCGGTTCGAGACCTGTTTCGTCGCCGAGCGGCAGATGGACCAGGACGGCCATCCGCAGCCGCTGCGTCTCGGGCACGACGATCTCGGGGACACCGCAGGCGACCAGCCCGTCGAGCAGGACGACGCTGCCGTCGGGGAGTTCGCGCAGGGTGCGGGCGAGCTCGTCACGGGCGGTGTCGTCCGGCCGGGGCCAGCCGCCGGACACGGCGTGCCCGCGCACCTCCCAGCCGAAGCCGGGCAGGTCCAGGGAGATCCGCCGGTCGTAGGCGTTGCCGCCGCTGGGCGCCGTCGGGTCGTCGACGCCGCCCGGCAGTACGAAGTGCACGACTCGCAGGGACATGGGGATGATTCCGTCGTTCCTCGGAAACCTCGCCTGCAGGGGAACGTAGTCCAGGCGGGCTGTCTGTACCCGGTCGATGGTCGTGTCGGTCACAGCGCACGCTCGTAACTCGCCCAGGCGATGTGCGACTCGTGCAGGGTCACGGTGATCCCCGCGATGCCCTTGGCGCTCTCGCCGAGCGCACCCTTGTGGATGCGTTCGGCGAGCCGGTCGGCGATGACCTTCGCCAGGTACTCCGTGGAGGTGTTGATGCCCGCGAAGTCCGGTTCGTTATCCAGATTGCGGTAGTTCAGTTCCCCGACGACGGCTCCCAGCTCCTGGGTGGCGAGTCCGATGTCGACGACGATGTTGTTCTCGTCCAGCTGCTCGCGCCGGAACGTGGCGTCCACGAGGAACGTGGCCCCGTGCAGGCGCTGGGCCGGTCCGAAGACCTCGCCACGGAAGCTGTGGGCGATCATGATGTGATCGCGGACGGTGATGCTGAACAACGGGCGACCCTCCAGGTGCGGCGCGTCTGGCCCCGGCCGATGGCCGCCGGGGATGCCTGCTAGTACGGCTGACAGCCTGCCCGTGTTCAGCCTCGGCCACGTCTTTTCTCAGGTCAGGCGCGCTTGTGCCGGCCGGCGGCCGGTTCCGGCGGGTCGCCTCGCCCTCACGAGGCGGCGTAGGCCACCCGGTGGCACAGTGCCGGGATCTCGCCGGAGGCGAGCCGGGGCATCACGCCGGGCAGGTCCTCGAAGGGCGATTCTCCGGTGACGAGGGCGTCGAGTGCCGGGTCGGCGAGCAGCTCGAGGGCGAGAGCCAGCCGGTCGGCGTAGCTGCGGCCGGGGCGGGCCGGGGAGACCGTGCCGACCTGGCTGCTGCGGATGGTGAGCCGGCGGGAGTGGAAGGCCTCCCCGAGCGGAAGACTCACCCTGCGGTCGCCGTACCAGCTCAGCTCGATCACCGTACCCTCGGGGGCGAGCAGTTCCAGGGAGCGGCTGAGCCCCTGCTCGGTGGCGCTGGCGTGCACCACCAGGTCGCAGTCGCCGGCGGCGGCCTCCGGCAGGGCGAAGCCGACACCGAGCGCCTCGGCGGTCTCGGCCCGCTTCGGATCGGCGTCCACCAGCTGCACCCGCACCCCCGGGAACCGGGCCAGCAGCGCCGCCACCGAGCACCCCACCATGCCGCCGCCGACCACGGCGATCCGGTCACCGACCAGCGGAGCCGCGTCCCACAGGGCGTTCACCGCCGTCTCCACCGTCCCGGCGAGCACCGCCCGCCCGGCCGGCACCGCGTCCGGCACGGGGGTCACCGCGTCGGCGGGCACGACGTAGCGCGTCTGATGCGGATAGAGGCAGAACACCGTACGCCCGGTCAGCGCCTGTGGCCCCTCCTCCACCACCCCGACGTTGAGGTAGCCGTACTTCACGGGCCCCGGGAAGTCGCCCTCCTGGAAGGGGGCGCGCATGGCCGCATGCTGGCTCTCCGGCACCCCGCCCCGGAACACGAGCGTCTCCGTGCCTCTGCTGACCCCCGAGTACAGCGAACGCACCAGCACCTCGCCCTCGCCGGGATCCGGCAGGGTGACGTCCCGGATCTCACCATGGCCAGGCTCGTTGAGCCAGAACGCACGTGCGGTGCGGGTCATCGAAGTCCTCCTGAACGATCGGGGAGCTGCGCGCGTACCGAGAGGTGCACAGGCCGCGCACAAGGTAGCGGCGTTGATCGACTCTGTCACACGGCCGGAGGATGTTCGGTGGCCCTGAACAACAGTTACGACGCCAGGCTCGTACAGCAGGAGACCGCCGTGGGCGCGGGTCTGATGATCCTGCTGCTCGCCCTGATCGGTACGGCGATCGGTATGGGCCCGGTGGGCTGGTTCTCCGGCCTCGCGTTCACGATCGCCACCTGGGCGGTGCTCTCCAGGGCCCTGCACCGTTCGGGACTGCGCACCTTCGGCGCGGCCAACCGCGTCACCCTCGGCAGGGCCTGCCTCGTCGGTGGCGTCACGGCGCTGGTCGCCGACTCCTTCCAGGACTCTCCGCCCGTCTCGCTGTTCGTCGGCCTGACCGCCGTCGCCCTGATCCTCGACGGTGTCGACGGCAAGGTGGCCCGCAGGACCGGGACGTCAACCCCCCTCGGTGCTCGCTTCGACATGGAAGTGGATGCCTTTCTGATCCTGGTGCTCAGCGTGTACGTGTCGATGGCCATGGGCCCGTGGGTGCTGCTGATCGGCGCGATGCGCTACGTCTTCGTGGCCGCGGCCCGCGTCTGGCCGTGGCTGACGGCCCCGCTGCCGCCGAGCACGGCCCGCAAGACGGTGGCCGCGCTGCAGGGTGTGCTGCTGCTGGTGGCAGGCGCGGCGCTGCTGCCGCACGCGGTCAACGTCGCCGTGGTGGCCCTGGCCCTGGGCCTGCTGGTGTGGTCCTTCGGCCGTGACGTGCTGTGGCTGTACCGGAACTCCCGCGCGCACACGACTCCGAGCGCGGAGCGGGAGGTGCCGGAGCTGGTCGCGGGGTGAGGGCACGCCGGCCGGACCGGCCCTCACCCGCGTTTCCCTCCCCTCCTACGCCTCTTCCCCCCATCGCGTGACGCTCACGATGCGTCACCCGCCCCCGAGGACACGAGGGCTCCGGGAGCCGTCCCCACCTCCCGGACCACCCGGCCCTACTAGTCAGTAACATCATGGGGCACGATGTCATCGAACGGCGCCTTCGGCTTCGTCCGTCACCTCCTGACCAGGGGTGGGCCCCGCGGAGAGTGCGGGCGGGCTCCGAGGGCGCGGGGGAACAATTGAAGAACAGAAGACCGAAATCCCGGATCGCCGCAGTCCTCCTGGCGCTGATCCTGGCTCTGACCGGGAGCGTCGTCGCTCCCGCCCAGCCGGCCGCGGCCGCGACCAGTCCGCTGGCCGCCTGCAAGAACCTGACCCTGCTGAAGAAGATCAGCTGCGTCACCGACGCTCTCCGCAAGAGTGCCGGTGCCTCGGTGCAGGAATGCCTCGACAAACCGCTCACGGAGCGGCCCGGATGCCTGGAGAACCTGGTTCACCAGATCGCCGAGCGAGGGGTGACCTGGTTCCTCGTACTGCACCTCAGCCATGAGGCCGTCCACGGGCAGCTCGACGCCCAGAAGGCCTACGAGTCCACGGTCAAGGCCTATGACGTGCTCGACGATCCGTCACTGCTGCTGACGGACGACGCGCTGCGCTCCGAGTTCCTCAAGACCGTCACGAAGGCCAAGAAGAAGGGCGAGGCTGCCGAGGCGTTCGGGCGCGAGGCGGTGAGGACTGCCAAGACGACCACGAAGCTGCTCAGGGACACCGCACATCTGGTCAAGGAGCTGGAGGTCGGAAAGACCTACAGGGAGATCTTGGGTGCCCTCGACACCATGAACGCCGGCATGGCGCAGATGAACTCCGCGCTGGGCCAGATGAACACGGCGGTCGACCAGGTCAACGCCGGGCTCAAGCAGGCGAACGCCGGTATCGACGTGGCCAATCGCGCGATGACCCAGATGAACAAGGGCATCAGCGAGGCGAACCGGGGGCTCACCGAGACCAACAAGGCCGTCAAGGAAATGGCCAAGGGCTTCGAGAAGCTGAGGCACATCGCCCCCGGCCGGATCGACTTCGACTTCTCCGACCTGGACAAGGCATTCAGCAGCGAGAGCAGCTTCGCCCAGGACGCCGCCCGCAAGCGCAAGCTGTCACTGCTGCTCGACCTCACCCCCGGCCTCGGCGACGTCAAGGGGGTCATGCAGGCCATCACCGGCACGGACTCCATCACCGGTGAACCGCTGGGCGGCGTGGACCGCGCCGCCGGAGCGATCATCATCCTGCGTTCGATGAAGGCCGGATACAAGGGCGCCGACAGCCTGTACAACGCCTCGCGCCTGGCCACTGTGCTCAGCACGATGGAGAAGGCCAATCCGCTCGTGGAGAGCCTGCGCAAAACCGGCAAGCTCCCGTCCAACTACGTCACCAAGAGCGAGGCGGCCAAGAAGGGCTGGGAGCCGGGCAAGGCACTCGGCAACTATGTGCCGGGGGGCCAGATCGGCGGCGACGTCTTCAAGGATCCGGCCTCCATCGGCCTGCCCACCAAGGCCGGGCGGACCTGGTACGAGGCGGACGTCGGGCTGACCAATACCATGAAGCGGTCCAAGCAGCCCGGCACGCGGCTGCTCTACTCCGACGACGGCCTCATCTACGTGACCACCGACCACTACAAGACCGTCGACTACGTCGGCACATACTGAAAGACCTTGGCCAGGATGGCTGACGACACTCACGACGACGAACCCGACGTTCCCGGATCACTGGTCATCGACCTGTCGGCGGTGCGGGATGCCGAGGAGCTCCACCGGCTGCTCCAGCGGGAGCTGAGGTTCCCCGACTTCTACGGCCGGAACTGGAACGCATTCTGGGATGCGATCACCGGACTCGTCGATCTGCCGCACGAGCTGACCTTCACCGGATGGCCGGAGTTCTCGGCCGCACTGCCGGAGGAGGCCCGCCGGCTGCGTGCACTGCTGGACGACTACCTCAGCGAGTACGGCCAGTACCTCGCCGTGCCGCGCCACGTCCACTACCGGTAGAGCGGCCCCGTCCTGTGCGGTGGGTGCCGGCCCACGGGCCGGCACCCACCGACCGCGGGTCATGTGGACACCCCGAGGCGTACCACTCACCCGAGCCGGACGAACCGCCCCTTCTTCTTCAGCCGTCCACCGTCGGCGCCCACCGGACTCGACGGCGCTGCCGGCGCCGTTACGGGCGCGCCCGCTGTGGCCCCCTGCCGCTACTGGCCGATCCCGGTCGCGTCGAGCAGCCGGACCAAGTCCTTCCGTCCGTATCCGAGGAGGCGGGCGCGGTGAGCGGCCGTGAGCAGCAGATGCCCCACGATCACTGCCGCGTGCCCGTTCCTGTCGGTGCCCGACCACTCGTCCGGCTTCTCGACACCCATCCCGGTCATCAGCAGACCGTGCTCACGCCGCACCTCACGAACCGTGTCGGTGACGGCGTCCAGCAGTGTCCTGCCCGGCCGCTCGCACTCCAGGGCGAAGTATCCCCGGTCGACCGGCACGCACCCTTCGGGCGGGCGCTTCCGCACCCCGGCGTAGCGCTCGTCGCCGAAGCCCGTCGCCTCGAAGTCCTCGTGCACCAGCGAGAACCGGTGAACGCCCGAAGTGCCCGGCGGCGGTGGCGGCGTGTACGCCGGCCCGGCGTCCTCGTACAGCAGCCGCTTCACCTCCTCCTCGTCGGCATGGGTGACCGTGAAGCCGCTGTCGTCGTTGCGCCCCGTCGTCGTGCCGTCGGGATTGCGGTGAAAGTGCAGACTCATGCGTACCCCCGTTGTTCCACCGCGGGGGCCGCTCGCCCCCGTCGATGGATCAAACGGACCGCCGATCCGTGGCGTGCCCGCATCCCGGATGATCACCCGATCGCGTGATGTGCCACCGCGACGTTGCCGCCCGAGCCTTCGTGGTGCAAGGTCCCGGCTCCCCGCCGGCGCCCGAAACGAAGGTTGTTACGCTCCTCCGGTGAGGATTCCGAGCCCTGAAGAGATCCGTGCGCTGCACGAGAAATACGCACCGACCCCGGAGGCGTTCGCACTGGTCCACACGCACTGCGAGATCGTGTGGAGCATCGCGGAGCGCCTCCTCGGCGCACCGCGCCTGCGTCATCTCGACGCCGATCTCGTCCGCGCCGGCTGCCTCCTGCACGACATCGGCGTCTACCGCCTCTACGACAAGGACGGCCGGCTGGATCACGCCAACTACATCCGGCACGGGCTCCTCGGCCAGGAGATCCTCGAGAGCGAGGGCTTCCCGGAGACGCTGTGCCGCTTCTGCTCCCACCACACGGGAGTGGGTGTCACGCGGCAGGACATCGAGCGCCAGAACCTCCCGCTCCCGCCCGCCGACTACGTGGCGGAGACGCAGGAGGAGCGGCTGGTGATGTACGCCGACAAGTTCCACAGCAAGTCCAGGCCGTCGGAGTTCCTCCTCCCCGACAGGTACGCCACCGAGGTCCGCCGCTTCGGCGAGGACAAGGTCGCCGCGTTCCAGGCCCTGCGAGACGAGTTCGGGGACCCCGACCTGACCGGACCGGTGCCGGGCGGCGGCATTCCGATGCAGCGGCGATAAGAGCGCACGGAAGCCCGACTTGCTCGACTTCCCCGGGCGCGACAGGAACGCACCCGGGGACGCGGTCACCGGCCTCGTCGATCTGCCGGGCGAGTGCGGGCAGGGTTCAGCCCCGCGGATCCGGGATCGCCTCGGCCGCCATGTCCACCGTCCGGTCCACGCTCAGGATCCGTCGGTCCACCGTCCCGCCGCCCGCGGCGACGAGCACCTCGGGCACGTCCGTCCCGTAGAAGCGGAGGTGGCCGGTGGTGCCCACTGTCGTGCGCTCGCCGAGCCGTCGCACCGAGCGGCGCAGGCCGTCCAACTCGTCGGGGTGGGTCTTCTGACGTGCGGTCAGTGACCAACGCGCATCGTTGCCGCGCAGCTCCCCCAGCAGCGCGCCTCCGATGCGCCGCGCCGGTCCGCGGTCGGCCAGGAGAGGGTACCCGTGCCCGTCCCGCCCGCCCTCTGCAGTGTCTCCCAAGTGCCGACGGAGCAGGGCGAGGTCGGAGCGCGGCGGGGAGCCGGGCGGGTCGAGGGCGAGCTGCAGTTCGTAGACGTCGGCCACGGCGCGTGGTTACGGCTGTTGCAATCCCCGCGCCGCAGCTCCCCCCGCCCCAGACTCGCCTTCCACGACTCCCCGCCTCGTCCCCCACGCCTCCTGCCTCGGCCCACGGCCTCCAGCCCCGCCCCACCTCCGGCTTCGCCCGCCACCCGCCGACGCTCGCTACTCCTCCGGCAGGTGCGCATCCGGGGCGTCCGGATGGTGGTCGGGCAGGTTGGAGCGGCTGGAGGCCTCGTGGCGTACCCGGAGGAACTCCAGGTGGCGTTCGTACTGGTCGAGGCTGTCGGCGATGAGCTGCTCCTTGGTGTAGCCCATGACGTCGTAGTCCTGGTTGCCCTCGGCGAGGCGGACCTCGAAGCGTACGTAGGTGTCGGCCTCGCCGACCGAGCGGAGCGCGAAGGCGGGGGTGGGGCGTTCGACCGGCCAGACCTCGTAGCGGAACTCGTCGCCCTCGCCGACGGGGACGCGCAGACCGGCGTGCGGGAGGCCGTTCTCCTCGACGACGCCTTCCAGCACCTCGGCCTCCGATCCCTGGCGGCGCAGCTCCCCGGCCACCTCCCGGAAGGCGGGACGGCACACCTGCTCCACGAAGCGCACGGCCGCCCGCCGGCCGGGGAAGGACATGGCCCGGGCCAGCCGGTGCCGCCAGTTCGGGGCGCCCGGCAGACCGTGCTGGATGGTGCGGCCGGAGAGCGAGCCGGGCAGCGTGGTGACGCGTGCCTCGACCTTCATGCGTTCCGTTCTCAGGGCGAGATAGAGACCCGCCATGATCAGGAACATCACGAAGGAGAAGGGCAGGCCCATGATGATGGTGGCGTTGGTCAGGGCGTCCACGCCGCCGACGATCAGCATGGCCAGGGTGAGCAGACCGGTGGCGACCGCCCAGAAGATGCGCAGGTAGGTCGGCGCGTCGGTCATCGGGGTGGGCAGGTCGGCGCTGAGGTTGCCCATCACCAGGGCGCCGGAGTCGGCGGAGGTGACGTAGAGCAGCAGTCCGACGAAGGTGGCGAGCCCGGCGCTGAACATGAAGCCGGGGAACTCGGCGAGCAGGCTGTAGAAGCCCTGCTCGGGGACGTTCATGGCGGTCTCGCCGAACTCCTTGTTGCCGTCGCGCACCAGGAACAGGGCGCTGTTGCCGAAGATGGCCAGGAAGAGGCCGGTGAAGAGGAACGGGATGACCAGCGTGGCCGCGATGAACTCGCGCAGGGTGCGGCCGCGGGAGATGCGGGCCAGGAACAGTCCGACGAACGGCGCCCAGGCGACCCACCACGCCCAGAAGAACAGGGTCCAGGCGTCCAGCCACTCGGTGGGCTGGTCGTAGGCGAAGGTGTTCAGGGTCATCGACGGGAAGCCGCTGACGTAGTCGCCGACGTTCTGGACGATGGCGTTGAGCAGCCGGAACGGCTCGCCGACGACGAGGATGTAGAACATCAGCAGGCCGGCGAGCAGGATGTTGAGCTGCGAAAGGCGGCGGATGCCCTTGTCGACGCCGGACACCGCGGACACGGTCGCCATGACCACCGCGATGACGATCAGGGCGATCTGGGCGGTCAGCCCCTCGGGGATGTCGAACAGGGCTTTCAGACCGTAGTTGAGCTGCACCACGCCGATGCCGAGGGTCACGCCGATGCCGAACACCGTGCCGATGATGGCCGCGAGGTCGACAGTGTCGCCGATCCGCCCGTGGATGCGGCGTCCGATGATCGGGTAGAGCGCGGAGCGGATGGCGAGCGGCAGCTTGTACCGGAAGGAGAAGTAGCCGAGCGCCATGCCCATCAGCGCGTACATGGCCCAGCCGGTGATGCCGTAGTGGAACAGGGTCCACACGACGGCCTTCCGGGCGGCCGCCAGCGTCTCCGGGTCGCCCTCCGGCGGAGCGAGGTAGTGGCTGACGGGACCGGAGACGGAGAAGAACATCAGGTCGATGCCGATGCCCGCCGCGAACAGCATCGAACCCCAGGTGAACAGGCCGTAGTCGGGCTTGGAGTGATTGGGGCCGAGCTTGACCGTGCCGTACTTGGAGACGGCGATGAAGACGACGAACACCAGGTACAGGGTGGCGGCGAGGAAGTAGTACCAGCCGAACCAGCTGGAGATCTTGCCGACCACCACACCGATGGCCTCCTCCGCACCCGACGGGGTGATGATGGCCCAGATCGAGATGGCCAGGACGAGGAGCGCCGCCCCGAAGAAGACGGCGCGCTTGAGCCGTGCGGGACGTGACGGGTCGCCTGGCGCGTAGTCGTCAGGCGTGTGGGGGCCCTTCTCACCAGTGGTCGACATGGTGCTCTCCTCCTCGGGGGCGGGCCGCTGCGCCGGCCGGCCGGACCGTGACGCGGGCGCAGGGGACGAGTCCTGCCGTCGAAGCACCCATACCCACCGCTTCTCCCGTCACCACAGCCCGCCGCGCACCTGTGGTCACCGAGTCGCCCCGTCGGCGGGCCCCGGGCGTCCGGTGATCAGGTCGGCGGCCCGCTCGGCGGCGAGCAGCACGGTCACCATGGGGTTGATCGTGGGCATCGTCGGGAAGACGGACGCGTCGACGATCCGCACGCCCTCGGCACCACGCAGCCGCAGCTGCGGGTCGCAGACGGCCATGGGGTCGTCCGCGGCGCCCATCCGGCAGGTGCCCGCCGGGTGGTAGACGGTGTGGGCGACGCGGCGCCCGTACTCCGAAAGGTCGGCGTCGGAGGTGACGTCCGGGCCGGGCGCGACCTCGCGGACCAGCCAGCCCTTGAGCGGATCGGTCGCGGCGACCTGCCGGGCCACCTTGAGACCTTCGACGATGGTGCGCTCGTCGTGGCCCTCGGGGTCGGTGAAGTAGCGGAAGTCCAGGGCGGGGTGCTCGGCCGGGTCGGAGCTGCGCAGCCACATGCGGCCGGTGGAGCGGGCGCGCGGCACGTTCGGGGTCATGCACACCCCGTGCTCCGGGACGGGGTAGCCGAGCCGCTCGGTGTTGACGGTGAACGGCACCTGGTAGAAGTGGAACATCAGGTCGGGGCGCGGCTGGTCCTTGTCCATCCGCAGGAAGAGACCGGCGTCGGAGTCCATCGCGGAGTTCGGCGGCAGCGGTCCGTCGGTCTCCCAGACGATCACCGACTCGGGGTGGTCCAGCAGGTTCTCCCCCACGCCGGGCAGGTCGACGGAGACGTCGATGCCGATGCGGCGCAGGTCGTCGGCGGGGCCGATGCCGGACAGCATCAGCAGGCGGGGAGTGTCGATCGCCCCCGCGCAGAGCAGGAGTTCGCGCTCCGCGCGCACCGCCGCGGGCTCGCCGTCGGCCTTCCGGACGGCGACCCTGGTCAGCCGTCCCTGCTCGTCGGTGAGCAGCCGGTGCGCCCAGGTCTCCAGCATCAGGGTGAGGTTGGGGCGGTCCAGGACGGGGTGGAGGTAGGCCACGGAGGCGGAGGAGCGCAGGTTGCCCTCCGGCTCGTAGGCCAGGGAGAAGAAGCCGGTGCCGTCGGCGAAAGGCTCGGCGTTGAAGTCGTCGATGACGGGGACGCCGGTGGCGCGGGCGGCGGCGGTGACGAAGTCCTTGGCGATCGGGTTCCGGTCGGCCTCGGCCACCGGCACGATGTTGGTCTGCAGCCGGTCGCGGTACGGCAGGATCGTGCCCGGATCCCAGCCGGTGCAGCCGGCTGCCACCCAGTCGTCGAGGTCCTGCGGCAGCGGCAGGAAGCTGATCAGGGTGTTGTGGGAGGAGCAGCCGCCGAGGACGCGGGCGCGTGAGTGCAGGATGTGCGAGTTGCCGCGGGGCTGTTCGACGGTCGTGTAGCCGTAGTCGAACTCCGAGCCGAGCAGGTTGATCCAGTTGCGCAGGCGCAGGATGCGCTCGTCGCCCACGTCGCTGGGGCCGCCCTCGATGACGCATACGCGGCAGTCGGGGTCCTCGCTCAGGCGGGCGGCGAGCACGCACCCTGCGGTGCCGCCGCCGACGATGACGTAGTCGTAGGAGGACTCGGCTCCGTGGGGGGTGGAGGCCATGGGGGGTGCCTGCCTTTCTTCGGGACACTCGGACCGGGGGTGCCGCTCCTGCCGGCCGTCGCCGTCTTCCGGGCCGTGGTGCCGCACTGGTTCTCGTGCCGGTGCTAGCTGTGGCTCTGGTTCTTCTGCTCACCCTTGAACCAGCCGGAGGGTGCCGGGTCGAGGTTCTGGTAGATGTGCTTGGCCTCCTGGTACTCGCGCAGGCCCGTCGGCCCCAGCTCGCGGCCGACTCCGGAGCGGCCGAAACCGCCCCACTCGGCCTGCGGCACGTAGGGGTGGAAGTCGTTGATCCACACGGTGCCGTGGCGCAGGCGCTGCGCGACGCGCTGCGCGCGGCCGGCGTCGGACGTCCACACGCCGCCGGCCAGACCGTAGCGAGTGTCGTTGGCCAGCTCGACCGCCTCGTCCTCGGTGCGGAACCGTTCGACGGTGACCACCGGCCCGAACACCTCCTCCTGCACGATGCGCATGGAGCGGTCGCAGTCGGCGAAGATCGTCGGCAGCAGGAAGAAGCCACGGCTGAGTCCGGGGTCGTCCGGCCGGGTGCCGCCGGTGACGAGCCTGGCGCCCTCCTCCCGCCCGATGGCGATGTAGCGCTCGACCTTCTCCCGGTGTTCGGCGGAGCTGAGCGGGCCGCTCTCGGTGCCCTCCTCGAGGCCGTTGCCGAGGCGGATGTGACGGGCACGCTCGGCGAGGGCCTCGACGAACCGGTCGTGCAGGGAGTCCTCGACCAGCAGCCGGGAACCGGCGGAGCAGACCTGCCCGGAGTGCAGGAAGGCGGCGTTCAGGGCGTAGTCGACGGCGGCCTCGAAGTCGGCGTCCGCGAAGACGACGTTGGGGTTCTTGCCGCCGAGTTCCAGGGCGATGTTCCTGGGTCCCTCGGCCGCCGCGGCCATGATGGCGCGCCCGGTGGCCAGACCGCCCGTGAAGGACACCAGGTCCACCTCGGGGTGGGAGGTCAGCGCCGCCCCGACCGTCGCCCCGGAACCGAGGACCAGGTTGGCCACCCCGGGCGGGGCACCCGCCTCCTCGATCAGCTGGATCATCTTGATCGTGGTGAGCGGGGTGATCTCGCTGGGCTTCAGCACGAAGGTGTTGCCGGCCGCCAGCGCGGGTGCCACCTTCCACGACGCCTGGAGCAGCGGATAGTTCCACGGAGCGATGAGCGCACACACCCCGACCGGCTGATAGACCACCCGGCTGAGGACGTCCGGGCCCACGTCCACCACGCGGCCGCCGTCCTTTCCGGCCAGCTCCGCGAAGTAGCGGAAGGCGTTCGCCACGTCCTCCACGTCGATCCGGCCCTCGGCCAGCGTCTTGCCGGTGTCCAGGGTCTCCGTGCGGGCGATCTCGTCGATGTCGCGCAGCAGCAGGTCGTGCACCCGCATCAGCAGGTCGGCACGCTTGCGGGTCGGCGCGTTCGCCCAGTCCTCCTCCTCGAAGGCACGCCGGGCGGCGCGCACCGCGCGGTCCACGTCGGTGGCGTCCGCCTCGTCGACGGTGGTGATGACGGAGGCGTCGTACGGGTTGATCACCTCCCGCCGGCCACCGCCCGCGGCGTTCGTCCACGCACCATCGATGTACAGCTCACCCATCGCGGGTCTCCTTCGCATCCGACCGGTACCGGATCGGGCTGCCGGTCGGCAGCACGCTCCATGCTGCGGCGCGCGCCGCGGTGCTGCGCGCTGACCAGTGCGGACAGGTGGCGGGGTGCCCCGGGTGGGCTAGTCAGGGGCGGCGCAGAAGGGCTCGGCCCGCTGCGGAGCGCGGCATGGTTCGTGCCCGCCCGTCCTTTCGGCCGGCCTGCTCGGGCAGGTGCCTTGAGCGGGTGCCCCTTCACTCACACTCGGTGGAACGTGCGCTGCCTGCCTGAGTACAGTCTGAGCGGCATCTGGTTCCTGGGCCTCAGAAGCCCGAGGTGTCAGAAGCCCGAGGTGGGGGTAAGAATGCGCATTCGCATTGAAGTCGGAGACGAGCTCCGGAATCAGGACGCAGCGCGATTGACGGAAGCCTTGGCGCGGTGGCTCGAACAGGATCGCTCAGTGGGGCCGCGCGTGAGAATCAGCCGGATCCGCCCGCAAGCATCCGACGGCACGATGTCCGGCGACCTGGTCGACTGGCTCGGGCTGGTGCTGAACAGCGGATTCTCCATCACGTCGCTGGTGTACTCGCACCTGGCCTTCCGGGCCTCGCTGCCGCCCCGCGTGCGGTCGGCCACGCGTCTGGTGATCGAACACGACGGCTCTCGACTGGAGATCGAGTCGGGTTCCGCCGAGGAGGTGGCTCAGCTCGTGCGGCTGGTCGGCGGCAACGGACTCCTCACCCACCCGGCACCGGAACCAGCGGCAGGCACCGTCCGGGACGACGGAGCAGACGGTGCTTCCTGACCCTCGAAGGACCCGGGCCGTACTCATCGGCATAGACGTCTACGCCGGGATGCCCTCGATGCCCGCGGCCGCGTCCGGAGCCCGACGGCTTTCCCGTCTGCTGCGCGACGTCTGGAACCTTCCCGGCAGGCATGTCACGGTGCTGGGTGCAGCAGCATCCGGGCACGACATTCTGAGCACGGTACGGGACGCCGCGCTGGCGGCCGAGGACACCCTCCTCGTGTATTTCGCCGGACACGGACTACGCGATCTGGACGGCGAGAGCCTGTACCTGTGCCTCACTGCCGCCGACGAGGACTACCCGCAGGTCGGCACGCTGCCCTACCGGGACCTGCGCCGGGTCATCCGCCAGGCCGGCAGCAACGCGCGCTACCGGTTGACCGTCCTGGACTGCTGCTACAGCGGTCTGGCGGGCGCGATGAGCGCACCTGGTCCGGTCACGCGCGACGAACTGGCCCTCGCGCTGGACGAGGATCCGGCCCGGGACAGTGACCGCACCGAGGTGTACGGGGACGTGGTACTCACGTCCGCACCACATGACAGGCAGTCCTACGCGCCGCCGGGAGCTGATTCTCCGGAAGCCACCGGAGAACTGATCGGCATTCTTCAGAACGGCATTCCCGGCCTGGGGCCCGAACTGAGTGTGAGCAGCGCATGGCAGCGGGTGCGCCGACGGCTCGTCCTGAGAGGGAGACCTGAACCTCAGCTGTTCGCCCAGAACAGCGCGGCCGATGTGCTCGGCTTTCCGAACCGTGCGACTGCCGTCGCACCGTCCACCCGGGCCGGCGAGACATTCCGGCTTCCCTCCGGGGAGTCACCACCGGTCTCCGACCCCGACCGCACAGCAACGGACGTTGCAGGTACGACGTTCGTCGTTCCGGACAGCGCACCCGAGGCGGAATGGCAGCCGACACCGGTCGGCCGGTGGCGGCCCGAGGAGGAAACTCCCTATCCCGGCGATTCCTACTTCAAGCAACAGCTCTCCCACCTCTACGCGTTGGACAGGGCCTGGGCCGAGGTGAAGAAGGAGTTCAGGTCGGTCCGTCGACGCGTGCACGTGCCCGTTCATCTGCGCTCGCCCGCGAAGGTCGCGAGCTGGCTGCACGAATCCACCGGTGATGCCCGCTGGCTGGTCATCGCCGAATCCGTCAAGGTACTCGAGGACCGCAGGAGCGGATACACGCGCACGGGCGTCACCGACCCCTACGCGAGCCAGGTTCCAGGCGGAAACCATCCGCCCGACTGGCAGCTGACCGCCGAGATCGTGGACACCTACTGCCGTAAGGTGGAGCAACTGTGCGACGACATCAACAGGCTGATGGACCTCCACACCGGCGCGCAGGACTAGCCACATCTCGTTCCGCGGGTCGCTCAGCACGATGACCGACGGCGGACCGCTGCGAGCGGAGTCAGACCCTTGTGGTGGCCCGCGGTGTGCCGGACCCGCCTCTGGAGGCGGCAACGCTCCTGACGAGCATGACGAGGAGGAGCGCTGCCGCGGTCAGAGCCAGGGAGGCCGACGTCCAGTTGATCCAGACGTAGTCGGAATCGGCGGTGTACGAGGTTCCGTCCGCGCGGACGCAGTCGAAGCGGAGTGGCAGATAGGAGGAACGGTGGTGGGTCAGGCCCTGTTCCGTTGCCGCGTCGAAGCCTTCGAGACACGCTGGAGCGGGGAGAGAGGCGGCGCCGTCGCCGGCCTCCAGCTCTGACGCCAGGACGCCGAAGAAGCCCAGGCAGTAGACGGTGAGGAGGGACCACACGACTGCCGCCGTCGCCCTGCGCAGCAGGTGCTCGGGCCAGGGTTCCGGCCGACCGGGCAGCGCCATGGACAGGGTGCGGGTCAGAGCGATGAGCGCGCCGGCAGCACAGGTGAAGGACAGGCCCAAGCCCAGCAGGGTCAACATGTGCCTCCGGACGTACGGGTGGTGGGCGGTGGGGTCGGTGGGTGCGGTGGATCGCTGTGGGCGGTGGGCCGGAGGGTGACCGGGTCAGTGCCGGCGCGGAAGGATGACCAGGGCGTCGCCGACGGGGCGCTCTCCCGCCGCGTCGGACGGACTGTTGATCACCTGGTCCTTCACGACCATGGTCGTGGAGCCACCTCCGTCGAGGTTGACGGCGTCGCGCAGGCCGAGGGACCGGGCGACCTCGGCGCTCTCCGTGATGCTCAGGCCGAGGGAATCCGTGCTGCGGCCGTCGGCGGTGATCAGGACGGTGCGGCCGGCGGCGTCGACACCGGCGAGGGTGCGTGGATTGCGCTTGTGGACCCAGCCGTAGTACCAGCTGGGGTCGCCGGGGTGCACCATGCCGTCGGTGGCCGGGGTGACGTGGAGCCGTCCGTCGCGGACCAGTTCGGGACCGCCGTTGACGATGTCCGTCCGGGGAGACGGGGTCACGCGGTGGCCGCGGTCGTCGCGCAAGGCCGTCTCGATGCGCAGGCGCTCGCCGGGCCGGGCCAGCGCCGTCAGATCGGCCGCATACCGGCCGGTGGCCTGGACGGAGCTGCCGCCGGGCGGGAGGGGGCCGCCGCGCGGGGTGCGCAGCTCCACGACCCGGCCCCGTTCGTCCAGGACGGCTTCCGTGCCCGGCCCCTGCGGGGTGCTCGCTCCGAAGTCCGCCGTGAAGGCGACGAGTTGGTCGGGGTTGGTGCAGGTCACGTCGTGCAGAGGCAGGGCGGTGGGGGTGTCGCCCTCGCTGCCACCGCAGTTCCTGATCAGGCCCGGTACCCGGTTGATGCCGTGCAGGGCGAGGGAGGTCTTTCCGGCGGTGACTCGTCCCTGCCAGGTGAGGCGGGTGACCTGGTTTCGCTTGCCGTTGTCGTGGACGACGAGGGCGGGGCGCCCGCTCACCGGTTCGCTCAGCAGACGCCCGTCGTACACGCCGACACCTGCCGGGTCCCCGGGCGCGCCGGCGCGGGGGTCGAGGACGAAGAAGCCCGCGTTCACCGCGGCGACGGCGTCGGCGCCTGCGGCCAGCGCGCTGGTGGTCTCGCGCTGCTCGAGGTCGGGGCCGTAGGTGGCGTCCAGGCTTCCGCGGAAGGTGCGCGGGTCGATGGTGAGGACGTCGATGCGCCACGGTCCGCGGTCGGTGCGTGCGCCGTCCCAGCCGGTGTGGACGACCGAACCGGAGTGTCCGGCAGCCAGCAGCCGGGCCCGTTCGGCCGTCGCGGCGGACTGGGAGCCGAAGGTGCCGATGCGCACCCGCCAGCCGAGCGTGCCGCCCGCGTAGTCCGCGGTGCGCGGGGTCGTCACCGGCTCGGTGCGGGCCTGGAATCCGTCCCGTCGCAGATCGGCGACGAGTTCCTCGGCACTGGCCCGGTCCTTGAGGGTGGAGGGCGGTGCGTCGGGATCGGGTGAGGTGTCGCCGCCGGGAATGGTTGCCTCGACCGTCCAGTGGAGAGCGGGGTCCTGGGCACCGCGCACGATGCGGGTGAGGGTCACGCCGGGCTGCAGGGTGTGCGTGGTGCGGGTCTCGGTGAGGCCTGGTGGGCCGAGGGGCAGGGTGCGGGCGATGCCGCCGCCGGGCCGGTGGTCGGACGACGCCTGGACGGGTGGGACCGTGGTCACCGCCAGGACGACGCCGAGGGCGGCCGCCGCTCCGCAGAGCCTTCTCCTCACCTGCACCGACCTCCCGCTGCCTTCGCGCCTGCCGGCGTCGCCCGTCTCCGGAGCACCTCTGGTGCCAGGCCCCGAGCGAAGCCCTCTGGTGGTGACGTGCGTCGCTTTCGTGTGCCCTCGTCACCCGCGCGCCTCGCATCGACGACGGCACGAGCGGTCACTTGAGCACGTCGGACCAGTATCGGCCCGTCGCACGGCGCGTCAAGAAGGTTGACCCGAGCAACAGTTGCGCGGCACTCGCGCCGCGTACGGTCCGGTACGCCCGCTGGCGTCCGATCCCGCTCGCCTTCCCCAAGGCCGAGCCGGAGGCCGATGTCGCAGGCAGGGGGCGTTGTCGGTGGTCACCGATAGATTCATCTCCGTCCCGCCGGGTCTCGGCGAGGACTCCCCTTTCGTATGCATGGGAGATGGTGCGTTGTCGCTCTGGGAGAGGTCGAGCACGGCGCGGGTGATGCCGTCCGCGCGGCCGCGGAAGCTGGCCAAGGTGCCGTTCGTCGAGTTGGCCGACGGGCGGTTGCAGGGTGTGGTGTCCAGTGGGTCGGACGCCCGGCGTGTGTACGTCTCGTCGGTGGAGGCGGGTTCGTACGCGTTCACGTGCAGCACCAACAACAACCGCCCCTGCGGCGGGGGGCGGGGCTGGTTCTGCAACCACATACGCGCGCTGATCGGTGAGGCCGTGCTGCAGTACGGCCTCGAGCGGGTGACCCGGTATCTGAAGGTCGAGGACCCCGCCGACGCACCCGACGTCCATTCCCTCACCTCGGCCATGGCCGGCACCAGGCCGGCCCAGGGGGACCGTTCGACGGCGGCCCAGGTGTTCAGCCGCTTCCTGCGGCACCTGGCCTACCTCGAACTCGACCCGTCGACCGCTCCGGTGCCGGAGATGCAGTGGTTCCCGACGACGAGGGCGGTGGCCTGATGCGAGTCGATCTGCTGGGCGATGCCATCGACGGGCTCGACGAGGCGCTGGCGGCCGTGGACGGGTTCGACGACGTGCTCGTGGGCGGTCTGCTGCGGCCGCAGCCCGGACAGTCCGACGGACTGATGGGGCTGGCCGAGGCGGTCGCCGGGACGCCGCTCGCCTCACGGGTGGCCGAGGCGGCGGAGAAGACGGCGGCCGGGGCGGCCGGTGAGGATCACTTCGTCGCACTGGCCGCCGCGCGCACCGCGCTGCTGGGCTCGGTGCACGATGCGCTGGCCGCGCGCGTCGAGGAGGTCGTGGACCGGCCTCGGGCGGAGGAGAGCGCGGGCGAGGCGGCGCCGGGGGGCGTCGGCGACGCGGGGCGGGGTGAGGAGACACAGGCTTCCAACCTCGGCGCGGCAGCGCGGAGTTGGCTGAGTGATCTGGCTCGGGCGGGCTGGCAGGGCATCGATCACGACCTGGTCGCCGAAGCGGCGCCGGTCGTCTCCGCGATGCTGCCCGATCCGGCGCTGCGCCGTCTGGCGACGCTGCTCGACGGGTTCGCCGGTGAACTCGCCGCCTGCTGTCCCGGCGCCGGCCTGGAGCGGATACCGGTGCGCCGGTGGGCCGACCTGTGGTCGCGGGCGATGCTGCTGACGGTTCCGGGCGCCGGGTCCGCCAGTGCCGGCAGAGGCGAGGCGACGGGGCGGCTGCTGCCGCTGGGGGTGGACGTGCAGGAGCACGCCACCGCCGTACAGGCCCAGGTGCACGGGGTGTTCGAGCCGGCGGACGGTGGTACGCCCCGGCTGGTGCGGGCGAGTGTGTCGGCGCCGAAGCCGGACACGGTCGTGGGTGCGGGGCTGTGGCAGGTGCTCCGGCCGCACATGTCGCTGCTCACCGCGGTGAGCGAGGAGCGGGTCATGGCGCTGGACGCCATGCCGCTCACCGCGGAGGGCGATCTGATCTGGGACGACGGCCGGGCCCGGATGGGTGACTCCGCCGAGGTGTTCACCACGGCGCGGGTCGCGCTGCCCACCGCCGCCGCGTTCCCCACGGCTCCTCTGGACCGGCATCCGGCCCGGCTCGCCGTGCCGGTCCTGCTGGAGGGGTACGCCGTGGAGGAGGGCGACGACGGGGCCGTCGCCTTCGAGATCGCCGGGCAGCGGCTGGCCGTCGACGCCGAGCGTGCGCCGACCGCCGGTCCGCTCACGGCGGAGGCGGTCGCCTCGTCCGCTGCCTGCATCGGGCTGCTGCGCTGGGACGCCGGTGAGTTCCTGCTTCAGCCGCTCGCCGTGGAGCGGACGGTGGGGAAGAAGTCCGTGGCCGTGCACGCCGGGGCGTGGGCCGGGGGTACGAGCGACAAGGCCGGGGTGCGGGCCGAGAAGGCGGCGACCGACGCCGTGAAGGTGCTGCGCGAGCGAGCAGGAAAGCTGCTGCGGAAATGAACGAGACGGAGCACATGACGGAGCGGGCTCCCGTGCCCGACCCGAACGACAACCGGCGTCAGGTGCTGTACTGGCGGCTCCTTGCGCGTCTGTTCGACCCCGAGGAGCAGGCGGCTCTCGAATCGGCGAGCCTCGCCGTGGTGGAGGACATCGGGCTGCCGGCCGCCCTGCTGGACCCGGGGGCGTCCGTGGACTCCGTGGTGCAGCGGCATCCGGAGCTGGCCGCGGAGTTCGAGGGGCTGATGACGCCCGAGCCCGAGGAGGACGGCCGGCGTGACCGGGCCGCGGAGGTGCGGCGCGCGGCGCTCGCGTCGAAGGTGCTGCTGAATGTCTTCGCCTCCCCGCCCGGCACGGTGACCGCCGGGCAGCTGGCGCGTTGGCAGTCCGACGCGGGCTGGCTGGAGCGGGCCCTGGGCTGCCGGCCCGGCGAACTGCGCGGAGGACGCGGCGGCCAGGGCGATGCGACCGGTACGGGGGCGGGCGGCGGCGTCAGCCCCACCGGTACCGGTTCCGGGGCGCCCACACCCGATCTGAGCCGGCTCATCCCGGAGATCGGTCCCGAACTCGGCTCGATCGAGGCGGGCCTGGTGCAGAGGATGCGGCTGCGCGAGGTGCTGGCCGACCCGCGGCTGGCGTCCCGGCTGACCCCGAGCATGTCGCTGATCGAGCAGCTGCTGCGCGACAAGGACAACCTGTCGGGCGTCGCGCTGGCCAACGCGAAGGCGCTGATCCGCCGTTACGTCGACCAGGTCGCCGAGGTGCTGCGCACCCAGGTGGAGAAGGCGTCGGTCGGTGAGATCGACCGTTCGGTGCCGCCCAAGCGGGTGTTCCGCAACCTCGACCTGGACCGCACCATCTGGAAGAACCTCACCAACTGGGACCCGGAGGAGGAGCGGCTCTACGTCGACCGCCTCTACTACCGGCACACCAGCCGCAAGACGACACCCCAGCGGCTGATCGTGGTCGTGGACCAGTCGGGCTCGATGGTCGACTCGATGGTCAACTGCACCATCCTGGCGTCCATCTTCGCCGGGCTGCCGAAGGTCGAGGTCCATCTGATCGCGTACGACACGCAGGCGCTGGACCTCACGCCCTGGGCGCACGATCCGTTCGAGACGCTGCTGCGCACCAAGCTCGGCGGCGGCACCGACGGCACCGTCGCCATGGCGCTCGCCCAGCCGAAGATCGCCGAGCCGCGCAACACGGTCGTGGTGTGGATCTCCGACTTCTACGAATGGCGCCACACCGAGCTGTTCGAGAGCATGGCCGCGATACACCGCTCGGGGGCGAAGTTCATCCCGGTGGGCTCGGTGACCAGTTCCGGGCGCGGCAGCGTCAATCCGTGGTTCCGGGCGAAGTTCAAGGACCTCGGCACGCCGGTGATCTCGGGTCACATCAAGAAGCTCGTGCTCGAGCTCAAGGCGTTTCTCACCTGACCGGCGAACGCCCGCCTCGCTCGTCCCGGGGCCCGCGTACTCCCCTGTCTCCGGTCGTTCTGATCGTTCCGGTCACTTCGACCCCATCGACCTCATCGATCGCACTGATCGCACCGATCGCGCTGATCGCTCAACTCTTCGTCTTCTTCTGTGTCCTCGTTCTCGTAAGGAAAGGCTTCCCCTTCATGTCCGACCTGCTGCGCGCTCCCGCCGAGATCAAGTACGCCGAGGAGCTGGACTGGCTGGAGTCCATCGACGACAACCCCAAGCCGTTCTCGTGGCGTCTGTCGCCGAAGATGGTCCGGCTGTTCATTCTCGGCTCGGAGCGCTCCGACGGCCTGGACCGGGAGATCTCCCAGAAGTGGTTCGGCGACCGCAGCTTCGTCGAGCGGTCCATCGTCACTCTCGCCTCCGACCGCGGCCTGCTGCTGATCGGCGACCCGGGCACCGGCAAGAGCTGGCTGGCGGAGCTGCTGTCCGCCGCTATCTGCCGCAACTCCACGCTGGTGGTGCAGGGCACGGCCGGCACCACCGAGGACCACATCAAGTACTCGTGGAACGTCTCCATGGTCATCGCCAAGGGCCAGTCCCGTGAGTCGATGATCCCCTCGCCCATCATGACCGCGATGGAGACCGGCGCCATCGGCCGCTTCGAGGAGCTGACCCGCGCCACCAGCGATGTCCAGGACGCGCTGATCTCGATCCTCTCCGAGAAGTACATCTCCGTGCCGGAGCTGGAGAGCAGCGGCAGCGACAACATCGTCTTCGCCAAGCCCGGCTTCTCCGTCATCGCCACCGCCAACAGCCGGGACCGGGGCGTGAACGACCTGTCCTCCGCCCTGAAGCGCCGCTTCAACTTCGTCCGCATCCCGGTCGTCACCAACAAGAAGAGCGAGGCGGAGATCGTCCGCTTCCGCACCGAGGAGTTGCTGCGCCGGCACGCCATCGACCTGGAGGTGCCGCCGACCCTGCTCGATGTGCTGCTGCAGAGCTTCGCCGACCTGCGTGCCTCGGCCGCCGCGGCCGGCAGCGACGACGAGAAGCTGGAGTCGGCGCTGTCGACGGCCGAGCAGATCGGTGTGCTGGAGGACGCGGTGCTGCACAGCAACTTCTTCGGCGAGCGCACCCTCACCGCCCGCACGCTGGCCTCCTCCCTGGTCGGCTCGCTGGCCCGGCGCGAGCCCGAGGACCTGGCCATCCTCAACAAGTACCTGCACGGCGTCGTCGAGCCGCGCAGCAAGGAGGAGGGCGGCTCCTGGACGGAGTTCCTCGAGGGCGGCCGCGACGCGATCGCCACCCTGTCATGAGCGCACTGCACAAACCCGAAGGGACACCCGTGCCCCAGACTCCCGACACGAACGGCACGTTCAGCGCGCTGAAGGGACAGCTCCAGGAGGCAGCCGCCGCTTTCGCAGGCGGGCCGGACGCGCTGGAGAGCATCCTGCTCGGCATGGTCGACGACGTCGACCGCGCGGTGAACGAGCCGCTGGAGATCTTCCCCGTCTGTCACCACTCCCCCGCCTCCGCTCTCGCCATGGCCCGCCGGCTGCGCGAGAAGCAGCCCAAGGTGATCTATCTGGAGCTGTGCGAGGACATGGCTCCGCTGCTGACCGAGCTGCGCAACTGCCGGCTGCCGGTGGCGGTCCAGGCGTTCGCCGGTGAGGTGGACGGCTTCCCCGCCGAGTGGGCTCCGCTGTCGGTCGTCGCACCGATCACGGAGGCGTCAGCCGAGTACCAGGCCATCGCCTACGCCCTGGACACACCGGGCGTGGAACTGGTCCTGGTCGACCGGTCCGCGGACCACGTCTTCCAGTGGGACCGGCGCGGGGACGACGGCCCGCCGGATCCGCACCCCGCCGCCGGCGACGGCACGGCTCCCGCCGAGACGGAGGCGGCACTGCACGGTGAGGCGGTCGGTGTCGAGATCGGTGATCTGCGTCCGCGCTTCGCCGAGCTGGAGGAGCATCTGCTGCACCACGGCAAGGTGCGGCACTGGTCGGAGTGGTGGCACCAGTACGTGGAGGTGCCGCTCGGCGCGAGCGGCAGCGACCACGACACCTACCGCCAGGTGATGTTCCTCATCGGCAGCCTGTTCCGCCGGCTCGCCCCCGGGGACGCCGGCCGGCTCCGCGTGGACGAGGACCGCGAGCGGTACATGTGGACCCGGATACGCGAGCATCTGCGGGCCACGGACACCGACCCGGACGACTGCCTGTATGTGTGCGGCGCGTTCCACGCCGCCAGCCGGGTCGAGGAGTTCGGTCTGAACGGGGCCGACACGTTCACGATCTCCCCGCGCACCGGCACCTCCTGGCAGTACGGGCTGATCCCTTCCAGCCACGCCGCGATCGAGGCGCAGTTCGGGCTGGCCGCCGGTTCGGTGTCGATCGCGGCCACCGAGTGGGCGAAGAGCCTGAAGCGCACCCGGGTGCAGCCGTACCGGCTGGCGGGCCAGGCCGGCACCAGGAAGAAGGCCCCGGCGAAGGCGGCCGAGCGCAAGCAGACCGCGGCACCCGCAACGGCTGCCGCCGACGCCGGCACCGGCGACGACCGGCTCTCCGGTTTCCTGCGCACCCCGCCCGCCCTCGACCCGCTCGACGAGGCGGAACTCCTCGGCTGGTCGGTGGACATCGTGCGGGCGGCCCGGCGCAATGGATATCTCGCCTCCACGGCCGACGCCATCGCCGTGTTCGAGACGTCCATCCTGCTCGCGGGGATGCGGGACCGGGCGAAGCCGACGCCGTACGACTTCCAGGACGCGGCGATCACCTGTATCGAGAAGGACAGCGTCCCGGGCCGCCGGGACATCCGCCGGCTCGTCGAGATCATGATGGGCGGCGACCGGATCGGCCAGGTGGGCTACGACTCCC
>Ga0207873_1000782_pt1 | contig 33290 bp, 33 predicted proteins | sample BGWIniCompost_FD_187373 | JGI IMG/M metagenome (GOLD analysis project Ga0207873, IMG submission 187373) | Cellulose adapted compost microbial communities from Newby Island Compost Facility, Milpitas, CA, USA - BGW Initial Compost (SPAdes)... ... | reverse complement strand
GGGCGGTCCCGGCACCGTGGGTGCCGGCCGCCCCTGTCCCGGCGGGCCTTCGCCGGGGTGCCGTGCGGTGCTTCCCGGGTCGTTCCCCGGTGCCGCCCGGTGCGTCAGCTCTCGGCGCCGGCCTTGGCGCGGTCGCCGGTGGTCTGGTGCACGGGGTGGGCGTGCTTCGGCTGGCCGAGACCCATCGAGCGCATGACGGCGCCGACGACGCCGCCGAGGAGCACGATGCCCATGCCTGCCCAGAAGCCCACCGGTTGAGCCATCACCATGAACGCGCCCGCGACGCAGAAACCGATGAAGGCGATGATGACACCGGTCCAGGCGGCCGGGGTGTGACCGTGGCTGCTGCCCGCCATTGCTTGCTCCTCGTTGCTGTGTGCGTGTCTGAGCAGGACGCTCGGCCTCATTGTCCCGCACGCGCGGGCGTGCCGTACTCGGGGGTGCACTCCGCGCGGGTCGCGCTCAGGCTCCGGTGGGGTCCTCTCCCCTGTCCAGCGCCTTCCACATCTCCTCGGGGCGGTCCGGGTCGGCGGGGACGGCCCGGCGGCGGGGGCGCGCCGTGCCGCCGGCGCGCTCGTAGCGGCCGGACATGGCCGGCCACAGGCGGCCGTAGCGCAGCGCGAGCAGCCCGGCGAGCAGCAGCAGCACGCCGCCGACGGCGGCGACATAGGGCCAGGCGGTGTGGCTGAGCACCTCGACGGTGGCGGAGGTGTCGCCGGAGGCCTGTGCGGCCTTCTCGTCGAGGGCGGAGCTGTCGGAGGCGCCGAGCAGCGCCGCGACCACGGTGCCGGCCCCGCACAGCGCGAGCAGCGCGGCGACGGTGACGCGCCCGGCCCGGCGGACGGCGAAGACGGCGACCAGCGCGGCGAGGCCGACCACGGCCAGGGCGGCGGGGACGCCGGTGACGTCGCTGCCCTTGGCGGTCAGCGGGAACGCGCCGCCGGCGACCGTCGCGGTGCCCTCGGACCACTGCTGCCGGGTGGCGAGCAGGGCGACGGCCGCGCCCAGGGCGCCGCTGAGCAGGGCGGCGGCGAGGCTGATCCGCCCCGCGCGAGCGGGTCCGGCGGCTTCGGAACGGGGGTGAGGTACGGCAGTCACGCCCTCCACTATCGCCTGAAAGCCGCGCGGACCGACATCCGGGGGTTGGCTCCCGGCCTGATTCAGGCCGTGCCCAGGCGGTTCGCGGTGTGCACCGCCCGCAGCACCGCCGCGGCCTTGTTGCGGCACTCGGTGTCCTCGGCGACCGGGTCGGAGTCGGCGACGATCCCGGCGCCCGCCTGCACATAGGCGGTGCCGTCGCGCAGCAGGGCGGTGCGGATGGCGATGGCGGTGTCGGAGTCGCCGGCGAAGTCCAGGTAGCCGACGCAGCCGCCGTACAGGCCGCGCCGGGACGGCTCCAGCTCGTCGATGATCTGCATGGCGCGCGGCTTGGGCGCGCCGGAGAGGGTGCCGGCCGGGAAGCAGGCGGTGAGCACGTCGAAGGCGGTGCGGTCGGCGGCGACCCGCCCGGTGACCGTCGAGACGATGTGCATGACGTGCGAGTAGCGCTCGATGGACATGAAGTCGACCACCTCGACCGAGCCGGGCTCGCAGACCCGTCCGAGGTCGTTGCGGCCGAGGTCGACCAGCATCAGGTGCTCGGCGCGCTCCTTGGGGTCGGCGAGCAGCTCCTCGGCGAGGGCCTGGTCCTCCTGCGGGGTGCTGCCGCGGTGCCGGGTGCCGGCGATGGGGTGCACCATGGCCTGCCCGTCCTCGACCTTCACCAGCGCCTCGGGGGACGAGCCGGCCACGTCGAAGCCGTCGAACCGGAACAGGTACATGTACGGGGACGGGTTGGTGGCCCGCAGCACCCGGTAGACATCGAGCGCGGTGGCCGTGCAGGGGGTCTCGAAGCGCTGGGAGGGGACGACCTGGAAGGCCTCGCCGGCGCGGATGCGCTCCTTGATGTCCTCGACGGCCGCCTGGAAGTCGGGGCCGCCCCACAGGGCGGTGTACTCGGGCAGTTCGGAGGGCGGCAGCGCGGCCGGGGGCTGGGCGACGGGGCGGGAGAGGTCGGCCTGCATGGCGTCGAGCCGGGCCACGGCGTCGGCGTAGGCCTCGTCGACGCCGGTCTCCAGGTCGTTGTGGTTGATCGCGTTGGCGATCAGCCAGACGGCGCCCTCCCAGTGGTCCATCACGGCGAGGTCGCTGGTGAGCAGCATGGTCAGCTCGGGCAGCCCCAGGTCGTCGCGCTCGCCGGGGCCGATCTTCTCCAGGCGGCGCACGATGTCGTAGCCGAGGTAGCCGACCATGCCGCCGGTGAAGGGCGGCAGGCCCAGGTCGTGGGCGAGGTCGCGGGGGGTGTGCAGGGCTTCGAGGGTGGCGCGCAGCGCGGCCAGCGGGTCGCCGGCGGTGGGGACGCCGACGGGCGGCGTGCCCAGCCAGTGGGCCTGCCCGTCGCGCTCGGTGAGGGTGGCGGCCGACCGCACGCCGACGAAGGAGTAGCGGGACCAGGAGCGTCCGTTCTCCGCGGACTCCAGCAGGAAGGTGCCGGGGCGCTCGGCGGCGAGCTTGCGGTAGAGCGCCACCGGTGTGTCGCCGTCGGCGAGGAGCTTGCGGGTGACCGGGATGACCCGCCGGTCGGCGGCGAGCTTGCGGAACGTCTCGAGGTCCATGACGGCTGACCTTACTGATCGTCGCCGGGGACGCCGTGATCGCCGTCCTTCAGCAGCACGTCGGCGTCGAAGCAGGTGCGGGCGCCGGTGTGGCAGGCGGCGCCGACCTGGTCGACCTTGACCAGCACGGTGTCGGCGTCGCAGTCCAGGGCGACCGACTTCACCCGCTGGACGTGCCCGGAGGTGTCGCCCTTGACCCAGTACTCCTGGCGGCTGCGCGACCAGTAGGTGCAGCGGCCGGTGGTGAGGGTGCGGTGCAGCGCCTCGTCGTCCATCCAGCCGAGCATCAGCACCTCCCCGGTGTCGTACTGCTGGGCGATGGCGGGCAGGAGGCCGTCGGGGCTGCGCTTGAGCCGTGCGGCGATCTCCGGGTCGAGGCCGCTGGAGGGAGCGCCTTCCCGGGTGGTGGCCGGGCGGCGGGCGGGCGTGCTGGTCATGCGGTCCATTGTGCCGCGCCGGCCGGTGCCGCCCGGACGGCGTCCACTGTCCGGACCGGTGGGGCGGCCGTAGGCTGGCAGGCATGTCGACCCATGCGAAGCGTGAACGACTTCTCCTGGCCGATCTGCTGGAGACCGCGGGCCCCGACGCCCCGACCCTGTGCGAGGGCTGGACGACCCGGGACCTGGCCGCGCACGTGGTGGTGCGCGAGCGCCGCCCCGATGCGGCCGGCGGCATCCTGATCAAGCAGCTGGCGCCGCGCCTGGAACGGGTGATGGCGGAATTCACCGACAAGCCGTACGCGGAGCTGATCCAGCTGATCCGCACCGGCCCGCCGCGCTTCTCGCCGTTCTCCCTGAAACAGGTCGACGAGCTGTCCAACATCGTGGAGTTCTACGTCCACACCGAGGACGTCCGCCGCGCCCAGCCCGACTGGACCCCGCGGGAGCTGGACCCGGTGTTCCAGGACGCGCTGTGGTCCCGCCTCGAGCGCAGCGCCCGGCTGATGGGCCGGGGCGTGCCGACGGGTCTGGTGCTGCGCCGCCCGGACGGCCAGACGGCGGTGGCCCGCCGCGGCACCCCGGTGGTCACGGTGACCGGGGAGCCGTCGGAGCTGGTGCTGTTCGCCTACGGCCGGCAGGGCGCGGCCAGGGTGGAGCTGGAGGGCGACGAGGACGCGATCGCCAAGCTGCGGGAGACCAAGCAGCTCGGGATCTGATCGCCGCACGACCCGAAAGGCCCCGTCATGATCAAGGTCGCCATGACCAGCGTCTACGTGGATGACGTCGCGAAGGCGCACGCCTTCTACACCGACGTCCTGGGGTTCGAGACCCGCAGGCGGCGGGACCTGGGCGACGGCGCGCTGCTGGTCACGGTGGGCGCGCGGGACGGTGCGCAGCCGGATCTGGAGCTGCTGCTCGAGTCCGGCCAGGGGCCGATCGCCGAGCCGTACCGCAGGGCGGTGCGCGAGGCGGGGCTGCCCGCGATCGTGCTCTCGGTGGACGACCTCCGCGCGGAGTACGAACGGCTGCGCGGGGAGGGCGTCCACTTCGTGGAGGATCCGCAGGAGCGCGGCGGGGTGCTCACGGCCGTCGCGGACGACACGGTGGGCAATCTGATCCAGCTGATCCAGCCGCTCGAGTGAGCGCCGGCGTCAGCGGACCGGGTGGCCTGCCTCGCGCAGGGTGTCCTTGACCTCGCCGATCCGCAGGTCGCCGAAGTGGAAGACGGAGGCCGCGAGGACCGCGTCGGCGCCCGCGTCGATGGCCGGCGGGAAGTCGGCGAGCTTGCCGGCGCCGCCGGAGGCGATCAGCGGGACGGTGACGTGCTTGCGGACCGCGGTGATCATCTCCAGGTCGTAGCCGTCCTTGGTGCCGTCGGCGTCCATGGAGTTGAGCAGGATCTCCCCGGCGCCCAGTTCGGCGGCCTGGTGGGCCCATTCGACGGCGTCGATGCCGGTGCCGCGGCGACCGCCGTGGGTGGTGACCTCGAAGCCGCCGCCCGGGGTGCGGCGGGCGTCCACCGACAGCACCAGGACCTGGCGGCCGAAGCGCTCGGCGATCTCCCGGATCAGCTCGGGGCGGGCGATCGCGGCCGTGTTGACACCGACCTTGTCGGCGCCCGCGCGCAGCAGCCTGTCCACGTCGTCGGCGGTGCGCACGCCGCCGCCCACGGTGAGCGGGATGAAGACCTGCTCGGCGGTGCGGCGCACCACGTCGTAGGTGGTCTCGCGGTTGCCGGACGAGGCGGTGATGTCCAGGAAGGTCAGCTCGTCGGCGCCCTCGGCGTCGTAGACCTTGGCCATCTCGACGGGGTCGCCCGCGTCGCGCAGGTTCTTGAAGTTGACGCCCTTGACGACCCGGCCGTTGTCCACGTCCAGGCAGGGGATGACTCGGACCGCCAGGGTCATGAAGTCACGGCTCCTTGGTGATTTCCTCGGAATGCTTCCAGTTCCACCGAGACCAGGACGCGGGCGTCGACGAACCCCTCGACGACCAGCACGGTGGTGACCGGTCGCACCCGGTCGAACAGCTCCTTGTGGGCCCGGGCGACCTCGTCGACGTCGCGGGCGTGGGCGAGGTGCAGCCGGGTGCGGACCACGGACTCCACGCCGAGCCCGAACTCGCCGATGGCCTCGAGCGCGGTGGTGAAGGCGACCTTGGCCTGCTCGTACGGGTCGCCCTCGCCGTAGAGCACATCGCCCTTGAACGCGGTGGTGCCCGCGACCAGGACGAGGTCGCCCGCCGCGACGGCGCGTGCGAAGCCGAAGGACTCCTCCCAGGGGTTTCCGCTCTGCACCCGCCGCACGGCATCGATGGTCATCGCGACACAGCCTCCAGGGCCTCTTCCAGGGTGAACGCCTTCGCGTACAGGGCCTTCCCGACGATGGCGCCCTCGACACCGAGGGGCACCAGCTCGGCGATCGCCCTGAGGTCGTCCAGCGAGGACACCCCGCCGGAGGCGACGACCGGGCGGTCGGTGGCGGCGCAGACGTTCTTCAGCAGCTCCAGGTTGGGACCCTGCAGGGTGCCGTCCTTGGCGATGTCGGTGACGACGTAGCGGGCGCAGCCCTCCTTGTTGAGACGCTCCAGCGTCTCGTAGAGGTCGCCGCCGTCGCGGGTCCAGCCGCGGCCGCGCAGGGTGGTGCCGCGCACGTCGAGGCCGACGGCGATCCTGTCGCCGTGCTCGGCGATGACCTTGGCGACCCACTCGGGGGTCTCCAGGGCGGCCGTGCCCAGGTTGACGCGGGTGCAGCCGGTGGCGAGCGCGGCGGCGAGGGTCTCGTCGTCGCGGATGCCGCCGGACAGCTCCACCTTGATGTCCATGGCCCGGGTGACCTCGGCGATCAGCTCCCGGTTGTTCCCGGTGCCGAACGCGGCGTCCAGGTCGACCAGGTGCAGCCACTCGGCGCCGGAGCGCTGCCAGGCGAGGGCGGCCTCGAGCGGCGAGCCGTAGGAGGTCTCGGTGCCGGACTCGCCGTGCACCAGGCGGACGGCCTGGCCGTCGCGGACGTCGACGGCGGGGAGGAGTTCGAGCTTGGCAGCCATCAGAGGATTCCGATCCAGTTGTTCAGCAGCTGGGCACCGGCGTCGCCGGACTTCTCGGGGTGGAACTGGGTGGCCCACAGGGCGCCGTTCTCCACCGCCGCCACGAACGGCTTGCCGTGCGTGGCCCAGGTGACCTTGGGCGCCTGCATCGCCGGGTTGTGCGCCTCCAGCTGCCAGTCGTGGACGGCGTAGGAGTGCACGAAGTAGAAGCGGGTGCCGTCGTCGAGACCGGCGAACAGCTGGGAGCCGGGCGCGATGTCCACGGTGTTCCAGCCCATGTGGGGCACGATGTCGGCCTCGAGCGGGCCGACCGTGCCGGGCCACTCGTTCAGGCCCTCGGTCTCCACCCCGTGCTCGATGCCGCGGGCGAAGAGGATCTGCATGCCGACGCAGATGCCCATCACCGGGCGGCCGCCGGCCAGCCGGCGGCCCACGATCCAGTCGCCGCGCGCCTGCTTCAGTCCCTGCATGCAGGCGGCGAAGGCGCCGACGCCCGGTACCAGCAGACCGTCGGCGTTCATGGCCGTGTCGAAGTCGCGGGTGATCTCGACGTCCGCACCCGCGCGGGCGAGGGCCCGCTCGGCGGAGCGCACGTTGCCGAAGCCGTAGTCGAAGACCACGACCTTCTTGGTGGTGCTCACCTCACACCTCCAGCCTGAGGACGCCGGCGAGGAGGCACATCGCGGCGCCGATGGAGAGCAGCACGATCAGGCTCGTGGGCATCTTCTGCTTGACGAAGGAGATGATGCCGCCGACCAGGAAGAGCCCGACCACGATCAGGACGGTGGACAGCCCGTTCACAGCGCACCCTTCGTGGACGGAATGATCCCTTCTGCACGCGGGTCGCGTTCGGAGGCGTAGCGCAGGGCCCGGGCCAGGGCCTTGAACTGGCACTCCACGATGTGGTGCGCGTTCCGCCCGTACGGCACGTGCACATGCAGCGCGATCTGGGCCTGGGCGACGAAGGACTCCAGGATGTGCCGGGTCATCGTCACGTCGTACTCGCCGATCATCGGCGCCATGTTCTCCGGCTCGGTGTGCACCAGGTAGGGGCGGCCGGAGAGATCGACGGTGACCTGGGCGAGGGACTCGTCCAGCGGGACCGTGCAGTTGCCGAAGCGGTAGATCCCCTTCTTGTCGCCGAGCGCCTGCTTGAAGGCGGCGCCGAGCGCGAGGGCGGTGTCCTCGATGGTGTGGTGGGAGTCGATGTGCAGGTCGCCCTCGGTCTTCACGGTCAGGTCGAACAGACCGTGCCGGCCGAGCTGGTCGAGCATGTGGTCGTAGAAGCCGACCCCGGTGGAGATCTCGGTCCGCCCGGTGCCGTCGAGGTCTATCTCGACCAGCACCGAGGTCTCCTTGGTGGTGCGCTCCACGCGTCCAACGCGGCTCATTCGCTCTGCTCCTTCTTGATGTCCCGTACCGCGTCGAGGAACGCGTCGTTCTCCTCCGGGGTGCCGGCGGTGACCCGCAGCCACCCCGGCACGCCGTTGTCCCGGACCAGCACGCCCCGGTCGAGGATCTGCCGCCAGGCCCGGTGGGCGTCGTCGAACCGGCCGAACTGCACGAAGTTGGCGTCCGACTCGATCACCTCGTAGCCGGCCGCGCGCAGCTCGGCGACCAGCCGGTCCCGTTCGGCCTTCAGCTGCTCGACATAACCGAGCAGGGTGTCGGTGTGTTCCAGGGCGGCCAGCGCGGTGGCCTGGGTCACCGCCGAGAGGTGGTAGGGCAGCCGGACCAGCTGGACCGCGTCCACCACCGCCGGGTGGGCGGCCAGATAGCCCAGGCGCAGCCCGGCCGCGCCGAACGCCTTGGACATGGTCCGCGAGATCACCAGGTGCGGCCGGCCCTCGAGCAGCCCGAGCAGCGAGTCGCCGTGGCTGAACTCGATGTACGCCTCGTCCACCACCACCATCGACGGCTTGGCCGCCTGCGCCGCCTCGTACAGCGCGAGGACGGTCTCGCGGGGCACCGCGTTGCCGGTGGGGTTGTTGGGGGTGGTGACGAAGACGACGTCCGGCTGGTTCTCGGCGATCGCCTTCTCGGCGGCGGGCAGGTCGATGGTGAAGTCGTCGGCGCGCGGGCCGGAGATCCAGCCGGTGCCGGTGCCGCGCGCGATCAGGGCGTGCATCGAGTACGAGGGCTCGAAGCCGATCGCGGTGCGGCCCGGGCCGCCGAAGGTCTGCAGCAGCTGCTGGATGACCTCGTTGGAGCCGTTGGCCGCCCAGACGTTCTCCGCGCCGACCCGGTGACCGGAGGTGCGGGTCAGGTACTCGGCGAGGCGGGTGCGCAGCTCCACCGCGTCCCGGTCCGGGTAGCGGTTGAGGCCGCGGGCGGCCTCGCGCACCCGCTCGGCGATCCGTTCGACCAGCGGCTCGGGCAGCGGGTAGGGGTTCTCGTTGGTGTTCAGCCGTACGGGCACGTCGAGCTGGGGCGCCCCGTAGGGGGACTTGCCGCGCAGCTCGTCCCGCACGGGCAGGTCGTCGATCCTCACGTCGCTCACTTGCTCTCGGGCACCTTCCAGCCGAACCTCGCCTTGATCGCCGCGCCGTGCGCCGGGAGGTCCTCGGCCTCCGCCAGCGTCACCACGTGGTGCGCGACCTCGGCCAGCGCGTCCTCGGTGTAGTCGACGATGTGGATGCCGCGCAGGAAGGACTGCACGGACAGGCCCGAGGAGTGGCAGGCACAGCCGCCGGTGGGCAGGACGTGGTTGGATCCGGCCGCGTAGTCGCCGAGCGAGACCGGCGCCCAGGGGCCGACGAAGATCGCGCCGGCGTTGCGCACCCGGTCGGCGACGGCGGCGGCGTCGGCGGTCTGGATCTCCAGGTGCTCGGCGCCGTAGGCGTCGACCACCCGCAGGCCCTCGTCGATGCCGTCGACCAGCACGATGGCGGACTGCCTGCCGCCGAGCGCGGGCACGATCCGGTCGTCGATGTGCTTGGTGGCCTCGACCTGCGGCTCCAGCTCCTTCTCCACCGCGTCCGCCAGCTCGGCGGAGTCGGTGACCAGGACGGAGGCGGCCAGCGGGTCGTGCTCGGCCTGGCTGATCAGGTCGGCGGCTACGTGCACCGGGTCGGCCGTGGCGTCCGCGAGGATCGCGATCTCGGTGGGGCCGGCCTCGGCGTCGATGCCGATCTTCCCGGTGAAGTAGCGCTTGGCGGCGGCGACCCAGATGTTGCCGGGGCCGGTGACCATGTTCGCCGGCGGGCAGGACTCGGTGCCGTGGGCGAACATCGCGACGGCGGTGGCGCCGCCGGCCGCGTACACCTCGTCGACGCCGAGGAGCGCGCACGCGGCGAGGATCGTGGGGTGCGGCAGCCCGCCGAACTCGGCCTGGGCCGGCGAGGCCAGCGCGATCGACGGGACGCCGGCCTCCTGCGCCGGGACCGCGTTCATGATCACGGACGAGGGGTAGACCGAGCGGCCGCCGGGCGCGTACAGGCCCACCCGGTCGACGGGGACCCACTTCTCGGTGACCGTGCCGCCGGGCACGACCTGGGTGGTGCGGGTGGAGCGGCGCTGCTCGCGGTGGACGAGCCGGGCGCGGCGGATGGACTCCTCCAGGGCCGCGCGCACGGCCGGGTCCAGCTGCTTCAGGGCGTCGGTGAGCGCCTGGTCCGGGACCCGGACGCTTTCCAGCCGTACCCCGTCGAACCTCTCGGCAAAGTCGATCAGCGCCGCGTCGCCACGATGATGCACGGCCTCGCAGATGGGACGCACCTTCTCCAGGGCGGCCGCGACGTCGAAGTCGGCTCGGGGCAGCAGGTCACGCAGGGCGGGGCCCTCGGGGAGGGCGTCGCCGCGCAGATCGATTCGGGAGATCACGTGCTCAATTCTCTCAGACCCGTGCGTGCGGACGTCCGCGCGTTCCAATGGCTGATACGCGTGTCACGCGGTGACCCTCCGCACACATCGGCGCGATCCGACTCACGTTCCGTGTTCAAGCGGTGACACGACCGGGCACAACGGCTGTATGAAGCGATGAACCAGCAAGTAGCCGGGGAGGAGGGGGCAGCCGTGCCGACAGGGGCGGGACCGGGCGCCGGGCCGCCGCCGGAGGACCTGACCGCCGTCGAGGCGGGCATGTGGCAGGCGTTCCGCAGCGGCAGTCTGTACGACCTGAGCAGCGGCGACACGGTCGTGGACGATCCGCACGGGGGCCACCCGTGGGGTCCCGAGCGCACGGTGCGGGCGCGGGTCGTGTGCTGGCTGCTGCTGGACGGTCCGCCCCCGCTGGCCGGCCGGGTCTCCTCGCTGAAGCTGTCCGGCGTGCTGATCAGCGGCACGCTGGACCTGGCCGGCGGGGTCGTGGTCCCGTACGTGGAGATGCGCGGCTGCCGCTTCGAGCGGGAGGTGCTGCTGCCGGAGGCTCGCTTCACCACGGTGCGCCTCGTGGACTGCGCGGTGCCGCGCCTGGAGGCGGCCCGGCTGCACACCGAGGGCGATCTGCATCTGCCGCGCTGCCGCTTCCTGCGCGGCATCCGGCTGACCGACGCCCGGATAGGCACCGATCTGCTGCTCAACCAGGCGGTGGTGCACCGCGACCGCAGCGGCCGCTCGCTCGCCGGGGACGGCCTGACGGTCGGTCAGGACCTGCAGGCGGAGATGCTCCAGTCGCACGGGGAGCTGAGCCTGCGCGGCGCCACGATCGGCGTCTCGCTGAACCTGCGCGGCGCCCGCCTGCTCAACCCGAACACCCGGCACGCGCTCAATGCGCCCCAGCTGACGGTCGGGCGGTCGCTGTATCTGACCCCGGCGGGCCTCGGCCCGCACGCCAGGAGCGGGATGACCCCGGCGCGCGGCACCCGGATCCAGCGCTTCGAGTGCCAGGGCGGGGTGCGGCTGGACGACGGGCGCTTCGGGGACGCGGTGGACCTGGAGGGGGCCCGGTTCGCCTTCACCGACGAGCAGGAGCTGTCGCTGCGCCGGGTGCAGACGCCCGAGCTGCGCTTCCTCTGCGCGCGGCCGGTGCGTGGCCGGGCGGTGCTGTCGGGGGCCCGGGTGGTGAATCTGATCGACCGGGTGGACAGCTGGCCGGGCCCCGGCCGGCTGCAGCTGGGCGGCTTCACCTACGAGAACCTGGTGCCACGCGGCCCCTTCCCGCTGGAGAAGCGGATCCGGTGGGCCGGGGCGGCGAGCGCCGAGTACAACCCGGAGCCCTACGAGCGGCTGGCCGCCGTGCTGCGGGCGAGCGGCGCGGACGAGGACGCCCGCGAGGTGCTGCTCGCCAAGCAGCGCCGGCGCCGCGAGAGCCTGCCGCTCGCGGCCAAGCTGTGGGGGTACGCCCAGGACTGGACCGTCGCCTACGGCTACCGGCCGGGCCGGGCCGCGGTGTGGATGGCGGTGCTGTGGGCGGCCGGCTCGGTCGCCTTCGCCCGCGCCGAGCATCCGCCGATCAAGGAGGGCGAGCACCCGGCGTGGAATCCGTCGCTGTTCGCCCTGGACCTGCTGCTGCCGGTCATCGACCTGGGCCAGGCGGGCTTCTGGCAGCTGCGCGGCGGCTGGCAGTGGCTGGCGGCGGGGTTCATCCTGACGGGCTGGATCCTGGCGACGACGGTGGCGGCGGGCGTGACCCGCGCCCTGCGGCGCAACTAGCGGTTCGCTGTGGCGGCCGGCCTCCTTCTCACCTGACGTTGTTTTACCTGCCCTTGACCGGCCGCCGTACAACCTTCCGCGACTTCGGTGAAGCCTCTGGCGCGCCCGTGACCAGCGGACTTTCAATGGTTGGACCATGGCTCCGCTGCACGCGTTCACCCGCTCCCCCCGGGTGCGAAGAAGGACGGCCGACGCACCCGCCGTCGGTGCCGTGCTGCCCGCCGACGACGAGGTCCTGCTCGACGCCCCCGACGACGCGCTGGGCCCGGCGCTGCTCGGCGCCGCGCAGGGGGACTTCGTCCCGGCCGCTGAGCTGCTCGCGGCCACCCGGCGCACCAGGGCCTGGGAGCGCCGGGACCGCTATGTACGGCGCCTGGCGGTCTTCGCGCGTTCGCGCCCCGACTGGCTGGCCTCCTGGCGGGCCGCCGCCCCGCAGGACGGGGACGCCCTGCTGGTCGACGCCCAGCTGGCGGTGGACCGGGCCTGGGACTCCCCCGCGCGCGCCGAACTGCTGCGCGAGGTGAGCCCGCTGATCACCGCAGCGGCCAAGGCGGACAACGGCGATCCGGTGCCCTGGCGGCTCGCCCTGGACCACGCCCGGGGCGCCCGCGCCGGCCACACCTACTTCGAGGAGCTGTGGGCGGCGGCCGTCCGCCGCGACCCGCACCACTACGGCTGCCATGTCGCGGCCCTGCGCTATCTCGCGTCCTCCTGGCACGGCTCGCACCGCGAGTGCTTCGACTTCGCCGAGCCGGCCGCCCAGGACGCGCCGGACGACTCGCTCACCCAGGCCCTGCCGCTGCGGGCGGCGTTCGGCTACCTCACCGACGGCTGCGGTCCCCCGCTGCCGCGGGCGCGGCTCGACGCGGCGGCCGACCGGGCCATGGCCCTGTCGGCCCGGTTCCCCGCGCGTCACGCCTGGCCGGCCGAGCCGCGCAATCTGCTGACGTACGTGCTCGTCCGCCTGGAGCGCTGGACGGACGCGCTGGAGCAGCTGGGCCTCATCGGCGTGTACGCCACGAGCTTCCCCTGGGACCGGGACGCGGCCGATCCGCTCGGCCGGTTCCTCCAGGTGCGCCGGGAGGTGCGGGCGGCCGTGGCCGCGGGTGGCGGGTCCGGCCATCCACTCCGTGAACAGCGACGGCACATGCGCTCCGGCGACCATTAGGCTTTTGCGTCGTGACCACCGTCCGGCTCCCGCTCTTTCCCCTGAACTCGGTGCTGTTCCCGGGGCTCGTGCTTCCGCTCAACGTCTTCGAGGAGCGCTACCGCGCCATGATGCGCGAGCTGCTGAAGACGCCCGAGGACGAGCCCCGCCGGTTCGCCGTGGTGGCGATCCGTGACGGCCACGAGGTCGCGCCGAGCGCCCCCGGCATGCCCGACCCGACGGCGCTGCCGGAGCGCGGCCCCGCGGCGGGTTTCGGCCCCGACCCGATGAAGGCCTTCCACAAGGTGGGCTGTGTGGCCGACGCGGCGACCGTCCGGGAGCGGGCGGACGGCACCTTCGAGGTGCTCGCGACCGGGACGACCCGGGTGCGGCTGCTGTCGGTGGACGCCTCGGGGCCGTTCCTCACCGCCGAGCTCGAGCCGGTGCCCGAGGAGCCCGGCGACGAGGCGGGTGCCCTGGCGGAGGGGGTGCTGCGGGCGTTCCGGCAGTACCAGAAGCGGCTGGCGGGCGCGCGGGAGCGGTCCCTGGCGACCGGCGCTGAGCTGCCGGACGAGCCGGGCGTCGTCTCCTATCTGGTCGCCGCGGCGATGGTGCTGGACACGCCGACGAAGCAGCGGCTGCTGCAGGCCCCGGACACCGCGTCCCGGCTCCGCGACGAGCTGAAACTCCTGCGCGCGGAGACGGCGATCATCCGTAGCCTGCCGTCATTGCCCGCGCCGGACCTGACGCGCGGCCCGACGAATCTCAACTGAGGTCTGTGCCCTGATGGCGAAGAAGTCCAAGAAGCAGCAGTCCGGCGGCACACCGGCGACGGTGGCTCTGGCCGCGGCGGGCGCCGAGTTCACGCTCCACTCCTACGAGCACGACCCGTCCCACCCCTCCTACGGCGAGGAGGCGGCCGAGGCGATGGGCGTCTCCCCCGACCGGGTGTTCAAGACCCTGGTCGCCGAGATCGATGGCAGCCTGACGGTGGCCGTGGTGCCGGTGGCCGGCCAGCTGGACCTGAAGGCCCTGGCGGCGGCGGTGGGCGGCAAACGGGCGGCGATGGCCGACCCGGCGCTCGCGGAACGCACCACCGGCTATGTCCGCGGTGGCATCTCGCCGCTGGGCCAGCGCAAGAAGCTGCCCACGGTCCTGGACGCGTCGGCGCGGGGGCACGCCACCATCTGCGTCTCCGCGGGCCGCCGGGGCCTGGAGGTGGAACTCGCCCCGGACACCCTGGCCGAGCTGACCTCGGCGACGCTGGCGCCGATCGCCCGCCCGTAGCCCGGCGGGTGGCGCCCGCGGGGCTGTCGCGAAGGCGCCCGGGGCGGGCGCACCGCGGGCACTTCGCGAACCTGCCCGGGCGGGCCGCGCGCGGCTCGCGGCGGGCGCGCGTTTTCGGACGTGCTTCCGGTGTCGGCGCGGGGCACCTCGACGCCGGACTCCTCCTCGGCTATCGAGAAAGGACATGTCGAAGAGGACGCGCAAGCGCAGGTGGCGCACCAGGAAGGGCCGCGCGAACCACGGCCGCCGGCCGGCGTAGGCCGAGGGACCCGCCGTCCGCCGGCGAGCCGCCGCGGACGGCCTCATGCACGGGCGCGACGTACCGGGCCCCGGCCCTCCGTACCTGCCGTACGGGGGCCGGGGCCCGGTGCCGCCTCACGAGGGCGAGGGTTCTCCGGCCGCCCGGTGCTACTTCTCCAGGCGCACGGGTCCGTTCTGCTCCGGGGGCGGCGGGAGGGGCTCGGGGTCGCGCGGGCCGAACAGCGCCGTGAGGCCGAGGTGCAGCACGAGGGCCGCCATGGACCAGGCCAGCAGCGCCCCCTTCGCACCCAGCTTGAGCGGCGCGTCGAAGGCGACGCCCCGGCCCGCCTCCCGGGCCTGGGCGATCAGGTCCTGCTCCGGCCCCAGCCACACGCCGACCCGCCAGGCGAGGAGCGAGCCCAGCAGCCCGCCGAGCGCCATTCCCGCCACCAGCGGCACTCCCCCGCGCCGCCGCAGCAGGAAGACGACCAGCGCGCTCACCGCGCCGAAGGCCAGGGCCAGGAGGGTGAAGGTGCCGTCGGCGCCCACCGCCTGCTCGCCCTCGGTGTCCTTGACGTAGACGACCCAGCTGTCACCGGTCACATCGCCCACATACGCCACGCGCGGCGCCAGCCACCACCACAGCAGGCCCAGCAGCACCCCGCTGAGCGCCACCGCGACCGCGGTCACCGCGGCTTCCCGCATCTCCGTCCTCATCCCGGGCCCGTCCTGCCCGTACCACCCGAGCCCGGTGTCCGCGGTATGCCCCGGCTTGCCCGGCCCGGCGTCCTTGGGCGTCGCCGCGGCGAGCTGCCCCGCGGCGGGCGACGTCGGCGGCTGACCCCGCCACCCGTCGGGCGAGGAGTGTTCGTGCGGCGGTGGTGGTGTCAGAGGTGCGCTCACCCTGCCATCGTGCCAGGCTCCGCCCCGGCGTGTGTCACCGGACGGCGGCCCTGCGGTAGGCCCAGGTGGCGACGCCCAGCGAGAGGACCCCGACCACCCCGCACACCGCGAGGTCGCCGAGCACCAGCCCCCAGGCGGGCCGCTCCGCGAAGGTGCGGGCGAAGGCGTCCACCCCGTAGGTCGAGGGCAGCAGGTCCCGGGCGAGGCGCACCGCCTCGGGCATCCGCTCGGCCGGCAGCACCCCCAGCAGCAGCGCGGCGGACATGCCCAGCTGGCCGAGCAGGGTGGCCAGCTCGGGCCGCGGGGCGAGCAGTCCGAGCGCCGCCCCGAGCCCGGCGAGCGCGGCCCCGGCGAGCGGAATCACCGCGGCCAGCACCCACAGATGCGCCAGCGGCAGCCCGAACAGCACGCAGCCGAAGACGGCCGTGACCACCGTGCCGGGCACGGTGAACGAGGCGTACGCGCCGGCCGCGCCCAGCACCACCGCGGCCGGCGGCACCGGCAGCGTGGCGTAGTGGTCGAGCCCGCCGCTCGCCCGCAGCTGGCCGAAGTACTGCGCCAGCAGGTTCAGCGCCACGAAGGCGACGACCAGCACCGAGGAGCCGGCGACCACCGCCCGCGCCTCGCCGCCGCCGTCGACGACACCGCGCATCAGGATCATGATCCCGACCGACTGGAAGGTCGCCACGAACAGCAGCGGGATGCGCGCCACCCGCGCCCGGGACAGCTGCGCCCGGTACACGGCCGCCAGCGAGGGCCACAGCCGTGCCCGCGGACCGAGTTCGGCCGGCCGGCCGGCGGTCTCCTCCGCGGCCAGGGCGCCGCCCGGCAGGACATCGGCGGGTACGACACTCACGTCGTGCTGCTCCCCTTCGCCAGAAGATTCGCTCGCAGGGTCCTCGCGGGGCCACCGGAAGGTGCGTCCGGTCGCGCCGAGGCGGTCGCCCTGTTCCGTACGGATGCCGTGCGGGGTGTGCTCACCGTGCCGCTCACGCCTTCACCAGCCCTCGCCGCACCGCCCCGCCGAGCGCCAGATAGACGTCCTCCAGGCTGGGCGTGGCCAGCGTGAAGTCGTCCAGGGCGGCGAAGGCGGCCCCGCCGGTGACGGTGGCGACGACCGTGCGGGCCTCCTCGGGGGCGAGCCGCAGGGTCCAGCGGCGGCCCGACTCGGCGGCCCGGTCCCGCAGCGCGGCGACCTCGGGCACGTGCAGCGGCGCGGCCTCGCGCCACACCAGCTCGACCCGGACCTCGCCGGCGATCTGCTCCTTCAGCCCGGCGGGGCTGTCGCAGGCGATGACCCGGCCCCGGTCGAGCACGGCGACCCGGTCGAGGACGGTCTCGGCCTCGATGACGTTGTGGGTGACCAGCAGCACCGTGGTGCCGTGCTCGGCGCGCCGCCGGTCGACGGCGGACCACACGGCGCGCCGCGCCACGGGGTCCATGCCGGTGGTGGGCTCGTCGAGCACCAGCAGGGGGCGCTCGCCCACCAGCGCGGCGGCGAAGCAGGCGAGCCGCCGCTGGCCGCCGGACAGCTTGCGCAGCGGGCGCCCGGCGAGCGGCGTCAGGCCCAGCTCCTCCAGCACGGCGTCGCGCTCGGCCCGCGCTCGCCGGGCGCCGAGGCCGCGCAGCCGTCCGGTGGTCTCGGCGGCGAGGGACACCGTCAGCTCGTCCAGGGCGGTGGACTCCTGGCCGAGGTAGGCGAGGATGCGGGAGGCGCGCTCGGGGTGGCGGACGATGTCGTGGCCGAGGATCTCGACCGTGCCGCGGTCGGGGCGCATGAGCCCGGTGAGCTGGCGCACCAGGGTGGACTTGCCGGCGCCGTTGGGCCCGAGCAGTCCGAAGATCTCGCCGCGCCGGATGTCGAGGTCCACGTCGTCGGTGGCCCTGACCTCGGGCGTGTCCGGCACCCCGCGGCGGCCGCGCGCCGCCGGGTAGGTCTTGGTCAGCCCGCGCACCGTGCACACGGCCTCACCGCCGTGCCGGAATGCCTGTGCCGCGCGCGTACTCACAAGGGACGAGACTACGGGGTCGGCGGGCCCGCCCGGCTTCCGGGGCGGAGGTTACTCGGCGGCTGCCGCCCGCTCGGTGCCGGTGCGCACGTCGATCTCGCGCCAGAACCCCGCACGGATGGCGTAACGGTCGCGTTCGTCGATCTGGTCGTCCTTGTGGGCGAGCAGGCCGAAGCGGGCGGCGTAGCGCAGCAGCTCGCCGTCGATGCGGTGCGGGATGCGCGGGTACATGCCGGACAGCTTCTGCAGGTGGCTCTGGTCGCCGAGACGTTCCACCCAGCGCCGGGCGAAGACCTGCCCCACCTCGTAGGGGTCGCCGCCGACGGTGGTGATGTCCTCCTCGCGGTCGGCCCACCGCTGCTCGGCGGTGGTGAGCTGGGCGAGGGTCGGCATGGACGCGGCCTCGGGCGGCTCGGTGACGGGCCGGTCCACCCAGCCCTTGTCGGAGGACCAGCGCAGGGTGGCGGAGGCGGGCGGCGCGGGCGGCGCTGCGGTGCCGGGGGCGCGCAGGGCGGCCACGTCCTTCGGGGTGGGCACGGCCCTGGCCACCGGGGTGCGCTCCGCCGCACCGTTGGCCGCTGCGGACGCGGGGTGCGCGGGGTGCGCGGCCGGCTGGGCGGCGCGTCCGCCTGCGGCGGGGAGCGCGGACTCGGGCAGCGGGGCGGAGAGGATCGCGGCGATCTCGGGGCGGGCGACGGGCGGGGGCGCGCACACCCCGCTGATGTCCTTGGCCCGTACCGCCTTGACGATCCAGGCGCGGTCGAGCACCCGGCGCTCGTCGGCCTCGGCGACCAGGTCCTCGGACTGGTTGTAGTCGCCGTCGGCAGCCTGCACGGCCCACAGATGGACGGCGACGCCGTGCTCCTTGGCGGCCATCATGCCGGGCAGCAGGTCGCCGTCGCCGGTGACCAGCACGATGTCGGAGCAGGCGCGGTTGCGGGCCAGTTCGGTCAGCTCGGCGTGCATGGCGGCGTCCACGCCCTTCTGCGCCCAGCGGCCGTCACTGCGCGTGAGGGCACCGAGGCGGACGGTGACCCGGGGCATCACGCGCAGCCGCCGGTGCTCGGGCTGCGGGACGCGGTCGGGGGCGCCGTCGAACCAGTAGATGCGCAGCAGCGGCTGCCGGGTGTCGGACTCGGCGCGTTCGCGCAGGCCCTGGATGAGAGCGGCGTGATCCACGGTGATCCGGGACCGTGAGGGTTCCCCGGCGAGGAGACTGGCGGCGGCCCCCAGCAGATACCCGGCGTCCACCAGGACGATGCAGCGGTCCACGCGATCCACCCTCTTTCCGGGAGGTTTGCTTCGGGCTTGATTCGAGTCTGCCCGACCGCGCCGGGGTTAACGGCTCGAACTCGATCTTCGGCGTGGCGTTTCCACACTTCCTCCCCCGACCGCACTTGTCACACACGGTAATTGTCCGACTCGCGCGGGTTATATGACTATGTGAACCTGGTTCCGGCCCTGGCCCCTAGATCCCCCACAGGAGGCATCCCATGGCCAAGAACAAGAACCGTGACCGTAAGCAGGCCCACAACCAGCGTGCCCAGCAGGCGCAGCAGCCGACCGCGATCGAGACCCCGGACGAGCAGCGCACCTCGCAGGCGGCCCCCGACGAGATCGCGCGCAAGGGCCGGCAGAAGCGCTTCGGCCACAACTGACATCGGCGCACCGGGCCGTTGAGGCCCAGGCACGGCACGAGGGGCGCCCCCGGAACCGGGGGCGCCCCTCACGCACGACGAGCCCGTCCGCTCAGCCGGCCAGGCAGGACGGCCCGAGGAAGGCCTTGAGGTCACCGAAGAGCGCCGGGTCGGGCTTGACCCGGTGCCGGTCCAGCCGCAGCACCGTCGTCTTGCGCGGCCCCTGGAGCTTGATCCGCACCTCGCTGTCGCCCTTGTGGTGGCTGAGGATCTCGCCGAGGCGGCTGACCATCGGCGGGGTCACCCGGGCCGCCGGGATGGTGAGCACCACGGGCGCGTTGGTCCCCGCGTTGGACAGGTCGGGGACCATCAGCTCCATCGCCACGAGACGCGGCACGTCCTCCCGCTTGTCCAGTCGGCCCTTGACGAAGACCACCGCGTCCTCGACGAGTTGCGTGGACACCAGCTGGTACGTCGCAGGGAAGAACATGCACTCGATGGAGCCGGCCAGGTCCTCCACCGTGGCGATCGCCCAGGCGTTGCCCTGCTTGGTCATCTTGCGCTGCAGGCCGGAGATGATGCCGCCGATGGTGACGACCGCGCCGTCGCCGAAGTCCCCGGCGGTGAGCTGGGAGATGCCCGCGTCGGCCTTGTCGGCCAGCACGTGCTCCAGGCCGAACAACGGGTGGTCGGAGACGTACAGGCCGAGCATCTCCCGCTCCTGGGCGAGCAGGTAGGCCTTGTCCCACTCCTCGTCGGTGAAGGTGACGTCGAGCCCGAAGCCCGGCTCGTCGCTCTGGTCCTCTCCCATGCCGCCGAAGAGGTCGAACTGCCCCTCGGCCTCCTTGCGCTTGACCGCCACCACGTTGTCGATCATCGGCTCGTACTGGGCCATCAGCCCCTTGCGGGTGTGGCCCAGGGAGTCGAAGGCACCGGCCTTGATCAGCGACTCGGTGGTGCGCTTGTTGCACACGACCGCGTCGACCTTGTCGAGGTAGTCCGGGAAGGAGGTGTACTTCCCCTTGGCCTTGCGGCACCTGATGATCGACTCCACCACGTTGGTGCCGACGTTGCGCACCGCGGAGAGGCCGAAGAGGATCACGTCGTCGCCCTGGGCGGCGAAGTTGGCCTCGGACTCGTTGACGTTCGGCGGGAGCACCTTGATGCCCATGCGGCGGCACTCGTTGAGGTAGACGGCCGACTTGTCCTTGTCGTCCTTCACCGAGGTGAGCAGCGCCGCCATGTACTCGGCGGGGTGGTTCGCCTTGAGGTAGGCCGTCCAGTAGGAGACCAGTCCGTACGCGGCGGAGTGCGCCTTGTTGAAGGCGTAGCCGGCGAACGGCACCAGCACGTCCCACAGCGCCTGGATGGCCTCGTCGCTGTAACCGTTCTTGCGGGCGCCGGCCTGGAAGATGACGAAGTTCTTCTCCAGCTCCTCCGGCTTCTTCTTGCCCATGACGCGGCGGAGGATGTCGGCCTCGCCGAGCGAGTAGCCGGCGATGATCTGGGCGGCCTTCTGCACCTGCTCCTGATAGACGATCAGGCCGTAGGTGACGTCCAGGACCTCCTTGAGCGGCTCCTCCAGCTCGGGGTGGATCGGTGTGATCTCCTGCTGGCCGTTCTTGCGCAGCGCGTAGTTGGTGTGCGAGTTCATGCCCATCGGGCCCGGCCGGTACAGGGCCGAGACGGCGGAGATGTCCTCGAAGTTGTCCGGCTTCATCAGCCGGAGCAGGGAGCGCATCGGGCCGCCGTCGAACTGGAAGACGCCGAGGGTGTCGCCGCGCTGGAGCAGCTCGAAGGTCTTGGGGTCGTCGAGCGGGAGGCTCAGGAGATCGATGTCGATCCCCTTGTTGGCCTTCACCATCTTGACGGCGTCGTCCATGATCGTGAGGTTGCGCAGGCCCAGGAAGTCCATCTTCAGCAGGCCGAGCGACTCACAGCTCGGGTAGTCCCACTGCGTGATGGTCACGCCGTCGGTGTGCCTCACCCAGACCGGGACGTGCTCGGTGATGGTCTCGCTGGACATGATCACGCCGGCCGCGTGCACGCCCATCTGCCGTACCAGGCCCTCCACACCGCGGGCGGTGTCGATCACCTTCTTCACGTCCGGCTCGTTCTCGTACATCGCCCGGACCTCGGCCGCCTCCGAGTAGCGGGGGTGGCTGGGGTCGGTGATGCCGGACAGCGGGATGCCCTTGCCGAGGACGTCGGCGGGCATGGCCTTGGTGATGCGGTCGCCCATCGCGTACGGGTAGCCCAGCACGCGGGCGGCGTCCTTGATGGCGTTCTTGGCCTTGATGGTGCCGTAGGTGCCGATCATGGCGACCTTGTCGGCGCCGTACTTCTCGGTCACGTACCGGATGACCTCGACGCGCCGGCGCTCGTCGAAGTCGATGTCGACATCCGGCATGGAGATGCGCTCGGGGTTGAGGAAGCGCTCGAAGATCAGGCCGTGCGGGATGGGGTCGAGGTCGGTGATGCCGAGGGCGTAGGCGACGATCGAGCCTGCCGCCGAGCCGCGGCCGGGGCCGACGGCGATGCCCTGCTTCTTGGCCCACATGATGAAGTCGGCGACCACGAGGAAGTAGCCGGGGAAGCCCATCGAGATGATGGTGTCCATCTCGTACTCGACCTGCTTCATGCGGTCTTCCGGGATGCCGTCCGGGTAGCGGCGGTGCATGCCGCGCATGACTTCCTCGCGGAACCAGCTGACCTCGGTGTAGCCCTCCGGGATGTCGAACTTGGGCATCAGGTCGCGCTTTTCGAACATGCCCGTGGTGTCGACCATCTCGGCGATCAGGGCGGTGTTGGCGCAGCCCTGCTGCCAGGCGTCCGAGGAGTCGATGGCGTACATCTCCTCGGTGGACTTCAGGTAGTAGCCGGTGCCGTCGAACTTGAAGCGGTCGGGGTCGGAGAGGTTCTTGCCGGTCTGGATGCACAGCAGCGCGTCGTGGGCACTGGCCTCGTGCGCGTAGGTGTAGTGCGAGTCGTTGGTGACCAGGGGCGGGATGCCCAGCTTCCGGCCGATCTCCAGCAGGCCGTCGCGGACCCGGCGCTCGATCTCGATGCCGTGGTCCATCAGCTCCAGGAAGTAGCGGTCCTTGCCGAAGATGTCCTGGTAGTCGGCGGCGGCCTTGAGCGCCTCGTCGAAATGGCCGAGGCGCAGCCGGGTCTGGATCTCGCCGGAGGGGCATCCGGTGGAGGCGACGATGCCCTCGGACCACTGGGCGATGGTCTCCTTGTCCATCCGGGGCCACTTCTGCAGCCAGCCCTCGGCGTAGGCGTCCGAGGAGAGGCGGAAGAGGTTGTGCAGACCGGTCTTGTTCACCGCCCACATCGTCTTGTGGGTGTAGCCACCGGAGCCGGAGACGTCGTCGCGCTTCTGGTGCGGCTGGCCCCAGAGGATCTTGCGCTTGTTGCGCCGCGACTCGGGGGCGACATAGGCCTCGATCCCGATGATCGGGGTGATTCCGGCCTTCTGCGCGGAGTGGAAGAAGTCGTACGCCCCGTGCAGGTTGCCGTGGTCGGACATGGCGATGTGCGTCATGCCCATCTCGTTGCAGGCGTCGAACATGTCCTTCAGCCGCGCGGCACCGTCCAGCAGCGAGTACTGGGTGTGGACGTGCAGGTGCGTGAACGGCGGCTTTGACACGGTGCGGCCTCCAAGGAGAACAGCTGGTGACGGACAGGCGGCGAGTCTTCTGGTCAGCGTCGAAGTCTATGCCCCGGCACTGACACTCGCGGCCCTTCCACACGTACCTTCGGGCGGGGGTCACGGGCACTCCCGGGCAGCGTCACACGTTGGACACCGGGACGGCCCGGCCCGGCCGTCCGACCACCACCCGTCCCGCACCAGGAGGCACTGAGCGATGTCGGTCCCGCAGCTCAACGACGAGCACCGCGGTGAGGAGATCCTCGCCGTCCTCGACACCGCCTTCGGCGAGCTCCTCGCCGCCGACCCGGCCGCGTTCCGCGTGAAGTTCCGCAAGATGGCGGCCTCGGCCTTCGCCTTCTACCGGGGGACGGCGTGCCTCTTCTACCACGACCTGCAGGCGGAAAAGCGCTCGGGACCGTACCTGGACGAGCGCACCTCGCGGGTGTGGATCCACGGCGATCTGCACGCGGAGAACTTCGGCACCTACATGGACTCCAACGGCCGCCTGGTCTTCAACGTCAACGACTTCGACGAGGCCTACGTCGGTCCCTTCACCTGGGACCTGAAGCGGTTCGCCGCCTCCGTGGCGCTGATCGGGTATGCGAAGGCGCTCAGCGACGAGCAGATCACCGAGCTGGTGGAGATCTACGCGGCCGCCTACCGCGAGCGCATCCACGCGCTGGCCACGGGCGCCAAGAGCGACGAGGTGCCGCCGTTCACGCTGGACACCGCCCAGGGTCCGCTGCTGGACGCGCTGCGTGACGCGCGCTCGCTGACCCGGTTCGGGCTGCTGGACTCGATGACCGAGATCCGGGACTTCGAGCGCCGCTTCGCCCCCGGCGGCGGCGCGGTGGAGCTGGACGCGGCCACCCGCTACAAGGTGCTCGCCGCCTTCGACGGCTATCTGGAGACGCTGCCGGACGCCTCGCTGGCCCGCCCGGACTCCTACCGGGTCAAGGACGTGGTGGGGCGCCGCGGCATCGGCATCGGCTCGGCCGGGCTGCCGTCGTACAACATCCTGCTCGAGGGACACAGCGACGCCCTGGAGAACGATGTGGTGATCTACATCAAGCAGGCCCAGACACCGGCGGTTTCGCGCCACGTCACGGACCCGGCGATCCGGGAGTACTTCCAGCACGAGGGGCACCGCACGGTGATCTCCCAGCGCGCCCTGCAGGCGCACGCCGACCCCTGGCTGGGCTGGACCGAGCTGGACGGCGCGGGGCAGCTGGTCGCCGAGGTGTCGCCGTACGCGGTGGACCTGGACTGGAGCGACATCGACGAGCCGGAGGAGATCGCGCAGGTGGTGGCCGATCTCGGCCGGGCCACGGCGGCGATGCACGCGGCGGCGGACGACACCTCGGGCGAGTCCCTGGTGCCGTTCTCCACGGAGCGGGCCATCGACGCGGCGATCGCCGCGGACGAGGAGGGACTGGCGCCGCTGCTGGTCGATTTCGCGCACACCTACGGCGCGCGGGCCCGCGCCGACCACCAGATCTTCCTGGACCTGTTCCGCAACGGCCGCATCCCCGGCCTGTGATCCGGCTGCTGCTCCTTCGACCCTTTAGCGCTCCCTTACCGGAGCACGTGACACACTTTCCCCGCCATGGACATATCCGGAACCCAGCTCAGAGCCGTGCGCGCGGCGCTGTTCACGGCCGTGGTCGTGACGCTCAGCACCGCGTCGCACGTGCTGCTGTCCGGGGCTCCGCTGCCGCTGAACACGGTGGCCGCGATCGCCGGGGCGGTGTTCGCCCTGGCGTTCGCCCTGGCCGGCCGTGAGCGGTCCTTCGGGCACATCGCCGCGCTGCTGATCCCGCTGGAGCTGGCCGCCGACACGGTCTTCACCACCGGGCAGCACATCTGCTACGGCCGGGCGGGCGGGCCGGTCGCCGGCCCGCTGCGCGAGGTCGGCTTCGACGTGCTGTGCGGCGACGGCACGAGTGTGGGTGCGCCGCTGGCCCGGGTGACCGGCCCCGCGGGCGGCGGGGACCGGTTGCCGGCGCTCCTCGCGCAGGCCGGCCCGGGCACCGCCTGGCTGCTGCTGGGCGCGCACATCGGGGTCGGCCTGGTGGCGGCGGCCTGGCTGCGGCGGGGCGAGCGGGCACTGGGGCAGCTCCTGCGGGCGGTGGCGGCGACGACCTTCCGCCCGCTGCTGCTCGCGGTGGCGGTGATCACGACGCACCGTGCGCCCCGCATCCGCCGCCCCTCCCGCCCGACGGCGCCCGTCTCCACGATCCGCCTGCTGCTCCTGTCGCACTCCCCGGGCCGCAGGGGACCCCCGTGCCCGGTCACGTCCGTGTGACCTGAACCGAGCACGACAGTCCCTGCCACACATCCGCACCCCTGGGTGCGCCCTCTGGAGCGAAAACCCATGAGCAAGCGAAACAGCCACGCAGCCAAGACCGCCGCCCGCGAACGTCTCCGCGCCGAACGCGAACGCCAGGCGAAGAAGGCCAAGCTGAGGCGGCAGATCATCGTTGCCTGTTCCATCGTCGGCGTGCTCGCCGCGGCCGGCGGCGTCGGCTACGCGATCGTCCAGGCGAACAAGCCCTCGGGCTGGGACAAGGCCGCCAAGGCGAAGGTGGTCGCCCCCGCCAACACCTCGGGCAAGAACGGCACCACCGTCACCATCGGCGAGTCCGGGACCGACAACGTGGTTCACCTCTACGAGGACCCGCGCTGCCCGGGCTGCGCGGCCTTCGAGCAGAGCGTCGGCGAGGCCGTCAACAAGGGCATGAAGGACGGCGACTACAAGCTCAGCTTCACCATCGGCACCTTCCTGGACGACCGGCTGAGTGGTGAGGGTTCCAAGAACGCCCTCAGCGCCCTCGGCGCCGCGCTGAACGTGAGCACCGACGCCTTCCTCGACTACAAGGAGGCGCTCTACTCGGCCGAGCACCACCCCGAGGAGACCGAGGACAAGTTCGCCGAGGACGACTACCTGCTCGAGGTGGCCGACACGGTGGCCGCCCTGAAGGGCAACAAGGAGTTCCAGGACGCCGTGAAGAAGGGCACCTACGACGCCTGGGCACTGAAGATGAGCGACTCCTTCCAAAAGGCCAAGGACGTCGAGTCGACCCCCACCGTCAAGATCAACGGCAAGGTGATCGAAACCCCGGGCACACCCGCCGAATTCCAGAAGGCCCTGAAGGACGCGGGCGTCACCAAGTGACGCCCGGATGATCCGGGCCTGATCACTGTGGAAGAGCGGGTGAACTTTGGCGAGTTCACCCGCTCTTGCATGTACCTGCCAGTAGCCTGATGGGCTGTGACCAGTCGACACAGATCATCAGAGAGCTCTGTTTCCGCCACCGCGGACGTGAAGTCCCTCTCTCCGCGCCGCCGTTCGGTCGTCAAGGCTGCCGCCGCCACCGCGGTGCTGGCCGGGCCGCTGGCCGCCGCGCTGCCCGCCCGGGCCGCCGCTCAGGCGCCCGCCTTCCTGCACGGGGTCGCCTCCGGCGACCCGCTGCCGGACGGCATCCTGCTGTGGACGCGGGTGACGCCGGTGCCCGAGGCGACGCCGGGCTCGGGGATCGGCCCGGACACCGAGGTGAGCTGGACCGTCGCCCGGGACAAGGCGTTCACCGACGTCGTCGCGAAGGGGTCCACCCTCGCCACCGCCGCCTCCGACCACACCGTGAAGGCCGACATCCGCGGCCTGAAGCCGGCCACCGAGTACTGGTTCCGCTTCTCGGCCGGCGGCACCGACTCCCCCGTCGGCCGCACCCGCACCGCCCCGGCCGCCGACGCCGCCGTCGGCGGACTCCGCTTCGGTGTCGTCTCGTGCGCCAACTGGGAGGCAGGGCACTTCGCCGCCTACCGCCACCTCGCCGCCCGCGGCGACCTGGACGCCTGGCTGCATCTGGGCGACTACATCTACGAGTACGCCAGCGGCGGCTACGGCACCCGCGGCACCGTCGTCCGCCCGCACTCGCCGGCCCACGAGATCGTCACCCTCGCCGACTACCGTCTGCGGCACGGCACCTACAAGACGGACCCCGACCTGCAGGCCCTGCACGCCAAGGCCCCGGTCATCGCGATGTGGGACGACCACGAGTTCGCCAACGACGCCTGGTCGGGCGGCGCCGAGAACCACACCGAGGGCGCCGAGGGCGCCTGGGCCGCCCGTCAGGCCGCCGCCAAGCAGGCCTACTTCGAGTGGATGCCGGTCCGCCCCGCGATCGAGGGCACCACCTACCGCCGCCTGCGCTTCGGCAAGCTCGCCGACCTCTCCCTGCTGGACCTGCGCTCCTTCCGCTCCCAGCAGGTCTCCCTCGGCAAGGGCGAGGTCGACGACCCGGACCGCACCATCACCGGCCGTGCCCAGCTCGACTGGCTGAAGGCGGGCCTGTCCGCCTCCGACGCCACCTGGCGGCTGGTCGGTACCTCGGTGATGATCTCGCCGTTCGCCGTCGGGTCGCTTCCCGCGAGCCTGCTCAAGCCGCTCGCCAAGCTGCTCGGGCTGCCCCAGGAGGGCATCGCGCTCAACACCGACCAGTGGGACGGCTACACCGACGACCGCCGCGAACTCCTCGCGCATCTGCGCGACAACGCCATCCGCAACACCGTCTTCCTCACCGGGGACATCCACATGGCGTGGGCCAACGACGTGCCCGTCAACGCCGGTACGTACCCGCTGTCCGCCTCGGCCGCCACGGAGTTCGTCGTCACCTCGGTCACCTCCGACAACCTCGACGACATCCTGAAGGTCCGCGAGGGCGGCATCTCCTCGGTCGCCGCACCGCTGATCAAGGCGGCCAACCGGCATGTGCGCTGGGTCGACACCGACCGCCACGGCTACGGCGTGCTGGACATCACCGCCGAGCGGGCGCAGATGGACTACTACGTGCTCTCCGCCCGGACCGCGGACGCCACCGCCGCCTGGGCCCGGTCCTACCGCACCCGCAGCGGCACCCAGAAGGTCGAGCGCAGCTACGACCCGGTCTGACCGGGACCGGCCGGCCGGGAACGACGGGCCGGGCTCGTCGGCTCCCGGTCGGTCCGGACCGACGACCGGCCCCGGTCAGTCCAGGGAGTCGAGGAAGCCGAGCGCCACCCGCCAGGTGGCCTCGGCGGCCTCCTCGTCCCAGTCCGGCAGGTCGGAGTCGGTGTACAGGTGCCCGGCCCCGGGGTACCGGTACACCTCGACGTCCGCCCCGGCCCGGCGCATCTGCAGGTACCAGGCGCTCAGCCAGTCGTCCGTCTCGAACGGGTCCGGCTCGGCGACATGCAGCTGCACCGGCAGCTCGTCCACCGCGGCGTTGGGTGCGAGGTCCGAGGTGCCGTGCAGAAGCAGCAGGCCCCGCGCCTTGTCGTCGCCCAGGGCCAGCGTCTGCGCGATCGAGGCGCCGAGCGAGAAGCCCGCGTACACCAGCCCGCGCTCCGAGTAGGGCGCGGCGGCCAGCACGGCTCGCTTCAGCAGCTCGTCCTTGCCCACCTCGTCCTTGTACTCCATGCCCTCCTCGACGGTGTCGAACGTGCGGCCCTCGAAGAGGTCGGGGGTCCACACCTCGTGTCCGGCCGCGCGCATCCCCTCGGCGGCCCGTCGCACCGCGGGCCGGAGACCGTAGGACGAGTGGAAGAGCATGATGTTCATGCCGTCCATGGTGCCAGCCGGAGACGGCCGCGCCGGACCGCGGCCTGCCCGCGACGCCGCGGACGTCACATGTTCATACCGCTCCGGGCCGGTTAGGTTCGCAGGCATGGATGACGTGCTTCGCCCGCTGATCGTGGTCGGCGGCTCGGTCGTGCTCACGCTGCTGCTCGGCTGGGCCACCGACAGGCTGCTGCGCAAGGCCGACCAACGGCACCCGGAGACCCCGCTGTGGGGGCTGCTCCGCCGCGGCCGCGTCCCCTACCAGCTGCTGCTGTGCGCGGTTCTGCTCAGAGGGTCCTACGAGGAGACCAGGGTCCTCCCCGAGCACCAGGTCGGCATCGGCCGGACCCTGACCCTGGTCCTGATCGGCTCGGCCGCCTGGCTGGTCATCCGCATCGCCGCGGCCGTGGTCGAGACCTCCTACACCCGCTACGCCAGCGCCCACGCCCAGCGCGACCCGGCGCGGGTCCGCCGGGTGCGCACCCAGGTGACGCTGATCCGGCGGGTGGTCTCGGCGATCGTCGGGGTGGTCGCCGTCGCCGCGATGCTGCTGACCTTCCCCGCGATGCGCGCCGCCGGCGCCTCGCTGCTCGCCTCGGCCGGCCTCCTCGGCATCGTCGCCGGTGTCGCCGCCCAGTCGACGCTGAGCAACATGTTCGCCGGGCTGCAGATCGCCTTCGGCGACATGGTGCGCATCGGCGACACGGTGGTGGTGGACGGCGAGTGGGGCACCGTCGAGGAGATCACCCTCACCTTCCTGACCGTGCGCACCTGGGACGAGCGCCGGATCACCATGCCGGTGTCGTACTTCACGTCCAAGCCGTTCGAGAACTGGTCGCGCGGCACCCCGCAGATGACCGGCACCGTCTTCTGGCACCTGGACCACGCCGCCCCGCTGGACGAGATGCGCGAACGGCTCCGCGACATCCTGCGCGAGTGCCCCGCCTGGGACGGCCGCGCCTACAACCTGACCGTGACCGACACCACGCCCAGCACCATGGAGGTGCGGGCCCTGGTGACGGCGAAGGACGCGGACGACATCTGGACGGTGCGCGTCACCGTGCGCGAGCAGATGATCCGCTGGCTGGCCGAGAAGCACCCGTACGCCCTGCCCCGCATCAGCACGGCCGAGGCGGCCCCGCGCCCCGTCCTGGACGGCCGGCGCTCCTCCGCCTCGTTCTCCGCCCCGGCCGGGATATCCGCGGCGCGCAACACCCAGGGGCCGCCGTCCGACGGATGAACCGGGGGCGGCGGGCAGCGGGCTCAGTGGCCGCGCTCGGCGCCGCCGTTGACCTGGATGATCTGCGAGGTGATGTGCGCGGCGCCCGGTGAGGCCAGCCAGTGCAGCGTGGCGGCGATGTCACCGGGGGTGCCGGCCCGCTTGTCCAGGGTCTCGGCGATCAGCCGCGCCCGCCGCTCCTCGTCCATGCCGTCGCCGAAGAACGCGGTGTCCTCCACATAGCCGGGCGCGACGACGTTCACGGTGATGCCGTGCGGGCCCAGCTCCCGGGCCAGGGCGTGGGCGTACGGGTGCAGCCCCGCCTTGGCGGCGGCGTAGGCCACCTGGCCGGAACCGCGGTAGGCGGCGATGGAGCTGAGGAACAGCACCCGGCCGCCCGGCTCGGCGAGCCGGTGCTTGAGGGCCTCGGTGAGCAGGACCGCGGTCAGCACATTGAGCCGGAAGTTGACCGTCCAGTGCCGGGCGACGGCGTCCAGCGGGTCGTCGCCCCCGACCGGGGGCTCCAGCAGCCCGTTGCCGCCGGCACTGTGGATCAGCACGTCCACGGCGCCGAACTCCCGGCCCACGAATGCGGCGGCCGAGCCGACCGCCTCGGGGTCGGCGAGATCCGCGGCGAAGGTCAGCGCCCCGGGCACCCCGGCCCGCTCCAGCACTTCCCGTCGGCGCCCGATCAGCAGCACCTGGTCCCCGTCGGCGGCGAACATCCGGGCGGCGGCAAGACCGATACCGGTGCCGCCACCACTGATCACAACGTTCCGAGTCATGAGGGCACCCTACGGAGCAGGAGCCGCCGGAGGCGTCAGGCCGCGCGAGGGAAACGCGGACCGCGCCGCCACGCCGGGAAGCCGCTGGTGGGACGAGCCCCGCCCGCCGCCTGCTTCAGCGCAGGCTGCGCACGTCCAGGTGGCGCAGCACCCGGTCCACCACCTCGGGCACCGCCCCCGGCTCGCTCCGGGCCGCCAGCACCTCGTGCCGGGCGGCGCTGAGCATCTCGCTCTCGATCCGGCGCAGCCGCTTCAGCCGCTCCGCCCGCTGCCGGTGCGCCTCACGCCGCTCGTCCTCCGCCATCTCCGGGCTGATCCGCACCGCGATGTCGAAGGCCCGCCGCATCATCTGCTCCGCCAGGTCGTCGGGCAGCCCTTCTTCCTTCTCGATCTCCCGCAGCCTCTGCTTGGCCGCCCGGGCGGCCCGCACCGCCAGCTCGTGCTCCATCCGCTGCTCCTGCTCGGTGTCGGCCTGCACCCGCAGCCGCCTGACCAGCCACGGCAGCGTCAGTCCCTGGACCAGCAGCGTGGTCAGGATCACGCCGAAGGCGATGAAGACGATCTCGTCCCGGACCGGGAACGCCTCCCCCGCGTCCGTCTCCAGCGGGATGGCCAGGGCCAGCGCGACCGAGGCCACGCCCCGCATCCCCGCCCACCACATGACCACGGTCTCCCGCCAGCTGACCGGGATCTCCTCGTCGACGTCGCGTGCCGCGTGCAGCCGCTGCGCCAGCCAGGTCGCCGGCAACAGCCACAGCAGCCGCACCAGGATCACCACGCCCACCACCGCGCCCGCCCAGCCGAGCAACTCGCCCCACCGGCCCGAGGCGGTGTTGATCGCGTTGTGCAGCTCGAGCCCGACGAGACCGAACGCCACGCCCGTGACCAGGGTGTCCACGATGTCCCAGAAGGTGTGCCCGGCCAGCCGGGTCATCACGTTGTCGGCGTCGGTGGCGTACTCCACCAGGAAGAGCGCGGTGGTGAGCACCGCCAGCACCCCGGAGCCGTGCAGCTCCTCGGCGAGGACGTAGGAGGCGTAGGGGACGAGCAGGCTCAGGCCGATCTGCAGGGTGGGCTCGTCCAGCAGGTCCATGAGCTTGTTGGCGCCCCAGCCCAGCGCGAGCCCGATCACCACGGCGACGACGGCCGAGAGCACCAGGTCGAGCCCGGCCTCCCAGGCGGAGAACGTCCCGGTCACGGCGGCGGCGATCGCCACGTGGTACAGCACGATCGCCGTGACGTCGTTGAACAGCCCCTCGCCCTCGAGGATCGACACCAGACGGCGTGGCAGCCCCAGCTTTCCGGCGACCACGGTGGCCGCCACCGGGTCGGGCGGTGCGACCAGCGCGCCGAGCGCGGCGGCGGCGGCCAGCGGCAGGCCGGGCACGATCGCGTGAGCCACGGTGGTCACACACAGCGTGGTGACCAGGACCAGGGCCACCGCCAGCAGCAGAATGGGTTTGACGTTGGCCGCGAACTGCCGCCAGGAGGTGCGTCGCACCGCCGCGTAGAGCAGGGGCGGAAGGAGCAGCGGCAGGATCAGGTCCGGCGGGATGTCGACGTTCGGCACGAACGGCAGCAGCGCCAGGACGATCCCGAACACCGTCATCAGCACCGGTGCGGGCAGCCCCAGCCGGTCCCCGACCGGAACGCTCACCAGGGCACCGAGCAACAGGGCGAACAGCAGGGCCAACTGATCCACGGTCAGCGCTCCGGGAGGTCGACGATCGGACAGCCGGTTCCAGCCTGCCACGACCGGGCGCTCACCAGGGTGTTCGCGCGCTCCCGCCGCAATGCGCGCCGCACCATGCCGCTCCACCACGCACCGCACGGCCCCCGCTGCCCGCGTGCCCCGCCCAGTGCACTCACCGCGCACGCCGCACGGCCAGGGTGCTGTTACAGCACGCGCCGCATGGCCCGGTGCGGCATGCCCGCGTCCTCGAACTCCGGCCCGTACGCCACGTACCCGAGCCGCTCGTAGAACCCGAGGGCGTGGGTCTGGGCGTGCAGGTCGACGGCCGTGAGGCCGCGCTCGCGGGCCAGGTCCTCGACGGCACGCACCAGTGCCGCGCCGACGCCGAGCCCGCGGGCCCGGCGCAGCACCGCGAGCCGTCCCAGAGCACCCACGGAGGCGTCCCCTCCGTTCTTCGCGGCGGCGGCCTCGCCGTGCAGCAGCCGGCCGGTGCCGAGCGGGGTGCCGTCGTCCCGGACGGCGAGCACATGCACGGCCCCGGCGTCGTACGCGTCGTACTCGATGTCCTCGGGAACGCCCTGCTCGGCGACGAAGACCTCCTTGCGCACCGCGAAGCACGCCTCGCGGTCGGCGCTGTCCCGGGCCTCGCGGACGGTGTAGGGCACCGTCATGCCCAGGTCTCCTCGCGGACCTGGTCCAGGGCCCGCTGCAGGTCCTCGGGGTAGTCGCAGGAGAACTCGGCCCACTGGCCGTCGCCGGGGTGCTCGAAGCCGAGCCGCACCGCGTGCAGCCACTGACGGGTCAGGCGCAGCCGCTTGGCGAGCGTGGGGTCCGCGCCGTAGGTCAGGTCGCCGACGCAGGGGTGCCGGTGGGCGGCCATGTGGACGCGGATCTGGTGGGTGCGGCCGGTCTCCAGCTTGATGTCCAGCAGCGAGGCGGCGCGGAAGGCCTCGATCAGGTCGTAGTGGGTGACGGACGGCTTGCCGTCGGCGGTGACCGCCCACTTGTAGTCGTGGTTCGGATGCCTGCCGATGGGTGCGTCGATGGTGCCGCTGGTCGGGTCGGGGTGGCCCTGGACGAGCGCGTGGTAGCGCTTGTCGACCGTGCGCTCCTTGAACTGGCGCTTCAGCGAGGTGTACGCCCGCTCCGACTTGGCGACCACCATCAGGCCGGAGGTGCCGACGTCCAGACGGTGCACGATGCCCTGGCGCTCGGCGGCGCCGGAGGTCGAGATGCGGAAGCCCGCGGCGGCGAGACCGCCGATCACGGTCGGGCCGGTCCAGCCGGGCGAGGGGTGCGCGGCGACCCCGACGGGCTTGACGATCACCACCACGTGCTCGTCGTCGTGCACGATCTCCATGCCCTCGACCGGCTCGGCCACCACC
>Ga0207873_1000778_pt1 | contig 33411 bp, 32 predicted proteins | sample BGWIniCompost_FD_187373 | JGI IMG/M metagenome (GOLD analysis project Ga0207873, IMG submission 187373) | Cellulose adapted compost microbial communities from Newby Island Compost Facility, Milpitas, CA, USA - BGW Initial Compost (SPAdes)... ... | reverse complement strand
GTCCGGCTTTGCCACAAGCACGGCATTCCGCTCACCACGCGCGGCCGCGGCAGCGCCACTACCGGCGCGGCGGTCCCCGTCCAGGGCGGCGTGGTGCTGGCGATGGAGCGGATGAACCGCATCATCGACATCGATGCCGCCAATCGCGTTGCCGTCGTCGAAGCCGGAGTGGTCAACGCCGAGCTGCAGAAGGCCGCGGCGCGGGAAGGCTTCTTCTGGCCACCGGACCCGACCTCGGCAGCGTACTGCTCGATAGGCGGCAACCTTGCCTGCAACTCCGCAGGCCCCCGCGCCGTCAAGTACGGCACGCCACGCGACAATACGCTGGGGCTGCGCGCCATCAGCGGTGATGGCATCGAGTTGCGCACCGGCGTCTACACCACCAAGGGCGTTGTCGGTTACGACCTCACCCGCCTGATCATCGGCTCGGAGGGCACGCTTGCAGTCATCACCGAAGCGACGCTCAAGCTCGTGCCATTGCAGGCGGCGAAGCGCACGCTGCGCGGCGTGTATGCCGACATGCACAGCGCGGCGGCGGCGGTCTCCCGCATCATGGCGCAGCCGGTGACGCCCTGTGCACTGGAGTTCATCGACGCCCAGGCCATCGAGATGATCCGCGCCTATGCCGAAACCGACCTGCCGCGTGGCGCGGGTGCCATGCTGCTCATCGAGGTTGACGGCGACGAGTCACACCTGGACATGGATGCCGACGCGGTCGCCCGGGCTGCGCGTGGTGAAGGACTGATCGAACTGCGGCAGGCGGCGAGCCGCGAGGAAACCGAGGCGCTGTGGCGCGCGCGCAAGGCACTCTCGCCGGCGCTGCGCAAGGTCGCGCCGCGCAAGATCAACGAGGATGTCGTCGTGCCGGTGTCACGCATGGCGCAGCTGATCGACGGCCTGCAGGAAACATCGCGCCGCCACGGCATCACCAACGTCAATTTCGGTCATGCCGGTAACGGCAACATCCACGTCAACCTGCTGGTGAACCCGAACAATGCCGCCGAGATGGCGGCGGCGGAAGAATGTCTCGCGGAAGTGTTCGCGCTGGTGCTCAGCCTCGGCGGAACGCTTTCCGGCGAGCACGGCATCGGCCTGGTGAAGAAGGAATTCGTGGGCCTGGAAATCGAGCCGGCTACGCTGGAGATGATGCGCCGGCTGAAGGCGCAGTTCGACCCTGCCGGCATCCTCAACCCGGGCAAGCTGTTCCCGTCGCAGGATCGCGTCGCGGCTACTTGATGACCTTCAGGAAAGGCTTGCCCGGCTTGCGGGCGGCATTATCGGCGCCGCCGGTTTCGTTGCCGCCTTCGGTGCTGGGCGAGCCGTCCGGATCGTCCTCCGGTCCGAACATCATTCCCTGGCCGGAATCGCGGCCGTAGATCGCGATCACCGCCGCCGGCGGGAAGCTCACCATGTGAGGCGTGCCCTGGAAGCGAGCGGAAAAGGAGAAGCGCTCGTTGCCCATCTCCAGCATCTGCACGGCCGAGGGGCCGACGTTGAGCACGATCCGGCCATCCTGGATGAAGGCTTCCGGAACGGAAACGTCAGGCAGCGTGGCATCGACCAGCAGGTGCGGCACGTCGTTGCTGTCCACCAACCACTCGTACAGGGCTCGAATGAGATAAGGCCGCCGTGAGCGCATGATCAGGGACGCAGTTCCTGCTCGATCTCCGTCAGGCTGTTCTTGAACGACGGCCGCGCGAAGATCCGTTCCGCGTAGCGCTCGATGGCTCGCGCCTGCGCCGGCAGCTCGACGCCATAGCGCGGCAGGCGCCACAGGATCGGAGCGATGCAGCAGTCGACCAGCGAGAACTCGTCGCTGAGGAAGAAGGGCTTGAGCTGGAAGGCGTCCGCGGTGGCGGCGATAACGTCGCGCAGCTCCTTGCGGGCCCGCTCGACTTCGGCATTGCCGCTCGCCGTCTCGATGGTTTCCGCGCGCGTGTACCAGTCCTGCTCTATGTGGAACATCGCCAGCCGGAAGCGTGCGCGTCCGACCGGATCGACAGGCATCAGGGGAGGATGCGGAAAGCGTTCGTCGAGGTATTCCATCACGGTGCGAACGTCATAAAGCACGAGTTCGCGATCGACCAGCGTCGGAACGGTGTTGTACGGGTTCAGGTCGACGAGGTCTTCAGGAAGTTCGTTTCCCTCGATGTCCACGACGTCATAGGTAATGCCCTTTTCCGCCAGTACCAGCCGAACGCGATGGCTGTTCGGGTCATTCGGCCGCGAAAACAGCGTCATGACGGAACGGCGATTGGAAATGACTGCCATGTAACTCTCCGGTCTCACCTGAAGCAGGGCCCGGAGGGATGCTCCGGGCCCAGGATGATCAGTGCACGTCTCGCCAGTATTCGCGCTTCAGGAAATAGGCGAATACGAACAGCACCATCAGGAAGGCCAGCACGCCCATGCCGATTTCCTGGCGACGAAGCTGGACGGGTTCCGCGACGTACACCATGAAATTGACGATGTCGCGGACTACTTCGTCGTATTCCTCCGGCGACATCGCGCCGCCTTCGGGCTCCGTGAAGCCGGAGAAGTGCTTGGTCGGATTGCCATCGGCATCCACGCCCTCCTCGAACGTCGCCTTCTGGTAACCCTGCAGGGGCGCCAGCACGTGCGGCATGCTCGCGTTCGGCAGCACCGTGTTGTTGACGCCGATGGGACGCGACTTGTCGACGTAGAAGCTGCGCAGGTAGGTGTAGATCCAGTCCGCGCCGCGCGCCCGCGCCGTCAGCGACAGGTCCGGCGGCGTGACCCCGAACCAGCGCTCGGCATCTTCCGGGCGCATCGCGATGGTCATCATTTCCGTCGGCTTGTCGGCCGTGAACATCAGGTTCTCGGCAAGCTGCTGCTCGGTCAGCAGCAGGTCTTCCGCGAGCCGGTTATAGCGCACGTACTGCAGCGAGTGGCAGCCGAGGCAGTAGTTGACGAAGTACTTGGCGCCGCGCTGCAGGGAGGCGGTGTTCGCCAGGTTGTTGCGCGCCCGGTCCAGTTCGACGTCGGCGCTCGCCGCCATGGCGCCGAGGGGCGCCAGGGCAAGCAGAAGGCAGGCAATTATTCTTTTCATCAGAACGTCACCCTCTCAGGAACCGGCTTCGACTCATTGAGCCGCGTGAACACGGGCAGCAGCAGGAAGATCGCCAGATAGACTGCCGGAATCAGGTACATCTGCAGCATCAGCGAACCGTTGATGGGATCCCAGCGAACCGCGTCGAGGATCGCCAGCAACACCAGCACGCCCGCGAACAGGCCGAAATGGAACCCGCGGCTGCGCGTCTTCGAGTACGCCCACGAGACGAGGAAGAACAGGAAGTACAGCTCGGACAGGCGCAGCGACAGTTCCGAGAAGAACCGGGTCGGCGGCTTCAGGCCGAGGTAGCCGAGCACGATGAAGGTCGCGGCGAACACGATCAGCGCCAGCTTGTACAGCGAGCTGCGGTAGCGCATCGACTTCACGGGGTGGCGGTCCAGCCACGGCAGGACGAACAGTACCAGGATGGCGGCGCCCATGGCGAGCACGCCGAGGAACTTGTCCGGCACGGCGCGCAGGATCGCGTAGAACGGCGTGAAGTACCACACCGGCGCGATGTGCTCCGGCGTCACCAGCGGATTGGCCGGCTCGAAGTTGGCGTGCTCGAGGAAGTAGCCGCCCATCTCCGGCACGAAGAACACCACCACCGCGAACACGATCGCGAACAGGATGACGCCGACCAGGTCCTTGACGGTGTAGTAGGGATGGAACGGAATGCCGTCCACCGGATGACCGTCCGGGCCGAGGTTCTTCTTGATCTCGATGCCGTCCGGGTTGTTCGAACCATTGTGGCGCAGCGCCACCAGGTGGAACACCACGAGCAGGATCAGGATCAGCGGCATCGCGATGACGTGCAGCGCGAAGAAGCGATTCAGCGTGATGTCGGAAATCGCGAAGTCGCCGCGGATCCACAGCGCCAGCGGTTCGCCGATCTTCGGAATGGCGCCGAACAGCGAGATGATCACCTGCGCGCCCCAGTAGGACATCTGGCCCCACGGCAGCAGGTAGCCCATGAAGGCCTCGGCCATCAGCGCGACGTAGACCAGCATGCCGAAGATCCACAGCAGCTCGCGCGGCGCCTTGTACGAGCCGTACATCAGGCCGCGGAACATGTGCAGGTAGACGACCACGAAGAAGGCCGATGCACCGGTGGAGTGCATGTAGCGGATCAGCCAGCCCCACTCCACGTCGCGCATGATGTATTCGACCGAGGCGAACGCGTCCTCGGCCGAGGGCTTGTAGTTCATGGTCAGGAAGATGCCCGTGACGATCTGGATCACGAGCACGACCAGCGACAGGACACCGAAGTAGTACCAGAAGTTGAAGTTCTTCGGCGCGTAGTACTCGGTCGCCTGGCTGCGCACGAAGCTCGACAACGGGACGCGCGCATCGATCCAGCCGATGAAGCGGTTCCAGCCGGCGGCGGCGCGGTCGAAGTAATCCTGGTTCTGACGTTCCATCAGGCGGCCCCTCCGTCTTCACCAATGATCAGCGTGGTGTCGTTCAGGTAACGGTGCGGCGGCACCTGCAGGTTGAGCGGCGCCGGCACGCTCTTGTAGACGCGACCGGCGAGATCGAACTTGGAGCCGTGGCAGGGGCAGAAGAACCCGCCGCGCCAGTCCTGGCCGAGATCCGCAGGAGCGACTTCGGGACGGTACGTCGGCGAGCAGCCCAGGTGGGTGCAGTTCGACACGACGACGAAGAATTCCGGGTTGATGGAACGCAGGTCGTTGGTGGCGTACTCCGGCTGCTGTGCCTCGCGGGATTCCGGGTCGCGCAGCATGTTCGGATCCAGCTCGCGGGTACGAGCCTGCATTTCGGGGGTACGGCGAACGACGGCGATCGCCTTGCCGCGCCACTCGACCATGGCGATGCCGCCCGGTTCGATCTTGCTGATATCCACTTCCACGGGGGCGCCGGCGGCACGCGCACGCGCGCTCGGCTGCATGGAAGCCACGAAAGGCACGGCGGCAGCCACGACGCCGACACCTCCGACCACGGAGGTGGCGACCGTCAAGAAATGGCGCCTGGTGAGGTCTACGCCGTCAGTACTCATCCAAAGCTCTCCTGAGGCTCTCGCAAGGTATTGATTCGATTTGAATTGGTATGTTTATGCCGCGGACACGGAATGCGGCATTATACACATCCGCTCGCTTTGCTGACCACCGAGCCGCGGCCCGGTAAACTGCGCGGCGTCGTGATCGCCACACACCGCAAGGCTGCCCCGAACATGCTCCGTCTGAAGACCTTCATCGCCTTCCTGTTCCAGTCCGTGACCCTCGGGCTGGCACTGGCCTTCATCGCCGTCTGGCTGCGCCCCGAACTGCTGGGCGAGCGCGCCAGCGGCAACGACTCCTTCAGTGCCGCGGTCGCCTCCGCCGCACCCTCGGTGGTCAACATCCACTCGGCGCGGCGCGTCAACCCGCTGAGCTTCCCGCAATTCGAGGACCCGCTGCTGCGCCGGTACCTGGAAGACAACCGCGGCCTGGAACAGCCCATCGAAAGCACGCTGGGCTCGGGCGTGATCGTCAGCGCCGACGGCTACATCCTTACCAACAACCACGTCATCAGCGGTGCCGAAGCCATCCAGGTGGCGCTGGCCGACGGCCGCATCGCCGATGCCGACATCGTCGGCAGCGATCCGGACACCGACCTCGCGCTGCTGAAGATCGGGCTGACCGGGCTGCCCGCCATCCGGCTCGGCCGCTCCGACAGCATCCGCGTCGGCGACGTGGTGCTGGCCATCGGCAATCCCTACGGCGTGGGCCAGACGGTCACCCAGGGCATCGTCAGCGCCACCGGCCGCAGCTCGATCGGCCACGCCACCTTCGAGAATTTCATCCAGACGGATGCCGCCATCAATCCCGGCAACTCGGGCGGCGCACTCATCAATACGCGCGGCGAACTCGTCGGCGTGAACTCGGCGGTGTTCTCGCGTTCCGGCGCCTCCACCGGCATCGGATTCGCAGTACCGGTGAACCTGGCGCGCGGCGTGCTGCAGCAACTGATCGAACACGGGCGGGTGATCCGCGGCTGGCTGGGCGTGGACCCGCAGGACCTCACGCCGGAACTCGCGGAAGCCTTCGGCCTGCCCAGCACCCAGGGCTTCGTGGTCCGCGAGGTCCTGCCGGGCAGCCCGGCCGAGGCGGCGGGCCTGGAGCGCGGCGACGCGATCACCCATCTCGATGGCCGGCCCATCGCCAACGCCCGCGAGGCGCTCAACATCATCGCCTCGTTCCAGCCTGGCCAGGTATTGAGAATCCGCGGAGTGCGCAGCGGCGAGCCGTTCGTCTCGTCGGCGATAGTGACCGAACGGTCACCGCAGGGAAGGGGTTGAGAGCGCGGGGCGCGGAAGCGCCCCGCTTCGTCTTCAGTCAGGTACGCGGCGGATCTTCGCGCCCAGCGAGGCAAGCTTTTCCTCGATGCACTCGTAGCCGCGATCGATGTGGTAGATGCGCTCGACCAGCGTGCTGCCTTCGGCAACGAGGCCGGCCAGCACCAGCGAGGCCGAGGCGCGCAGGTCGGTGGCCATCACCGGCGCCGCCTTGAGCTTCGGCACGCCGCGCGAGATCACCGTGTTGCCCTCGACCTGCAGGTCGGCGCCCATGCGCTGCATCTCCAGCACGTGCATGAAGCGGTTCTCGAACACGGTCTCGGTAATGATGCCGGTGCCTTCCGCGACCGTGTTCAGCGCCGTGAACTGCGCCTGCATGTCGGTCGGAAATGCGGGATAAGGCGCCGTGCGCAGGTTGACTGCCCTGGCCCTGCGGCCCTGCATGTCCAGCTCGATCCAGTCCTTGCCGATGCCGATAGTCGCGCCCGCCTCGCGCAGCTTGACGATCACCGCATCCAGCAGGTCGGAGCGCGTGTCCTTGATGCGCACCTGGCCGCCGGTGATCGCCGCCGCCACCAGGTAGGTACCGGTCTCGATGCGGTCCGGCAGCACGGTGTAGTGCGTGCCGCTCAGGCGCCGCACGCCCTCGATCTCCAGCCGGTCGGTGCCCGCGCCGCGGACCTTCGCGCCCATCTGGTTGAGGCAGTTGGCAAGATCGACCACCTCGGGTTCGCGCGCGGCGTTCTCGATGACCGTGACGCCGTCGGCCAGCGCCGCCGCCATCATCAGGTTCTCGGTGCCGGTCACCGAGACGGTGTCCATGACGATGTTGGCGCCCCGCAGCCGGTCGCAGCGGGCGCGGATGTAGCCGTTCTCGACGGTGATGTCCGCGCCCATGGCGCGCAGGCCCTCGATGTGCAGGTTCACCGGGCGGGTGCCGATGGCGCAGCCGCCCGGCAGCGACACCTCGGCCTGGCCGTAGCGCGCCAGCAGCGGGCCGAGCACCAGGATGGAGGCGCGCATGGTCTTTACCAGCTCGTACGGCGCGAAATAGCTCCTGATCGTCGTCGGGTCGACCTCGATGCGCATGCGCTCATCGATGGTGACGGACACGCCCATGCGGCCGAGCAGCTCGATGGTGGTGGTGACGTCATGCAGGTGCGGCACGTTGCCGACGGAAACGACGTCGTCGGCAAGCAGCGTGGCGGCAAGAATGGGCAGCGTGGCGTTCTTGGCGCCGGAAGTGCGGATCTCGCCTTCCAGCCGGGTGCCGCCTTCAATGAGCAGTTTGTCCAAGGAATTCTCCGATCAGTCTTGAGCGGCTTCCGCCGGGGTGAGCGTGCGCAGGGAAAGGGCGTGGATTTCGCCGCCCATGCGTTCCCCCAGCGTGGAATACACCAGCCGGTGCCGTTCGAGCGTGCGCTTGCCCTCGAAGGCCGGGCTTACGATGGTGGCTTCGAAGTGCACGCCGTCATCACCCCGCACCTCGACGCTGGCGCCAGGCAGCCCCCGCAGGATCATCTCCCGAATGTCTTCAGCAAGCATCTTTATTCCATTCCGTACGAACGAGCCGGCAATGATACCTGATTGAGGCCTCCGCACAGTGACCGTGGCCACGCCAACGGCCGGGGATTATCATGCATGCCCCTTGCGTGCACCGCGGCTGGAGCAGGTTCCCCCAGGACGGCGCCCGCCGCGCGGCTTATCAGGCAATGCCTTGTTTCGGTATCCTGCGCCAACGACAGGAAAAATCTCATGTCCGACAGGAATTACATTCAGCACGGCCGCATGGTGGTGACCATCGAGGCCGAGGCGGTCGCTGCCCTTGCGGGCAGGATCGACGAGAAATTCGCCCGCGCCTGCGAGTTGTGCATGGCCTGCCGCGGCCGCATCGTGGTGGTCGGCATGGGCAAGTCCGGCCATATCGGCAGCAAGATTGCCGCCACCCTGGCCAGCACTGGCACCCCGGCCTTCTTCGTCCATCCCGGCGAGGCCTCGCATGGCGACCTCGGCATGATCACCGGCGAGGACGTGGTCCTGGCGATATCGAACTCCGGCGAGACCAGCGAAATCCTCACCATCGTGCCGCTGCTCAAGCGCCTCGGCGTGCCGCTCATCAGCCTCACCGGCAAGCCGGAATCGACGCTGGCGCGCAGCGCGGACGTGAATCTCGACGTCAGCGTCGCCAAGGAAGCCTGCCCGCTGAATCTCGCGCCGACCGCAAGCACCACCGCTACGCTGGCCATGGGCGACGCGCTTGCCGTGGCGCTGCTGGAAGCGCGCGGCTTCACCGTCGAGGACTTCGCCCGCTCCCATCCGGGCGGCTCGCTGGGCCGCCGCCTGCTGCTGCACGTCAGCGACCTCATGCATACCGGCGACGCCATCCCGCGCGTCGCCCCGGACGTGCTGCTCAGCGAGGCGCTGGTGGAAATGTCGCGCAAGGGCCTGGGCATGACCGCCATCGTCGACGCCGGCGACAAGGTGCTCGGCATCTTCACGGACGGCGACCTGCGCCGCACCCTGGACCGCCGCCTCGACATCCACGCCGCCACCGTTTCCAGCGCCATGACGCCGGCGCCGCGCACGATCCGCGCCGAGGAGCTGGCGGCCGAGGCGCTGAAGATGATGGACCAGCACAAGATCAATGCGCTGCTGGTGGTGGATGACAATGAACGCCTGATCGGCGCGCTCAACATGCACGACCTGCTGCGCGCCGGCATCGTCTGAGGAACCCATGGACCTGAACAGCATTCATGCGCGCGCCCGCAAGATCCGCCTCGCCGTCTTCGACGTCGATGGCGTACTGACTGACGGCAGTCTTTATTACGGCCCCGACGGCGAAACCCTGAAGGTGTTCAACGTCCGCGACGGCTACGGCATCAAGTCCCTGCAGCGCGCCGGCATCGAGGTCGCCATCATCACTGGCCGCAACTCGAAGATGACCGCGGCGCGGGCCCGCGACCTCGCCATCGAGATGCTGGTGCAGGGCCGCGAGGACAAGGGCGTGGCGCTGGACGAGCTGCTGCGCGAACACGGCGCGGCGCCGGCGGAAGTCGCCTACATGGGCGATGACGTGGTGGACATCCCGGCGCTGGAAAAGGTCGGCCTCGCGCTCACGGTGCAGGACGCGCATCCCGCGGTGTTGCGAGTGGCGCACTGGCGCGCCAGCCACCCAGGCGGGCGCGGCGCAGTGCGCGAGGCTTGCGACATGATCCTGGCTGCGCGCGCCGCCGGGGGCGCATGAACCGCCGCGTGCTCATCACCGGTCTCGCGCTCGCCGTCTTCGGCCTGGCGAGCTGGTGGTGGCTGGGACAGCAGCGCGAGGCACCCGCCGACGCCGAGCGGCCGCGCCGCCCCGACGCCTTCTTCCGACAGCTCGACGCCCTGCGCCATGACGAATCCGGCCGGCCGGTGATGCGCGTGCTGGCCGCGCACGCCGAGCACTATCCCGATGACAGCTGGATTTACCTGCGCGAGGTTAAGGCGCGCAGCGAACAGGCCGACGCCCGGCCCTGGCGGCTGTCCGCGGATGCCGGCCGGCTAAGCGATGACGGCGCCCGGCTGGACGCGCAGGGTAACGTGCTGCTGGTACGCGAAAACGACGGCGGCGCGCCGCTCACGCTTGCCGCCGAGCAGCTTTCCGTCGACAGTGAGGCGAAACTCGCCACCAGCGAATCGGTGGTGGTGATTTCGCAGGGCCCGAGCCGCATCCGCGGGCGCGGCCTGCGCGCATCACTGGCCGACGATCACATCCGGCTTGAGAACGAGGTGGAGGCCTGGTTTGAGAAATAAGGGATTGCTCATCGCCGCCTGGCTTGCCGCCTTCGCGGCATTCGCACAGGCGGGCGACTCCGAGGCGCCGCTGCAGGTGCGTTCCGACGACTGGGAAGCCGACCGCGCCCGCGACATCGCGGTGTTCCGCGGCAACGTCACCATCGAGAAAGGCAGCCTGCGCATCGAGGCCGACGAAGTGCGCCTGCGAACCCGCGACGGCGAGGTCCAGGAAGGTACCATCATCGGCCGCCCTGCCCGCTTCACCCAGCAGCCCGAGGGCCGTGAGCGCGTGGAAGGCGAAGCCGAGCGCATCGAATACGACGCCGCCAACGGCATCGTGATTCTCACCGGCAGGGCCTGGGTGCGGCAGCAGGGCGACGAGATCCGCAGCGAGACCATCCGCTATCACATTGACGACCAGCGGGTGACCGCCACTTCCGGCGAACGTGCCCGCGAGCGCGTGCAGATCACCATTCAGCCTAGGGAGCAGGCAGGACAATGAGCAGGCTGGAAGCCAGGGAGCTGGTGAAGCGCTACCGCGACCGCACGGTAGTCAACGGCGTGTCGCTGCAGGTGGACAGCGGCGAGATCGTGGGCCTGCTGGGCCCGAACGGCGCCGGCAAGACCACCTCCTTTTACATGATTCTCGGCCTCGTGCCGCGCGACGGCGGCGGCATCTTCCTGGACGGCGAGGATGTCAGCGAGCTGCCGGTACACGCCCGCGCGCGCCGCGGCATCGGCTACCTCCCGCAGGAAGCCTCAGTGTTCCGCAAGCTCACCGTGGCCCAGAACATCATGGCCATCCTCGAGACCCGCGACGACCTGGACCGTGCCGGCCGGGAGACTGCGCTGGAGCAGCTGCTCGAGGAGCTGCACATCGGCCACATTCGCGACACCGCGGGCGTGAGCCTGTCGGGCGGCGAGCGGCGCCGCGTCGAAATTGCCCGGGCGCTGGCGGCGGAACCGCGCTTCGTGCTGCTGGATGAGCCCTTCGCCGGCGTCGACCCGATCTCGGTGATCGACATTCAACGCATTGTCGAACACCTGCGCGACCGGGGCATCGGCGTGCTGATCACCGACCACAACGTCCGTGAGACCCTTGGTATCTGTGAACGCGCCTACATAATCAGTAAAGGCCAGGTCATCGCGGCGGGAACGGCGGAGCAGATTCTCGCCAACCAGGAAGTGCGGGACGTGTACCTGGGCCACCAGTTCACGCTGTAAAGTAGAAAACAACCGGCGACGCCGGACGTTCGGGAGGCACCTCGCCATTTCCATGAGACCGTCGCTACAGCTGCGTCTCGGGCAGCAGCTCGCCATGACGCCGCAACTGCGGCAGGCAATACGGCTGCTGCAGCTTTCCATCCAGGAACTCCGCCAGGAAGTGCAGCAGATCCTGGAAAGCAACGTCATGCTGCTGCCGGACGACGGCAGCGCCGACACCGAACCCGCCGATTCCCTGGACGACCTTCCCGAGATCGACACTGCCGCCGAGCAGGACGACTACGGCCTGGACGATGACTGGCGCGAGCCTGCGTCCGACAGCTGGCAGGAATCCGACTGGGACCCCTTCGAGAACATGGCGAGCGGCGGTGAGGGCCTGCAGGAGCAGCTGCTCTGGCAGATCCGCATGAGCCGCTTCAGCGCCGAGGAGCGCGCCATCGCCGAGGCCATTGTCGACGCGCTGAACGACGACGGCTACCTCACCGAGCCCCTGGAAGAGCTCTGCGCCGCCGTCGAGGTCGATCTCGAGACCGGCGAGCGCGTACTGCACCGCATCCAGGCCATGGACCCGCCGGGTGTCGGCGCCCGCGATCTCGCCGAATGCCTGCTGGCACAGCTGCGACTGCTGCCGCCTTCGGATGCCCGCGACGCCGCCATTGCGCTGGTGCGGCTCGGCCTGGAAAGGCTGGCGCGGGCCGACCATGCGAAGCTTGCCCAGGACATCGGCCGGCCGGTTGCCCTCGTCGCCGCGGCGCTGGAGATGATCCGCGGCCTCAATCCCCGGCCCGGCAGCGCGGTGAACAGCGGCACCACGGAGTACGTCATTCCGGACGTGCTGCTGGTGCGACGCGGCGGGCGCTGGCAAGTGGAACTGAATTCGGCCGTGACGCCGCGAGTCCGTCTCAACGACGAATACGCCCGCCTGCTGCGCCAGGCCGACACTCGCAGCCCGCAGATGCAGGCGCAGCTGCAGGAAGCGCGCTGGCTGATCCGCAGCCTGAGCGTGCGCAACGACACGCTGCTGCGCGTCGCCCAGGCCATCGTGGATCGCCAGCAGGCGTTCTTCGATGCGGGCGATGAGGAAGCGATGTGCCCGCTGGCGCTGCGCGATATCGCCGAAGTGGTCGAGGTGCATGAGTCCACCATCTCGCGCGTCACCACCAACAAGTACATGCACACGCCGCAGGGCATCTTCCCCCTGAAATACTTCTTTTCGACCGAGATTCCCGCACGCGACGGAGGCCTTTCCTCTGTTGCAGTGCGAGCCCGCATTCGCCGGCTGATAGATCAGGAAAACCCCCAGCAACCCTTGAGCGATCAGCAGATTGCCGCCATGCTGACGGCAGAGGGGGTACGCGTCGCCCGGCGAACGGTGGCCAAGTACCGGGAAGCCATGCGCATCCCGGCGTCCTACGACCGCAAGCAAGCCGTCAACCGGCGTCAGACGACATCCAGTTGATGGAAAGGAGCTGAATCATGCAAATGCATCTGACGGGTCATCATGTCGAAATCACCCCGGCTCTGCGCAACTACGTCGAAACCAAGTTCTCCCGCCTCGAACGACACTTCGAACATCTCTACGACATCCACGTGGTGCTGACCATTGAAAAGCTCCTGCACAAGGCCGAGGCAACCGTGCAGGTGAACGGCAACACCCTGCACGCGGACGCCGCCGAGGAGGACATGTACGCCGCCATCGACCTGCTCATCGACAAGATCGACCGTCAGGTGATCAAGCACAAGGAGAAGCTGCGCGACCATCACCAGCGAGAAGTGAAACCCAGCGTGGGATGAACACGCGTCAGCCCGAAAACGGCCGCTCATCGAGCGGCCGTTTTCCTTTCAGACGTTTGCCGCAGGGAATCGTCGAGCGGCTTTGCTAGAATCGCGGTGTCGGTCCTTTCGCGGGAAGCATCCATGCAGATCATTTTCGTCAGCGGGCTTTCGGGCTCGGGCAAGACAGTGGCCCTGCATCTGCTCGAGGACATGGGTTACACCAGCCTCGACAACTTCCCCATCCGGCTGCTGCGCGACTACATCGAGGGCGAGATCGACCGCGATGGCGGCGACCGCCGCAGGGTGGCGATAGGCATCGACGCCCGCGCCGGCGAAAAGGACCTCAAGGTCCTGCCCGAGATGCTGGAAGAGCTGCGCCAGGCGGGCTACCCCGCGCAACTGATCTTCCTCACTTCCGAGGATGACACACTCATCCGCCGCTACAGCGAAACGCGCCGCCGTCATCCGCTCGCGCAGCAGGAAGGCGGGCTGCTCGATGCGATCCGCGACGAGCGCCGCGTGCTCTCAGCGGTCTCGGGTTGCGCGGACCTGACCATCGACACCACGCATCTCAACGTGCATGACCTGCGCGAACTGATCCGGCGCCGCCTCAAGCCTGAGGACGGCGGCCTGTCGCTGATGTTCATGTCCTTCGGCTTCAAGAACGGCGTGCCCCGGGATGCGGATTTCGTCTTCGACCTGCGCTGCCTGCCGAATCCTCACTGGGAGCACAGCCTGCGGCCGTTCACGGGACGCGACGAGGGCGTGATCCGCTATCTCGAGGAAAAGGAGACCGTGATCGGCATGCGCAAGGACATCATCGCCTTCCTCGAGCGCTGGATTCCGTGCTTCGAAGGCGCCGATCGCAGCTATCTCACCGTCGCCGTCGGCTGCACCGGCGGACGGCATCGTTCCGTGTACATGGCCGAGCAGCTGGCCGCGCATTTCATGCAGAAATATCCGCGCGTGCTGGTCCGGCATACCTCGCTGTCCGAGCTCATGGACGCGCAGGAATTGCGAAGCACGACCGCTGCGCTCCAATAGACGCTGATTTTTTCTGCCGTTACACTGCCCCGCGTTGTTCCACGCCCCTGTGTCCTGTCCGCTTCCCGGTCGCGAATGCGGGGCGCCGCCGTCTGCCGCCGATCCGAGACCGCGATGACCGATACCGCCAACACGACAAGCAGCACCGTGAGCCGGCTGGAAAGCATCCGCGAAGCGCTGGATACCGGCACGCTGCGCAGCATCCGGCGGATGATGCATTCGCTGCACCCGGCCGAGATCGCACGCCTGCTCGAATCGCTGCGACCGGCGGAACGCGAGGTGGTGTGGGAGCTCGTCGATCCCGAGGACGACGGCGAGGTCCTGCTGCACGTCAATGACGAAGTGCGCATGGGCCTGATCCGCGGCATGGATGCGCAGGAACTGCTCGCCGCCACCGAAGACCTCGACATCGACGATCTTGCCGACCTGTTCGCCGATCTTCCCGAGGCGGTCACGCAGCAGCTGCTGCGCTCCATGGACGAGCAGAACCGCAACCGCCTCGCCGGCCTGCTGGCCTATCCCGAGGACAGCGCCGGCGGCCTGATGAACACCGACACGGTGACGGTGCGCCCCGACGTCACCGTCGACGTGGTGTTGCGCTACCTGCGCATGCGCGAGGACCTGCCGGAAGACACCGACCGGCTGTTCGTGGTCAACCGCTACGGCCGCCTGCTCGGCACCCTCACCCTGGCGCGGCTCCTGTCCAGCGACACGGCGACCACCGTCGCCGAAATCATGGACACGGAAATCAAGGGAATCCCCGCGGAAACCTCCGCCCAGGAGGTCGCCAGCCTGTTCGAGGACCGCGACCTCGTGTCCGCGCCGGTGGTCGATGCCGAGGGCGTGCTGCTCGGCCGAATCACCATCGACGACGTGGTCGACGTCATCCGCGACCAGGCAGACCACTCCTTCATGACCATGGCCGGCCTCACCGAGGACGAGGACATGTTCGCGCCGGTGCTGCTCAGCGCCCGGCGCCGCGCGCTGTGGCTGGGCGTGAACATGTTCACCGCCACCATCGCGGCGGCCGTGGTCGGCCTGTTCGAGGCGACGCTGGACAAGATCGTGGCGCTCGCCGTGCTCATGCCCATCGTCGCCAGCATGGGCGGCATCGCCGGCAGCCAGGTGCTGACCATCATGATCCGCGGCCTGGCGCTGGGGCAGCTGGACGGCAGCAACGCCCGCTGGTTCATGGGCAAGCAGCTGGCGGTGATCGCCCTGAACTCGATCGGGCTGTCGGCGATCGTCGCCGGCATCGCCTGGCTCTGGTTCCGCAGCATCCCCATCGCCGCCATCATCGGCAGCGCGCTCATCATCAACCTGCTGATCGCCGCGCTGGCCGGCTGCACCGTGCCGCTGCTGCTGCGCCGGCTCGGCATCGATCCCGCCCTCGCCGGTCCGGTGGTACTCACCACCTTCACCGACGTCATGGGCTTCCTGGTCTTCCTCGGCCTCGGCACCCTCTACCTGCTCTGAGCCGGGCTGCGGCGCCCCCAGGGGTTTTCCCGGAGATCGATGCTCCCTGCGTCACAGCTTCGCCGCCCGCCCTGTGACCTTTGGACGGCAAGCAGCTATGCTGTAGCTCTTTCAGGGGGACCTGGCGGGTCTATGAAGAAAGTCGTTGTACTGAACACCAAGGGAGGCTGCGGCAAGACCACCATCACCACGAATCTTGCCGCGTACCATGCCGCGGCGGGCTATCGCACCACCCTGATGGACTACGACCCGCAGGGGTCGAGCACCCGCTGGCTCAGCAAGCGCGACGAAAGCCGGCCGCGCGTCAACGGCGTGGCCGCCTTCGAGCGCAACACCCGCGTCACCCGCAGCTTCCAGCTGCGCGCGCCCCTGGATACCGAGTACCTGTTCGTGGACACGCCGGCCGGTCTCGATCCGCACAGTCTCACCGAGATCACCCGCAACGCGCACGCCGTCATCGTGCCGGTGCTGCCTTCCGACATCGACATCCATGCCGCCTCGCGCTGCATCGCGGATCTGCTGCTGATCGCACGCATCGACCGCCGCGAGGAGCGCATTGCCGTGGTCGCCAACCGCGCCCGCAAGAACACGCGCGTCTACTACGCGCTGACCCGCTTCCTGAACAGTCTCGAGATTCCGTTCGTCGCCACCTTCCGCGACACCCAGAACTACATCACCTGCTTCGAGCAGGGCATAGGCATCCATGAGGTGCAGGACAATCGCGTGCTGCGTGATCGCAAGGACTGGCAGCCGCTGCTGGACTGGATTCACAGCCGCAAGGCGAATCCCATGCAGGCAGCCTTCCAGGGCACGATCCGTTCGAGCGAAACCGTCAGCTGAGAGGTGATTCTCATGCGCACACTTGTCACCGCCATCGCATTCGTCGCGGCGCTGCTGTCTGCAGCCGCCATCGCCAAGCCCGCAGTCGGGGAAATGGCGCCCGACTTCCGGCTGCAGGACCAGAACGAGAAGTGGCACTCGCTCGCGGATTACCGCGGCCAGTGGGTGGTGCTCTACTTCTATCCCAAGGACGACACCCCGGGCTGCACCACCGAGGCCTGCAACTTCCGCGACGAGATCTTCCGCTACCGCGCCAAGGGGGCGGCCGTGCTCGGCGTGAGCCTCGATGACGTGAGCTCGCACCGCGAGTTCGCCGAAAAGCACTCCCTGCCCTTCCCGCTGCTCGCGGATGCCGACCATGACGCGGCGAAGAAGTATGACGTGGTCAAGGGCATGGGGCCGGTGAAGTACGCGAACCGCGAGACCTTCATCATCAGTCCGGACGGCAGCATCGCCCGGCACTACGAGAAGGTCGATCCCGAGCGGCATGCCCAGGAAGTTCTCGAGGACCTCGATCGATTGATGGGCGAGGCCAAGGCCTCCTGATCAGTCGAGGGTGATCGCGGCGGTCCGAACCTGGCGGCCGCCAGCAGTATCCGTCCACGCCATCAGCAGCCTGCCATCCGGCGCGAGCGCGAGGCGGGGAAAGCCGCTGGCGCGCTCGGCACTGGACGCGACAAGCCGCAGGCTCCCGCCCGGCCTGCCGTCACGGCTGACCTTTCGCAATCGCACTTCGGCGCCCTCGCCGGTCTTCTCCAGCCAGCTCGCCAGCACGCCGTGGCGCGGATGCACCAGCACATCGACCCGCCCTTCCGGCGCGCCATCATCCAGCCGCAGCGGCGCGGCAAAGCTACGACCTCCGTCCCGTGACAGCGCCAGCCGCACTTGCGGCTTGCCTTCCGCCGCGGTGAACCAGGCCACGGCAACGAAATCGCCATCCGCCGCCACTGCCGGACCATTGACCGGGCAGCCGGGGATGCGCCAGCCGTCTGCGTGCACGAGAACGGATTCTTCCCACTCGCCATTCGCGAAACGCCGCGCACGAATGTCGCGCACTTCGTTCTCGTCGCGATCACGGTAGACCAGCACCAGCGCATCGTTCGCCCAGGCGGCGTCCGTCTGGCAGCAATCGCACACGCGCGCGTCCAGCTCCTGCTCGCGGACGGTATCGCCATCGATCTCGCCATGCCGCAGCGTCATCGCCCCGCCGTGATGTTCGTGTCCGGAAGAAGCGGTGTTGCGCCCGTCCAGCCACGCCAGTCCGAGCCTGCCGCCTGGCAGGGCGAAAGCACTGACGAAACCGTGCTCGGTCGGCGTACTGTCGGCATGCGGCGTGCCGATCTCGCGCCAGGTATCACCATCCACGGAAAGCGCGAGCTGGATGTCATAGGCGTAAGGATCGGCGCCGGATTTCTGCAGCCACCATGCAAGCCAGTTGCCGTCACCCGCGGGCATCACGCCCGGCATGTCCGCCCAGTTCACGAACCAGTCGCCGCCGCTCGCGACCAGTCGCGGCTCGCTCCAGCCGCCGTCCTGCCATAGCGAATAACGCAACGCATGCCCCTCGGCGCTGGCCTCCAGCCAGCTCAGGCTGAGAATGTCAGCAAAGGCGAAGAGTTGCGGCGCGAGGCTTTCCGTGGCGGCAGGCGTGGGCAGCTCCTGCACCATGAGCTCCGCGGCTTGCGGTTGCGGTTCACAGGCGGCGAGCAACAGCAGGCCGGGCAACAGAACATGCAGTCGTTTCATTTGAATCACTCGCCTCCCGCGCGCAGCACCAGCCGCCATCTTGGCTCACCCGGGAGGAAGGACGTGCCGCGACCTTCTGCCCAGTCATCGTGGCCGGAAAGGTAGAAGGGCGACAGTGGGTGGCCGCTCTGCCCGCCCGGCATGTGGAAATAGCCTTCCTGTTCGTGCCCCGGCGAGACCGCGAAGCGCTCCGATGCGCCGAAGCTCGCGCCCTGCACGCGCGGCATGTGACTGTCGCCGGGAAGCTCGATGGCCGGCGCATTCAGGAGCCCACCCAGCAAGGGCAAGCCGCCAAGCGGGTGACGAATGCGCGAGCGATTGGCGAGACCCCAGCGATATTCGTCCAGCTTCTCTCCTGCCCGTTCCGCGACCGCATCCGCGGCCGCCAGCAACAGGTCATTCCAGCTGTCGAAATCGGCAGGCAGCAGGTGCGCCGGCTGTGCCTCGATTAACGTCCACACCGGGCCTTCGGCCTGGCTGGTGCCGAATGTCATCGGCGAATCCGCGAGCAAGGTTGCGGACAGGAAGCCGGCATAGACGCGCTCGATGACCTCGAGACGGAACTCGCGCACCAGCCGGTACGCCACCGAATCCACGCTCGCACGCCCTTCCCAGCTCGACAGCGCTTCCTGCAGGGCGCCTCGCCGCGCGTCTGCATGATGCGGCTCCAGCACTGCCATGAACAACCGGTGCCAGCGCGAGAGAAAACGCGCCTCGTCATCCAGCTGGATATGCAGCATGTCCTCGCTCCCGAACCGCTCCTTCTCGCGCAGCCGGTCGCGAATCTGGGCCGCGCGTGCACCCAGCGCGTAGCCGCCATCGCCGATCAGCTCCAGGGCCTCGCCATCCACCATGCGCGCGTTCGCGGACCACAGCCGCCCGTCGGCAGGATTCACGACCAAGGGATATTCCTGCGGGGCCAGCCAGCCATCCCACACCAAAACGGTTTCCGAGGAATGCAACGGCGCGGCGCCATCATGCGCGCGGCGCGGAATGCGCCCGGCAATCGTCCAGGCGATGTTGCCCTCGCTGTCGCCGACGATGAAATTCTGCGGCGGCATGCCCGCCGACTGCGCCACCGCCACGGCTTCATGCACGTTGCTCGCGCGGGCGAGATCGAACAGCCTCAGGTTGACGGCATCGGGCAGGTGCGCCTGCCAATGCAAGGCGTAATCGAAGGTCTGCTCGCCGAGCGCGTCGCTGACCACCGGCCCGAAACGGCTGCGCCGCATTTCCACCGTGACCGCATCGCCATGCGCGACTTCGATGCGCTCCGCGACGATCGCGAAGGGCTCGCAACCATCGATGCTGCGATAACCGTCCTCGCAAGGTTCCAGCAGCACGAGGTCCAGCCAGTCGCCGTAACTGTTGGTGAAGCTCCAGGCGACATGGCCGTTGCTGCCGACGATCACGCCCGGCGTACCAGGGAGGGAAACGCCGGTAACGGCATAACCATCATTGCCGGCAAGCTCCGCGCGCAGGCGAAACCAGATGTTCGGCACGCCATGACCAAGGTGCATGTCGTTCGCGACCATGGCCGCGCCACTGGCGGTCAGGGCGCCGCTCACCGCCCAGCTGTTGCTGCCAGGCAGGAGCGCGTCTTCCTCGAACCGAAACGCCACGTCGCGCGCCTCCCTGGAACGCAGATCGAACACTTCCGCAGGCGGCAGTTCGCCCGCCAGCATCACCTCGCCGCTCAACGGCGCGTCCCAGGACGTGCCCGGCGGGTACAGGAACTGCACCACCGCGGCAGGCAGCGCGGCGTTCAGCAAGGCGCGCTCGCGTTCCCTGCGCCCGGCGGCGTCATGCAGGTCGAAGAACATCGCGTAGACCACCAGCAGCGTGTCTTCCGGCGTCCAGGGCAACGGTGTGGAACGCAGCAGGAAATACTCAAAGGGACGCGCGGTGAGGGCCGCGAGGCCCGCATTCACGCCATCGACGTAGGCCTCCAGCAGCCGCCTGTCCCGTTCAGCGAGACTGTCGACGATGGCGCTCGCCACCTCGCGCAGGCCATGCATGCGCCGGGAGCGGTCGAAGTCCACGGCGGCATCCCCGACCAGGGCGGAGATCTCACCGGCGGCACTCCTGCGCAGCAGATCCATCTGGAAGAAACGCTCCTGCGCGTGCAGGAAACCGATGCCGCGCGCGAGATCCTCTTCGCTGGCGGCCTTCACCGCCGCCACACCGAGCGCATCGCGCTCGATCACCACATCCGCATCCAGGTCAGCCAGGGCAAGCTCGCCTTCCAGCTGCGGCAGGCTGGCGCGCATCAGCAACCAGGCCGCAAGCAGCAGGATCATGACGAGACAGAACAGGGTTGCCGTTCCGTAGAGGAGCGCGCGTTTGAGCTTCATGGACATCCCCCCAATCAATGCGCATCGATGATGCCGATACCACCTCCCAAGCTCAAGGCGGAATCATTCCCGCCAATGAAAAAGGCCGCCTTGCGGCGGCCTTGCTCTCCGGTGCCGGGGAGTGGCTCAGAACCATTCCTGCAGCAACGATTGCAACCACTCCATTGCCACGGTAACAACCGGCGGCTCGGCGTCGGGAATGTCGCGATCCTTTCCGGTGCCAAGCTCATCTGCCATCGCAGAACCCATGCAGCTCAAGCCGAGTGCGGCAATCAGGACATAGAGTCGATTCTTCTTCATTGTTGTTCTCCTTCCATGCAGTCAATTCACAGTTGCTTCGCTCAACGCGTACGTGAAGACGACGACACCCATCTCCACGTATTCCTGACCCGGCAGTGCCTGCTCATGCGCAACACCATCCAGGTAACTGTCCATGTGCCTGCCCGTCTGTTCGCCCAGCCGTGACAGCTCATCTCTGACTTCCTCCTCGCGTTCACGGGGCACTTTCATTCTTCGCCACATCCTGTGCAGATGCCTTCCCTGACCCGCTTTCTTACCGACATTGAAGTCCACCGTGTGGCCATGCCGGTGCGCCATCAGCCCGGCAATCTCCAGCTTGTAACAGTCCATGCCATCCGCGCCGTAGGTCGGATTCACCAGACGAATGCCACCGGCGTGGATCTCGACACTTCCTGAAGCAAGCAGATCAGTGAGCAGGTGGTAATAGTCAACGTAGCGATCGAAATGGCGCGCAAGCTTCTTGAAAGAGGGGCCTTCATCGGCATCCACCGGCAGCCAGTAAGGCTTGTCTTCGCTGTACTGGAAAGCCTGTTTGGTCGCCCACTCGCGGAGCATCTGCGCGGCGATATCGCGGCGATTCGCACGGCGGAAATCGACCGGGTGATCCATGGCCCCCAGGCGCCTGATCTGAGTTCTCGTCAAACCGGTCTCGTACATGCAATGCGCGATGCCCTTTCGTTCTCCCGGGTAGTCCGCTTCCTTGTAGCTATTGAGATAAGCGAGGCGAAGCAGGTCGACGGCGGTATCGACAGGAAACCCGAAGCGCAGCAGGGTCTTCGTCAGCGGCTTGACCGTCTGGTAGAAGTACTCCCTCAGTTCCTTGTGGTCATCCAGGAGATCAAAGACGTCCACCTGGTACTCCCTCCGTTGGCAGAATGAGGGAAGGTTTAGCACGCGGTGCCAAAAAAGTTCCCTATAGAAAAACAAAATCAGGCAAATCCCAAGTGATTTCAGGGAGGCCCTTAAAATTCGAGCTGGAAGACCACTTCGCGGCGTTCGATCGAATACGCGCTCAGTTGCGTCGGCTGTGCCACCCACAACAGGCCTGGATGGTTCGCGGCGTGGGCCTGGGATAACGACGGCGAGAAGCTCGAAATCAGAAGGAAAAGAAACGCATGCCGGAACATGTGCAAGCCTTCCCTGGCCAGAAAAAACGGCGGGAAGATTTAGCACACCGTGGGTGATGCCTACCGCGAAAAAACGAAAGTCAGGGGGACGCCCGAAAAAATTCAGGGAACGTAGAAGGTCAGTTGGAGCGGCCGGCCCAGGTCTTGAGCGAGACGGCCATCTCGACGCGGTTGCGGCCTTCGCGCTTGGCCTTGTAGAGCGCGTGGTCGGCGGCGCGGATGATCTTGCGCGCGGAGACCTGCTCGTCGCCGAGGGAGGTGGCGATGCCGACGCTGACGGTGACGTCGAGCCTGAGGCGATCGATCTCGAACGGCTCGGCCAGCATGGCGCGGCGGATTCTTTCGCCGACCTCGATGGCATTGGCGCGGCCGCAACGCGGCAATACCGTCAGGAATTCCTCGCCGCCATATCGCCCCGAAAGGTCATAGGAACGCAGCGCGACGCGCAGGCGGCGGGCGGCTTCCGCCAGCACCTTGTCGCCCATCTGGTGACCGTAGGTTTCGTTGATCTGGCGCAGGTGATCGATGTCGGTGAGCAGCACGGAAACCGGCATGCCCTCGCGCACCGAGCGGTCGAGCTCGTGCTGGGTGGCTTCCTGGATGAGGCCGTGGCTGTAAAGACCGGTGAGCGCGTCGTGCGAGGCGCCGGCGCAGGCGGCCTGCTGCAGCGCGAGTACGCGCCGCCACAGCGAGAAGCGCAGCGCCATTTCCGCGTCCGCCGCCGGTAGCCGCAACACGTCATCGACGCCGAGACGCTGCGCTTCCTGCACGCCGTCACCGCCATTGAGCAGCGCCACCAGCAACAGCGGACGCTCGGCGGCGCGCAGCTGCGCCAGCAGTTTCTCGCGATCAAGTTCGCAGGAATTCCAGTCGACCAGCACCAGCGCGGGATTGTCCCTGCCACCGAAGGCGGTCACCGCTTCGTCCATGCTGGTGACACGGCGCGTTTCCAGGCCGTCCTCGCGCAGCGCTTCTTCCAGCGGCACGGAGGCGCCGGCGGCGGCGACGATGAGTGCGCTGAAGTTTTCGCTTGCGGCGTCCATCTCCTGCTTCCGTCAGTCCTCGGCGCGATGTTCGCCGACGCGAACGATCTTCATGGAATTGGTGCCGCCTGCCACTCCGGTGAAATCCCCCTTCGTGACGATGACATGATCGCCGCGGTTGACCGCGCCGGATTCCAGCAGCACGTCCACCGCATCGGCGATCACGTGGCTGGGATCGGCATGCAGCACGTCGAACTGCACGGGATAGACACCGCGGTACAGCGTGACGCGCCGGCGCGTCGCCTCGTGGCGCGTGAAGGCATAGATCGGGATGCCGGAGCGGATCCGCGACAGCCACAGCGCCGTCGAGCCGGATTCGGTGAGCGCGATGATGGCACGTGTTTCGAGATGGTTGGCGGTGTACATCGCCGCCATGGCGATGGCCTCGTCGACGCGCTGGAAGCGGCTGTCGATGCGATGACGCGAGCGGCGCATGATGCGCTGGCGCTCCGCGCCTTCGCAGACGCGCGCCATGGCCTCGACGACGCGCACCGGGTACTTGCCGGCCGCGGTCTCGGCGGAAAGCATCACGGCGTCAGTGCCGTCCAGCACGGCATTGGCGACGTCCATCACTTCGGCGCGCGTCGGTACCGGCTGGTGAATCATGGATTCCATCATCTGCGTGGCGGTGATCACCACGCGGTTGAGATCGCGGGCGACGTGGATGATGCGCTTCTGCACGCCGGGCAGTTCGGCATCGCCGATTTCCACGGCGAGATCGCCGCGCGCGATCATCACCGCGTCCGAGGCTTCGACGATGCTTTCGATGTTCGCCACGGCCTCGGTGCGCTCGATCTTGGCAATGATGCCGGCGCGGCTGCCCGCGTCCCAGACGAGGTCGCGCGCCACCTGCAGGTCGTTGGCGTCGCGCGGGAAGGAAATGGCGACGTAATCCACGCCCAGATCGGCGGCGATGCGGATGTCGTTGCGATCCTTGTCGGTGAGCGCGGGCGCGGACAGCCCGCCGCCCTGGCGATTGATGCCCTTGTTGTTGGAAAGCCTTCCACCCACCTGCACGCGGCAGCGGATGCGCGCGCCTTCCACCGATTCCACCTGCAGCACGATGAGGCCGTCATCGAGCAGCAGCACGTCACCGGCAACGACGTCCTGCGGCAGTTCCTTGTAGGTGATGCCGACCTTGTCGCGATCGCCCGCGCTCTCGTCCAGCGCGGCGTCCAGCGTGAACGGCTGGCCGTCCTCCAGCTCGACGAAGCCGTCGGCGAACTTCTCGATGCGGATCTTGGGGCCCTGCAGGTCGGCGAAAACACCGACATCGCGGCCGGCACGGCGGGCGGCCTCGCGCACCGCATCGATGCGGCGGGCATGATCGTCGGGCTTGCCGTGGGAGAAATTCAGGCGGACGACATCGACACCCGCGGCGATCATCTTCTCCAGCACGCCGGGCTGGTCGGTCGCCGGGCCGAGGGTGGCGATGATCTTGGTGCGTCTGGGCATTGCGAAATTCCCGTGAGACGTGATGTGAGACGTGAAGCGGCTGCAGGCATTACGCTACTACAAGCGCCGCCTCACGTCTCCCATCCGGCGTTTCAGGACTTCGCTCTTTCTTCCAGGATGGCCACGGCCGGCAGCTTCTTGCCCTCGAGAAACTCGAGGAAAGCGCCGCCGCCGGTGGAAATGTAGGAGATGCGGTCGGCCACGCCGTACTTGTCGACCGCGGCCAGCGTGTCGCCGCCGCCGGCGATCGAAAACGCAGAGGATTCGGCGATGGCCTGCGCCAGCGCCTTGGTGCCTTCGCCGAACTGGTCGAACTCGAACACCCCTACCGGACCGTTCCAGACGATGGTGCCGGCTTCCTTGAGGTACTTCGCCAGCGTCTCGGCGGTATCGGGGCCGATGTCGAGAATCATCTCGTCCTTGCCGACCTGGTCCACCGGACGCACGTCGGCTTCCGCCTGCGCGGAGAATTCGCTGGCGACCACCACGTCGGTCGGCACCGGGATCTTCGCGCCGCGCGCCTCGGCGGCCTCGGTCAGCCGCCTGGCCTCATCGACGAGATCCGGCTCGTACAGCGACTTGCCGACGTCGTAACCGGCCGCGGCGATGAAGGTGTTGGCGATGCCGCCGCCGACGATCAGCTGATCGACCACCCTGGACAGCGACTCCAGCACGGTGAGCTTGGTGGACACCTTGCTGCCGGCAACGATGGCGACCAGCGGTCGCGCAGGATTGCGCAGCGCGCGGCCCAGCGCCTCGAGCTCGCCGGCGAGCAGCGGGCCGGCGGCAGCGATGGGCGCGTACTTCGCAACGCCGTGCGTGGACGCCTGCGCGCGATGCGCGGTGCCGAAGGCATCCATCACGAACACGTCGCACAGCGCCGCCATCTTCTTCGCCAGGGCGTCGTCGTTCTTCTTCTCGCCCTTGTTGAAGCGCACGTTCTCGCACAGCACGACCTCGCCGTCTTCGAGCTCGATGCCGTCGAGCCAGTCCTTCTCCAGGCGCACCTTCACGCCCAGCAGCTCGGTCAGGCGCTCCGCCACCGGCGCGAGCGAGAACTCTTCCGCGTACACGCCCTCTTCCGGACGGCCGAGATGCGACATCAGCATCACCTTCGCGCCCTGATCCCGGGCGTGCTGGATCGTCGGCAGCGCCGCACGGATGCGCGCATCCGAAGTCACCACGCCGTCGGCGATCGGCACGTTCAGATCCTCGCGGATCAGCACGCGCTTTCCCTTCAGATCGAGGTCGGTCATCTTGATGATGGTCATGTCTTCAGGCCTGTTCGGTTTCGGTTTCACTGGATGAAAGAAGGGAGAAGTGAGAAGGAAGAAGAATCATCTTCTCCCTTCTTCCTTCTCCCTGACAGCGTTGCGCTTACTTGGCGTTATGCAGCGCCACGGTGGTGTCGAGCATGCGGTTCGAGAAGCCCCACTCGTTGTCGTACCACGAGTAGACCTTCACGAGGCGGCCGATCACCTTGGTGAGGGTGGCGTCGACGGTGCTGGAGGCCGGATTGTGGTTGTAGTCCACGGAGACCAGCGGCTCCTCGTTGTAGGCGAGGATGCCCTTCAGCTCGCCTTCCGCGGCCTTCTTCAGGATCGCGTTGACTTCCGCGGCGTCGGTGTCGCGGCCGGCGGTGAAGGTGAGGTCGACCAGCGAGACGTTGATCGTCGGCACGCGGATGGAATAGCCGTCCAGCTTGCCGTTCAGTTCCGGCATCACCAGGCCCACAGCCTTGGCCGCGCCGGTGGTGGTCGGGATCATGGACTGCGTGGCGGAACGCGCGCGGCGCAGGTCCTTGTGATAGACGTCGGTCAGCACCTGGTCGTTGGTGTAGGCGTGGATGGTGGTCATCTGGCCCTGCTCGATGCCGAGCGCCTCGTGCAGCGGCTTGACCAGCGGCGCCAGGCAGTTGGTGGTGCAGGAGGCGTTGGAGATGACGGTGTCCGAAGCCTTGAGGATGTGGTGGTTCACGCCATAGACGATGGTGGCGTCGACGTCATTGCCGCCCGGCGCGGAAATGATGACCTTCTTCGCGCCGCCCTTGAGGTGCGCGGAAGCCTTTTCCTTGCTGGTGAACAGGCCGGTGCACTCCAGCACGATGTCCACGCCCAGCTCGCCCCACGGCAGCTTCGAGGGATCACGTTCGGCCAGCACGCGGATCCTGTCGCCGTTGACGACCATGTAGTCGCCTTCCACCGAAACCTCGCCGGGGAAACGGCCATGCGCGGTGTCGTAACGCGTCAGGTGCGCGTTGGTGTTGGCGTCGCCGAGGTCGTTGATCGCGACGATCTGGATCTCGTTCGTACGCCTGGATTCGTACAGCGCGCGCAGAATGTTGCGTCCAATGCGGCCGTAACCGTTGATCGCTACCTTGATTGCCATGGTGCCACTACTCCCTCTGGTCGAAAGAACGATTGATCACTTCTCGGCCATGCTGTCGCGCGCGGCCTTGACCACGTTGTCGACAGTGAAGCCGAAATACTGGAAGGCGATCTCCGCGGGCGCCGAGACGCCGAAGCGGTCCATGCACACGAAGCGGCCGTTCGGGCCGGCCCAGCGATGCCAGGCATCCGAGACGCCCGCCTCGATCACCACGCGGGCGGTGACCTCGCGCGGCAGCACGCTGTCGATGTACTTGCGATCCTGGGCCGCGAACACGTTGACGTTCGGCATGGAAACGACACGCGCGTTCACGCCGTCGGCGGCAAGCCTGTCGGCAGCTTCCATCGCCAGTCCGACTTCCGAACCCGTGGCGATGAGGATCACGTCAGGCGCGCCGTCCGCATCGCGCAGCACGTAGCCGCCGCGGGCGATGTTCTTCACCTGCGCATCGTCGCGCTGCTGGTGCGGCAGGTTCTGGCGGGTGAGCGCGAGAATGGTCGGACCGTCGCGGCGTTCCACCGCGGCCTTCCAGGCGACGGCGGTTTCCACGGTGTCGCAGGGACGCCACAGCGACATGTTGGGAATCATGCGCAGCGAGGCGATGTGCTCCACCGGCTGGTGGGTGGGACCGTCCTCGCCGAGGCCGATGGAGTCGTGCGTGAGCACGAAGATGCTGCCCTGGTTCATGAGCGCTGCCATGCGGATGGCGTTGCGCATGTAATCGGAGAACACCAGGAAGGTGCCGCCGTAGGGAATGAAGCCGCCATGCAGCGCAAGACCGTTCATCACCGCGCCCATGGCGAACTCGCGCACGCCGTAATAGACGTAGTTGCCGCTGGCGTCCTCGTGGGTGATGCCCTTGCTGCCCTTGAAATAGGTGTTGTTGGAACCGGTGAGGTCCGCCGAGCCGCCGATGAACTCCGGCAGCGCGGGACCGATGATGTCCAGCGCCATCTGCGAAGCCTTGCGGGTGGCGGCCACGGACTTGCCTTCGAGCATGGTGGCGAGCAGCTTCTCGCACACCGCCGGCCAATCCTTGGGCAGCGCGCCCGACATGCGGCGCCTGAACTCGGCGGCAAGCATCGGGAATTCCGCTTCGTAGGCCGCGAACTTCGCGTCCCACTCGTCCTCGAGCTTCCGGCCCTTGTCGCGCGCGTCCCAGCCCTTGCGGATTTCCTCGGGCACGGTGAACGGTTCGTGCGGCCAGCCGATGTTCTCGCGCGTGGCGGCGACTTCATCCTCGCCGAGCGCGGCGCCATGCACGCCTTCCGTGCCGGCCTTGTTCGGCGAACCGAAGCCGATCACGGTGCGGCAGCAGATCAGCGAGGGCTTGTCGGCGTGCTTGCGCGCTTCCTCGATGGCGGCCCTGACCTCTTCGGCGTTGTGGCCGTCGACGTCGCGGATCACGTGCCAGCCGTAGGCCTCGAAGCGCTTCGGCGTGTTGTCGCGGAACCAGCCGGCGACGTCGCCGTCGATGGAAATGCCGTTGTCGTCATAGAAGCCGATCAGCTTGCCGAGGCCAAGCACGCCGGCCAGCGAGCAGGCCTCGTGCGAAATGCCTTCCATGAGGCAGCCGTCACCGGCAAAGAAATACGTGTAGTGATCGACGATCTCGTAGCCCGGCTTGTTGAACTGCGCGGCCAGGATCTTCTCCGCGAGCGCCATGCCGACGGCATTGGCCAGGCCCTGGCCCAGCGGGCCGGTGGTGGTCTCGACGCCCGGCGTTTCGCCGTACTCCGGGTGACCCGGCGTCTTCGAATGCAGCTGGCGGAACTGCTTCAGGTCCTCGATGGAAACGTCGTAGCCGGAAAGATGCAGCAACGAGTAGATGAGCATCGAGCCATGACCGTTCGACAGCACGAAGCGGTCGCGGTCCACCCAGTCGGGGTTGGCCGGATTGTGGCGGAGGAAATCGTTCCAGAGGACTTCGGCGATGTCGGCCATGCCCATGGGCGCGCCTGGATGACCGGATTTCGCCTTCTGAACGGCGTCCATCGACAACGCCCGGATGGCGTTGGCCAGTTCGCGTCGAGACGGCATTGAAACTCCTGTGAGTGAGGGTGTGCGCGGGCGAATGCGCGGCGCCGGGAAAATTCGCGAAAAATCGCGACGGACGCTGCGCGAAGGCGCGCATTTTCGCTGAAATGCGCAGTTCCGGCAACCCCGCGGCCAATCCGTCATTGACCGCAGAACCTTGAAAAACAGGCACTTAAGTTTCGACCAGGACGCCCGGAAACCCATGGATGGCAGGCATGCGCTTCGCTAAGATACGCGCCTTCCTCGCCCGGGCCGCCAATGCGCAGCGAAAACCTCTCCGGCATCCTGTGGATGCTGCTTGCCACCGCCGTGCTGTCCATGATGGACGCCGTCATGAAACAGCTTGCCGCGCACTATTCCGCGCTGCAGGTCGCCAGCCTGCGCGGGCTGGTGTCGCTGCCCTTCGTGATCGCCTGGGTGTGGACGCGGGAACGCAGCTTCGCGACCCTGGTGCGGGTGCGCTGGGGCTGGCATCTCATCCGCGGCGTGCTCGCCATCTGCATGCTGGGCAGCTTCGTCTACGCCATCAGCGGCATGCCGCTCTCCGAAGCCTACACACTCTTCTTTATAGCGCCGCTGCTGATCACCGCGCTGTCCGTGCCCCTGCTGAAGGAAAAGGTCGACGGCCGCCGCTGGCTGGCGATCCTCGGCGGCTTCTGCGGCGTGCTCATCGTGCTGCGGCCCGGCTTCAACAGCATCGGGCTCACCGCGCTCGCCGTGCTGCTGGGCGCGACCAGCTACGCGCTCAATGCCATCAGCGTGCGGCATCTCGGCAAGACCGACTCCACCGCCGCCATGTCCTTCTGGTTCATGTTCCTGCTGGCGATCGGCGCGGGGCTGCTGGCGCTGCCGAACTGGCAGCCGCTGCGCTGGGCGGATGCGGGTTGGCTGGCGGCGCTCGGCATCACTGGTGCGATCGGCCAGCTCTGCCTCACGGAAGCCTTCCGCCGCGCGCCGGTGTCGGTGGTCGCACCCTTCGAATACTCCGCGCTGTTCTGGGGCGTGCTGCTCGACCTGCTGCTCTGGGGCGACGTCCCGGGACCCATCGTCTGGCTCGGCGCCGCCGTCATCGTCGGCAGCGGGCTCTACCTGCTGCAGCGCGAACGCGTCGTCCAGCCGGTGACGCCACCGTAAGAAGGGAAACGGACAGGATTTTTCAGGATTTCTGAAAAGTTTGTTCGCGTGCGACAGGCGGCGGCATCCTCGGAAATCCTGAGAATCCTGTCCGTTCCCCGCAGCCGTCCCCGCGAGCGCGGCCGGCCCCGGAATTGCCTGTCGAATACCGGGGAAAAGCGGGGTAAAATCGCGCCCTTTGCGGCGAAAACGCCGCCTTCTCGGGGCCTCAGCCAGGAATCAGTCAATGTCCAACAACTACCTGTTCACGTCCGAGTCCGTGTCCGAAGGCCATCCGGACAAGATGGCCGACCAGATCTCGGATGCCGTGCTCGACGCCATCCTCGCCCAGGACAAGAACGCCCGCGTGGCGTGCGAGACGCTGGTGAAGACCGGCATGGCCATCGTCGCCGGCGAGATCAGCACTTCCGCGTGGGTGGATCTCGAGGAGCTGGTGCGCAGCGTGATCCGCGACATCGGTTACACCGCCGAGATGGGTTTCGACTGGGAAACCTGCGCGGTGCTGAACGCCATCGGCAAGCAGTCTCCCGACATCGCCATGGGCGTAGACCGCGGCAACCCGGAGGAACAGGGCGCGGGCGACCAGGGCCTGATGTTCGGCTACGCCTCCAACGAGACCGACGTGCTCATGCCGGCGCCGATCACCTACGCGCACCGCCTGGTGAAGAAGCAGAGCGAAGTGCGCAAGGCCGGCGCGCTCAAGTGGCTGCGCCCGGACGCCAAGTCGCAGGTCACCTTCCGCTATGTCGACGGCAAGGCCGCGGCGGTGGATGCCATCGTGCTGTCCACGCAGCATTCGCCGGACGTCGACCAGAAGACCCTTACCGAGGCGGTGATGGAAGAGATCATCAAGCCGGTGATCCCCGCCGAGTGGCTGTCGAAGGACACCAAGTACTTCATCAACCCCACTGGCAAGTTCGTCATCGGCGGCCCCGTGGGCGATGCAGGCCTCACCGGCCGCAAGATCATCGTCGATACCTACGGCGGCATGGCGCGCCACGGCGGCGGCGCCTTCTCCGGCAAGGACCCGTCCAAGGTGGACCGCTCGGCGGCCTACGCCTGCCGTTATGTCGCCAAGAACATCGTCGCTGCGGGCCTGGCCGACAAGTGCGAGATCCAGGTGAGCTACGCCATCGGCGTGGCCGAACCCACCTCGATCTCGGTTGAAACCTTCGGCACCGGCCGCATCGACAACGAGAAGCTGGAGCGCCTGGTGCGCGAACACTTCGACCTGCGCCCGTACGGCATCCTGAAGATGCTCGACCTGGTGCGGCCGATCTACCGTCCGACTTCCACCTACGGCCACTTCGGCCGCGAGGAGCCCGGCTTCACCTGGGAGAAGACGGACAAGGCCGAGGCGCTGCGCGAGGCGGCAGGCCTGTAAACATCATCCGGACAGGATTGACAGGATGGACAGGATTTTTATCGGATTCGATAAACGCCCTGGCATCCTGTCGATCCCGTGAACCTTCGATCCTTCTCCAGTGATATCGAGGAGCGCTGCAGCGGACATCCGCGAGGCTCGAGATCACCGGCATCTTTTCAACGGCGCTCGTTCAATTTCAGGAGTCCTTTGAAATGAACGCAGTGGTAGACAAGAACTTCACCGATTACCACGTCCGCGACATCAATCTCGCCGACTGGGGCCGCAAGGAAATCCGCATCGCGGAAACCGAAATGCCGGGCCTGATGGCGACGCGCGAGGAATACGCGAAGTCGCAGCCGTTGAAGGGTGCGCGCATCGCGGGTTCGCTGCACATGACCATCCAGACGGCGGTGCTGATCGAAACCCTGAAGGCGCTGGGCGCGGACGTGCGCTGGGCCTCGTGCAACATCTACTCCACCCAGGATCACGCCGCCGCCGCGATTGCCGCGACCGGCACGCCGGTGTTCGCCTACAAGGGCGAGTCGCTGGAAGAGTACTGGGAGTTCACGCATCGCATCCTCGAATGGGGCGACGGCGGCACGCCCAACATGATCCTCGACGACGGCGGCGACGCCACGCTGGCGGTGATCCTCGGCGCGAAGGCGGAGAAGGACCCCTCGGTCATCGCCAATCCGCAGAACGAGGAAGAAAAATGGCTGTATGCCGCCATCAGGAAGCGCCTTGAGACCAGGCCGGGCTTCTACGCCGAGCTCGTGAAGAACATCAAGGGCGTGACCGAAGAGACGACCACGGGCGTGCACCGCCTCTACCAGATGCAGAAGAACGGCACGCTGCCCTTCCCTGCCATCAACGTCAACGACTCGGTCACCAAGTCCAAGTTCGACAACCTCTACGGCTGCCGCGAATCGCTGGTGGACGGCATCAAGCGCGCCACCGACGTGATGATCGCCGGCAAGATTGCGGTGGTCTGCGGCTACGGTGACGTCGGCAAGGGCTGCGCCCAGTCGCTGAAGGGCCTCGGTGCGCAGGTGTGGGTGACGGAAATCGATCCGATCTGCGCGCTGCAGGCGGCGATGGAAGGCTATCGCGTGGTGACCATGGACGAGGCCTGCGACAAGGCCGACATCTTCGTCACCGCCACCGGCAACTACCACGTGATCAACTTCGATCACATGCGCAAGATGAAGGACCAGGCCATCGTCTGCAACATCGGCCACTTCGACAACGAGATCGACGTCGCCTCGCTGGAGAAGCACTGCCAGTGGGAGAACATCAAGGACCAGGTCGATCACGTCATCTTCGAGGACGGCAAGCGCATCATCCTGCTCGCCCGCGGCCGCCTGGTGAACCTCGGCTGCGCGACGGGCCATCCGTCCTTCGTGATGTCGAACTCCTTCACCAACCAGGTGCTGGCGCAGATCGAGCTGTTCCGGAACCAGGGCGACTACGGCAACCAGGTGTACGTGCTGCCCAAGGTGCTGGACGAGAAGGTCGCCGAGCTGCATCTGAAGAAGATCGGCGCCACGCTGACGAAGCTCACCAGGGAACAGGCCGAGTACATCGGCGTGGATCCGGACGGCCCGTTCAAGCCGGAACACTACCGGTACTGATCAGGGACGAAACAAGGCGCCGCAAGGCGCCTTTTTTCATGCCCGTAAAAATCAGGCGCTCCCTGCTTGCCGGGAACGCATGCCCACTCTTTACTCCCGGCATCCCAAACGGAGCTTGGAGATTCCCATGGCTGTTCGTTTCCTTTCCGCGGCACTGCGCGTGCTGCGCATTCTCCTGGTCTGCACGATCTGCGCCGCCGCCCTGCAGGCTTGCAGCAGTGGTGACGGCGGCGGCAAGCAGCAGCCGCCCATCGGCGGCAATCCCGGCGATGGCAATCCCGGCGATGGCAATCCCGGCGATGGCAATCCCGGCGACGGCAATCCCGGC
>Ga0207873_1000777_pt1 | contig 33436 bp, 25 predicted proteins | sample BGWIniCompost_FD_187373 | JGI IMG/M metagenome (GOLD analysis project Ga0207873, IMG submission 187373) | Cellulose adapted compost microbial communities from Newby Island Compost Facility, Milpitas, CA, USA - BGW Initial Compost (SPAdes)... ... | reverse complement strand
AGCCTGCGACGAAGCAGCCCGCGGGTACGACGCAGAAGGAGCCTGCGACGAAGCAGCCGGCGGGTACGACGCAGAAGGAGCCTACGACGAAGCAGCCCGCCGCTCCTCAGGAGCCGGCGGGTACGACGCAGAAGGAGCCTGCGACGAAGCAGCCCGCGCCTGCAGCGCCCCCGGCAGCGCAGCAGTGACGAGGGCGGCCGCCAGAGGTCGTGGTTCTCGGGACGACGGCCTCTGGCGACGCGCATCACGGGGGGAGCCGTTCTCGGCGCGCGAGGGAGAGAGCCCTGGAGGCCCTCTCCGAGGCCACGCGTCGAGGCGCCCGTCGCGAGGCCGACGCCCGATGCCGCGTGGGGTCCATGCGGCGCTGGTGTCGGAGCCGCGCTGGTGTGCGCTAGACTGAATCGGCGGCCCGAGTCGGTGGTAGAGTCTGGTCGGCAGCTCGGGTTGGTAGCTCGCGGTGGCACCGCCCGATAAGCAGAGCCCGGTAGGCAGAGTCGGGTAGGCAGAGCCCGATAAGCAGAGCCCGGTAGGCAGAGTCCGATAAGCAGAGTCCGGTAGGCAGACGGGTAGACAGAGTGCCGCGTCGATCCAGGGATCCATCCGTCGACGAGCTCGCCGAGCAGGTGACGTCCGGGCAGGTGCGCGCGGCGGCGCGGGCCTGTCGCTGGGTCGATGATCGCGTGCCCGGCGCGCGGGAGCTGCTCCGTGCCTTGTATCCGCGGAGCCGGCACGCGTGGCTGATCGGGGTGACGGGTACGCCAGGTGCCGGCAAGAGCACCCTGACGAGCGCGCTCGTGGCGCGCGCACGGGCGGCGGACCTGCGCGTCGGTGTCGTCGCCGTCGATCCGAGCAGCCCCTTCTCCGGGGGCGCGATCTTGGGGGACCGCATCCGCATGCAGGACCACTTCGGCGATCCGGGGGTGTTCATTCGCTCGGTGGCGACGCGGGGCGCGCTCGGAGGACTCAGCCGCACGGCAGCGGACGTGGCCGTCGTGCTGGCGGCGTGGGGCGCGGACGTGGTGTTCCTCGAGACGGTGGGGGTCGGCCAGGACGAGCTCGAGGTGACGTTCCTGGCGGACACGACGCTCGTGGTCGTCGCGCCGGGGCTCGGTGATGACGTCCAGGCGCTCAAGGCGGGGATCCTCGAGTGCGCCGACGTGTTCGCGGTGAACAAGGCCGATCGTCCTGGCGCGGACGCCGCCGTCCGCGATCTGGAGCTCATGTTGGTGCTCTCGGCAGAGACCCAGGGAGCAGCGCAGCCGGGCGGAGGGAGACATGGACTTCACCACCACCACGGACTGGGAGCGACGCCTCGAGCGATCGATGCCAGCGCCGCGGACACCACGTCTCCCGGAGGTTGGGTGCCGCCCATCGTGCGCACGGTGGCGACGCGCGGGGAGGGAGTGGAGGAGCTCTTCCACGCCCTGTCACGGCACCGCGCGCAGACGGCGAGCCCCGAGCGGGCTCGCTCTCGACTCGGCAATCGTCTCAGGGCGCAGCTCCGCGGACGGTTTGCGGATCTCCTCGAAGGAGCGCTCGAGGACGCCATCGAGGCCTCTGCCGCGAGGCTCGTCGAAGGCGTCAGCGATCCCTACACGGAGAGCGAAGCCCTGTGGCGAACGCTGCGAGATCACCGAGAGTCAGGGTCATAGGGGGCCCCTGGTGTGGACTCTCGCGCCGTCCTTGCGCAACGCCGGCTCCGGCAGACCAGGGTGCGTGTGAGTCGAGCGTGCTCCGGGGCCCCATCAGCCAGGCAGACGAACATCCGCCTGTCGCGCTGGAGCCGAGGACGTTTCATGTCCCTGGTCGTTGGTCGACTGCGCCCCTGGTGGAGGAGGTGCGCGTGCTCGAAGGCCCGAGCGACGATAAGGGGACGATATGTGAGCCGACGAGGAGCTACGGAGACACGTCGCCGTCTTCGGCGAGGCAGTCCTCCAGGGTGAGGTCTGCTGGCGGCGTGTCGACCGCGACCCACCAGGTCGCGACGGCGGCCAGGTCAGGGTCGAGGGGCTTCGGGTGGAGCAGATCCGTGTCGAAGTTGCTCGCGTAGGTGAGGATGAGGGTCACGCGCCGACAGCCCGGCCGCCAGTCGTGCGGCGGACGCCACGGAAACTGGACCAACGAACCCACCACGGGGATCGCATGGGAGATCTGGCGCCGCTCGGTGCCCTGCTCCCAGTAGAAGCGCCCTTGCAAAGGGCCGCCGATCCCCTCCCAGTAGAAGGGCACGCTGAAGTTGATCGCAGGCTCGTCGGCTTCGACCTGGATGGGCTGGAGCACGGAGGGAACGGCCTGATCCAAGTAGAAGGCGGGCGGGCTCAGCTCGAGCTCGAACTCCGGCGGGGCTTCGACGAGGCAGCCCGCGAGGGGGAGTCCAGCGGCCAGGGCAAGGAACGCTTTGGGCCACCTCGAGGAGCGGCGCTGAGACGAAACCCGCAGCGAACAGGGCACGAAGCAGTCTACCAAAGCGGCGCTCGCCCTACGAGGGAGGTCGCGGGGTGCCCCGGGAGGTCGCGTTCTGGCCCGCTGGACCTCGACGCGGTGAGCCATTGCGGGCGCGGGGTGGCTTGCGGCCGACCTGCTCGGCCTGGAACGCCGAGGGGCACTCACGGTTGACGGGGCACGACACACAGGCAGGTTTGCGCGCGGCGCAGATCCGACGCCCGTGGAAGATGAGCACGTGCGACACCAGATCCCACTGTTCGCGCGGGACCAGCTTCATCAGGTCCTGCTCGATCTTGTCGGGGGTGGTCTCGCTGCTCCAGCCGAGGCGCTGGGTGATGCGCTGCACGTGCGTGTCGACGACGACCCCTTCGGGCGCACCGAAGGCGACCCCGAGCACGACGTTGGCCGTCTTGCGCCCGACGCCAGGGAGAGCGACGAGCTCGCTGAGGGAACGCGGCACCGCGCCGCCGTGGTTCGTCACGAGGCCGCGCGCCAGCCCGACCAAATTCTTGGCCTTCTGGCGGTACATGCCGAGGCGATTGATGACCTGCTCCACCTCCTCGGGCTCCGTGGCCGCCAGCGCGGCCGCGTCGGGCCAGCGAGCAAACAAGGCGGGCGTCACCTGGTTCACCATCACGTCCGTGCTCTGAGCGGAGAGCACCGTGGCGACCAGGAGCTGGAACGGGTTCTCGTGATCGAGCTCGCAGTGAGCGTCGGGGTGGGCCTCCCGCAGCTTGCGGAAGGTCTCCTCGAAGGGCGCCGGCGCCGTCGGTGCAGAAGGCGCGCTCGTTCGATCGCGGGCCGACGCCTCGGGAGTGGTCCGAGACGCCTTGCCCGCACTGGATGTTGCCTTTTTGGCGCCGGTCTTCGCCTCCTCGGCGATGGCCTCCGCGCCTCCAAGGGCACCCTTTGCCTTTTTGGCAACGTTCTTTGTCGTCTTGACAGGCGTCTTCGCCGTTTTGGCAGGCGCTCTCGCCGTTTTGGCAGGCGTCTTCGCCTTCTTGGCGGTGGCCGTGCTCCTGGCGGCGGCGGTCCTGCGGGGGCTCGTCCCGGCGCCAGCGCCCCGGGCCGTCTTGCTCTCGGACACCTTGGACCGAGCAGGCATGTCAGTCGTCTCCGGCGTCCTCGCCCGGTTCGTCGCCGTCGCCCACGGCGCCGTTCGAGCCAGCGCCGTTCGAGCCAGCGCCGTTCGAGCCAGCGCCGTTGCTGTCGGCGCCATCGCTCTCTCCCGGGTCGGAGCTGGGCGGCGTCAGGCTGTCGGGCGGCAGGCTCTCGAGCCCCTCCTCCTCCCGCTCACCGACGGTCTCGATCGCGACCACCCGCTCGCCATCGGCGACGTTCATGACGCGCACGCCCTGGGCGTTGCGCCCCGTCTCGCGGACCTCGTCGACCCGCGTGCGGATCGTCTGGCCCCGATCGGTGATGAGCACGAGGTCGTCCCCGGGACGCACGAGGGCGATCCCGACGACGGGGCCGTTCCGCTCGGAAGCGTCGATCAGGATGATGCCCTTGCCGCCGCGGTTCTGGCTACGGAACTCGTCGAGGGAGGTGCGCTTGCCGTAGCCGCGCTCACAGATGGTGAGCACCTGGGTGCGTTCGGGGTCGGTGACCGCGAGCCCCACGACCTGGTCGTCGCCTTCGAGCTCGATCGCCTTGACGCCCGCGGTGTTCCGCCCCGTGGGGCGCACCTGCTCTTCGTGGAAGCGAATGCTCTTGCCCTGGCGGGTGCCGAGCAGCAGCTCCGCCTGACCATCGGTCACCGCGGCCGTCAACAGCTGATCGTCCTCGGCGATGCGGACACCGATGATGCCCTTCTCCCGGAAGTTCTTGTAGTCGAGGACGGGGGTCTTCTTGATCTGACCGCCGCGCGTCAGCGTGATGATGAAGCGGTTGTCCTCGATGGCGTCGACGGGCGTGATCGCCGCCACGCGCTCGTCGGGGTCGAGGCCGATGAAGTTCACGATCGCGCGGCCCTTCGCGTTCCGCGCGGCCTGCGGGATCTCGTAGACCTTCTTGACGTAGACCTTGCCCCGATCGCTGAAGAAGAACACGAAGGAGTGCGTCGAGGAGATGAACAGCTGGCTCACCCAGTCGTCGTCCTGGGCCGCCATGCCGCGCTTGCCCTTCCCGCCGCGCTTCTGGGCCTCGTAGGTCGAAGCGGGCGTGCGCTTGATGTACCCGGAGTGGGAGATGGTCACGACCATGTCCTCCTCCTGGATCAAGTCCTCCAGCTGGATCTCGGCTTCGTTGTCCTCGATGGTCGTCTTGCGCGGATCGGCGTGCTTGCTGCGCACCTCCTCGAGCTCCTGGACGATGATGTCCATCAGGAGGTTCTCGTCGCTCAGGATGGCTCGCAGGCGCGCGATCTCCGAGCAGAGCTCGCCGTACTCCTGGGCGAGCTTCTCCTGCTCGAGCCCCGTGAGCCGCGACAGGCGCATCTCCAGGATGGCCTTCGCTTGACGCTCGCTGAGCGTGTAGTCGCCGTGCTCGCGGGCGGCGGTGATCTCCGCCTCGGGACGACCAGCGCGGCGCACGAAGGCCTCGAGCCCCTTGAGGGGCAGCGCCATCAAGCGCTCCTTGGCGACGTCCGGATCCGGCGACTCGCGGATCGTCTTGATCACGAGATCCACCTCGGTCACGGCCATGCCGAGGCCCTCGACGATCTCGCGCTGCGCCTCGGCCTTGCTGAGCTCGAAGCGCGTGCGCCGGCTGACGACGTCGCGCCGGTGCTCGACGAAGATGTTCAGCGTCTCCTTCAGATCGAGGATCGCGGGGCGACCGTTGACGATGGAGAGGTTGATGATCCCGAAGGAGGCCTGCAGATCCGTGAGGCGGTACAGCTGGTTGAGGACGACCTGGGGGAAGATGTCCTTCTTCAGCTCGACCACGAGGCGCATGCCGTCCCGGTCACTCTCGTCGCGGACCTCGCGGATCCCCTCCACCCGCTTGTCCCGGATGAGCTCACCGATCTTCGCGGCGAGCCGCGCCTTGTTCACCTGGTAGGGGATCTCGGTGAAGACGATCTGCTCGCGCTCCGTCCCCGGGACCTTCTCCGTCACCGAGCGGGCGCGCATCACCACCGAGCCGCGCCCGGTGGTGTACGCCTGGTGAATTCCGGCGCGGCCGTAGATGATCGCCCCCGTCGGGAAATCCGGGCCCTGGATGAACTGCATCAGGTCTGCGACCGAGCAGTCGGGCTCACGGATCAGGTGGATCGTCGCTTCGACCACCTCCCCGAGGTTGTGGGGTGGGATGTTGGTGGCCATGCCCACCGCGATGCCGCCGGAGCCGTTCACCAGCAGGTTCGGGAACCGAGCGGGCAGGACCACCGGCTCCTGGCGCGACTCGTCGAAGTTCGGGGCGTAGTCGACGGTGTCCTTCTCGATGTCCGTCAGCAGCTCCATCGAGATGCGCGCGAGGCGACACTCGGTGTAGCGGTAGGCCGCCGCGGGATCCCCGTCGACGGAGCCGAAGTTCCCCTGACCGTCCACGAGCAGGTGGCGCATGGAGAAGCCCTGCGCCATGCGCACCAGGGCATCGTAGACGCTGGCGTCGCCGTGGGGGTGGTAGTTGCCGAGCACCTCACCGACGACCTTCGCGCACTTGCTGAAGGACGTACCGGGCGTGAGGTTCAGATCGCGCATCGCGTAGAGGATGCGGCGATGCACCGGCTTCAGGCCGTCCCGCGCGTCGGGGATCGCGCGTCCGATGATCACGCTCATCGCGTAATCGAGGTAGGACGTCCGCATCTCCTCTTGGATGCTCACCGGGTGCAGATCGGGGCGAGGCTCCGGCTGCGAGGCGGGATCTTGGGGCGGGGGAGGCGTGTTCTCGTCGGCCATGGTCTCGGGAGGAGCCGCGCGGCGCCGGAGGCGACGGGACTCGGGCAAAAGCGCCGCCATTGGGCGCTTGGCTCTTACTCGCTAGCGGAGGGCTGAACCGATGACAACCTATTCCGCGCGCCCCGGCGTGTCCCGCCAAATGACCGAAAGTTCTTGGTTTTTTCAGCGACGGGAGCCCCTCGCCGTGGGCGCCGGCCGGCGCCGGGCGCGGTGGGGCCCTCAGCGGCCCTGGAACAAGCCCCAGGCGATCGCCGCCAACAGCACGAAACCCCACCACAGGAGGCCAGCCCGGCTCGCCGCGCCGCTGCGTTCGAGGCCTTTTTCGAGGAGTCGCATGCGCGCGTCGAGCTGATCGAGCCGGTGCTCGATGCGGCGGAGCTGCTCTTCGAGCTTCTTCGAGCTCGGGGGAGTCCCGGGATCCTGGAGGAAGCGGCTGCGGTCCGTGCTCGCGGGCTGGGCGGCACCGAGGAGCGCGCGGCGCTGCTCCGCGTCGAAGGTGGAGATCTGGGTGCCCCCTTGGGTCATGGGGGGCAGGTCGATGGACGTCGCCAGGGGCTCGAGGAGGGGTGCGGCGCTCGGGCGGATGGCGCTGAGCTCTGCTGGCTCGCCGTGTCTCGTGGGAGAGGCTCCGCGCTCTGCGGGAGGGGCGCTGCGCGCCGTTGGCTCGCCGTGCTCGCGCGGGGCGGGGGCGGTCGTGGCCGTCGTGCCCGACATCGTCGGCGGCGTCGTGGGCGGCGTGGGGGAGGGGGCGCCGAGCCCTCCGTGACTCGGCTCCGTCGCGGGGCCGTGCTCGGACCCCGTCGCTGCCTGCTGGAGGGTCTCCGGGGTCAGGTCAGGTGCGGTGTCGCGGCTGAAGGGCGGCATAGGGCCGGCGGCTCAGAAGAAGTTGCCGATCGTGAACTCGAAGACGTTCGTCTCCTCGTAGGGGAGCGGGTTGATCGGGAAGCCCCACTCGAAGCGTAGCGGGCCCATCGGCGAGAACCAACGCACGCCGACGCCCCAGGACGTCCTGAGCTTCGTCAAGGAGCTGGCGTCGAAGCAGGGGCTGACCTCCGGGTAGAGCACCCCGGCGCCCGCCGCCTGGCAGTAGTTGCCCTCGAGGTTCCAGGCGTTGCCGGCGTCGGTGAAAATCACACCCCGGAGCCCGACCGCCTCGAAGAGGGGGAACTCGAGCTCGAGGTTCTGGTAGTACATGAGGTTTCCACCGATGTTCGCGCCGTTGAGGATCGGGGCGCTGTTCGGGTCGGTGGACGTGGTGAGGGGCATGCGCGGGCCCAGGGTGCGGAAGCGGTAGCCGCGCATGTCGAGGATCCCGCCGAGGAAGAAGCGGGCGAAGATGGGCACGCCTTCGGCGTTCGGGCTGGTCACGGTGCCCGCCTCGGTGTTCAGCTTCAGCACGATGGGGCCGAGGAGCGGGATGTAAAAGCGGCCCGTGTAGCGGTTGCGGATGAACAGGTTGTCGGAGCCGAGGAAGTCGGCGGCCCACTCCGTGGAGAACCGCAGGTAGAGGCCCGAGGTGGGGAAGAGGCGGTTGTCCCGGGTGTCGTAGGTGATGCTCGGGCGCAAGCTGGAGGTCACGCCGTCGTTGAAGAGGTTCGCCAGGGGCAGCTGGGCGAAGTAGCTGATGCGCCCGCCGCTGCCGCCGAGGAACGTCGACGCCGCCGTGGTCGAGACCTCGTCCAGGGTGGCGGTGTAGGTCATGGCCACGCTGAGCTCCGGTTCGATCAGGGGGTAACCGAAGGTCAGGGCGCCGCCGCGGCTGCGCTGGGCGAAGTCCGTGAAGACGCGCAGCTGGTCGAACAGGTCGATGCTGGCGCTGAAGCGGCTCTCGAGGAAGTAGGGCTCGACCACCCGCAGGTTGATGAGCTGACGGAGCCCGGAGACCTGCGCCTGCAGCGACAAGCTCTGCCCGTTGCCGAACAGGTTGGCCTGCTGGACCTGCGCGGTGGCGATGAAGTTCTCGATGCTGGAGAAGCCGGCGCCGACCTGGAAGGTGCCCGTCGGCTGCTCGGCGACGTCGATGTAGACGTTCATCCGGTCCGGGGCCGAGCCCTCCTCCGTGGAGAAGTCCACGCGGCTGAAGTAACCGAGGGCCGTGATGCGGCGTCGCGAGCGCTCCAGGAGCGTCTCGCTGAAGCGACCGCCCTCCACGACCTCCACCTCCCGCCGGATCACTCGATCGCGGGTCTTGGTGTTGCCCCGGATCTCGATGCGCTCGAAGCGCACGACGGGGCCGCGCACCACGGGGACGATGAGGTCGACCTCGTTGGTCTCCGGATCGATCTGCGTCTCGGGGTCGGCGATGACGTTGGCGTAACCGGCGTCCCGGTACAGGGTGCGCACCGCCCCGAGATCTTCGAGCAGCTCGGCGCGGTTGAAGTAGTCGCCCGACTCGGCGCGTACCATCATCCGCAGCGCGCGCCGACCGTTCAGGGGCTCGACCTCGCGCCCATCGGGCCCGCGCTCGTAGACGCGGAGCTGCCGGATCTTGAAGCGCGGACCTTCGTCGATGGTGATGGAAATCTCGATGCCGCTGCGGTCGGGGGTGAGCATGACGCGCGGCGTGTTCACCGACACCTGGAGGAAGCCCTTGTCGTAGTAAAGGGCGCTGATCATCGCGATGTCGCGCTCGAAGGCGTCTTGCCGGAACGGCCCCCCGGAGCCGAAGCTGAGCAAGCCGGTCTGCCCCGTGAACATCACGGCGCGGAGCTCCTCGGTCGAGATGTGCTCGTTGCCGATGAAGGTGATGAGCTTGACCGTCACCTGGGAGTGCTCCGTGATCCGGAAGCGGACGGTGACCTCGTTGTTGCTCTCCTGGACGACCTCCGACTCCGCCTCCGCCAGGAAGTAGCCGCGCTCCGCGTACATGTCGCGGATCTTCTGGACGGCGCGTCCGAGGGCGGGGCGGCTCAGGATGGTGTTCGGCTTGACCTCGATGGCCTCGGCCAGGTCGTCGTCGTCGATCTCCGAGTTGCCCTCGAACTCGACGGCGCGGATGGCCGGGCGCTCTCGGACGATGAAGCGCAGGATGACGCCGTCGTCGCGCTGCCGCAGGTCCACCTCGATGTCGTCGAAGAACCCGGAGCGCCACAGCTCCCGGACGCTCCGCGTGAGCTCCGTCGGCTCGAAGGCGCCCCCGACCTTCAGGCGCAGGTAGGCGACCACGTCCTCCGAGGCGATGCGCCGGTTGCCCGTGACCTCGATCTTCCGGATGGGCAGGCCCCGGGCCTGCTCCGCGGCGCCCGCGGGGAGCTGGGGCACCTGGACCCGGGCTGGATCCGTCTCGAACGTGTCCGGCGAGCCGCCGTCCGCAGGGGGGCCATCGGGAGCGTCGCCTTCGGGCGCGTCCCCGGGCGTCGCGCCAGAGGGTGCGGCGCCGGACTCGGACGGGGCCGCGTCACCCGGCGGGGCTGCGGTGGGAGGAGCCTGGGGAGGTCCCTCGGGGGCGTCGGGAGCCGTAGCCGGGCGTGGCTGCGCCTGCCCTGGGGGCGGGCCCTCGCCCTGCTGCGCCCAGAGCGGGAGCGACCAGCCGCACACCAGGGCGCACAACGACCAGCAGAGCACCCGGAGGATCGAAGCTCGCTTTTGCATCCATGCCCCGACGCGGCGCGACTGCTGGGGGGACCGTGGGAGAGGCATGTTCCGAAGCAGAGGGGCTGAGGGACCGGCTGGGGTTCGAGCTGGGGTTCGGGCGGGGGAGCGGCGCTGGCCCCGCGAGGGGTGGCGGTCTCTTGCAGCGGCCGCGCGGTGGAGCCGGCCTCGGTGCGTGGCGGGAGGGTACGGGACGGTAGGGAAAAACCTTCGGTGAGGCACGGCGTTAGCCCAGAGAGGCCGGCGTCTCAAGCAGGGCTGGCCGGAATTTCAGGGATCGGGCGCCCCCGGGGCGACCGCTGGCGGCGACGGGGCCTCCGCTCGGGCGGTCCACGTCAGACGTCGAGGGCCTCCGCCTCGTCGGCCCGGTCCATGATGAAGTGGAAACGGGCCGAGGCGTCCTTGCCCATCAGCTCGTTCACGATGCGATCCGTCTCGAGGCCGTCGGCGATCTCCACCCGCAACAGGCGGCGCGTTCGAGGGTCGAGGGTCGTCTCCCACAGCACCTTGGGCATCATCTCGCCGAGGCCCTTGAAGCGGGTGATCTCCACCTTGCGGTTGCCGGTCCTGTGCTGCTGCAGGATGCGCTGCCGCGCCTCGTCGTCGGCGGCCCAGTAGGTGTCGTTGCCGATGTCGATGCGATAGAGCGGCGGCACGGCCACGAACACCCGGCCTGCCCGGATGAGCTCGTTCAGGTGTCGATAGAAGAACGTGAGCAGGAGCGTGGTGATGTGGTGGCCGTCCGAGTCCGCGTCGGCCAGGAGGATGACGCGCTCGTAGCGGAGCTTCGAGAGGTCGAAGTTCTTCCCGATGCCGCAGCCGAGGGCGGTGACCAGATCGCTCAGCTCGCGGTTCTCGAGGACCTTGTTGAGGGGCAGGCTCTCGGTGTTCAGCACCTTGCCACGGAGCGGGAGGATGGCCTGATGGTTGCGGTCGCGGCCCTGCTTGGCGGAGCCTCCAGCGGAGTCGCCCTCGACGATGAAGAGTTCCGTGTTGCGGCGGTCCGACTGGGTGCAGTCGCTGAGCTTGCCGGGCAACGTCAGCTTGCCGCTCGTGGCGGTCTTCCGGGAGATCGACGCGGAGGCGGCCCGCGACGCCTCACGGGCCCGCGCGGCGAGGATCACCCGCATCACGATCTGCTCCGCCGCGGAGCGGTTGGAGTGCAGCCACTGCTCGAGGGCCGGCCGGATGGCGGAGTCGACGACGTTCTGGACCTCGGGGTTGTTCAGGCGGTCCTTGGTCTGGCCCTGGAACTGCGGCTCCGGCACGAAGACGCTGAGGATCGCCACGATCCCTTCGCGGATGTCCTCCGCGGTGAGGTTCAGGCCGCGCGGCGCGAGGTTGTGCGTGTCGATGTAGTTGCGCGTCGCCTTCACCAGGCCGGCGCGGAACCCGTTCTCGTGGGTCCCCCCGGAGCCCGTGGGGATGCCGTTCACGTAGCTCTTCACGTGCTCGTCCGTGGACTCGGTCCAGCGCAGGGCCGCCTGCACCTGCACTTCGCCGTCACGGAACACGAGGAAGGGCGCCTCGTGGACGGGCCTGGCCTTCCGGAGCTCGACCAGCTTCGCCAGGTAATCGGCGATGCCGTTGTCGTGGTGGAACGTCTCCTTCTTGCCGCCCGCGGTCTCGTCGATGAACTCGATCCGGACGCCCTTGTGGAGATAGCTGGTGATCTCCAGGCGCTCCCGGATCAGCTCGGCGCTGAAATCCGTCTTCGGGAAGATCGTGGGATCGGGGTGGAAGAAGACCGTGGCGCCGGAGCCGCGGGCGCTGCCGACCTTCTTGAGCTTGCCGACGGGCACCCCGTGGTTGAACTCGAGCAGGTACTCGGAGCCGCCGCGCTTGACCCGCACCGTGAGCTTGCTGGAGAGCGCGTTCACCACCGACGCGCCGACGCCGTGCAGACCGCCCGAGGTCTTGTAGTTGCCGCTCTCGAACTTGCCGCCCGCGTGCAGGGTCGTGAACACCAGCTCGAGGGCGGACTTCTTGTGCTTCGGGTGGATGTCCACCGGGATGCCGCGCCCGTTGTCGGCGATGGTGACGGAGCGTCCGTCCGCGTGCAGGGTGACGCGGATCTCGGAGGCGTGGCCGTTCATGGCCTCGTCGACGGCGTTGTCGAGGATCTCCCAGACCAGGTGGTGCAAGCCCGCGCTGCCCACGCCCCCGATGTACATGCCGGGGCGCTTACGGACGGGGTCGAGGCCTTCGAGGACCGTGATGTCGCTTGCGGTGTAGTCGGTGGAGGGCATGGTCTTGGCGATACGATGGGAGCGCCGGCGCAGGTCAGCCCCTGCGGGGGCTGGGGGGGGTGAGCGGAGGCAGCGGCTCCGGGGCCTCCGGCGGGTCGACCACCACCTCGACGAACTTGCCGCGCTTGATCACTTCACGACCCCGGCCGCCGCGGCTCGAGACCTCGTACTTCGACGGCGAGACGCGCTGCTCACCACCGAGGGACGTCTTGACCACGACGGCCTCGCTGGCGGAGGCGACGGGACGCGCCACGAGCAGCCGGTCATCCTCTGCGAGGCGGACCAGCATGACGCCCTTCCCGGCGCCGGCGAGATAGCTGATCTCCTCGACCGGGCAGAGCAGCGCGCGGCGCCCCTCGGTCACGGCCACGACCGTCTCCTCGCCGTGGACCAGCGCCGCGCTCACCACCGTGGCGCCCTGCGCCGGTCGCGCGTAGCGGCGCCCGCTCTTGGTGCTCGGCTCCGCGAAGGGAGCGAGCCCGAAGCAGAGGGCGTAGCCGTCGCTCGTCGCCGCGAACCCGTAGGTCTCGGGGTAGTACCCCTCGCGCTCGCTCAGGTCGCCGACGATGCGGCGGTCCAGGGAGTAGGCGGCGATGATGCGCTCGCCGTCCTTCAGCTTGAACAGCTTCTGGATCGGCTCGCCGTAGCCGGTGGTGGAGACCACGTCGATGGCGCGGCACGTGTAGGCGGTCCCCTGGTTCGAGAAGAACACCACGGGGGAGCGGGTCGAGGCGGCGAAGCAGGCGAGCACGCCGTCCCCCTCCCGCAGGCGGGTCGACGCCGGGTCCTTGATCTCTCGCTGTCGCTTGACCCACCCATCGGTGGTGACGAGCACGTGGTTGTCCTCGTCGATGATGAGATCCTCTGCGGTGAACTCGGCCTCTTCGCCCACGGCCTCGATCGTCGTGCGGCGTCGCCCGGCCAGGCCCTTGAGCGAGCTCGCCAGCTCCTCGAGCTCTCCGCGCACGATGGCCCAGCGCCCCGAGCCCGCGCGCTCGCCGAGGAGGTTCTTGATCTCCCGGGCCCGCTTGCGCTTCTCCTTCAGCTCCTTCTGGATGACGAGGATCTCGAGGCGGGCCAGGCGATACAGCTTGAGCTCCAGGATCGCGTCGGTCTGTTCTTCGTCCAGCTTGAAGCGGCGGATGATCTTCTGCGCGGCGTCCGCCTTGCCCTCGCTCTGGCGGATGATCTTCAGGATCTCGTCGAGGGCGTCGAAGACGGTCTCGAAGCCTTCCAGGATGTGGATGCGGCGCTCCAGCGCCCGCAGCTCGTGCTCCAGGCGCCGCGTGACGACTTCCATGCGGAAGGTCAGGAAGTGCCAGAGGATTTGTCGGAGATCGAGGCGCTCCGGGCGCCCGAGCTCCGGGTTCTCCGTGGGGACCAGGCACGTCAGGTTGACGGCGAAGTTCGTCTGGAGGGGCGTGTGCTTGTAGAGGTACGCGAGGACCTTCTGCTCGTCGGCGTCCTTCTTGAGATCGATCTCGATGCGGACGTCGTCCGTCGAGATGTCCCGCACGTCCGTGATCAAGGGCATCTTGCGGGAGGTGACGACCTCGGCGATGCGCTCGACCAACGTCGACTTGTTCACGCCGTAGGGGATGCTCGTGATGTGGACGGTCTTCGCGCCGCGCTGCTCGGGGCCGGGTTCCCAGGTGCCGCGGATCTTGAGGGTGCCCTGGCCGGTCTCGTACACCTGCTTGATCTCCTCGGGGGAGGACACGATCTGTCCACCCGTCGGGAAATCCGGGCCCTTCACGGTCCGGCAGAGCTCCCGGGAGCTGAGCTCGCGGCCCTCGAGCAGAGCGTCCAGGAGGCGAATGGAGGCCAGGCAGACCTCCTCCGGGTTGTGGGGCGGGATGTTGGTCGCCATGCCCACCGCGATGCCCGACGCTCCGTTGATGAGGAGGTTCGGGAGGCGCGCGGGGAGGACGACGGGCTCCTTCTTCGTCCCGTCGTAGTTGGGGCGGAAGTGGATCGTCTCCTGATCGAGCTCGGCGAGGAGCTCTCCGGCCGCCGGCGCGAGGCGGCACTCGGTGTAGCGCATGGCCGCCGCGGGGTCGCCGTCGAGGGAGCCGAAGTTCCCGGACCCGTCGACGAGCGGCACGCGCATGGCGAAGGGCTGCGCGATGCGGACCAGGGCGTCGTAGATCGCGGCGTCCCCGTGAGGGTGATAGTTACCCATCACGTCTCCGACGACCTTCGCGCACTTGCGGTGCTTGGCGTCGGCGCCGAGGCGTTGCTGCCACATCGTGTACAAGATGCGGCGCTGCACCGGCTTCAAGCCGTCCCGCACGTCCGGCAGGGCGCGGCTGGTGATGACGGACAGGGCGTAGTTCAGGTAGCGGCTGCGGGCGAGGTCGTGCAGGGGCGCAGGCTCACCGCCAGCGGTGGCGAAGGCGTCCGCCACCTTCGGGGCTTTCCCCTTGGGGGAAGAGCCCTTCTCGGCGGGAGACTTGCGGGAACTTCCGGAGCCTTTTTTCGTCGTGCGGCGGGTGGCCAAGGTGGTTCCTGACGGGTCGATGGAGCGCGCCCGCAGCCGCGGGCTGGTGCGCTCGGTAGCCCGAGGGCGCCGCCGGGGTCAACCCGAAGGCACGTCAGGGCCCCGGCGCTCCCGCGTCGAGGAGGTCCGTGAGCGCGTGCCGCGTGGCGCCGGCGGGCGCCGGGATCCCCAGGAGGAGCGCTACCGTGGTGGCGAGCTGGTGGGGGCCCACCGGGGCGGCGTGGATCCCGGGCCGCACCCCGGGTCCGGCGACGAGCAGGGGCACGTGGCTGTCGTAGGCCCAGGGGCTCCCGTGGGTGGCAGCGATTTCGGCGTTCTGGAGCAGCAAGCTGTGGGGGCGCGGCACGACGTAGACGTCTCCCGAGCGCCCCGGGTACAGGGAGGCCCGCACTCTCCGGGAGAGGGGCACCAGCGCCCCGTCGTCGAGCTCCGAGGTGGCTCGCAGGTCTCCCTCGAGCAGCGCCTCGGTCGCGAAGGCGTCGTAGACGTCGTCTCGCGCCCGGAGCGTCTCGGCGAGTCGCTCGGCGACGGCGCGCGGGGAGAGGCCACGGCGCTGGAGCCGGGCTCGGTCCAGCCAGAGTGACGGGTTGGCGTAGCCGAGCACCAGATCTGGATCCCCGAGCTCTCGCTTCGCGAACGCCCGCGCCGCCGCGACGAGCTCCTCCGGGGTGATGCGCGCGCCGCGAAGCCCCAGCGCCTCCCCCTGCTCCGCCGTCTCGCAGCCCCCGTGGTCCGCGCTCAACACGACGAGCGTGCGCTCGGCGCCGACTCGCTCGTTCACCGCCGCCAGGAGCCGCGCCAGCTGGCGATCCAGCCGCGCGAAGTTGTCCTCCGCCTCGAGGCTCTCCGGGCCGAAGGCGTGCCCGACCCGGTCCGTCGCCGACAGGCTCACCGCGAGCAGATCGGGCGCGTCGTCCGCCCCCAGCTCTTCGGCGACGAGGGCGCGCAGGGCGAAGGAGACGGTCAGCTCGTCCACGAAGGGGGTGGCCGCCACGGCGCCGGCGAGCTCCAGATCGTTCCCGTCGAGGGGGTGGGGGAAGGTCCGGCCGAGGCCGAAGGCGGGCCGTTCGGCGGCGCGATCGTCCTGCGCGCGGCGCTCGTAGCGCTCCGGCGCGTAGAGCAGGCCCCACTCCGTCCCGCGGAAGCGCTCGAGGGGGTGTTCCTCCGCGTGGCGAGCGACCCAGGCGGGCAGCTCGTCGTAATAGTAGCGGCTCGTGACGAACCCCTGGGGCTCCAGCCAGAAGGCTTTGCCCCCGAAGCCCCCGGGCAGGATGGCCGCGCGATCCTTGGCGGAGATCGAGACGACCTTGGAGCGGCCACCGCTCGCGGCGATCAGGGCGTCGCCGATGGTGGGCAAGAGCAAGTGGCGGGGAGAGCGCCCCGAGGCCGTCGGCGCCGAGGCGGTCGGTGCAGGCGCAGGTGGCGCCGAGGCGGTCGGTGCAGGCGCAGGCGGCGCCGGGGCGGTCGGCGGAGAGTTCGTTGGGGATGGGCTGTTCGTTGGGGATGGGCTCGTCGAGGCGCTGGCGGGGGGCTGCGGCCCCAGGAGGGGCGCGTCGTCGTCCTGCACGGACGCGATCCCTGCTCCGGTCCGTGGATCGAGCCAGGAGTTCCCCACGATGCCGTGCTGCGCGGGCGCCGCGCCGGTGAAGAGCGTCGCGTGGCCGGGCGCGGTCTCCGTGAGCGCGTGCGCGAAGTGAGCGTTCGAGTAGTAGGCCCCGTCGTGGAGCAACAGCTCGAAGCCCCCCGGCTCCAGCAGGTGGGCGAAGCGCTCGAAGGAGTCCCCCCGGAGCTGGTCGACCGTGATCCAGAGCACCAAACGGACGTCGCCCCGCGCCACGGACGTCCGGAGGGACCTCTCGGAGCCTTCGGCGCGCGACGAGTCGGCGTGAGGTGCGGCGGCGTGCGCGCCCGCGGGAGGCGCCTCGTGGCCGCCGGGGAGGGGGGCCGTCGCCGCGGGCCGGCAGCCGCAGGCGCCGAGGGCGACCAGGCACCCGGTCGCCAGCCGCCCGGTCGCCAGCCGCCAGGCCGCTCGCCGCCCTCTCACTCGATTGCCCCCGAGCGGTACTCGTCCACGACGATGCCGTAGCGCTTCATCCAGCGGTGCACCTGCATCCTGGCCTTGCCGAGCTCGCGCCCCACCGCGGCCACGTTCCCCTCGTGCTGCCTGAGCAAGCCCCGCAGCTCTTGCTCGCTGGGGGCCTCCGTGCGCTCGGGGACGGGGCCGCGAGGTGCGGCGTAGTCTTCGATCGCAGCCCGCACGCTGGGCGGCAGGTGCTCTTCGAGGAGCCAAGGGCCCGGGACGAGGGCGGCCGCGCGCTTGATCGCTGCCTCGAGCTCACGGACGTTGTAGGGCCAGTCGTGGTGGAGCAGGCCCACCATGAACGGGAAGCTCGGCTGGAGGTCGGGGCGGCCGCAGCGCTCGAGGAACGTGCGCACGAGCAGGAAGATGTCCTCCTTGCGTTCGCGCAACGCGGGCAGCTCGATCTGCAGCTCGTTCAACCGCGCGAACAGATCCTGGCGGAACGTGCCCTCCGCCTGCAGCCGCCCGAGATCCCGGTGCGTCGCCGCGACGATGCGCACGTCTACGGGCTCGGCCGTGGTCGCTCCGAGGGGGAGCACCTCCTTCGACTGGAGCACCCGGAGCAGCTTGGCCTGGGCCAGGGGGGGCATGTCGCCGATCTCGTCGAGGAGCAGGGTCCCCCCGTCCGCGGCCTTGAAGAGGCCGGGCTTGTCGCGATCCGCGCCGGAGAACGCGCCCTTCTTGTAGCCGAAGAGCTCGCTCTCGATCAGGTTCCCGGGGAGCGCCGCGCAGTTGATGGCGCAGAAGCGCCCCCGGCGTCCGCTGAGCTCGTGCAGCTCGCGGGCGGCGACCTCCTTGCCCGTCCCGCTCTCGCCCAACAGGAGCACGCTCAGGGTGGTGGGGGCGACCTGGGCCAGCTGTGCCGCGATGCGGTCCATCTGCAGTCCCCCCACGAGCGCCGAACGACGTCGAGGGAAGCGCGCGGTCGCGCCGGCGAGCTCGAGCAGGGCGCCGTCGATGCGGAACCGCCCGTAGGCGGCGGCGTCTTGCTCGACGAACTTGAGGATGCTGTCGCCGACGCGGACCTCCGAGCAGGGCTCGAGCTCCGCCTCCTCGACCAGGCGCCCGTCGACCAGGGTACCGTTGCGGCTGCCCAGATCGGCGATCACCCAGCGCCCTCGCTCGAAGCGCAGCTCCGCGTGGCGCCGGGACACGGCGGAGACGGGGAGCCGAACGTCCGCTGCCTCGTCCCGGCCGATCAGCGCCCGCTGGGGACCGAGGGGGAATACGGGCGGCAGCGCCGCGAAGGGCTCCGCGTAGAGCAAGACCAGGCCTGCCTGGAGGCCCAGCCCGCCAGGAGGACCCGCCGCCCGAAACTGCTGCATGGCACCCGTGCTGGCGTCGGTCATCGCTCGCGAGAAGGGTAGCGACCTCCCCGACCCTTGGCGAGTATGCTCCTCCCATGAGCACAGGCCCGACGAACGAGGACCGCGCCACCCGAGGACAGGCGCACGCGGACTGGAAGCTGCGCGTGGCGGCCGTGCAGACGAACAGCCACGACGACGTACCCGCCAACCTCCGACAGTGCGACGAGCTGCTCGCGCGAGCCGCGGAGGAGGGGGCTCGGCTCGCCGTGCTGCCCGAGTGCTTCGCGTTCCTCGGGGCGGAGGGCGAGGCGGCGGCCCACGCGGAGCGCCTCGGCGACCTGGACGCCCCGATCCAGTCCGCGCTCCACGGTTGGGCGCGCCGCTGGAAGATGACGATCGTCGCCGGGGGCTTCCCGGAGGCCTCGGGGGATCCCGCGCGTCCCTTCAACAGCAGCGTCGTCTTCGATCCTGCGGGACGGATCACCGCCACGTATCGGAAGATCCACCTGTTCGACGTGGATCTCGCGGACGGGACGAGTCACCGCGAGTCCGCGGGCACCAAGGCCGGGCAGGAACCCGTCGTCGCGGACGTGGACGGCGTCGGCGTGGGGCTCTCGATCTGTTATGATTTGAGGTTCCCCGAGCTCTTCCGCGCCGAGGTGCAGGGGGGCGCCGACGTGCTGACGGTTCCGGCTGCCTTCACCCTGCACACGGGGCGTGATCACTGGCACGCCTTGCTCCGGGCCCGCGCCATCGAGAACCAGTGCTGGGTGATCGCGGCGGGGCAGTGGGGGCGTCATCGGCGCCGAGGGGAGCCGTCGAACCGGGTCTCCTACGGTCACAGCCTGATCGTGGACCCGTGGGGGACGATCACCGCGGACTGCTCCGACGGCGTGGGCCTGGTCGTCGCCACGATCGACGCTGCGCGCGTCCGGCACGCCAGGAGCAGCGTGCCGTGCCTCGCTCACCGTCGTCTCTGAGCCGGGCGTCTCTGAGCCTGGGCGTCTTCTGAGTCCGTCGTCTTTGGGGCCCGTCCGTGCGCGGGCCGACGGGCATGCGCGGAGCGCGCGCCGCCACGTGTGCGCTGCTCAGTGATGGGCTCCGCGCCCCTGCGCACGCCGGCCAGCGGGGGCGCGAGCTCAGAGGTGTCGCCGGGCGATTTCGGTCCAGGTGCCCTTCGGCTCGAGCTCGATGTAGCTCTGCCAGTAGGGGCGCGCGCTCGCCGTGTCCCCGAGCTGTTCGTAGGCCATCGCCAGGTTGAAGTAGGCGTCTGCGAACTTGGGGTCCGCCGCGATGGCGCCCTGGAACAGGGCGATGCTCTCCTGGGGCCGCCCCTTCTCGAGCATGACGTAGCCGAGGTTGTACTGAGCCTCCGGCTGCTGCTCGTCGATGGCGAGCGCCTTGCGGTAGTAGGTCTCGGCTCCCTCGGTGTCGTGTCGTCGGAAGCGGACGTTGCCGAGGTTCGTGTAGGCGATGGCGAGCCAAGGGTCGAGCTCGACCGCGCGGCGGTAGAGCTCCTCGGCGTCGTCCATCGTCGCCTGATCTTCGTCGAGCTCACTCGCTCGCAGGTACAGCTCGTAGGCGGTGCGCGCTCGCTCTCGTCCCGCGCTCGGGCGGAGCACCCGCACGACGTCGTCGCGGAGCGCCTTCACCTCGAGGTCGAGCATCATCTGACCGGTGAGGGGCTCGAAGGCCCCGTCCTGGGTGCGGACGACCACCTTCTGGCCGTCGGAGACGATGCGGAGCTCTTGGAGGGGGCGCTGGACCGACGGGAGGGTTCCCCGCAGGGCGGAGACCGCGCGCGTCACGTCGCGCAGGCGCACGTTCTTCGTGAGCAGCGCCTGGGCGGCGCGGAGCGCGATCAAGTCGGAGAAATTGTAGGCCCTGCGGCCTCGCTTGCGGCCGCTCGGCGAGACGACGCCGGCGCGATCGAGGGTGCGCAACCGCGAAGGCGTGATGCCGAGGAGGCGCGTGATCTCGCTGCGCGTGAACACGTCGGTGATCGGCTCCCGTCCGGAGGGCGGGACATCGCCTCCGTTGCTGGCGCCGTTCGCGGGATCCCTCGCGACGCGGCCCCCGCCGGGCCCGAACACCACATGGATGATCTTGTCGTCCCGTTTTTTCTTCCGGCCCATCAGAACGCGTCAGGTGAGAGCGCATGGATCTACCTCTCGCGCGCGGGTGTCAATGGGGGCGCGCGGAAGCGTCGTAGACACGTCCAAAACGTCCCGGCTCTCCGCGAGCGTGCCCCGGACGGGCGCACTTGACGAGCAGGATTCGGTTCGCCTCCGTGTCGCGTGGCGCTCCGCGCGAACGCGCGCGATGCGTCGAGCCGCCGCGGTGTCGCGCGCTCGAAGAAGGAGGCGCAGCGCCGAGCGGAGCCCGTGAGCGGAGCCCGTGAGCGGAGCCCGTGAGCGGGGGCGGGGCGCCCGAAAATTGGTCCATGACGCGGAGCCCGTGATTCGATGTCGTCTCACGACGAAGAGGAGTCATGAACGGCAACACTCGAGTGGAGCAACGCGCTGGGTACTCTGGACGGGAACGTCGACGACATCGCACCTTCGTCACGCGGAACACCGAGTACCACTGCCGCGGCGACGTCTGCATCGCCGTGCGGGATCGGCGGAGCGACACCTGGCTGCCGTCGCACCTCGCGCTGCACCGGCGCATCACCGGTGGCGTCCGCGTGCTCGCGAACGGGACGGCCATTCCCTCTTGCGAGCCGCCGCGGGTCGGCGAAGCCCTGTACTTCGCCGAGGGAGGTCGCGAGCTGATCACCAGCGTTCTGTGTGGCGTCGAGCGCCCTCCGAAGGCGGTCGTCGAGTCCTATCCTCCACTGCCTTGAAGGACTGCCCTGAAGGGCTGCCCTGAAGGGCTCCCGTGAGGTGCTGCCCCGAGATGTTGCCCGGAGGGGCGACGTCGCTGGGGAGCGCCGTCCACCCGTGAGCGGTCGTAGAGCGTGGCGGTGGCCCGATGAGGTGTCCGTGGGCGCCGCGCGGTCCGATGAGCCCTCGCAGGCTTTCGACGGTTGGCCCCGTGGGCCCCTCTTTGGCGCTCCACTCCTGCGCGGCGATTGAGCCTGCGCGTTGCTCGACGAGGTGCTTCGTCGCGCCGTCGCGACCGGGATCCGAGCGGCGGCGTCCTTGTGATGCGGGGGCCGTCCGCGATGGTGCGGCGCCCGTGGACTCGCCTCTGCATCGACGCGCGAAGCACCCCCAACCGCGACTCCGCGGAGGTCGCGGACGCTTCAGCGACACCTCGTCCTCGCCAGGACGTTCGTCGTGCAGCCGTGGCGCACCGTCCTCGGCGCCGAACGAGTCACCCCACCGGGGCCTGCTTCGACGGTGCTGACGGGGCGGAGCGAACGCCGTCGGGTGCCTCCCCCGCGCGGTGCGAAGTGGTAGGACCATCGGCCCTTTCGACGCGAAGGGCGTTGCGCCCCATCCCCCCGGTTACGCGCGAACATCGCTACGCGGACACGCCCCCTCGAAAGCGTCGGGGACCCATATCGTGCCGCTTTCCTCGGGCGTTCAGCAGGGGACGTCGCTCGAGTCGACCTGCTTGGGCTGCCCTGTGGAGGGGGCGACGAGGCCGGCACTCTTCTTGTATGACTGGTGTGAAACTTTTAGGCAGACTGAACATGAGCCATCTCAGCAACGCACAAGTCAGCCCGGTCTCGCGCCCGGTTCCTTCGAGCGCGGGCCCGACGAACCCCGGTCTCACCATCGCCCGGACCGCCAAGGCCCCGGCGACCGGAGCTCCGGCCAGCGTCCCCGTTGCTGATACCCCGTCGGTCCGCCCGGAGACGCGGGCAGGTCACCCGGCGACGGGCGCCCCGGGACCTGACGCTCGTCAGGGAACCTCCGCGCGGATGAACGGAGGAGGGACCCTCGGGGGAATCGTCGGGGTAGAGAACGAGACGGAGACGCCCGAGGTGGTCGCCCAGACGATCTACCGGCAGCTCCGTCAGGCAGGTTACTCCGAGCAGCAGGTTATCGCGCTGGCGGGCGAGCTGCTGTCCCTCGTGACGGCAGACGTACGGAACCAAAACCCGGGCTGAGCCCACGACGTGAGCTGACGTCTCGCGGGCGAGCTCGTCGGCGGTCCTTCGAGCAGCGGAGGAGCGGGCCATCGGGAGACGGCCCGCGCGCGGTGGCGCCACGGCATCCGCGGGCAACGGTGGGTTGGGGCGGCTCCCGATGGGCTACCGAGTCGCTACCGCCGGGGACACCGGCGGACCCCGATGCACCGACTCATTCATCCATGAACCGGGAATTTCGGTTCATCTTTCTCGTACGAAGATCTTTGCTTTGGGTGTGGATGTGAGCGCGGACGAGCGCCGATTGACACGAGGGGCGACCCCTGGGAAACGTAGGGTCTGACCGTCGTGATGCCGGAGTCGTCCCAGCAGGAGAGCCCCGTTTACACCGTCATCGTCAGTGAGAAGGGCGGTCACGAGCGGCGCGAGGTGTTCCGTTCCGGAGAGGTGACGGTCGGACGGGTGCACGGCAACGACCTCGTGCTGCCGCGCGGCAACGTCTCGAAGCGGCACGCGCGGGTGCTCTACCGTGAGGGGCGCTTCATCGTCACCGACCTGAACAGCACCAACGGCACCTACGTCAACCGGCGGCGGATCGCCCAGGCGACGATCGTCCGGGAAGAAGACAAGATCTACATCGGCGACTTCGTGCTGCGCGTCGAACCCGGCGCGCACGAGGCGGTGGCGGAGGGGCGGGGGACCCAGCCCGATCGGGAGCCGAACGAGGGCCGGATCAGCAGCATCGACTGGGATCGTCCCTCGAGCTTCGACAGCCAGCGCGTCTCCTCGGGTCCGCCGGCCCGAGCCAGTGTCTCCGAGGCGCCGGCGGCGGATCGGGTCTCCACGGTCGGCCAAGGCCCCGACGAGCACATGGCGCCGCACCTGCACGCGGTCGCGGAGGTGATCCGCGCCGTCAGCGGCGCGTTGGGGGACATCCCCGTCGCCTGGTCGGAGGACGTGCGGCAGCGGGTGAACGCGATCGTCAACGAAGCAGCCGACGATCTGATGCTCCGCGGGGCGGTCCCCGCCGGGACGTCTCTGGAGGCGATCGTCACCCAGGCGCGGGGCGAGCTGTTCGAGTTGGGGCCCCTCGACGAGCTGCTCGATGACCCGGCGGTCACGACCATCTCCGTCTCCCGATACGACGACGTCGCGGCGCGCCGCGACGATCGGCTCGTGCGCGTCTCGCCCGGCTTTTCGTCGCCTGCCTCCCTCGAGCTCGCGGTGCGCCGCTTGTGCGCTCGCGGGGGCGCGCCGGTGCGCCAAGGGGAGGCGCTGGTCGAGCGACGTCTCCCGCAGGGGACCCTGTCGGCGCTGCTCGGCGCGGTCACCTCGAGTGGGCCCTTGCTCGTGCTGCGTCGCCCTCGTCGGGTCGCTGGGTCCCTCGATGCCCTGGTGCGCCGCGGAACCGTGTCCCGCGCGATGGCCACGTTCCTGAATTACTGCGTCTCTTGCCGCATCAACATCCTCGTCGTCGGGGCCGCCGACGACGGCGCCTCCACCGTGATGAGCGCCCTGTGTGGTGCCGCGTCGCGGGAGCGCATCGTGACCCTCGCGGAGGACGATGACTTCGCTCCGGAGGCAGCCACCCGACTCTCCCTGAGCGGGGAGGTCGATGCCAGCCGCGCCCTCCAGATAGCGGCCGCCATCCCGGAGGGGCGCCTCGCCCTGCAGCTCTCGAGTCCGGCCATCGCCCTGGCTGCCCTCGAAGCGATGGGGCACGGGGCGAGCGGCGTGCTCGCGTCCCTGGCGTCATCGGATCTGCGCCGCGCGCTCATCCGCTTGCCCGCGGACATCTGCGCGCTGCGGCCGGGGATGAGCCTGCAGGCGGCCAGCGCGTGGGTGCAGGGCTCCTTCGACGTGCTCGTCGAGGTCGCTCGCTTGCGCGATGGCCGACCGCGCACCCTGCGGGTCGCGGAGGTGGGCTACAGCGACCAATCGGCGCCCGTGCTCCACGACATCTTCCGCTTCAACGTGCAGCGCGTCGCGGTGGGCGGGAGCGTCGAGGGGAGCTTCGGACCCACCGGGTACGTGCCGCGCGTGGCCGCCCAGCTCCAGGCCCTCGGCGCGAACGTCGAGAGCTCCATGTTCAGCCGTCCGCCGTCCCGCTGATGGCGCACGGCGGCGCCCGGAATCGCGTCGCGCCAACGAGGGGGTCGCGCGACCCCGCGGCGCCTGCGCCGGTGAGAGCCTCCCGTCAGCTAGTCGGAGACGATCGAGCGCGACGGCCGCGCCCGCACCTGAGCCATCGGGAATGGCTGCTCCTCAAACGGTGGCTTCTTGGCGGATGCGCGCCATCTGTCGCCCGATCTTGCGACGAGCGATCGCGCCCACCTTGTCGATCATCAGCACGCCGTTGATGTGGTCGTTCTCGTGCTGGATGGCGACCGCGAGCAGCCCGGTTGCGTGCAGCTCGAACGGCTCGCCGTTGGCGTCGAGGGCGCGCACACGTACGGACTCGGCCCGCTTGATGTCCTCGCGTGCACCAGGGAAGGAGAGGCACCCCTCGCTGAAGGTCTGGGTGCCGTCGGTCTCGAGGATCTCGGGGTTGATGAACACCTTGAGATCGCTCGGCTCGTCTTCTCCCGCGATGTCGATCACGAAGATGCGCTTGAGCACCCCGATCTGGTTGGCTGCGAGGCCCACGCCCTCCGCGGCGTACATGGTCTCGGCCATGTCCTCGACGAGCTGTCGGATCTCGTCGTTCACCTCGGCGACGGGCTCGGCCGGGGTGCGAAGGCGCTCATCGGGGTACGTCAGGATCTCGCGCAGTGCCATTCTCGGGACCAATTTATCACGTGGTCGGGCCCGGGCAACCGACGCCGGTGGGCCGTCGCACGAGCAGGGAATTGGGGGAACGGGCCGTGGGCGGGGCAGGCCGTGGGGGTCAGTCGTCGGTCCGCGCCACGTCGGGGCGCTTCGGCGGGTAAATCAGCTTCCCGGTGACGTAGGCGTCGTCTCCGTAGAGCTCCCAGCGCGGAGCGGCGATCCGCGGCGCCTCCGCGGGAGATTCTGGACCAGCCCAATCGACCGCGCCGGGGCGCCCCCGAGGTCCGAGGAGGATCGGCGCGATGAAGGCGTGGAGTTGATCGACGAGCTGGTTGGCCAGGAGGCTCCCCGCGAGCTCGGCGCCGCCCTCACAGAGCACGCTGACCACCTCGCGCTTGGCGAGCTCGTGCATCGCCGCGCGCATGTCACAGCGCCCCTCTGCGGTGGCGGCGACGCGGATGACGCTGATCTGAGCCGCCTCCAGGGCCGCGGCCGCTTCGGGGGAGGCCGTCGGCGTCGTCAGGATGCAGGTCGGGATCTCGTTGGCGGTCTGCACGATGCGCCGATCCAGCGTCATGCGCAGCTTGCTGTCGACGATGATCCGGACCGGGTTGCGGCCGTGCGCTTGCCTCACCGTGAGCAACGGGTCGTCGGTGATGACCGTGTTGATGCCGATCATCACGGCGTCGTGCTTGGCGCGTAGGTCGTGCCCGCAGCCGCGGGACTCGGTGCCCGTGATCCACTTGGAGGCGCCGGTCCGCGTGGCGATGCGCCCGTCGAGGGACAACGCCAGCTTGAGGGAGAGAAAGCTGCTCGACCGGGTGATGTACTTCACCCAGGGCTCGATGAGGAGGCGTGCCCGGTCCTCGAGCACGCCGACGTCGACCTGGATCCCGGCGGCGCGCAGGCGCTCGATGCCGCCGCCCTTCACGTGGGGGTTGGGGTCCGGGCAGCCGATCACCACGCGCGCCAGACCCGCGTTGAGCAGGGTGTCCACGCAGGGCGGCGTCCGCCCCTCGTGGTTGCATGGCTCGAGGGTGATGTACGCCGTAGCGCCCCGGGCGCGCTCACCCGCCGCTCGGATGGCGACGATCTCCGCGTGATCCCGGCCGACGGCCTCGTGGTGTCCCTCGCCGACGATCTCGCGTCCCTGGGCGATCACGCACCCGACGTGAGGATTCGGTGAGGGATCACCGAGCTCCGCGAGCTCGATAGCGCGGGACATCAGTTCGCGGTCGATATCCACCACGCCGCCAACCTACTCCTCTGGGCGAGCCCGAACAAGGCTTCCCATCTCACGCATGAACTCGTCGATGTCTCGGAAAGACTTGTAGACGCTCGCGAAACGCACGTAGGCGACGTCGTCGAGCTCCTTCAAGCGCGTCATCACCCGCTCCCCAATGGTGTGGGTGCTGACCTCCTTGTCGCCCAACAGCGCTAGCTCACGCTCGATGTCGTCCGCCGTCTCCTCGAGACGGTCCGCCGAGACCGGCCGCTTGTTGCAGGCGATTTGCAAGCTGCGCAGCACCTTCTGCCGATCGAAGGGCTCGCGATCGCCGTCCTTCTTCACCACCGTAGGCAGGGTGTGCTCGACGCGCTCGTAGGTGGTGAAGCGGCGCTTGCAGACGTCGCACTCGCGGCGACGCCAGGTGACCGTTCCCGCTCCGGCGAGGCGTGAGTCGATCACGCGGCTATCCATGCCCTTGCAGAAGGGACACTGCATCGTGCTACCGCCCTCGCGAGTGTCGCATCTCAGTCTTCGTAGCGGGAGAAGACGAGCGTCGCGTTGGTGCCGCCGAAGCCGAAGGAGTTCGACATGACGTGATCGAGCCGGCGCTCGCGCGCCTGGTGAGGCACGCAGTCGAGCGGGCACTCGGGGTCCTGCCGATCGAGGTTGATGGTCGGAGGCACCACGCCCGTCTGCAGCGCCTGGATGCACACCGCCGACTCGACCGCGCCCGCTGCTCCCAGCAGGTGCCCCATCATCGATTTGGTCGAGCTCACCCAGAGGGCGTGGCTCGTGGCGTGCTCGCCGAAGACCTGCACCACCGCGCGCGCCTCCTCGATGTCCCCGGGGGGCGTCGAGGTGCCGTGGGCGTTGATGTAGCCGATCTGCGACGGGTTCAACTTGGCGTCGCGCAGGGCGCCCTGCATGGAGCGCACCGCGCCGTGTCCGTTCGGCGCCGGCTTGGTGATGTGGTGGGCATCGCTCGTGGCCGCGTAGCCGGTGATTTCGGCCAAGATCTTGGCGCCGCGACGCTTGGCGCGGGTCAAGGTCTCCAGCACGAGGGTGCCGGCGCCTTCCCCGCAGACGAAACCGTCTCGATCGACGTCCCAGGGACGGCTGGCGCGCGTCGGGTCGTCGTTGCGGCGGCTCAAGGCGAACATCGCGCTGAAGCCCGCGATACCGATCGGCGAGATCGTGGCCTCCGCGCCTCCGGCGATCATGACGTCGGCGCGCCCCGTCTGGAGCCACCCCACGGCCTCGCCGATGGCGTGAGCGCTCGATGAGCACGCGCTGGTGTGCGCGAGGGTGGGGCCGCGGAAGCCGTGGTGAATCGACACCTGCCCCGAGGCCATGTTGGCGATCAGGGAGGGAATGAAGTAGGGGCTGACGCGCCCGGGCCCCTTCTGATCGAGGGTCAACGTGCAGCGCTCGAGGTTCTCGAGCCCGCCGAGACCCACGCCGATGAACACGCCCGTGCGGTCGCGCTCGCTCTCCGTGAGGTCGAGCTGCGCTTGATCCAAGGCCATCTGCGTGGCCGCCATGGAGAAGGGGATGAAGCGAGAGACCTCCTTCAGCTTCTTCTTCTCCATGTACTGGGAAGGCTCGAAGTTCTTGACCTCCGCCGCGATCCGCGTCGCGTAGCGCTCGTCGGCCTCGAACAGCGTGATCGGAGCGACGCCACTCTTGCCCTCGACCAGAGCCGCCCAGGTCTCCTCCGTGCCGATCCCTACCGGAGTGACCAGTCCAATACCCGTGACGACGACGCGCTCCATGGAATTCGGCTCCGTTCGTGCTTCGTGGTGATGGATCGAGGTGGAGTCGAGCGGGCCGCGCGGCGCGGAAGACGGAGTACCCCGAGGGGGGTGCGGCTTCCTCGCGCGTCGGCCCGCCCGAGAGGGGACTCAGCTGTTGGCGTTCTTGTTGATGTAGTCGACAGCGTCCTGAACGGTGCGGATCTTCTCCGTATCCTCGTCGGGGATGTCGATCTCGAAAGCTTCCTCGAAGGCGAGCACGAGCTCGACCAAGCCGAGTGAGTCCGCACCGAGATCGTCGATGAACGACGACTCCGGCTTGATGTCCTTCTCGTCGACATCGAGCTGTTCTTTGATGATGCGCTTGACCTCGGCCAATACGTCGCGACCCTCTGACATTGTTGCCTCCAGAGCCCCATACGAGCGGGCCCGTTGACTGTTCTTCTATCCCAACCAGAGAGCCCCGGAGGGCTCACATGTACATGCCACCGTTCACGCGGAGCGCCTGTCCGGTGATGTATCCGGCCTCTTCGGAGGCCAAAAAGGCGATCGTCGCCGCCACCTCGGCGGCCTGCCCCGGGCGCCCCATGGGGACCCCCTGGAGCATCGCGGCGCGCTGCTCCTCGTTGAGCGCCGCGGTCATGTCCGTCTCGATGTACCCGGGGGTCACCGCGTTGACGGTGACGTTGCGCGACGCGTACTCGCGGGCGAGGCTCTTCGCCACGCCGAGCAGGGCCGCCTTCGAGGCCGCGTAGGCCGTCTGTCCCGCGTTCCCCGTCTCGCCGACCACGCTCGAGAGGAAGATCACGCGGCCCCAGCGCTGGCGCATCATCACCTTGAGCGCCGCGCGGGCGCAGGCGATGGAGCCCTTGAGGTTCACGGCCAAGGTGCGGTCCAGGTCCTCCTCCTTGAGGCGGAGCATCAGACCGTCGATGGAGATGCCCGCGCTGGAGACCAGGATGTCGATGCGACCGAGGCGCTTGGCCACGTCCGCGAGGGCGGCCTCGCAGGCGCCGTAGTCGGCGACGTCGAACTGGCAGAGCTCGGCTCGCCCGCCGGCGGCTTCGATCTCCTGGGCCGTAGCGCGGGCAGCTTCCTCACCGCGGACGTAGCCGATGACCACGTGGGCGCCCTGGGCCGCGAGGGCCAGAGCAGCGGCGCGGCCGATGCCTCGAGAGCCGCCCGTGACGACTGCTATCTTTCCGCTCAGTTCGAACATCCCGTGATCCTCAATCGCTCTTGCACGAAGCCTCCCCCCCCGGGCGGCCGTGTTTAGCCATCGACCGCGCCGAAAGAAAGGAAAAAGCGACCCTTGGGCGCGTGCGATGGGGAGTGGTTTTACCAGTTTGGGTCTCCGCCCGGAGCGCGCCGGGGGAAGAAGGTCACGACGCAGCGGCCTCGGCCTGGCCCGACGCCGTGAGGGCGAGCCCTCGGGCGTCCTGCAGCTGCTGGGGCTCGCCGACGCTCACGACGGTGATGCTCTTGGCGATTCGCTTCACCAGCCCAGCGAGCACCTTGCCCGGCCCGAGCTCGAGGGCGCCGGTGACGCCGGCCTCTGCGAGGGCCGTGATGCTCCGATCCCAGAGCACCGGCGAGTCGACCTGGCGGACCAGGAGCTCCGGCACCCGCTCGGCGGCCGCGTTCGCCCGGGCTTCGACGTTGGATACGACGGGGATCTCGAAGGGGTGGACCGTGACGCTCTGGAGGGCCTGCTCCACCGCGCGGGCGGCGGGCTCCATCAGGGCGCAGTGGAAGGGGGCGCTCACCTTGAGGGGAATCGCCTTCAGGCTCTTCGACTTCGCCAGGGCGACGGCACGCTCCACGGCGGGGGCCGTCCCGGCGATCACGATCTGCCCGGGGGCGTTGAAGTTGGCGGGCTGCAGCACGTCGCCCTCGCTGGCTTCCTCACACAGGGACCGGACGGCCTCCTCGTCGCCTCCCATGATGGCGGCCATCGCGCCACGCCCCGCGGGCACCGCCTGTTGCATGGCCTCGCCGCGCACGTGCACCGTGCGCACGGCGTCCTCCAAGGACAGGGCGCCGACGGCGACCAGGGCGCTGTACTCACCGAGGGAGTGCCCGGCGGCAAAGGCGGGCGGCGGGAGGTCCGGATACGCCTCGCGCAGGGCCTCGAGGGCAGCGACGCTCGTCGTCACGATGGCGGGCTGCGTGTTCTTCGTGAGGATCAGCTCCTCGTCGGGGCCCTCGAAGCAGAGCTTGGAGAGGGACCAGCCCAGCGCGGCGTCGGCGCGCTCGAACACGCGGCGCGCGGCGGCGCTGGCTTCACAGAGTGCCTTGCCCATACCGACGGCCTGAGCACCCTGCCCGGGAAACAACCATGCGTAGCTCATCGTACCCTACTCATCGTTCCGTGCTGACCGCTGCCGCTCGTCACGTCGTCGGAGCACTCGCCCCCGGCGCGCCGCGGATTTCAGGCTCGCCGTTCGACGGGCAAATGCATCGACGCGCTGCACTCCCTCCAGCCGGAGCCAGTAAGCTCCAGCCGGAGCCGGTAAGCGCAGCGCGTAACGACGACGAGAGGACTCAGCTCTCGCCCTGACTCTGTCCGATGACCTGACGACCATCATAGTGCCCGCACGAAGGGCACACGCGGTGGGGGATCATCGGCGCGGAGCAATTCGGACAGGGCGAGATGTTGGGGCGGCTCACCTTGTCGTGCTGGGACCTGCGCATGTCGCGCCTGCTGCTGGTTTTACGTCGCTTGGGTACGGCCACGGGGGCTACTCCTTCTTTTCGAGGCGGGCTTTCAGCTCGGCGAGGGGGGACAGCCTCGGATCCACGGGCTTCTCCCCGTCGAGCTGGGTCGCCCCGGCACCGTTGCCGCGGGCGCCGCTGGGCCCTGCGTCCGAGGGTCCTGCGTCCGAGACCCCTGGCGAGGCCCCTGGTTCCGAAGGGAGCGCAGAGCTAGCCCGTGCCGCGTCCGAACGCAAGTCCTCGCGCAGCGGGAACATCGGGAACTCCAAAACGATGAATTCGCGAATGAATCCATCGAGATGCAGGTAGTCCCCCGCGTAGGTGTCCAGCGCGGCGGCCTCGTCCGTGAGCTCCGGGTCCTCCGACCAGTCGCCGCCGCGGCGCTTGCCCTTCTTCGAGGTGGCCGAGATCCCCTCGGCGGCCTTCCCGGATTTGCCGCGCTCGCGTCCTGCGGGACCTTTGCCTGCCTGGCGATCCCTGCTCGCGTTGCGCGCGTCGGGGGAGAACTTGTCGCGCTGAGTCGCGTCGCGCTGGGTGCGTCCTCGAGCGGGTCCCTCGGAGCGTCCACGCCCCTGGGTCGGCTCCTCCGCGCTCGGCTCCAGCAGCAGGAAAACCTCGGGCTCGAGTTCGTAGTGCGCGGGATCCAAGGTCCGGGCGCAAGGGAGGGTGATGCGGGCGCGGACGTGGCCGCGGACCAAGATCTGCCGGCCGTTCTTCGACACGGTCAGGTCGAGCTCGCCGGCGGTCTCGCTGCCCGTGGACGCCCACGGTTCCCCGTCGGTGTCCGCCAAGGCGCGCGCGAGCCACTCCGTGCCGATGGGCTGACGCAGGTGCCGGGGGCCGACGTCGAGGTCGGCGATACGTACGACGAAGTCCTCTGTGCTCACTGCGTGAACCTACCCCTGGTGTCGTCGTCCGGCAAAGGGCGCGTGACGCTCACTTCTGCCGCTCGATGGTGACGCGCTCGATGCGCGGCGGGTCGACGGCGCGGTCGCCTCGGGTCTTCACGCTGGCGATCTTCTCGATGGTCTCGGGAGGAGAGCACTTGCCGAAGATCGTGTAGCCGCCATCCAGGTGGGGTGCGGCGCCGTCGAGGATGAAGAACTGCATGCCGTTCGTGTTGGGACCGCGGTTCGCCATGCAGAGCAGGCCGCGCTCGTCATGGGCGGCGCCGGGCCAAATTTCGTCGGGGATGACGTAGCCCGGCTCCCCGGCGCCGGTCCCCTTCGGATCGCCGCCCTGGATCATGAAGCCTTTGATGATGCGGTGGAACGTCGTCCCGTCGTAGCCGGGCTTCTTCTCCCACTGACCGCTGGCGCCCTTGAACGGACGCAGGCCGCGCGCCAGCCCGACGAAGTTGGCGACGGTGATCGGGGCCTTGTCCTCGTAGAGCTCGCAGCTCAGAGAACCCAGTGAGGTCTTGATGAGAGCGACGAGCTTGCCCTCCCCAGGCAATCCCTCGAGGGCGTCTTCCAGCGTGAACTTTCCCTGCAAGGGATCGTCCGGGCTCACGGGCACCTTCGCCACGGGGCGCGTTCCGGAAGCGCCCTGGGGCGCCGGCTTTTCCGCCGGCTTCGTTGCGGAGTTCGCGCCGCGCACCTCTCGTGGCTCGGGTTCCGGGGGGACGGGCTGCTCACAGGCGGGCAGCGCGAGGAGCGCTCCTGCGAGCCCCCAGAGCAGGGGCGCGGCGCCGCGGCGCGAAGACCCGGCGCGGGCGGGCGCAGGAGCCATTCCCTGGAGAGGAGGATTCTTCGGGCGAGGGCAGGAAGGCGCGGAGGTCACGGCGCTTCGATGCCAGAAATGCCCGGCGTGTCAATCGCCGTCGCCACTCGATCCGTCGAGGGCAGTGTGGATGAGCACCCGCTGGCCCGGCGCGACCCCATGCGCCCTCACCCAACCCGCCCGCAGCTCGAGGACGTGTCGCGCGGGGCAGGGGATGGATCGCGGCGCGTCGTTCATGGGGGGGACCTGCTCGAGCACGCCGAGCACGGTGCCGTCATGGGCGAGGAAGAGCATGTCGAGGGGCAAGCAGGTGTTGTGCATCCAGAAGGACCGCGGCGCCTCGGCGTCCCACGAGAACAACATGCCCTCCTCGTCGGACAACGCGCGGCGATACATCAGGCCGTGGCTGCGGTGTTGGGGCGTACGGGCCAGCTCCACCTGGACCCGCGGGGCTCCGGGCGCGTCCGGGAACACGACGGCGCCCCGGGGCATCTCCGGCGGCGGCGCGGGCGCCGCGGGACAGTCGAGGGCGGGCTGCTGGGGAGGGGGGGGAGGATCGGCGAGGGGAACGGGGCAGGGGGACCGCGACAAGCCGGTCCAGGCTGAGGGGGTCGAGCTCGCGTCCAGGGGCTTCTCCGATCCTCGACTCGACGCTCGGGAGGCCGCGGTCGTTCGCGGGAGCGGCTCCGGTTCGACGGCCCGATCGCAGCTGGCGGCGGAGCACAAGAAAGCGCAGGCGAAAACGATCGGTCGACCTCGGCGCGGCTCTGAAATCATTTGCCGTGCTCATAACACGTCAGGGCGCGGGCGTTGCAGCGTTCGGCGGACTTCCCACAGGACCCCCGGGCGGCTTCGGTGCCCGCGGAGATTCCTCGGCAGGTCCTCGGCGGCGCCTCGCCGGAGTCCTCGATCGGGGGGCGTCGTTTGGCGAGTAGACCCAAGGCCACTGTCGACTATGCTCCGTGACCATGCTGCGTCGCTCTGCCCTGGTCGTGTGCCTCGCCTGCGCGTGTGGAGGAACGGTGGAGACCGTCCACCAGGATCCCGCGTCTGGCGGGACCGGAGACAGCGGCGGGAGTAGCTCCGGAGGCGTGGGCGCGGGAGGCAGCCCGGCGGGTGGCGCGCCGACCGGCGGAGTCGGGGGGACCGCGGGCACGGGGGGAGGGACGACGACCGGAGGCAGGTCGGGGGTGGAGCC